>PJEL010000773.1_pt1 | contig 36130 bp, 61 predicted proteins | sample 1853271 | NCBI WGS metagenome assembly PJEL01 (sample SAMN08108733, study PRJNA415343) | Invertebrate metagenome, whole genome shotgun sequencing project. | host: Globobulimina | place: Sweden: Gullmar Fjord | collected 2015-08
GCGGGCGAAGGGGGCACGGCGACTGCGGGCGAATGGGGCACGGCGACTGCGGGCTACGGGGGCACGGCGACTGCGGGCGAATGGGGCACGGCGACTGCGGGCTACAGGGGCACGGCGACTGCGGGCGAAGGGGGCACGGCGACTGCGGGTAACGACGGCACGGCGACTGCGGGCTACAGGGGCACGGCGACTGCTGGTGCGAATGGGATCGTGCAGATCCGTTGGTATGACGCCTCGGCAGGTCGCTACCGCATCGCGGTGGGATACGTAGGCGAGGATAGTATCAAAGCCGATGTGGCCTACCGAGTTGATGGCGGCACGCTTGTGTCGGATGGGGGTGCGGCGTGATTATGGTTCCTGAACGGTTGTCGGACTACTGCGAGCTACTCGCGCACGTGGCTGCGTCATGCGCGTACGGCGCGGACATGGAGACGTGGGAGTCGCACGTGCATCACCTGCTGCGGCACCTGGCGCACCAGCGGCCCGACGCTTGCGAGATGGCAGCGCTCGAAAAGTTGGCGGGCTACGCGACTGGGCTCGGTGTGCGGAATGGCGCGCTGTGGCCGCACGCGGACCGGGCGCAGTGGGCCAGTCTGGCTCAAATGATTGCAGGCGTTGCCCAAAGGAGAGCGGCGTGACCGATTCACTGCAAATCCATTGGCCAAAGTCCGAGTCCGAGTGGCTCGGGCTCCGCAAGGGGCTCATGACGTCGTCTGTCGCCGCCGCTGCGCTGGGCATGTCCCCGTGGTCGACGCCGCTCGATGCGTGGGCTGCGATCACTGGCCGCGAGAAGTTCGAGGGCAACAAGGCGACCGTGCGGGGCTCGCTGCTCGAAGACGCCGTGCTCGACTACCCGACGCGCGATGAGCACCTGGAGCGGAAGCCAGCCCCGTTCGTCTCGTCCAACTGGTCTGGCGACTCCGCCGACTGCATCTATGCACTCCAAGACGGCAGCCGTTACGTGGGCGAGGGCAAGACCGCCGCGCTCGGTTCTGCAGATGGCTACGGGGACGAAGGCACGGACGAGGTGCCCGATCACGTTCTGATCCAGTCTGCATTTCACCTGGCGCACCACCCGGACTCTGAGGGCGCCATCATCCCCGTGTTGATTGGCGGCTACTCCTTCGAGTTTCGCGAGTACTACCACGCGCGAGACAACGAACTGATCGGCAACCTCATGTACGACCTGGCCAAATTCCACCGTGACTACGTGGTGGCCGATGTCGCGCCGCCCGCGAGCGCCGGTGATGACGATGCGCTCAAGCACCTGTGGCCGAACCACGTGCCGGACAAGTATCTGCCGCCTACTGATGAGGCGGAAAGTCTGGCGCGAGGATACGTCGCGGCGCGGGCGGAGGAAAAGGCAGCGCTCGCTGAAAAGAAGCGCTTGAGCGCACTGCTCCGGCAGACCATCGGCGACGCAGAGGGCGTCAAGGGCACGGGCTGGAAGGCGACGCACAAGCGCACCAATACCAAAGGGCTGAAGACCGACTGGGAAGCCATCGCGCGCGAACTGCAAGCGCCCGACAGTTTGATCCAACTCCACACAAGTATTCCCCCGGGGCACCGGCAACTGTGCGTATCATTGACCGCCCCCAAGAAGCCAAAAGCGAGGACAGAATCATGACCGAAGGAACAAAGGGTAACGGTGTCGACTACCTGGCGGAGCGTAGTCAGCGTGATGAGCGCGCTGGGTTCACTGTCAACGCAGGCGGCGCGCTGCAGCCCAAAAACCTGCAAGAGGCAATGGACCTAGCGTCCTACCTGTGTCGTAGCGTGTTCGTTCCGCGGGACTTCCAGGGCAATGCGGGCAACGTCCTGGCCGCTGTACAGATGGGCGCCGAGGTCGGACTTGGCCCGATGGCAGCGCTGCAAAACATCGCGGTGATCAACGGGCGCCCTTCCATCTGGGGCGATGCTGCTTTGGCCATCTGTAAGGTGCACCCCGAATGGGGCGGCATCCGTGAGGAAGCGACCGCAGCCGGCGCGAAGTGCACCGTCAAACGAATCGAGCGCACGCGGGCTGGCAACGCCGAGTCAGTGGTGACGCACGTATTCAACAGGGGCGACGCGGAGACGGCGAAACTCTGGGGCAAACAGGGGCCTTGGCAGCAGTACCCCAAGCGCATGATGCAAATGCGTGCACGCGCCTTCGCGCTGCGTGACCAGTTCCCCGATGCGCTACGCGGCCTCAGCATCGGAGAGGAATCGCAGGACATTGTAGACGTTGAAGCAGAGGTCGTCACGCCTGCGGAGGCTCCCACAGACGACGCCCCGAGGAAGGGTGCAGCCGGCGTCAAGGATCGACTGAGTAAGCGGCGCGAACCGAAGCCCGAAGCGCCAGCCATTCCGAGAGATGCCGAGAAGTGGGTCGGCCACTGCAACACGGCCGACAGCACCGACGAGATGAGCGCCATTCGGCGCGACCTTGACGAGGTCTGGGGCGAAATGGACGAGCCGACGCAGAAGGCGATCACCGAGGCCCTGGCCGCTGCGGCGGTGCGGTTGGCTCAGGAATGACTACGCCCGCCCTAACCCTCGCTGTGGCCGGGGTGGGCGTGGGTGGACGGCGGAAGCTACGCGGCTTGGAGAACCGCCGTTCAACAGCCCCGGTGTGGGGTGACAGGTATGCCGGCCGCCTGAACCAAGGCCGGTTTTTACGTCGCGTGCTGGGCACGGGAGGGATTCCAAATCCTGTCTTGCCGGGTTCGACTCCCGGGCGGCGTGCCAGAGGGAAGGTGGAGAGACGATGGGTGACGATTGCAAACACACGGTCACGGATGACCAGCTGTGCAAGATACGGCAGGCAGCCGAGAGTGTCGGAGCGGACGCCGAATTCTCGATGGGTGGGCCTGCCATGTTGCTGCTGGTCGACGCCATCGAAGGAGCGCGCGCGAAGCTCGCGAAGGCGGAGGCCCGCCCGCTGCGCGCCGCTGAGCAGCTGGTGCGGCTGGGTACGCAGGTCGACAGCCTGACCAGGGAGCGCGACGCCTGCCGCGCCGCACTGGACAGGCACGATGCCGCGCTTCGCAATCGGAGGCACGGCGGAGTCGCCGCAGGTCACTGCGTGTACGAGGTGCGCAACGCCTTGGAGGCGCCGGATTTCGTGGATAACCTTGGGCCCGTGGGTGACATCGTGCCGGATGGGGAGGGTTGAGGGATGGGTGACGATTGCAAGCAATGCCGGTTCTACCGGCTGGTTCCCTGGAAGCACGGCGACTACACCGAGTGCCGCAGGCGGGCGCCGGTCACGATCGACGCGGACAACATGGACGCGGCGACCTCGTTCCCTGCTGCCATCGGACCATGCGGTGAGTTCGAGCCCGCCCCGGAGGCGTCGTGATGGACGCCCACAACACTAAACGCCTGCGGAGGCTGGCTGAGTCGGCGACGCCGGGGCCGTGGCGCACCATCGGTGGTCAGCTAGTTGTCGTGAGCAAAAACAGCGCGCCCCATGCGGCATTCGTGTGCGTGGTGGATGGGGTTAGCGCACGCAAGGAGAACGCCCGCCGACACCGATGGCCCACGTTGACGTGGATCCAGTCCAGGCTACGATGGACCTGTTCGAGGATCGTTTTTCGAGAGTCGTTGAAAAACGACAGCAGAGAGCGATTTCCAAGAAGATGGAACCTCGCCTTCCGCAAGGCGGTCCGCTCTAACGGACCTGCGGGAGGCGGGGTTCAGCGCCTTTTCGCCCCTGTGATGGCCGCCCCCGATAACGCGCCCGAGTAGAGACGATGTCGATTGTCGTATACACGGCAATCAGTCGGAGGTACTGTGGATACAGATGGGTCGCACAACGCGACCTCGCCACGAAAGGCCAGACCATGACGACCGCAACGCACTACATCGTACAGACATCACGCGCATGCATGCCCAATTCGTGCTGGGGCAATTACCGACGGGTGGCAGTGCTCGAGGTACCCGTTGGAGTCGACCATGCGTCCATGATCTCCGCCCGATCGCGTGACGTGTCGAGCGTTGCCCAGGCGTGGGAGAGACTGAACGTTGGCACCACGTCGCGCTGCGCGTATCAGGTGGCACTAGCCGAGGCGCGGGTGCTCGCCGCAGCTCTGAACGCATGAGGCGCGGGTGCCTCCGCGCGGGCCGACCGGCTGCAGCTGACCCCGCTAGACAGGTGGCAATTCGGCTCACGTCCGCGCAGAAGGCCGCCGTAGACGCCTACGCCACAGGGCACGGTATCACGCGCACAGCGGCCGTACGCCAGGCCCTGGCGCTGCTGCTGGGTGATGCGTGGACAGGGTTGACACGCGAATTCAAATCCAAATTGAAAGAGGAGAAATCAGAATGAAAAGTGCAGCTGACATGACGGTCACGGAGCTTATCGCAAAAGTGGACAAGATTCGATCTGGTGGCGGTACCGTAACGAGAGAGGACGGCAGTCGCGCGGTGCTCGTATGCACAGCAAAGAAAGGTGTGTTTTTTGGGTACACCAGGAACACGCTAGGTGAGGACATCCGCCTGACCAACGCCAGGATGTGCATTTACTGGAGGGCGATCGGCGGCGTGCTCGGCCTGCAGGAGATCGGGCCCGGTGACTCATGTAGGATCGGTGCCACAGTCTCAAACGCTGGCGCATTGCCCAAAGACGACATTACGTACATTGGTGACTGCACTGCAGCGGCCGAGGCCAGGTGGGTGGGGGCCGCTACGTATGACGCAGGGTGAGCTGCCGAAGTGGGCCGGCTCCGGCCACGGCTACGGATACGGCCACGGCTACGGCTCCGGCTCCGGCCACGGCCACGGCTACGGCCACGGCTACGGCGACGGCTACGGCGACGGCTCCGGCTCCGGCCACGGCTCCGGCCACGGCCACAGCTACGGCGACGGCTACGGCTCCGGCTCCGGCTACGGCGACGGCTACGTATGACGCAGGGTGAGCTTCCGAAGTGGGCCGGCCACGGCTCCGGCTACGGCCACGGCCACGGCTACGGCTACGGCGACGGCTCCGGCGACGGCCACGGCTACGGCGACGGCTACGGCGACGGCTCCGGCTCCGGCTCCGGCCACGGCGACGGCTACGGCTACGGCTACGGCTACGGCTCCGGCGACGGCCACGGCCACGGCTACGGCTACGGCGACGGTGACGGCTACGGCTACGGCCACGGCTCCGGCTCCGGCTACAGTGACGGCTACTGCGACGGCTAGTCCCCGCTGGTGTCGGCGCGCCCCATCATGTGGTTGCGTATCGCCCGCACGTCCTCGCGTGTGCGGCTCGTATCCTCCAGGATGTATCTGACCTCGACTCTGAGCGGGGCAACCTCATCCCGGGCCTCATCCCTGGCCACACGCTGCGCCGTCAGCAGGGCGCCACCGATGAGCGCTATGAGACCGACCAGCCAGCCGATGGCCAGCTTGCCAGACGGCGGGAATGACGCGGTGCGAGGCGGCGGCGGCAGTGCTCGGTCTACCGGCATCAGGCCACCCCCTCCGGCCATCGGTACGACAGCAGGTCGGCGGCCGGGTAGCCGCGAATGCAGACCTGATTGCCCTGGTTTCCGCCAAGCACGCGAATCTCATCGCTCTCAGCGTCGTACCCGGCCCAGAACCCGACGTGCCCATGCGCAGGGTTGCGGCCTCGCCTGAAAACACAGATTGCACCGAGCCGTGGATCATCGAGCCACCTGCCCCAGCGTTGCCATGACCGGGCTGCTTTGCTGCGGGTGCCTGGGATACCGGCCTGAACCAGGCACCAGTTGGCGAAACTCGAGCACCACGGGATTTCGTCTGGAGCGTACCCAGCCGCCGTTGCACCGTGGTACGCGACCACGCGCGAATTGTGCTCGCGTCCTGGAATCTCTGTGACTCCGATTTCGTGGCGCGCGCAGGTCATCCACGGGGGTTCAAGCGGGGCGTCGGCCGGCGGCTCCATGGCGTCGGCAATCTCGAGCAGGCGTGCGGCCATGGCCCGCAGCTCGCTGGCGTTTGGCTCAGTTGGCACGACGTTCCCGATCCCGCCGACGCACGTCCTCGAGCCCCCCCAGGACTACATCCTGCGCCTTGCGCGGACGAGCCATCGGCGCAGGCGGATGCCGGCGTTTGCGGAGCGCCTCCCGGACGCCGTCGCGCACCATCGGGAATGCGAATTTGACCACCTCGATGGTCGTACGTAGCCATTGCCGCATGTCACCCTCCCTCAGCGCTGCCGCTCGAGAGCGTCGAGTTGGTCGAATACAGACACATGGTGCCCAGTGTGCCAGCGAATCGAGCCCAGGAACGGGCCGCGTCAGATTCGATTTGCACACCCAGGGCATCAGCTGCGGATATGGCGTGTGAAATTGCCTCCGCGTAGCAGGCGAGCATGCCTGCGGGATTGTCGCCTGCGAGCTCGGCACCGTCGAGGCTGGCGACCATGGCCTCCCGTAGCGCGTGGGCTGCATTGAGCGCGTCGATGGCACGGAGCCAGGGCTGCATGCACTGGAGGTAGAGCGCCTCGCTGCCCTGAGCAGCGTCTCCGCACCGCTGCGCGGCCGCGCCCGCCGGAATGGCCAGCGCGCCGTCGAGTAGGGTCAGTGCCTTGCCTCCGACGTCCGCGGCCGTGCGAACCTGCGCGATCCGGACGCCACCGCCGCACGCGCTCAAGGCGAGCAGTAGGAGGCAGACGAGTAGGCGTCTCACATGTCCCTCCGGTCTGGCTGCTCCGATGGGGCTGCGATGACGTCGCCCGGTCGGCGAATCTGCATGGCCCCTACCAGCAGCATTCCGAGCCCCACGAGGGCATCGCGAACAGTCGGCGAGACGGGCACGATGAACGCGCCCAGCAGCGCCAGGATGCCCAGCGCGGTGGTGAGTAGTTTGGTGATCGGTGGTGTCATCCCGTCGGCTCCTCTTCTGCGGTTTCGCGGGTGGGCTCTGCGATTGGCTCGGTCCTCGTGGACAGGTCTACATCGCGCAGAGTCCGGCCGCTGAATCGAAGCCCCACGATGTCCGCGCGGTGGCGCTCCAGGACGGGCACCTCCCATTCGCCAGTGTCCCCAACTCGCCGGGGCTTCTCCTCCAGCGTGACGCCGGGAGGCGGCTTACCTGTGCGGGGTCCGCTGAGGTACGCCTGCGCTGCCGCGGCGTGCGGTGATGGCCGTCCGTCTGCGCGACGAGACACTTTGGGAAGCCCAAGCTTTGCGCTCACCGCATCGGCGAGGGCCTGTGCATCTGCGCGCGTACGTGTTCTGAAAACTCGCATTACAGCCTCCCGTCCAGCCAGGCAATCGTCGCGGCGCGGTCGGCCGTGCCGAGCTTGCGAGCCCACAAAGCAAGGTCGCCCTGCTCCATGTTGCTCCCCCCGAGTGAGCTACCGCCGTACCTCAGGGAGTCGAAAACCGCCGTGGCAACCACGGACGCGCCAGACACCGATAGCCGAGTCGATGTGCTCGTCTGGATCGTGATAGTGTCGGCCCCGTCGTAGTCCGCGATAACCCAGAACACCTCGCTGGCGCCCACTGCCGGAAGAGAAGAGACCGCGCTCACAAGCGCCGCCGTGTCTCGGTAGCGAAGGCTCGGCCGCAGTCCTGACGGGACGTACGTGATAATATTGTTCAGGCTGCTCGACGTGTCCGTGATACCCACTAGCGACTCAAAGCCAGCCGGTGCCCCGTTGGTCTTCGCCACCAAGCAAACCGTCCACTCCGCGGGCGAGTCGAGCGCAGCCAGCGAAGCCATCGCGGTATTTTCAAGTTTCTGTGCTGCCGCGCGGTCGATGGTAATGGTGTTGCGGCCTGATGCGAATGACCCCGGGGCGTTGTAGGTCGGCTGCTCGCTCGGCGTAGGCTGCGACAGCACGTCAAGCTCCTGCGAGCCGACCACGGGCCGAAAGTCGCTGACTCCGGTGCCGATGTCGACGTTGGCCTCGACGTGCGGGTCATAGTGGAGCAGGGCACCGAGTTTTTCGGGGATGTCTGCAACCCCCGCCAAGTCGTGCGCCAGGTCTATCGCCAGGTCGGTCATAGGATCGATCCCCACGCAGAGATCTCCAGCGTCTCGAATGTCACGTTTGCCGTGGATGACTCGTTCTGCACTGTCAGCGTCAGATAGTCGTTAGTGCTCACCGTGGTCAAGCCGTGGACAAATCCGCTCCCGACATCCGACCCGGTACCGATCTTCCGCTTGACCTCGCCGGCCGTGATCGCGACGCCGTTTTTCGCCAGCGCGAAATGCAATACCTGGTTATTCGTGGCAGCGGTGACGCTGAATGAGCCCTGGATATCCGCCACGCGATCCGGCACGCCGATGTATCGCAGGCGGCCGTTGACATCCATGTCCCAATCCATGGCGGGGCTGCCGAGTGCATACGTGCCGGCGGCCTCAAAAAATGAGGTCGTGTCAGAGATCGTCGTAACGACCGGCGCGGTAACGTAGATCTCTCCGTAGTCGAGCGAGAGCGAGACGACTGCATCTCGTAGATCTTGCGCGCTGATCGCGCCTGACGCGTTGTCCGCGAGCAACGATAAGACGTCCGCCTTGCTTCGTTTTGTGTCAGCCATGGAGTGTCCTCATCATACGTCGATTCACTGGGCCTTGCCCGTTGCGAGCAGACTCGCGGTCAATAGCGTTGCGTTAGTGTCGTCGGTTACGTTTTTAATTCCAAGCGATAGGTAATCGCCCGTCGACACTGACGTGAGAGCGTGGCACCCGCCGGCCCCGACGTCTGCGCCAGCTGAGACTTTACGCTGCGCAACAGACCTCGAGACGATCGCCCCGTTTTTGCAAATTCCCACGTGCATCGTCTTGTTGTTGCCGTCGACAGTGAGACTCCAACTGGCCGCCACGTGCACCATGCGATCGGGGGCGCCGGTGTATCGCAGGCGGCCGTTGACGTCCATATCCCAGTCGTCTTCATACCCAGATACCGAGTAGGTCCCGGCGGCCTCGACGAATGTCACAGAGTCCGTGATGACCGTCTCAACGGGAGTGTCGATCGCAATTTCACCATGGTCCGACTGCATGGTCTCGAACGCGTCTCGCAGATCTTGCGCGCTGATAGCGCCTGCTCCGTTGTCCGCGAGTAGGGTTGCGATCTCAGTTCTACTGCGCCGCGTGTCAACCATTTGATTGTCTCGTCGTTATACGTCGAATGCGATTGAAAATCCGGCACCGAACGCGCCCGGGAGGTCGGGCGGCGGCGTGGCTTGGTCCACCAGGTCGATTGCGAGGTCTGCAGACATGTCGACTCCTACAGGTGAGAAATTGCCACGTCAAGAGACGCGGCGGCGCCGCCAGATGTCACATCGTACAGAACGCGCACCCACGGGGCCATGATGCCGCGCCAGTTCTCAGAGGTCTCGCCCGCAACGCCAGCCGGCGACGTCGCGAACGTCCCAGAGTCAACGTCTTTCCAGGTGCCCTCGTCGCGGCCCACGACGTAGTCGTAGCTGACCTGCAATTTGAGCACCCCAGTGGGGGCTGCAGTCGCGCCCCATACGGCCTGGACGCCAAGGCGCTCGATACCTCTCATGTCGATGGCAGGGCCCTCTATGTCGCTGACCATGGTCGTTTCTGCAATGTAGTTGGGGTTTACATTCACGGGATATCTCCTAGATCGCCAGGCGCTGTGCCTTGGTCGCCTGCTGTTTGCCCAGGTCCGGCGCAGACCTCTGCGACGGTGAAAGATTCGGCTTCTGAGCCTCGGCCACCTCGGCCTCGGTAGAGCCAGACGCGCTCGCCTGGGTCCGGGCGATGAACGCAGGATCCAGCGTCTCATCGGTCGGCAGATCGAGCAGCAGCCCAAGCTGCAGCCGGTCCGCGTATGGCGGGGGCTCATCGAGCTCGCCCAGCCCCTCGACAACCTCGTCGCGCATCTGCTCGTAGACAGCGGGCCAGGCGGTGCGCAGCGCATCCACTGACTCGAATGACAGCTCGCCGTTCTCGAAGTCCTCAACCACGCTCATCGGATCCAGAGCGGCCTGCGCGTAGGCTAGGATCTCGTCCTTTTCCATTTCGCTCATGTCGGGCGGACCGTCGAGCTTGCCGCCGTAGAGGCTGGCCGCCGTGATCTCCTGCCGCGGCAACTTGCTTCCAAGCAGCTGCGCGACCTCAGCCCCACGGGTCGCCATTGCCGCTGCCATCGCAGGCGCCGCACCGGTCACGCCTGCAGCTGCCTGCGTGCGGCGAGTGGCTGACACTGGGTCCGCCTCATACGACTCGACGGCCTTGTAGACCTTGGCTACCTGCTCGTCGCGGTCTCGGCCGGTGATTGCTCGGGATGTTGTCGCGGCGGTTGCTCGAGCGACCTTGCCGCCAGCCTTGCCAGATGCGCGGTCCAGGAACTTGCGGACTGACCCAGTAACCTTGGCGGCTGTCGAGTTGGCGCCAGACTGGACCTTGCTGATTACTCCGGCGATTGCGCTTGCGCGTCCGGCCACGGCCTCTGCCGATGGGCCAGCGAATGGCACGGCCGATAGATCCTCGAGCATTGCGTTTGTGCGAGCGACGTCGGCGCTGAGTTTCTCCGACCTCGAAAGAATCCGCTCTTGCACGTCGGCAGCGTCGCGGACTTCCTTGACGAGCTTTGAGTCGACGCCGTAAGCGGTTTCCATCGCATCGGCCAGTGCGCGACGGGAGCGGATGCCTCCAACTACAGCCTCACGATCGACGCCGCGTGTGGGATCGTTGAGCCGCTCAAGAATGCCCTTGACCTTCGAAGGCTCCGCCCGGCTGACCTCGCCGAAGCCATGCTGCGAGCCGGTGCGTATCTTCACGTCCCTGCGTGTCAGTAGCCCGTCGAACGCTCGCGAGTGGGGGATATGCTCGGTCCACGCCGCATTGACCGGAGCCTGAATGTCGTCGACGATCTTTGACCCCCAAAGCGCGCGGTCCTCAAGCAGGCCCTGCGTCCGAGCGTAGAAGTCCGCGAAGATTGGCTGCAGGCGAGGATTGCGGCCGGATGCAATCTTGCCGAATGACCGTTTGATGTCGTCGAGCGCCATAAACGCGTCGCCCACAGCCTCGGTACCTGCCTCATCCACACGAGCCATCGCGCCGTCAATCCGGTCCAGCACCTTCTTGACCTTGCCGATGCCGCCAACCTCCGCGAGCACGTCAGCGTCACGCGCTAGCAGCGTGCTCAGCTCCTCACGCATCTCAATCATGGGGCGCTCGAGGGATGCCGCGATCGCGTCAGGGTTGTCGGGCGGCGACTCCTGAAACGCCTTGCGGACGCGCCGGCGCTTGACGGCGATCGAGCCTTCATCCCTCGTGATCTTGTCCATGGCACGGCGCGCCTTGTCTTCGGCCGCTGCGAAATCCACTGCCCCGCTACCCAAGTCATCGTCAAGCGTGCGCCGAGCCACCAGCCCATCCTGGAAGCGCTGCGTTGCTGACCGCGTGTCGGGCGGCCCCTCTGGCGAAACCCGTACCGAGATGGGCGCGTCGTCCGCCACCTTTGCGGCGCCCTCGGCCACTTCCCTACCAGCCCGCTTTCGCAGTGACGCGGCGACCTGCTTGCCGCGTCTCGCTGCGCTGCCAGCCAGCCGCCCGCCGCCCGAAATGGCGCCGCCCAGCGCACCACCCAGCACGCCGCCGATCACAAGCCCCTCGGCACCTCCGCGTGCCATGCCAGCGAGTGCCCGCTCCGCGGTGAGCTCGTGCGAGGTGTCGAGCGCAGCCTTTGAGAGGCCCTGGCCAGCTCCAACTAGACTCGCCTCGACCGCCGCGCTTGCTGCCAGCTGCTTGGCCTTGGACTTGGTGACTTGGGCCGCCAGCTGCTCGGCTGTCACACCTGCGCGAGTCGCGAGCCCCAGCGGGGTACGCCCCACGGCCCGGGCAACTGCGCCCCGGCCAGCGGCTTCGGCGCCCTCCTTCAGAGCAGCCTTGCCAGCGCCCTTCAGGGCAGCCTTCCCGCCGGTCCTGAGCAACCCAGCGCCGCCGGTTGCCAGCGCAACGCCGACATCCGTACCAATCTCGCCGATGGCTGTCCCGATCGGATTCTCTTCAGCGATGCCACGCAGCGTGTCTGCTGCCTCATCGCCGCCGATGACACGGGCCGCAACGTCCAGACCACCGAGAGACAGCGACCGGGCCGCGCCGATCACGGGGGCCGCGACCTCAAGCGCAGCCGACTCGCCAAACTTCTTGCGCTGGATCTGCGCGTCCTTCTCCGACTCGGTGGCGAGCGCCCAGCCGCTGTCTAGACGACCGCCGACCTCGGATGCGTCAACCACCTGCAGGTCGCCGCCCTCGACCGGACGCACGGCGACCTTCTGGCCGGCCTTGAATCCAGCTTGCCCGCTGCGGAATGCCTTCTCTGTGGCTGCCGAGTCGGTGACGCGATCGATGACGGGAGTGCCCATTATTTGCGCGTAGCCTCCAAGTCAGCGGCGGATGCGCCCGATGAGCCTCCGCGCGACGTGCCCGGTAGAGCCAGATTGAACGGTTTGAGGCTGGCGCTTGTGGCGCGGCGGAGTGAGCGCTGCTGGCGCTGCAGTCCGTTCATCACGCTTCGGCGCAGGTTGATGTCGGTCGGGTCGCCGGCGAGGTCTAGCGCGTCCTGGCGCTCATCGTCTGTCATCGCACCCTGCCCCTTGGCAACGGATTGCAGGGCCGCGTTCTCGCGAACCAGGCGGCCCCACTCAATGGCGGAATTCTTGCTCCACGTCGTGCCGATCTTCGCGAGGGATTTCATATCCTCCACGACGGAATTGACCTTCTCGAAGTCGCTCACGATCTCAGCGGATTTCGTGACCTGCTGGGCGTTGGTGGGGCCTTCGCCGCCAGCGGCATTTGGCAATGGAACGGTCCCGCCAGGGGCAACGAGCGAGCTCTCGAACCGGCGTTCCTCCGCCGACTGGCCCTCATCTCCAGCGAGCCCAGCCTTGACGCCGCCAAGCGCCACAGCCTCGGTCACCTTCTCGCCAAGCCTGTTACGCGACCCGCGTCCGGCACGCCTGGCCCTTGCCAGTTCCTCCGCCTCGCGGGCTTCCCTGTCGCCGCGCACATCCTGAGCAAGCGCCGCAGTCTGCAGGCGCGCAGCCTCTTCTGCGCCCGCGCTTTCCTCGGCTTGCAGCTGCAGAGCCAGCTGCGCCGCGTCCTCTCCCTTGTTCGTCCCGGCATGGCGAGCGGCGATGGATTCCAGCTCTGCCCGGTAGTCGCCTTTTTCGAGCGATATCGCGGCCTGTCGTCGAGCGTCGCTGTCGGAGTAGAGGGTCGCGAGTCGATCGTAACTGCGGCCTCGAGCTGCCAGCGCTGTTTGTCTGCGCCCGAGCGATCGAATCTGGTTGTCGATGTCCCGCTCTATCTGAGCATTGACCGTCGCCAGGGCCGTGTTTTGCGCACGGCCGCCTTGGCCTCCGAAGCTGTTGGAGATTGCAGCCCCAATGCCTCCGAGCGCAATTGCGATTGTTCCGATCGCCTTCTTGCCCATCGTTCGCCGGTCCCTGACCTGCTCGGCTGCCAATGTCTCCGTGTCGGCCATCAGCTTGTCGCGGAAGGCTCGCAGCTCCTCTGCCTCGCCGGCCTTGGCAACCGCAGCGGCATCACGTGCGTCCGTGACGCGCTCCACGTGACTCGCCTGGACATCGGCAATCTCCGCGGCCTGCTCGGCTTCCAGCTCGAGCTGTTGCACAGCGGCGTCTTCCACGAGTAGGCGATCAACATCCGCCCTCGCCCCCAGTTCGCGCGAGCTCTCATTTGCTGCCTGCAGATCCGCCTGGGACTGCTGCTCTCGCGTCTCCAAGACCTTGCGGACGCCCTGACCTCTGTCTCCAGGCGTGCCGCGCTGACCCATGACCTGTCTGGCTAGGTCCAGCGCCTCAGCCTGAAATTGCGTAGGCCCATCGGCCTGCGTGCGCGAGCTCGGGCCCTGCGCCGCAACCGGGCCGCCGGTGATCACATCGCCATCACCACTGTCCACCGCGGTGAACCCCCTGGCTGCCTCGCGCTGGTCCCGAAGCGCGCGCGCGGCTTGCAGGTCATCGGCCCGCTGCTGCGTGACCTCGGCCGGCTCCGGCTCGGCGAACGTGGGCAGCTGTGGCGCCGGTCCTGCTGCGACTTCAGCAGCTGTGGGGAAGTCCTGCAGGGGCAGCGCGGGGTCAGGCAGCGGAGGCGGCTGCGCGTCTGCCAACGCCTGAGCGAACGACGAAGGCGGCAGGGGAACCGCATCGAAGCTTGGAGACGGACCCGTCAGAGGCAGCCCACCTGGGTCCGCCAGGGATGCGGCGAATGGCTGCGGGGGAATGTCTAGCGGGTCGGCCATGACTACACAGCCCCTCCTGCAAGCAGTCCTGCGCCAGTGCTGACTCCGCCGCCGATCAGGCCCATGATCGCCTCGTTCTTGCGCCGCTCCTCTTCTCGGTCCGCCATTGTCGTCTGCTGATTCAGGTTGGCCTGCAGTCCTTCGTTGCCGCTTAGAGCGCCGAGGAATCCAAGCTCACGCTGCGCTCCGGTGCCGATGAGTTGGCCACCCGTCCCAACCTGCAACCTGCCCGCCTCCGCCCGAAGCTGATTGGCCCTGTCGACGATGCCCTGGCTGAATCCGCCCTGAGACATCCGCAGTCGCGCGAGTTGGTCCGCCGCGCCGAGTTGCTGCGAGTTGTCGGCCAGCCGTTGCTGCCCTGCTGCAATCTGAGCCGCTTGAGCGGCCTGAGCATTGCTGTCCGACTGCGCACGCGATGCGCCATGGAGGGCTGCCGCCAGATTGCCTCCTCGAGCAGTCGCAGCCAGCGCCAGGGCATTGCGGTTGCCGGCGTCGCGCTGGGCCTGGCCTACCTGCGTGCCTACTTCCTCGGCTGTGCCGCCTTGGCCAAGAAACGCTGCCAACCTGTCACGATCAGCGCCGAAGCGGCTGCGAGCGGTTGTTACATCACGCTGCGCGCCTCGCGGGTCAAGACTGGCTGCCAGCCCACGGATGGACCCAGCGCCCGTAGCTGCGAGGGACTGCCCTTCGGCCTGCTGTGCGCGCCCCAGGCCGAGGCCCTCTGCGTTGCGGTCCTGAATGGTCTGCGCGTTGCCGCGCCCGCCGCCGATCAAGGTCTGGTTTGGTTTCGTTGGGTCAACCTGCAGTGCTGTGACTGGCATGCCCTATCCTTTCGGCTGGAACGGGTGAGAGGAAGATGAGATCTTACGGGAGTGGAGCGTCAACTTTACCGGCCGGAACGTGGCCGCCACACCCTGGTTTGAATTCAATTCTTGAATACGGAACTTGAAGGCGCGGGCCTGGGGATCCGGTAGCGACTCGCGAACCGTGTACGTGTCGCCCTTTTTGACTTCAGTATCGAGCACGGCCTCTGCGAAGTTGTAGACCTCGCCGCTGCCGCCCTCGTAATCGGTCCAGATGGTAATCCTGAGGTCGTGAAAAGTGACGTACTCAGCCGAGAAACTGAAGCTGTCGATATGCACGTCGCCCTCGATGCCGGTCGGCTTGATCCAGTTGGTCTCAAGCAGCACGTCTTTGTTTGCGTAGTCGCTGAAATCGTAGTTCACCGCGTAGCTAGTCGCGTCCGACGTCAGGGTGAACAGATCGTCCTCAGTCACCACTGCGTGATCCGCGCCGCCGGCGGTGTAGCTCCAGACGTCCCGATCCCAGTTGTACACCAGGACGACGCCGCCGGCCGTCAACCGCAGCTCGCTGGGCCCATGCCACGCTACCATCGACGTCACGGTGGCCAGCGCATCCTCGACGCCCACGCCAAACGGACTCAGCCCATACTCCCGATCGATGAGCCACCACCCGCGCGACGACTTGAAGACGACTCCACGAGGGATGCGCTCAACCAGGTTCCGGTCGACTAGCCCAACGCGAGCTACGCGCGTGGCTGGTGAGTAGTCGCCGCCGCCAACCTTGTTCGGTCCGATGCCGTAGACGGTCCACGCATCCGACGCCGTGAAAAACAACGGGCGCTCAGCGAGCTCCTGAATGGCGAGCACCTTGTCGGGGATCGGGATCTCATTCGCAGCCGGCCACTCGAGCGCCAGCTGTGCATCAGATCCGCTGGGGCGCGGCTTGGTGTACCGCGGCAGGCGCTCCTCGCCGCTCAAACCAAATACCCGATCGCCGACCTGGGCAAGCGAAAGCATGGCTGGCGGAGCTCGGTGCACTTGCTCGCCACTATGCCAGTACGCTAGCGCGTTCCCGTCGCTGATTCGGTCGGCGTAGATTTCAAACTCAAACTCGCCACCCGACTCTGCGACGGGCGTCGCCGCAGCACCAGTGCCGACCACGTCACCCACTAGGTACAGCGTGGTGCCGTTGATGACCGAGCAGTACACCTCGGTATTGATGTACTCGAGACTGACGCCGTTGCGGGTTGTCAGGGGTATCTCGACGTAGACGCTCAGACCGGATGAACCCGACGCCGTGAAGATGTAGTCGACCGGGTAAGGCTGCGACCTGTGTACGACACCGCGGGCGTCTCGAGTGCGGTAGATCGCGTTCAGTCGGTACACGCCTGCCGGTACGTAGGTGGGCGCCGAGCCGATGCCCTTTTCTTCCACGCGCATCCGAGGAAGTGGGAGCGGGGTACATTCCTGCAGCGTGTCCCCATCCCAGGTGTGCACAGAGCCTCCGGCAACGTACGTCACCCCGTCGCGCGACTCGAGCGCAGCGGGGGCGGCCTCGCCGTCAACCCTTGCCCATCGGACATTAGACGCCAGCCCTCCCGGAGCGAACGGGTCAGCGGTGTACGCGATCGCAAACGTGCTCCCATCTTCGCTCTGTGGCTTGGCGGCAAGGTGCCCGCGGCCCAGCGCCCATTGCACCGTGTGCACAGGCTGCGACGCTCGGTCCACTCCGATACGCGCGGATGGGCAGAAGCCGTAATCGGTGCCGCCCGAGAGTGCCTGCCACGTTGCCAGGTCGACTGCCGGATCGACCTGTGGCAGCGCATCTGAGGCGAGGGCGAGGGCCTCGACAGCACCCTGCTTTGCGTCGACGGCGTCATAGCTGCGGGCAGTCTTGGACAGGCCCACCATCCCGTGTGCGCCCTTGCCGTTGCCGGCCTGCATGGTGAAACCACGGGTGTTGATGCTGTAGCTGTACAGGCTGATGGCGGCAGCGGAAAACACGTCGCTACGATCGGTCCACGACTGCTTGAGCCTCACGCGCTGGGTGAAGTTGGTGGTCTGGTTCGGGAAATATCCAGTGCTCGCGTCAAGTTCCTGGCCTGTGAAAAGCCAATCCCACCCCGTCTGCCCGGCGAGCAGTCGCGCCGTAACCGCCACTTGCGTGTACTTCACGTTGATGTTCGTCTGATTCAGCGCGCCAGCCCTATACCAAGCCTCCGCAGGCGTCCCGTCTGGGTCGGTCCATTTGACGGCGTGGCAGATGCTCCCTGCGTAGACGCCGGCCGAGGCGAACAGGACAACGGCCTCATCGTTTGCGACGGCGATGTCGAGCGTGGAGAAGTTGTGAAATCCGCCCACGTAGATCACTGCGGCAGCGTTGGTCGCAGCGGTGGCTACGCCTGTGCTCGTAGCGTGGTTGTAAACGAACAGCTCAGCGCGTCCATCTGAACTGCGAGAGCGCACCCCGTACGAATAGATCGAGCCGCCGTTGCTGGTGACGTCGCCCGTCACCGCGAAGCCGTGTATCAGCGTCGTGCTCGAATACGCGATGAGTGTGCCGCCTACAGCCAGCACCGGGCCAGACTGGACGTTGACCATGCACGTTTTGATGTCCCAGCCAGTGCGGCCGGCGTTCTCCTCCGCCCACCACAGCGCGACTCGCGCGTTGCTCAGAACGAACAGCGGGATCGCGCCAAGGCTGACCGCTTGCCGTCGAGTGCCGCCGCCCGCAAGCGTCGTGAAGTCCTGAACGGTCGCGTCTTCAATCACCCTCTCGCCCGTCTCAGCGTCGCGCACTGTGACGGTCGTAAAATAGCGGTAGCTGCGAATGGCACCAGCCGCGCCAACCTTCGCCCGCCGGACCGTGTAGATGCCCACGAGGTACCCGTTTCGGATGCACGTGTGTGCACCCATAATCGCATCTTCCGGGCCGCCAGCATACAGCACACCGCCATCGACAACCGAGCACGGCACCACTCGCTGCGCGGGCACCGAGCCGGCATTGCTCACGCGCTGTTCGATCGCGCCGGTGCTCTTCCGGTGCACCTGGTAGCCGTTGGAAGCGTCGGCGATGATGACGTCGCCATGGGCTGGTACGAGTCCTACCGCATCGGCGTCCGACTCCGTGGTTGTGTCATCGGGCCCGGGCTGCCGCTCAACGGTCCCATGCGGGCCGCTCAGGTGCCGGACGTTGAGCGCCAGGCTCAGCGACGTTGGATCGCGCAGCAACGGATGCTGTTTGGTGACGTACGTGCCGTCGAGAGGGATCTCAATGGGGGTAGTTTCCGCCATCAGAACACCCACAGTCTGAGAGTGCCCGTATGCGACGCTGCCGGCGTAACCGACACCTGCGTTGCGGCATCGTTGCCGAGCGCGTCCGTGGTCTCAGGAGATGCGACGTAGTACGCCACACCAGCAGACTGGCCCACGATTATCGCTGCCACGTACCTGCGGCCGAGCTTGTGGAGTCCCGACTTTGTGACGCCGCTCGACGACCATTCGACGTCTACGAGCTCGCCATACGGCGGCAGGCCCTCATTCGCCCTAGCGAACGCTGCGCCCGGATCCGTGGCCTGGTTGCCTCGATGCTTCTCGCTGGTCATGCGGTGGGCTCCCAGTCGCCCTCGAAGCGGCGGCGGAATCCGTAATCGTATGTCCTGCGGACGCACCCGCCGTAGTTGGCGTCGTCGTCTGCGGACTCGGTCGCAATGGAAGCCGCTGCCTCTTGCATCTCCCCTTTGAGGGTCTGCCACAGCTCGCGGTCCGCCTGCCGGCTGACCAACTTAGAGCCGACGTCGCCAATGACGTAATCGAACCAGTCCGGCTCGAGCATCAGAGTCGTTGTCCCGGCAGCGTCCTGAAAGACGGGCGCGCCTTCGTACCAGATCACAATGAACGAAGTGGTTGCCGGGGGCGGGCTGAACAGGATCGCATCAGCCCCTACCAGGCGGTACGTCGGCGTGTTTACGACACTCCAATCCTCGGGAACGTTGCTGACGCTGCGGCCCCCGAGTGCGCCACCGTCTCGGTGACCTCTGCGCGTTCTGTTGCCGCCAAAAGCTTCCATTCTCGATGGCCTAAGCTCGACAGTCTCGCCGCTCCATGTCGCAAGCGGCGCAGCAATCGCATCCGCATCGGAGAAGCTGAAGAAGGGCTGCAGTCCCTCGCCGACCTGCCAACCGGATTCAACGAGGTCGATCCTAACCAACCGCATGAAAGGTGGCGCGGGCACGAGGTCTTGACCGCTTGGGTTGGCGTGGTGCCAGTGCTGCCAGATTGACGCCGTCTCACCCGCGCTGTGCGGGCCGGCATGTCCCGCCGCCAAGTCTCCAAGCGGGATGGGGCGGGGGTGGAAGTCTGTGGGGTCTGCGCCGCTTGATGGCTCGCCCAAGCCGCGCAGTGCGAGCCCGACCTTGAAGGTCAGCCGCTTGCCGCCGTCGTTCGCGCTGACCAACTTGCACATTCGCTTTACGGATGCGTGGATCAGCGTATCGATCTCTCCATTGTCTCCGTCGCTGCGAGCCGTCGACAGATTCGCTCGGTACCGAAGGAGCTGCTTGATTTCGGTGATTGTGTAGGGAGTAGACATCAGTCAGACCTCGAGCCGATAGCCGCGGCGGATACATTGCCGCCGCCTAGCGCGACCGGTTGGCTTGAGGTCTGACGAGTCATCAGGAAATACCTGCTCCGGGGATATCGCTGCGAGCAACCTTCACGCGGAAGTCAATCCGGTTGGCTGCTGCGGCTGCGACGTCCGCCTTGACGGTGGTCTTGTGGATGATGTCGAATGTTTGGCTGGTGATCGACTTGTCTCCGATCATCATGCTGTGCACCGCACTCTCGGACGTTGCCATGTGCAACGACGCCTCGGCTGAGACGTACTGCTCAAAGACAAAATCAAGGGTTACGGTCCAGACCCCGGTGGCAGCGTGCACGACGGTGAACCCGTCGCCGTAAGTGGTTGCCGGATCGGATGACCCGTTGGTGAGGAAGGAGCCGGACAACTCGACGTAGTCCTTCCCCACCTCCTTCGTTGGCTCGAATGATCTCTCAATCGTCACGATTCACCCCTCAGAAGAACAGGACGCCGTTGTGTCCCGGTGCATCGCACCAGAGGTCGCCACGGTTGACCACGCGGAACTCTTCACCGTCGGCGCTCTCACGCGTTCGGGTCTGACCTCCGGAGCCGCCGCGGATGATCTTCGTGACGCCACCGAGCGTATCGAAGCACCACGTGTCCATGGTGAGCATGTACATGCGATCGTTGGGGCAGTTGCGGTCGCTTACGACCTTCACTTGACCGTCGTCCGTGTCCAACACAACCGAGTTGAACGCGATGTGGGCTGCGTGCCCAGCTCCGCGGATCATCTCGTAGTTGACGCGCGTCCCCAGGCTGACCTTGAGGTCGGCGTATTTCTTGGGGGAAGCGAATACGATATCGGGAGTCGCGCCGGCGTCCGCGAGGTCACTCGCGAGGTACGTCAGCGCGTTCTCAATGGTCTTGTTCGTCGCATCGTACCGGATGCCGCCGAGGCGGTCCGTGTCCACGCTGCGATCAACATCGTTGAACAGCGTGGCCGTCGGCGCAACACTGGGAATCCAGGCCGCGAGACCTTGGATATTCAGCGCAGTGCCGTTGTTGTTCGCGTTGGTGTCCCCATCGCGGAACAGGTAATCGTTCGTGGTCAGTCCAGTGATAGAAGCCGTCCAGTTGCCCGATACGGTAACCTGCCCGGCCTGGCGATTGATTGCCGTGATCTGCGCAGTGCCAACGCGCTTGGTGCCGTTGCTCGTGCCGTCGGTAGTGCCACCGGTGACGGTCATGCCCACTTCGAAGAAGCGAGTGTCTCGCGTGTCGGTGAGCGTGATCGTCGGAGTGCCGAAGCCGCTGGCCACTCGGCCGAGTGCTCCACCGCCCGCCTGGAACAGCTTGCGCCCCAGGTCGTGACCAAGGTTCTCCATGGCACCATCCATGCGGTCTTTGAGCGCACGGGTGAGAGCCATTGCATCGGTGGCCGACGCTTCGATGACCTCGGCGTCAATGTGCGCGAGCTGGTAATTGCTCTTGCGGGTGATGTTGAATTTCACCTCGCGACCGGCGTAGGTGTTGGACTGCGCGTTCGAAAACGCCGCCGATCCACCCTGGGGGTTGACGTACTTGGCCGTGATTCGGCGCAGCTCGCCGCCGAAGTCGTCGCGCTTCTTGACCATGGCTAGGAAGGGCTGCTTGCGCATCGCAAGGTCAGCACGTCGACGGTCGGGGTACAGCTCTTTGAGCGATGGCTCAAAAATCGAGGTTGATAGGGATTCAGACATGATTGCTCGCAGACTGCGGTCAGTTGCTCTGGTTCATTACGACCTGCATCGCTGCCGCTGCTCGACGCTCGAGCTCGTCATCCGACGGGTGCTCATCGACCCGTAGAGACGACCGCTGTTGCGTCGTGGAGTTGGAAATTGACACGGGGGCAGGAGCGCCCTCGCTATCCCGTATGTCTGTCCGGGGGGGCGCAACTGCCGGGGGCGCCGTCAGGCCAAGTGTCTTGGCCAGGTAGTCTCTGATTGCGGGCTGAGCGGCGTAGCCGTCCAGCTCCTTCGAAAGCGAATCCTCAACGCGCTTCGCTGCCTGCTCGACGACCAACGCGGCTTCGGCGTCCGATCGGAACTGGGGGATTGCGCCGCTGTACTCGGAGCGGATTTGCTGCAGCACGAGGTCCGCGCGGCCAGCATGGGCCAACAGCGGGAACTGGTCCGCCTTGGCCTTGATGTGGTCGTTGATGGCGCCGTCCTGGGCCGCCTGAGCTTCCGAGGCAGACTTGGCCTGAGCGGCCTCTGCCTTCGCATCTTCCGCGGCCTTCCACTGAGCCTCGAGCGCGTCAATGCGCGCGTCCCTCGGGTCGACTGCCTTCGGAGCAGCCTGGCCACCCTCGCCGGCGTCGATGACGTGCTGGGCGATGTCGTGGAAGCTCATGCCAGCCGCTTGCAGAGCGGCAACAACCTTACCCGGATCGCGTGACTGCAGTGCGAGTGAGATAGCCTCCGGCTCGGGCTTGGGGGCGCCCTCGAGCGCAGCAATTCGCGCATCGCGCTCGGCAATCTGCTTGTGATGCTCGAGAATGTCGATGGTTGGCGCAGCGGGCGGTGGCTCGGGAACCTCTGGCTCTACTGGCGCAGCCTCAGTTCCTGCCGGCGCAACCTCCGCGGGAGCCTCAGTAGGCGCCTCTGCTGCCAAGGCTGCACCAGCAGTTGCGTCATCATGCACCAGTCCATCATCGGCCACAAGGCTTCGCGCTGCGGCTGCCATTTGCTCGTCGATTGACGCTGCGGGTGCTGGGGCCGGGGCTGCCTCCGTGGGGGCTGCGGGGGCTGCTTCGGGCGTTGCTTCGGTGGTCATGCGATTCCTATGGCGTCTGGTGCACCCGCGATCTCAGGCAGGAGCTGTTCGGGTAATGGCGCGACCGCTGGGTCGACTGGACCGGCCGTTGGCGCTGCGGCCTGGGCTGCGGCCTGCTCGGCCTCCATGGCCGCATCTTTGGCCTTTTGCATCAGGCGGTCGATCGACGTGATGTACTTGCGGACCAACTCGAGCCGGTCCTCGGGGACGCCGTCCACGCGAGCTCGGTTGTACGCCTTGCGCGCTAGCTCCTTGGACAACACTAGATCCTGCAGCGGCTCGGGAGGCACGAACTTGCCGTCTTCAATGGCGACCTCGATCGAGAACAGCACCACGTCAGAGTCGGAGAGGTCCAACGACATCGCATCGTCGGTATCCGGAAAGTCCACCAGCCGTTTGGCCGTTGCCTGATCGATCAGCCCGCCATCCATCCACTCTTTAACCGTGTTCATGCGGCCGGCGGGATGGGACGGTAGCGCGGACGCCGGTAGCGCCTCGAGCAGGTATTCATTCTCAGGAATGTCGGCTTGCGACCAGTCGACGGTTTGGATCAACGTGCGCCGTCCGCGCATCGTCTTGACCTGCGTGCTCGCTGGCTTCTGCCCTTCGCGTCCAGCAAGGTCTTGGTTCATCCGCTCGAGCAGACGCGCGAGCGAGCGAGGGCCGGCGAAAGCATCATCCCAAGCCTTCGCTGGGATGAGCTGCCGAGCGCTGCCAAGGTCCCTGTACTCGCGGATGGCCGCCCCACTGTCCAGGCCGCCAGGCTTGCGGCCCTCGGCCACACCCTGGGACACACCGACTCGACCCAGGCCGCGTTCGATGATGCGATCGGCGTGGAAGAACAACTCCTGAGACACGACGTTCGCCGAGTGGAAGACGGGCGCCTTGCCGGCGTTGTGCTCGAGGAACGTGCCGGGGACGTTCTTGATGTGAGACCTCTTGACTCCGCTACCCTTCTCCGTGAACACGTATAAATTGCTCATTTCCATCGTGTCCTGAATGCGCATCAGGGTCTTATTCAGCTCGATCTGATCGGCCCGAAGCATCTCTGCGACGCCCTTGCCGTGGTAGCCAGCCTGCCGCTCGCTGAAGCGCAGCGTCACGGATGGAAAGTCGGTCCAGTGGTACTTGTCATCGGCCAGCGTCGTGGACTCGACGCACGCCACATACCGCCCATCGGGGCCACCTTCTCGGACTGGCAGGTGCCAAGCCTCAATCAGCAGCACCAAGTCGGCCTTGGTGTCGTGGCCTAGGAACAGGTCGTTGATGTCGTGGCTGGCTCTGTACCGGGCGCACGTTCCTGCGCCAAGGCTCTTAGCCTTATTCGGAAACATCGCCTTGAGCACTTCGCGATCTACCAAGCGCTGCCGGTACTTCGACCGGGGCCTCCCCATGATGCCATCGGCCTGATCAACCAGCACCTCGAGGGGTAACGCGCGTTCAAGCTTTACGGTGCCAGCCTCCCAGTCGAGCATGGCGAACACTTCGCCGGTGCCCGTGACCGCCGCATCCTTCCACCAAACCCGCTCGTCGCCGCTGTAGTAACCGTTGTCCCTCAGCTGCCCTTCGATCAGAGCCTCGCGCTTCTTGGCGGTGCGCTGCAGTCGCCAGTCGCCGCGCGTCGTCACGTAGGCGGCCTTCGGCGTCTGAGCGCAGACATCGGCCTGCAGTGAGTCAACGGCCTGCTCTATCAGGTTGTACTTCAGCCGGTCATGCGGGCCGGACTCGATGGGCATGCGGGAGGCGAACCCAAACGGGTCATAGTTCCCGTACAGATTCATGTGGCGGATGGCCATGCCGCGCTCGGCGGAGTTTTGCGTGCGCAGATACTCGACCAACGGCCACACCTTCTGGTGCGCCTGCCACTTGTTCGCAAGCCACCAGAAGCCCTCGATGGGCGCGCAAGTTGGATCGCCAATGTCTCTACCCATCAGCCAGCACTCCAGAGCTCAGCCCGGGTAGCCTCCGCGGCCTCGAGCTCGGCTGCCTTGGCGTCCGCAAGCTCCTGCTCACCCGGCAACAGCTCGCGCTGCGGCTCGGGTGGCTCGACGTAGGGCGTGGGCCAGGACATCGACACGCCACCGTCTGGGGTGACCACGATGCTGGTGCACCCGTGAGCCCGGTAGGCATCGGCGCAAGCCTGGACGTTCGCAGCTAGTAGCGTGCCCAGTCCGGCTCGCTCAGCTCCGCATCCAACTCTTCCACCTCTTTTGCCTCTTGCCACTCAGCCCACACTTCTGGGTCTCGGAGATCGGGGGCGCTATCGGGGGCCCCGTGAGTGTACGCAGAGTGGCTGGTGAATCCGTAGAGCCAGCTATCAGAGCAGTGATTTGCGAAGCGCTTGTCGGCTTCGGTCCGCTTCTCGTTCCAGGGTATCACATATACCTCGGATAGCAAAGGGCCGCAATCTGGCTCCACAATCTGGTGCCTCCCGGCCCTCAGCTCGTTGTTGATTATGTCAACGTGTGCACGCTTGCCCTGTTTGTCGGCATTGGCCTGCCGGAGGCCCACGGGAAAGCGCCGATTGTATGCCTCGATATATGGAGCTCCCAGCCCGCCGGCATCGCCAACGAGCACGTCTGGGTCGTAGTGGTCCACTAGCCCGCGGGTGCGGTCTGCCGCGTCATCCTGCAACAGCCCGGCTTCCTTGGCACTGTACAGCGTGTACGCCTCGCGCTCATGCGGGTGCGACGCCATGACGGTCCACGCTGTTTCGTCCCGCAGCCCGTAGTCGACCCCGATCGAGTGTACCCATTCCCGCAGCGAGTAGTGGTCGGGCAGCGTCTGAATAACGTTGCGCTCGGGAAGCACGCGGTAGACCAAGGCCTCATCGTCCTGAAACCATCTCCCGAGGTACTCGCGCTGGTACGTGGAATTGTCCTCGTCCCAGCCGTTGTCCGCCAGCACTTCGGCCAGGTAGCCCTCGGCGTCCGGGAAGTGCGGATTATCGAGGATTGTCCAGTTCCAGCCGCGCCACTTCGGACGCTTGCCGTTGCAAATCTCCCACCAGTAGCCAGCGCACACCCTGCCGGGAGTGCCTGCGATGACTGCCTGGCCACGGACGTCGCCAAGTGCCGGCTCAACGATGTCCCGCATGAGAGTCTCGAGCACGTGCGGGTAGGTCGCTGGCTCATCAGCCAAGAACAGGCGCATCTTGAGGCCGCGAGCCTTCTCGATCTCGGCGGGTTTGTCTGCGCCCATGAGCCACAGCGTGCCGCCGCTCGGCGTGTACACCTTGAGCTCCGCGCCGTTGAACTTCCACGGGAGATTGTGCTGCCTCGCGAGCGCCTGGAGCTTGCCCCACATCAGACCCTTGGCGACCTGCCGTGTGCGCGCGATGTATACGACCGTCTCGTCGTCCTCGCAGTCCTCAAGCCCAGTCGCAGCCAGCGAGGCGAGCAGCACGGTCTTGCCCGCACGCCGACCGCAGCACAGCGCCTTGAATCGACCGAGCGCGACCGTGGCCAACGTCTGCTGCGCGAACAGCCCCGCAGTCCACGGCGTGCGCGCGTGCATCTCTGCTATGAGGTCGGCGACGTTCACCGGTAGTCTTTGACCTCGCGCCGCTCCTTCAGCCAGGCATCCCGCTCCGCCTCAAGTTCGCGGATGCGGGTGTGTAGCGTGTCCACTAGCCCCTCCAGCGCGTCGATGTGGCCGGCGTGGTTACAGACCTGCTGCATGTCTCGACATCGGTAGTCGCTCATTCGGATCCTCCTTTTGTGTTGGTGGGGGGTAGCCAGCGCCCTGCGGATGTCGAGCGCCGCTTCCATTCACGTCGCATGCTCCAACGGATGGTGAAGAAACGAAAGGTAACCGTTGTATATCCACCCTTCGTTTCCGGTGATGGAGCGCCACGCCTCGCCCTCCATCTTGTGCGAGTACCTCACCTGTCTGCGGTCGCCCTTGCGGTAGCCCACCTGCTCGAGCGCGCATGTCCACAGCGCCCGCCCAATGCCTTGCCGGCGGTAGTCTCCCTTGACGTAGATGTAGTGGACCACGGGGCAGAGCGCGGTACGCTCCACAACGCAATGGCCCAGCAGCGTGTCTGGCTTGTCGCGATGAGCCGCCAACATGATTGTGCCGTGATCGATCAGCGTCGACACAACGGGCGCTTGGCAGTCGAAGAAGTCCTGATCGTCGTGAGCCTTGGCCCACCGAGAGGTTTTGTAACTGTCCATCCACGTCCCCGCGACGAAGCCAGACTCGCCAGCGTATGGGCGCAGGATGTACGGAGTTGGCTCGACTGGCTTCGCTTTGACTGGTTTCGTTTTGGCGGTCATTCATGCTGCTCGCGTCCTTCGATTAGCTCGCCGATCCGGGTGGCGAGGTCTTGGTGTTTGTCTTCAGTCTTGGTCTCGATGGGCCCACCATCCTTGCCTGTGAGCTCCACCTTAGTCCCGAACATGCCGAGGTGTTTCCCCAGCAGCTCAAGCGCCTTGTTCGCGACATTGCCCTGATAAGTGTACTCGCCCGTAGACAGGCCCTCACGGTCCGTAACCGGCTCAGCCTGCATGGCCCTCTTGACGTTCTCCAGGAGGCGCTTGAGTACCCAGTCCTGGTCCAGCTCTGCCCTCTTTGCGCGGGCTGCGAAGGCTTCGGACACAGCTGCGGCTATCTGAGGTTTCCTGAGGTTCTCGTAACCGGTCTCGGATGCCGTCTTGGCGCTGTACCCAGCCCGCACAGCAGCCTGCGTGGCGTTGAGGTCAACGAGGTACTCGGCGACGAAAGCCTGCTGCTTTGGAGTGAGGGGTTTACGGGCCACTATGTAACCTCCTGCAGAATGAGCATACCGCGAGCGCGGCGCTCACTGAATAACCTCCGGAAATGCCTCATCAGAGTGCGGCGCGGCCTCGGATACCCATCGGATGCCGGCGCGAACCAGGTCTGCGCTGGGGTGCTCCTGCAACATGCTCACATGCTCGCTGCACGCAATGATGTACGGAGGTTCTGACCCTCCGGTGCAAAGCATGAACCTCCGCTGCCACCCGCCGCCCTGAGTGCCCACAATCCACTCGCAGACCCACTCGGGGTCGTCGTCGACATCAGACACGTAGGTACGTGGCAGTGGCCACGGCTTGAGCTGGGGCGCGTCACCGGGGGTGGACGGCTGGTCGCGGCACAAGGGCGCATCGCATCGCGTCTCATATTCCTCTTTTGAGAAGTGCGAATCAACGGACACTAGCCGGCGACTGTTAGGGGCCGTCATCTTGGCAAACCGCCCGCACACGTCGCATTTCCACGCACCCATCACTCACCTCCTTCTGCGCTGGTGGGGGTAGCCAGCTCGTCCTTCTCGATCAGGATGCGGCCGATGGCGAGCTCGAGGCGGAGGTGAAGCGCCTCCAGGTCGGCGATGCGGACCTCGTCTTTCGAGAAGCTGCACACCGTGCACACGTCTCCGGTCCACTCGTTCCACTTCCAGATGTGTTTGCAGTCGCTCACGCCCCACCCCCATCCGCGTTGGCGTCGCTGAAGTACTCCCGTCGCTCGGCTCCGACCGCGACGCCACCCCGCTGTCGGAGCCGGTAGGCTGCCTGGCGATGCCGCTTGCTGCAGTACGCGGCCTGTCGCCCCTGCAGGAGCGACGCGCACCACAGGCAGGCCCGCTCACCCATGGGAGCCTCCTTCTGCGCTGGTGGGGGCCAGCGCCTCCCGCAAATCCTCCACATCCACCACGCGCACGTCGCTGTACGGGTCGGTGTCGTAGCTCTGGACATTCAGCGCCGCCCGCACGCGCTCGAGGGTGGCGTTGGCAGAATCGATTTTGCCAGCAGCAGCGTTCGCCAGCTCGTCCTTCTCGATCAGGATGCGGCCGTTGGCGACCTGGAGGCGCTTCACCTCCGCCTCGAGCTCGCGGATGCGGGCGGCGGCGTCACTCCAGCGCACTAGATGCCCGCTCGGGTTCGGCGCGAAATCGGCGTATTGGTGCCCGCCGCTGCCTGCGATGTACAATCCCTGGCGCTCCAGCTCACCCATCACTCACCTCCTTCTGCGCTGGTGGGATCGACGCCTTCCACGATGCCCTCCGCAGTGGGCACTCGGAGGAACCCGCGCCGGACAGCATCGAGTTCGGCGGCGCATTCCCTCTTGGCCACACGGCGTTTCCACCGCCGCACCAGCTGCCCAAACTCCGCATGCATCATCTGGATCGTCGAGAGGCGCTCCTCAGCCAGTAGCCGTGCGGCCCGCATGGCGTGCATGTAGCCGTGCACCTCCGCCTCGAGCTCGCGGATGCGGGCGTGCAGGCCATCGATCTGCTCGGAGAGGTCCGCCAGCTCGTCGTAGCTCACGACCCACCCCCGTCCATGTCGGTGGCCGTCAACACGTAGTCAACCCGGACCCACCCGTCGTCGGCCAGCGTTTCGCACACGTGTGCGACGTTCATTCGCATCTCCCGTGCCTCCGTTTGATGCTCGCAGCAGTCGTGTGCTCCGTGGTTGCCAGGGGGCCGCTGCTCGCTCAGTCGCCGTAGTTCGTGGCGCTGGTTTCTCACGTTTGCCTCCAGCTCGCGGATTCGCTTCTCCACGGCGCGCAGCTCCTCGCAGCAGCCGCACGTGCTGTCGTCGTCCGGAAAATCGAGAACGCACCGGTAGCAGCGTGACTCACTCATCACCCCTCCACCGTGCCGTTTGGTGAGTACCATTCGCCGACAATGCTTCGACACTGCCAGTCCGTGGCCTCCAGCGCTTCACGGTCGAATTGGTACAGGGGCGAGGCATGGCCAAAGGCCTCATCGTTGGGGTCGCGCGAATACACTCCGTGCGGCTCTGCCTCGCGGCACTCAGCCAGCGTCGCCGGCGCGGGCCTGGCCTTCTTGACCTTGGTGTAGGGTCCGATGCCGACGCCGATCGTGTCGCACCAGGGGCCGTCGCCACAGCGGCACTGAAACGGGGATTCTCTACCGCTATCCGGGTTCACTCGGTAGTGGGTGCCGCTGTGGCTCGCCCATTCCCCCCACCCGATGGCCACCATAATGTCGTTGGTCTCGTCCACGGTCTTCTCCTCTTCCACTGCTGTGTAGGGGCCGAAGCCTTCGCACATGCGCAGGCCGGATTCGCCAACACACGCCGGCTTACCCCTAGCAGCGTCCCACACCCACGCGTCCCCATCCTCGTCCAGCACCTTGCCCCCAGCCCGCATGTGCGCTTCTGCTTCTTTCAGATTCATCTCAGACCCCCAGTTGCATCCTCGTGGGGCACTCTCAGCACTCGCCCCTCATCCATCGTTCCGTGAGCACTCACGCTGCCGAGCCAGTGCGCCAGGAGCTCATCGCCGAACTGCCTTCGCAGCTTCCGCATCGCAATCTGCTCAATCTGCCGGATGCGCTCGCGGCACACACCGAGTAGCTCCCCGACTGCGCCCAGCGTCATCGGCGCGTGACATCGCACCTGCCACCGAGCCGCAGCGTGATTATCGTACGGCGTATCGTCCCATGCGTCATGCGTGACCGTGCTCGCCTGCATGCGCTCACATCCCGTTGCAGCCGCAGACAGTCGACGTACGCCCATGCCGAATCCGCCCAGCCTCAGGATGCTGTCGATCGGCAGCCTGGACAGCCCGGCCTCGGCGTTGCGCACGACGTGTGGCGAGCAGCGTGCCAGCACAGCGTACTCAAACACTGTCAGCTCAAGCAATTTGCGGTGCATCTCGATTAGCGTGCCGTGACGCATGCCGGCTAGCGTGTCTCTACTCATAACGACACGCCCATCTCCGCCAGAAGCGCCTTCAACTGCTCTTCAAGAGCCCCTCTGGTTTGAGCATCGATGCCCGCTATCGCCTTCATACGTGCAATCTCCAAACGCGCCTCGCCTAAATCCTTCTCCAGCTCTTCGATCCTCTCAATCGGTCCACGAAGAATCTGGGCGCACATACTCTCGCCGCTCATGACCGCGGAGATGCGAGAGGGGGCGAAGCCTGGCCCGCATTCCTTGCACGGGCCTACGCGGATAGAGTCACCAGTGTCCCACACGGCAACGCCTGTGCCGTCGCATGACTTGCAATCCTTACGAAGCGTCGGCATCACCCCACCTCCAATCGTTCCTGCATGTCCCACTGCAACGTATCCCGCTGCCCCCACTTCCCACTGCGACGTCGCACAGTCGGCACTGGCTCATCCGTGCGCGCCAACGGTGCGCTCGTCTGGATCATCTCGCGCAACTTCCGCAGTGCTATTGACTCGGTCTTCTGAAGAGCCTGTCGACTGATGCCCATCAGCTCCGCGACTTCTTTCTGCATCAGGCCATCAGGATGCGCCCTCACGACTGCGGCGACCCGCGTGTCATCCTCCGCTGGCACTTCGAACCAAGCCGCTCGTAGTAGCAACTGATCGTCGGTCAGCGTGTCGACGTGACGGGCCTGGGTTTTTCCGTGAAGGCGTTTCATGCTGCGCGCTTCTCGATACCCAATAGCTTCGCCTGCTTCGGCTTCAAGAGCCCAGCATGCCAGGCGCGGTACACGTGGGTCAGAGCGGTGACCTTCGGCGCATCGGCGAGCCCCGGGACGCGCTTTGCTGCGCGAACACGTGCGGACTCGACCGCTCGCTTCTTGCGTCGCTCGTGACGATTGTTGGCTTTGCCGGGACACACAGTCTTCACGCCCCGGTCGAGTCGCTTGGACAACTCGATCATCTCCAATGTCTTTCCGTGCGCCGTCATTGCTCGTGAGTCCCCTCAACCCCACGGGCCTCTCGGTTGGCCGTGCGCTTGTTGAGCCACATCAGCGCCTCTTCCATCTTAGTCAGCGCCACGGCGTTCTCCCGGCACCTGTACGGGCCATTCTGGAAGGCACGCATGCGATCGAGCAAGACAGCCATCAGCGCCTCGTGCGTCAGGCCGTTGGCGCCAACCTCCTTGATTGGGCCGTTCTGGAATTTGACGTCAAAACACTCTTCGGCGCCGATGTTGCGAACAGACAAGCGGTATTCGTGGCATGCGCCTCCTGAGCCAGGCTCGTCCAGCACCTTGATGCTGATGTTGCGGTTGCACTCGTTGACCTCATGCTCTGTGATCGTTCTCATCCCAATACCTCCAGCACCACCTCGGTGCGTTCATCTTCTGCCACGTGGTGCGTCCAGCTGTCCACGATGCCCACCACCTGGCGGTCGTTCTCGTAGGCGATGCCTTCCAGCCCGTCACAGACGGCCTTTATTACGTTGTCTAGGTCCGGACAGTCACCTATGCGGATCGAGCCACCCTTCGTGTGCGAGACGTAGGCGTTGACGCTGATCGCATAGTCCGCACCGCGTGGCCAGATATGCGAGCAATCCCTGATTGCTGCGTGCGCCAACTGCGCGACTATGCCCTCAAACACTCGCGTACGCTCCGGTGTGTACGCGCGGACATGTCCGCCGCGGGAGACGACACGCGGCCGCCCCTTGCCTACCGGGCGGCCCGGGATGGTGATGGCGAGTTTCATTGTGTCCCCCTCAGAGCCAGGATGGCCAGCAGCAGCCATGCCGCACACAGGAAGGCGCCGAGCACCTTGAGTGCCACGTATGCAGCCAGCGCCATCGTCGCCACCACGAGCCACTGTACCCATCCGTTGTTAGTCACATCGCCCCCCTATTCCGCCGTCGCATCCTATCCACACGGTAAAAGATGTTCTCCGTTCCACCGCAATCAACCGGTTCCCAGCCGTACCGCGGGGCGTCCATGTCGCCACCGAAATGCATCGCATTCGGGCATGGGTCCTTCACCTCGCCGCGACTCCAGCGCGTCACCCACGCCCGTACTCGGTCCCACCGACTACCGCCCCATGGTCCAGCGTGCGCAGCCCACGGCAGCAATCGGATTGTGCTGGCCCGGTACTGCCGCGACTTCCAGATTGCGCTGTACATGCGCACGTAATCGCCGAATGCGATGCCCTCGAGTGTGTCTGCGCGTCGACGGTACCGGCGCCACAGCACATACGAGATCGGTGCGTAGTCGGCCGTGTGCCAGTCGGCCTCGCCTACGAGGGTGCGAGCCAGCGTGTGAAGGTCCGATCGTGCGTCTGGCAGTGCTGGGCGCGCCTGTGCGGCCGACGCCGTCAGGACGAGTGTGAGTGCTATCGGTGTGAGTTTCATGACTTCGCCCTCCGTGCGCGTTGCGCTGCTATCTGTTCCGCGTCTGTGGTCCCTGGTATCTCAGCCACATCATCGACGTATTCGTCAAGACATGTTTTCACGATGCCTCCGTGCGCTCAACCTGGTGCCGCATTTCTTGGTCATGCACGCAGGTCCAGCGCTCTACCAGCCGTCGACGCTCCGACGGATCCGAAGGCACGACGCTCACGCCAAACAACGCCATTTTGCTCGCGATGTGCGGTACGGCACTCGAGAATCGCTCGTCCGAGCTGCGAGCGCTCGCAGCCTCCAGTGCCCAGAGCAGCGAGCCCAAGCGCCTGCGAGACAGCTGCAGAGCGCGGTCGCAATTCGTCTGCCAGACGGCAGTCGCCCTGAGTGCGGCAGGTGGGAACGCTTCGCCTTCGCGGGCTCTGCGCCACTGGTCGCGGTCAAGCGATCCGTACGGCGCGGAGGGCTGGTCACACGGCCCAGTGGTCTCCACGGCTGAGCGAATGAACTCCAGGAGCTCACCGTCGCTGCGGTGAAGGGCCGCTTGCTGCATACGTTCTGGCTCACTCTCTCGCCTGCTCATAATTTGATCTCCCCGCCCATGTCCTCGTACGCCCTGCGCTCAGCCTCGCGTAACTCTGCCTCAGCCGCCGCCGCCACCGCCGCTGGATCCGCAGGCTTCGGAGGCACCGCGTACTTGGCTGGATCTTTCGCCAACGCGCCGAACGGGAAGCCCTTCGACTCGGCCCACGAGTCAGCGAAAAAGTTATCGAGCATCACGCCACGGTCGACCGATGGGTTTGCCCGCAGCCAGCCAGCCAGGTCGGTCGTCTGCCGGTCGTGCCGCCCCGATGGCCAGGTCAGACCACCGCGGGCCGACTCGTAGCGCCGAGAGAAATCCACCCGAAGGTCACGCGCGCCAGACGCGTTGTTCCCTTCCCTTCCCTTCCCTTCCCTTCCCTTCCCTTCCACACGTGCGTGCACAAGCGGCGTGGGGGACGCGTGGGGGACGCGTGGAGCACGCGTGGAAGCATCGGGAGTTGTTACGGTTTCTGCCCCATCGTCATCGGGGGAGGGTATTTCGCTGGGCGCCTCCCGATTATTGATGCTCTGGTGCCTAGAGAACGTGCGGAGCGCGCCATATTCACGGCCCCCGCACGCGTAGTGGACAAGAAAACCACGCGTGGCCAACGCGTGGAGCACGCGTGAAAAGTCGCCATCCCAGTAGGGCAGAATACCGGCCTTGAGTGCCCGCGGCCGCCACTCGAAACGGCCTTCGCGGTCGGCGTGGTTGATGATGCCTGTGAATGCTCGGAAGATGGGAAAGCCCGTCTCTTCCTCCAGGTCCCACAGTTCCTCATCGAGATGAATCTCGGGCTTCAGGGTGCGAATGCGGGGCCTCATGCTGACCCCCAAGACGTCTGCTTTGATGCCTGCGCCGCTGGCTTCGGAGGCGCCATGCGAACCTTGCCCGTAAAGGTGCCGCCCTCACCCCGACGCCGAGTGAGGGGCGACGACGGGGGGAGGACAGCGGTGCCAGCGGCGTAGGGGGCTACGCCATTGCCAGCAGGGCACGCGGGGGATTGCGCGCCCATCATTTGACAGCCCTCAGCGCGAGCAGCGCGAGACTGTTCCATGCGAGGTGCTGCAGATGCAGCAGCCCAGACTCACCATCAGTGCTTTCGGGGTCCGCTGCGTACTCCAGCGCGTGCCGAAGCAGCGCCTCGCGGTAGCGCGCGGCAGCGTCGGGGACGTCCTTCCAGGAGTGCGGCACGTAGCCCTTTGAGATGCCGGATTCGGCGACCTCCACGACAGCCCAGATGCCACCCCACGGAATCAGCGAGGGGCGAGGCTTGCCTTGGTCGCGCTTGGCCTCGTAGCGGTTCTCCTCGAGCGTGCACGCGAAGCGCTCATTGGGATGATGCAGGAAGACGCCGCACTTTTTGCACCCACGCACGCCATCACCCACAGCCCACCTCCCCAGCGTACCACCGCGACATCTCCGCGAGCGCCTCGAGCGCCGTCCAGCAGACAGGTCCGGAGCGCTCCGGCACCCCATCCACCATCAGAGTCAGCCGGACACCGCCGGCCAGTAGTTCTCGGTGGATGGTCATTCTGCGGCGTCTTCCTGCGTGGGCTCGTCCTCATTGGTCAACTCGGACATGTCCACTTTGAGCGCTCGAGCGATGTCCTGAATGTCGCGCCACGTTGGGGACGTCCTGCCGTGGATCCAATTCCGAACGGTGGCGGCGTTGCGCTCACCCATGCGGGCCGCCAACTTGTTCTGGCTGATGCCGGCTCGCTCGCGTACCTCTTCAATTCGTTTGCCAATATCCATAGACACAGTGACGCATGTGCGCATGGCGATGTCAAGGGACGCGGCCTGGAAAGTTTACACACAAATACCTTGACGTAACGTTTTTGCCGCGTTAGATATTTGAGCATGACCAAGACAGAAGAGAGAGCTGAGGCGCCAGCGGCGGCCTGCCACGGTGACAGGGTGAACAAGGCTGCAAAGGCGGCATGGGGCCCCGAGGCATGGGGCGGCGTCCAGTTAGAAAATGATGGCACGTTCGATGGCTACGCGTACTCGACACGGTTTGGCAAAGCCGGGATGAACGTGGATATCCTAGACATGTCCGATGCGGAGACATGCGCAGACGCTGTGATCGCTGCTATCGCGGCCATGGGGACCGTTTGATGGGTACGCAATACGGCCCCCGCCCAGCCCTATGGGCGTGCTTTGTAACGGAGCTCGTCGAGAGACGGGAGCGGGACGACTGCAGCGCCATCGCGCGCGGCATTGTCGCGTTTGGCTACGGGCGGACCGCTGAGGATGCGCGCAAATCCGCAGACGCGTTGGCCAGCGAGTGGCGGCCCCCGGAAGGCGACTCGGACGCGTTTGCTGAGTCCGCATCGGACGTAGAGCGCCTGTCCGAGGATGGCGTGATGCCCTGCAGCTGCTGCGGGGTTCCCCATCTGGTTGTCGATCTGTTCCCCCATGGCCCAGACGCTGACCTGAATGGCGTGTGCAGCGAGCTGACGTGCGCAGAGTGCCTCTCCGAGGATGCCAATGAGAAGTACGCAGAAGGGTTGGGTGCGGCGTGACTGAGTATGCCTACATGCTGCGCACATGCGCGGAGGACATGACCGCGCGCGGTGGCTTTGTTTGGCCCGCGGAGGGTCCCGTGCAATGCGACGACTGGAGTCCGGAGGCTGAATGCGGCCACGGCCTGCATGGGCTGCTTTGGGGTGAGGGCGCTAGCGATCTGCTGGATTGGAGCGACTCGGCGAAATGGCTCGTAGTCGCTGTGCTCGCGTCTGACGTAGTCGACCTGGGCGGAAAAATCAAGGTTCAGCGCGGGTGGGTCGTTCATTGCGGAGATCGCGATAGCGCAGTGGTGCGCATGGTGGAGCTCGCTCCACCGAAGACGCCTGTGGTTGGCGCGAAGATCACTGCGGGCTACAGGGGCACGGCGACTGCGGGTAACGACGGCACGGCGACTGCGGGCTACGGGGGCACGGCGACTGCGGGCTACAGGGGCACGGCGACTGCGGGCGAATGGGGCACGGCGACTGCGGGCGACAGAGGCACGGCGACTGCGGGCGAAGGGGGCACGGCGACTGCGGGCTACGGGGGCACGGCGACTGCGGGCGAATGGGGCACGGCGACTGCGGGC
>PJEL010000774.1_pt1 | contig 36056 bp, 51 predicted proteins | sample 1853271 | NCBI WGS metagenome assembly PJEL01 (sample SAMN08108733, study PRJNA415343) | Invertebrate metagenome, whole genome shotgun sequencing project. | host: Globobulimina | place: Sweden: Gullmar Fjord | collected 2015-08
CTTATTCAGGTATCTACAAAGAAACGGCTTTTCGGGTGTGTGGGGGCTACGCAACAGCTTAAAAGAGTATAAAAAGGTAACCAGATTTATTTAGGGTATTTTCAGACACCGTAAAAGGAGATTCGCAACCAGTACGCACGAAGTACTAAAAGTTATTTTTGATAAAAAAATAATAGAGTGGCTACAGATTGGCTACACGAAGTGTTTATTTAGAAAATAACTTATTAGGATTTGAGGTAAGTTATTGATTAAATGGTCGGTATGGAGAGATTCGAACTCTCGACCCCTGCCACCCCATGATGTGACGCTATATCGAGTTAAGTTATTGTAACTTATAAATTATAAATGCAATCAACTGATTTTATATACAGTTGATTTTGCAATTTTTATCATTTTTACAATTCAATAAAATCAAGCGGTTAGGGTGCTTGTTACAAATCGAGTATTTACGTTATCAGTAAAACTCAATATAAACAACCCATTAGAAAATTTTAATCAAAAGCTTCACTTTCCTTAGCAAGATACTTTACCTTTCCAAACTCGCCTATTAGATTTATACTGTATAAATTAACAGTGTTAAGTGTTGGTGTGTATGTTCGTTATTCCTATTTATATTGAGGCGGGTATTACTGGTTTTGAATCGCCGGCAGCGCAATATAAAGAGCTGGGGTTATCTTTAGATCAGTTACTTATCAAGCATCCAGATGCGACTTTTATGGGGGTTGCATCGGGGCAATCTATGCAGGGGGTAGGGATATTCGATGGTGACTTGTTAATTGTCGATCGTGCAGTTGATGTAAGTACAGGTGATGTAGTGGTGGCTACTTATAATGGCTGCTTTGTTTGCAAAATTATCCATAAAGAAAAGCGTTTGCTCATGTCGGCATCAGATGAATATGATCCGGTCTATATATCACCTGAAGATGGATTTTGTTTGGAAGGAGTGGTTACAAGGAGTATCAGGTTACATAAGCCTTGTGCAGAGTTTCAAATTGTTAATCAGCTCTAGCTTTATCTATATCTTTCAATTAGTATTTCATCAGAAATAAATGGAGTTTGTATGAATATTTTCTGTAAGGTTAATCAAAATGGACGCTCTGAATCTTTACCTGAGAAATCTACTAGTAATAACAATTCGATATCTGGTGAAGATTTAAAAAAGCTGTCATTGGTAGAGTTTAAAAGTCAAACTTATGCATCGTTTTATACAACTGCAATGGAAAAAGACAAGAGTATTTTAACGCTATCTGTTGCTGGTATTGGCTTTTTAGTCACGTTATTAAAATTAGCAAGCTACCTCAGTATTTACGATATGGCTTTCTTTTTTATTGCAGCCGCATCTTATTTATCTGCTATATTTTTAATAATTACTTTATTTAGCAAGAATGCAAGTTACGTAATTGATTTAGTTAACAACCGTGATACAACTTTAAAAAATCACAAATTAATGCAGCTTGATAAGTGGGCTATACGCTCTTTTTATTTAGCTATAGTTATGTCATTACTAATGGCCATATCAACATCATCAGCACTATTTTTAGAAAGGAATAAAAAAATGAGTAATGAAAATAAAGAGACTACGCAAAAACTTGTTATAGGCGGCAATAGTTATGCCCAGGCGTCCGAGCTAAAGAAGAGTTACCAAGGCGCATCAGCTATGCAGCCAGATTCAAATGTACCATCTACAACCCAATCACAACCAGCTTCAGAACAGCAAACTGGTGCTGCCGCAATGAGACCTGATATAACAGAAGATAATTAATACTTTACACTTTTGTGAAATTAACCAGCTAATTCTAGCTGGTTTAGATATTATTTAATGTCCGCTTTGTTAACTTTCAAGATTGTTTGATGCGTTTCGTTTAAATACTGGCGCATTGCTCGTAAAATTTTACCTGTCCAGCCGTCTGATGTTACATCGCCGCTGATTCCAATGTCTTTAGAGCCTTCAGCTATAATCTTTACTTTAGTTGTATTCTCTTCTTCCTTAAAGTACACGCCAGCAATGACGTTCCAATCATGTGCGGTCATACCATGTTCACCAATAATAGCGCCTTTGGACTTATCAGCCATGCGTAAAGAGAAGCCAGCACTACCTAATGCTACTTTAGCAGCATCGTAAATTTGGTCACTTGTATAACCATGGAATGTTTCAACATGTTGATATTGTGACCAACCTGTTTTACCTTCTGGTGCATCAAAATCGACCATAGCTACATCATGGGGAACCATATTTACATTGGCGCATGCATACAAGAATATAGGAAGGGTTAGGGTAGTTAATTTACGCATTATGTGTCCTTTAAATGCTATTTTTAATTTCTCTATCTTAACCAACTATTTTATAAACTGTAAATACAACCCGCCAATTAAGCGGGTTTTTTATTCGCTTAGAATTGTGGCTCATGTGCCTAAAGCGTTCGTTTGTGGTTTAACTTAGATTCACGGTCAAATTAGGCACTTGCACCCATTCTATTTGCTTGCCGAATTCGGTGTAGACTTTGGTTGATTTGCTGTCTGAATGGCCCATTCGTGTTTGTGGATCCCAGCCTTGTGCTTTTATTAGGCGTGCTGATAGGCCGCGTATTTCGTGGTAGGTTGGGCGTTCTTCTGGTTTTAGGTTGCTGTATAGGCCTAGTTGATCGCGTACGTTTGAAAATTCGCGGCTGATGTTTTTACTTACTATTTGGGTGATGTGGTTTACCAATGCACTGGTTGGGTTTGAGTTCTTTTTAGGGAGCTTGTGCACGACGTAGGGCGATACGGTGTTATCGCGGCTGTTGTCGATAATGGCTTTTATTGTGTCGTTGATGGGTATTATTACGTGCGACGCTTCACTTTTATAGGTTTTTTGGCGGTGTATGGCCAGCTCGCCGTATATTTTACCGTGTTGATCAGTGAGTGGTTCTTTATACCAAATGCAACCACAGCGCCCTGGTTCTGCCTTTTTTAATTTGTATTCTATGCGCGAGACTTCAAGTACTGCGTGGGTGGTTTGCATAGTTAAGTCCATGGCTGTTTTTAGCCAGAGTGGAGCGGCTGCGCGTATTTTTTCAAATGCGCTTACATCCAGGGCTTTGCGCTTTTTGGCTTCTTTTGGTTTTTTAATTTTAAGCGCAGCTGGGTTGGTGGTCATGTGGCCTGTGTCTTTGGCGTAGTCGAATACGAGTTCAAGAAAGCTTAATTTGCGGTTGTATACGTTGTTACTGGCGCTTTTATGAAAGTGGTTCATGTAGTCGGTTACGTCGCTAAGGGTTATTTCTTCGCCTGGCATGGTGAAGTATGACTTAACGCGTTCTGCATCGTTTAACCACGTAGATACTACACTGGTGCCGGGCTTTTTATCGGCGGTCATGCGCTCAATTATTTTATCTACTAAGCTGCTAAAACTGGTTTTTGACGCGGTATCGTTTATTAGGTCGTCTAGTAATGAGCCGCCGCGTTTTATGCGGTTGTACTCGTTGGCAATGATGATTGCTTCGGTACGGTTTTGGCTGATTATTTTACGCTTGCCGTTTACCAGTTTGAGTTGATAGCCGGCGTTTTTATCAAAGTATAAAAACGGCGGCAGGTCTCGGTTTTTGTTAAGTCGTTTTCTTGGTGCCATTTTAGCTGTTCGCTGCTAGTTGCAATGCAATTTCTTTTGCTTTTGCATGCGTTCCTGGTTGTTGATCTTCGTAAATATACACTTGTTGCCCTGGGCCTACCAATTCACCTTGCACATAGCCGGTTGCTACCCAGTCACGAAGTGATTGATAGCTTGGGAGTGAATCGCCGTGGAAGTGCTCTTTTGCCCAACAACGGGCTTTCATTAATTTAGGCTTTTTCATAAGTCACCTGTTTGCAGTTCGTCTAAGTTAGGTAGCACCTCAAGCGCTTGGTTTAGGTTTTCAAATTCATAGGTTGTTCGATCACCTGGCGTTCTAATATCAATTATTACGCCGTCGTCATCTTCGATTATGCTGATCACTTTTTTAGCCATGTTGGTTCCTTAAAATGCTAAGCGTTCTTGCCTTGGCTGTTTAGCCTCAGGCCTGTTATCAGCATCAACCACTTCTATAAATGGTTCTCGCTGATATTGATTACACAGCTCTGTTATGAATACGTGGGTGCCGTGGGTTTGGCAGTGGCCATAACGGGTTTTTGTTTTAGCTTGCCCGCGCCAGTCGGTATGCGGGCAGTGCGGATCGTCGCTTTTACCAATGTGTTTATAGGCCTGACAGCTAATGCAGGCCTTTGGCATGGTGATAGCGTTCATTTAACTGAATCCACGTTTTGTTTAATTAACACCAGATTTGGCATAGAGCAAATCCACTTAAGAGCCTCTTCGGTGGTATCGATTTCATTTACTGTACTGATATTGGAAAAGCCAGCTTCAAACAGTCTATCCTCTGTTGCTTCGCTTATTTCTATATCCCAACCGTTAGCATATCCGCTAGGAGTAGGGCATCCGCGTACATACTCAACCCTTACAAAAGGAATATTTTTTCTTTTTAATGCTGAAACAATTTTTCTTTTGCTCATTGCTAAATACCACACAATTCATTAAGTTCACGTTCTAGGCGGTGTTGGTCTAGTCGGTCTTCTAGTTGTTCGCGTGGCGATTTGGTTCGTTCTTCATAAGCAACGGGTACGGCTTTTTTTAGTGCCGCTGGTTTTTGCTTGGGTACTTTAGCCGGCTGTTTTTTTACTTTGCGTGGTGTATTGCTGGCTTGGTAGCTTTTACGTACACAACCACAGCCGGTAACTTTGCCTAGGTTGCCTTTACGAACTGAGCGTTGTGTGCCGCAGATGCATAGGCATAAAAAGTATTGCTCGCCATTTTCGTTGGGGCTGTCTTGTGATAGTACAGTCCAGTTGTTAAATACATCGCCGGCGTTTACGTTACCTGTCGCCATGGTTACTCTCCTGAACCAATAAATTTGGGCGCTTGAATAGTAGCGCGGTGTTTTGTAATTGGTCGATGTTAACTCGACGGCCATCGATGGCGATTACTTTTACTTTTTTAACTGGGTGTTGCTCTTCAATAATGGTGTAGCGTTTATTATTTCTGATACTTTTTAAACAACAAATACCATTTTTTGTCGACTCCCCAAACTCACGCGCTATTAATAGCTCAGTATAAAATAGGCCTGTTTCGAGCATTCTTTCAGCTGCTTCTTGTGTGTTCATTGGCTGCCTCCTATGCTGCTTTTTTAAAGTCTGCGGGGTTGAGTGGTTTGAAGCGGCTGCAAAATATGTTGATCACTTGGTCGGTCATGGCGTCAAATACTTGCTGCTCTACGGCTTTACCTTGCTCTACGATGTTGCCTTGCTCGTCAATAATGGCGAGGGTGTGGCCTTTGCTAAGCGTTAGGCTGTTGGTACCTGATGTTATTAGGCTCATGCGGCCTCCTTGGTTTGCTTTGGCTGTGTGTTTTGCGCAGCGTTTTTACGTTGATAAAATTGACGTATGCGGGCCCGTTGTTGGGCTATGCAATTGCGTTTAAATTTGTGCATAAGTGACTAGCTTTAGTTGTTTAAACACATCGCTTACGTATTTAGCCTGGTGTTTAGCATCGTCTAGGGCGTTATGGGGCTCGCCTTTAAATTGGTTTGTTTTTTTAGGGTCGATGTTCAGTACTCTGCGGCCTATATCTACCACAGTGCGAACGTCACGGTCGTTACTAAAATGCCATGGTTTGGTCATTTTGGTGGCGGTGTAGGCATTGGTTAAAATGGTGTTGTCGAACGTGGCGCCGTTGCCCCATACAATGCGGTTTTTGTAACCTTCGATTTGGTAAAGCCAGTCGTTAAATTCGAGCAGGGCGTCTTTTAATAGCATGGTGTCTTTGCTGTTAAAAATAGCGCGGGCTTCGTCGCTTTTTTTCATCCACCATTTTAAGGTTTCGCCGTCTACTGTGCCGTAGTTCATGGCGTCTTCTAGGTCGATGACTTGGTAAAATTCTGCTCCAATGTTGCCTGTAAGCGGGTTGAAAAATACGGCGCCAATAGAGACGATAACCGCGTTTGAGTGCTGGCCTATGGTTTCTAGGTCGAGCATTACGTCGTTTAGTTCTGTGTTCATGGTGGTTCCTGTTATTCCCAAGGGGCTAAGCCCAGTTGTTTACGTTTGTCGTTCCACTTTTTAACTAGTTCGCAGGCTTCTTGTTGAAGCTTTTTGTTAGTTAGTAAGCGGCTGATCTCTTCTGGCTTTTTTGCTTTAAAGCTGACTAAGGTTTCGAGCGTTGCTTGCTCAAAGCTGTTCATCTTCATTGCTTAAAGTAAGTAGGTCTGTGGCTGTTAGTTCCCAGTTGTTGGCTTTAACACGGCGTAACCAGTTACCACAGAGTTCTAAGGTTGCTTTTTTAGGGCGTAAGCCACCTTTTGGCGCTTCAACTAGTTCGGCTTCGTCGTCTTTGTTAAGGATGATTAAACCGCCTCGGCCACTTTGATGTAAGTAGAGTAGCGGGGTTTGTCTTGCGTCATGGCCCTCGACCATGCCACCAATGTGATATGGGTAAGTTTGTATTATGTCGGTTTCACCACGGTAGATTTGCACTATGTCAGCAGCTGCTAAGCGATTTTTAAGTTCGCTTATTTCGGTTTTAAGTTGGGCCGTTATTTTGCGTTCGCTTTGATACTGGCGCTTTTGTTGCTCAGCGGCTAGGCGTTGGCTTTCAAGGCGCTCTTTATAGCTTTTAATTTTGTCGCGTAGCTTTTTAGGTGTGCCGGCTATTTCTTTAAATGCAGCAAGTGTAATGTTGGCATCTTGGTTTTTGGTAAGTGCCTGATCGCGTTCTCGGTTTGCTTGCGCTAGCTCTATTTGGGCGTTCTCAAGGTTTTTAAGCAATACCGCCGCGCCTTGTTCGTAGTCTTTTACCAAGGAGGTTAGTTTGTCGTTTTGCTCTTGCAGCTGGTCGGCGTCAGTGACCAGTTGATCAAATTCGGCTACTTCTTGGTTGTAAGCCGTTACTAAGGTGTCGATTGCATCGACTACTGATAAAGGTTGGTTGGTCATATTCATTATCCTGGTGTTGTAGTAACTTCAATTCAGCCCACTCGTTGAGTGAGCTGTCAGAAATTACTAAGCAGTTGCTTCAATCATTAATACGGTGTCGATGCTGTCACGAATATTGCATTTCACTTCGTTAAAGGCATCGTCTAGTACTTTTTGAGGTTCAATTAGTTCATACCAAATTGACAATTGACCTTCGCGCAGGCGGTAACGTAAGCGCGCTTCAATGCGATAACGTGTGCCGTTTTGGAATGGGGCAATGCCGATCGCGATTTTTTCAGGAACTGTTACTGTGCCCTTGCTTTGGTTTTGCTCGCTAAATTGAAATTCAAACTCGCCAGACTGTAAACGCACACTATTACTAAATACAGCGGTGCGTATTACGCTAAACTTGGTGGCAATTTCGAGTAGCTCACCGCCTGATGGTTCTGCAAAGTCTTTAATGTTTTCTTCAATGAATTCGGCAAAAGTTAATTGGTTAAATTTATTTTTGTCGTTTTGAGTCCATGTAATCCATTCACGCGACTTAGGGCAGGCGTATTTAACTTGGTGATCACACCAGCTAGCAGAATCTGTAGTGTGATAATCCAGCATGCCAGTAACGCATTGTGTGTCGTCGTTAAATATAACCATGCTGTCTTCATCGCAAAACTTCATAAAATAAGTAATGAATGAACCGGCAGATAACACGTTTAAGTTTTTACGGATGCGTGTTGGGGCATCTAAAAACTGCTCAACGTTTTCTAGGCTATACCCGCGAGGTACTGCTACAAATGGAACACCGCCTGCTACTTCATGCAAATGTTGCGCGGCAGCGTTGTCGTATTGAATTTCTAATTCTTGCTTTTCCATAGTTAAGGTCTCTTAGTTTTGGCCAGAAGCGGTTTTAAGTTCGCTTGGCGTGTTTGAAGTTTCAACAGATTTAAGGTCTAAAGACTGTTGGTGTGGGTCATTACGAATAAGGTCGCCATCATAGGTTGACCACATAATGGTTTGAGCACGGTCAAGTTGTGGCACTTTGTTATTTGTAGTGCTTTGAATAGTTACGGTGTCTTCACTGCCTTTCATGAGTGACACTTTTAGCTGTAGGCTCACTGTACCTTGCTTGCCAGTTTCACGAACGCCTTGAATAACCTCTGCTAACAGCTCAGTTAATTCGGCATCTAAACAACCTTTTTCAAGGTAAGCCATTGTTTGGCTAAATGGGGTAATGTGCTTATCGCTCATTGGTATATCCTCTCGTTGTGGTGGCTAAACCCATTGGTCTAGGTTTTGTTCAATAATTAGTAGTGCTATGAATGCAACTATCCAAAGCAGTGCTATTAGGTTTTTCTTGAGTTTTTTCATGCGGCCATGACTGCTTTTTGGGCGCGGGTGTTTTCAATTAGGCTTAAAAATGCTTTCGTCATGCAGAGGTCGCGGCGGGCGCTGGCGTTTAGGGCTATTGAGCCTATAACCTGCTGGGTATGCGTATTTACAAGTGCTATGAAGCAGTATTTAGTGCCTGATTCGTAGATGCGTAGCTCTTCACCTTGCATGCGTTGGTTTATAAAGTGAATGCGTTGTTTTAGTTGGTTTATTACCAATGCTGTGAATACGTTTAGCATGATTGTTCGTCCTTTTTTCCTGTTGTGTTGTTGGTTGGTTGGTTGCTTACGGCAACCACTCGGCTGGGCTAGTTGGGCAAGTGCGCGCCAGCAGGTTGTGAAACGGTTGCCCTGAGTTAGGCCGCGTGTGGCGGTGGCTCAGGGTATGGGTTGTTGGCCGCTTTAATATTTGGAATTACCAGTTCAAAGGGGCTTGCTTTTTGTGCTTGCTTTAGCGTGTGAAGTAACGGGGCCGTGGCGGCGTTATTTCTGGCTGTTGGGAATAAAAATACTTTGGTCATCGCTATTCTCCTTGTGCCGTTAGGCTGCTAGTAAGTCGTTTTGTAGTTCACGCATGCGGCGTAAACGGGTGGTGCGAACTGTTCGGGCTACCCGAATAGTTCTAAAGCTACGTTCTAGGTCGTTATTTGCTGCGCTAATTAGGCTAAGCAGTATGCAAACTGTGTAGCGCAATACGCCTTGCTTGATTGCTTGGTGTACCGTTTGGCGCATGGAATGGGTGTTAAATTTAAAGCTGAGCTCGTTACAAGCCTGGCGAACAGTGCACAGTTTTACGCCCAATTCAGCAGCGATGCTTTTTTGTGGTAGGCCTTTAGCGACCAATAGCAAGGTACGCGCCTGTTGAGTTGGTAGGCGTGAATAGGGCTTGGCGTTAACGTGCATGTCGTCAAGCTGGTATCCGGTTTCTGTGCGTTGTGGGTTCATAGTACGATCTAACAATTTAAGTTGTTATTTAGAATACAACTTAAATTGTGTAAGTCAACGTTAAATTACAATTTAAATTGTATTGTTGTTCGTGAGTACTTTTTGATGGGCATAAAAAAACCGCCGAAAGGCGGTTTAATTTGTTTAGTTTTTATTAATTTGATTAATCTATAGGGTATGTTTTTTCTTCAGTTTCAGTAACTGTGGCATTGAACGAATTAGTACCACGGTAAGTTGTTTGTACTAATATATGATCCCCTTTATCCCAATACACTGTTTTAACGTGTTCATAGCTATCAGGGTTTTTCATTTTGCTCTTTATATATTTTTCGAATTGATAATGAGAGCCATCAAATTCACTAAACTGTTTTTTTATTGAGCGGACTCGCTCCATTTTCTGATCGTAAAATGCGTATTTCTCTTGGTACTTCTCATTATCTGGTGCAAGCTTTATGAGCTGCTCGTAAACTTCAAAATTCTTTAGTGTTAGAGCTGCCGGTATTTTTGCGACCTTTGCCACTAAATCTAATTCTTTTGCTTTGTTACGCAGTTTTATTAAGTTTGGATCCTGCACAGTGTTGTATGGGCCAGCAGCTTGAATTGCTTTTAAGTATTCACCATCTTCAATAAATTGGTTCATTTTCTCTAATAGCTGCGTTTTATTTTGATTGTATTTAGATAATTGAGTGTTTCTTACTTGTTGTTGTGCGGTTTCATCCCTTGCATCCTGAATGCTCGAGTAACCGAAGTAGAGTACAACCAGTACGACAATTAAACCACCACACCCTAAGTTAGCTCTTTTCTTTTTGTTAGTAGCACCACAGCTTGGGCAGGTTGCCGCATTTTTGCTAATTTGGTGGCCGCATTCTTTACATTTAATTAGTGCCATGTCATTCCCTTATGTTTCCTGCTTGATAATTTTATATGTTAATTTCTTTTTCGGTAACTGCCAATAACTACGCCACAAATGACGGCATCAGGCAGCATTTCTATTATTGGATTAGGCCAGTTTGGGTTGAGTGCTTTTAAGTATTTTTGCGAGCCATCAATAATAAGTTGTTTAAATGTAGCCTCAGTATTGCCATTTTGCCTAATAACAACGCACGAACCATTACGCGCTTCGACCTCTGGATCAACAAAGATTATTTCGCCATTGATAAAGTCGGGTGACATTGACTCGCCTTTTACTTCAAGCGAATAAGTATATTGACTGTGTTTTTCTGGGCATGGGTAAAATTCGTCAACATCATTTAAATGTATATCAGTCCAATGACCAGCTTGCACCCAACTAATTAACGGGACGCTAGGACTAAATTTTTTCATTTCTACAGTGTTGTTTTCACTTAAACCCATACTACCACTGCCAGATTCTAACCAATCTGGTGATACATTTAGGAACCTTGCTATAGCGACAAGGTTTCTCGGCTTTAAGGTCTTACCCGAGCATATGGCATGAATGGACTGCTGGCTAGCACCTATAGCGCTAGCGACTTTTTCCTGAGTTATGTCTTTCATCTCTAAAACATAACTTAAACGCTTAGCTAATGTATTCATAATTATTAATTTTTATGGTTTTTCTCATTTTACAAGAAAATTTGTAACATAGAAAACAACTTAAATTGTTGTAAATTACAATTTAAGTTGTATGATGTGAGGAGTTAATTACAAAGTAGGTATCAAAATGACTACTCAACCAGCATTACAAAAAGCAATTGCTACTTTAGGTGGCCAAGTAAAACTTGCCGATGCAATTCAAACCTCTCAACAAAACGTATCTAACTGGCTAAGAACCGGCAAAGTTGCGCCTGATAAAGTCATTCTTATTGAAAAAGTCACGGGCGTGTCTAGGCATGAACTGCGGCCTGATATTTATCCGCCTGAGGAAAGTAAGCAAGCTGCTTAGGTTGGTAGTTTTCATGTGGGTTACTCCTGTGTTGTTGTGTGGTTAATTTTAGACCAATAACAACAAGGGCATGCAGATCGTGTGATATATGTTTTTTTATACAGGTGATTTATGAAGAACGAACAGAGTTTATGTATAGGTATTGCAAAATTTGAGGTAGGTGGCGAAACCATTCAATTTGGTTTGACTAAAGATGATTTTGATATGTTTATTCAAAGGGCTGAAAAGCTTCAAGAGAATATCAATTCAATGACAGACAGCTTGAAGCGTTTCAGCGAAGAGAAGGTAAAGCTAGAAAGCCAGCTTGCTGTTATTCGCCAGGCTGAAGCCAATTTTCCGGTAAAAGATTAAGGGCTGGGCCGGTGCACTTCAGCTTGGCTATATCATATTGGCGATCGTTATATTTGAAGAAGTATTCGTTACCTTCCTTTGTAGCAATATATTGTTCAAACCAACTAGGTACTTGCTTTACTTTAAATTGTGTAACGGTTAATCCTTTCTCTGTAATTGTGTATGAGTCTTTATCACCAGTTGAACGGCGGATATACCCCTCGTCATTTAGCCAATTTAAAGTTGGATTAAATGATTTATCCATATCTTTGATGAGGCGGTTTATTCCGTGTTCATCAAAAAAAGCTAGGATTTTATCTTTGCTTAAAGATACTTCAAATGGAAAGTTTTTAGCTGTGTGATGGAGAACAAGTGAACTAACTAAAACAAATTGGTTTTGTGCGTCAAGTTCTAAAGACATTTTTTGCTTCCTTATTTTGGTTTGTTGGTTTGGTTACTGAACATACTAATTTAAGGGAGCCCTTTAATACAACACAGGAATAATAACAATGCAGCAAACGACTTTGCAGGATTTACAGGATGCATTGCAGTACCTTGACCCTAGTTGCTCACGCGATGAGTGGGTTAAGGTGGGCATGGGTATTAAAAATGAGTTTGGTGATGCGGGCTTTGATGCGTTTGATAGTTGGAGCGCAGGTAGCGAGCAATATAAACCGAGCGATATTAAAAGTACCTGGCGTAGCATTAAGGCTGGCGGCGGTACTACTATTAAAACCGTTTTTGGTATGGCTAAAGATAATGGCTTTACTGTTAAGCGTGAACCGATATCCCCAGAAGAACAAGCCAGGCTTAACGCTGAATTTGCACAACGTGCTAAGGAGCGCGAAGCGCAAGAGGCAGAAGATGAAGCCGCGCGCCAGCGTTGGCATGGGGTGATTGCTGATTTTTCCAAAATACTTGTCGACCAATTTACTAAACCTGTTAACTCTAATAAATATTTGGCTACCAAGAAGGTGGCCAGTTTTGGTTTAAGCAGCTTTAAAAGTGCTGTGATAGTTATTTTTAGGCCTAATTTTACGGCTGAGACTGTGACAGGTGGTAAAGAGATTAAGCAATTTTTTGCTGATTTGCCTGATAAGGAAAGCCGCGATTTTAGCTTTTTACATTTTAAGCGTGGTGATTTAGTGATGCCGTTAATTGATATTGAAAAGGTGCTTTGGAATATTCAGGTTATTAATGAGCAGGGAACTAAGTTGTTTTTAAAGCATGGCCGTAAGGCTGGGTTGTTTCATTTTATTGGTAAGGCGAGCAGTTGCAATATTTTGGCGGTTTGTGAGGGGTATGCCACTGGGGCTAGTATTCATATGGCGACTAAGTGGCCGTGTGCTGTTGCGCTTGATGCGGGGAATTTGATGGCGGTGGCTACTGAGCTTAAACACAAGCTTGCTGATAAAACCTTTATATTTTGCGCTGATGATGATGCTAATACGAAGGGGAACCCGGGTGTAAGTATGGCTAATGATGCTGCAGCTGCGGTGGGTGGTTTGGTTGCGATACCTGACTTTTCTGCTGTTGTTGATAAGGCGGCATGATGGCAAAGAGTACTTTAAATGATTGGAATGATTTACATGTTAATGCTGGGCTTGATGCGGTTAAAACACAATTACTGAGTGTGGTCGATAAGCCTAGTGCTAATGATGGTAAGCAAGAAAATAACCCGCCGCCGCAAAACGCTGACGCGCGACAGCGTTCTCTGGGGGATGAGCAGTGGCAAGACCGTTTCCAAAGAACGAATTCGGGTAATCCTCAGGCGAGTATTAGTAATACTAAACTTGTGCTTGAAAATGACCCCGCTTTTGATGGTGTTTTGGGCTATTGCGACTTTAGTTACCGTATTATTAAACGTAAGAAACCGCCTTTTTTAAAGGGTAAAACGGGTGAGTGGACCGATACTGACACTGAGCGCTTACGTATTTACCTTTCTGAAACGTATGGTTTTACGCCTAGGGCCAATGATGTGCTGGGTGCTATTTTGGTTCATTCAGAAGAGCATGCTTTTCACCCTGTTAAAGATTATTTGAATTCGGTTAAGTGGGATGGTAAACCACGTGTTGCTATGTGGTTGCAGAACTATTTGGGCGTGAATGACTCCTTGTATGCAAGCATGGTAGGAACATATTTTTTGATATCGGCTGTGGCGCGGGTTATGCGGCCGCCCGTTAAAGTTGATTCGGTGTTGATTTTGGAAGGGCCTCAAGGCTTGGGTAAGTCGACTATGTGCCATAATTTGTTTGGTGATTGGTTTACCGATACCCCTATGGCGCTTGGTGAAAAAGATGCTTTTCAGCAAATGCAGGGGATGTGGGGTATTGAGCTGGCTGAACTTGACTCGTTTAATAAGGCTGAAAATACCAAGGCTAAGCAGTTCTTTGGCTCTCAAACTGATAGGTATCGGCCTAGTTATGGCCGTATGGTGCAGGAGTTCCCGAGGCAGTGTGTGTTTGTGGGTACCACTAACCAAGATACGTATTTAAAAGATTCTACGGGTAACCGGCGTTACTGGCCTGTGATGTGTACAAAGATATGCCAAGATGCGATTGCCCGTGATAGGGACCAGCTTTGGGCTGAGGCGCTAAATATGTTTAATGATGGTAATGCGTGGTGGCCTACTGAAAAATATAACCATTTATTTGAAGCCCAACAGGAAGAACGTTTCGATTCTGATGTGTGGGAAGGTATGATTTATAAATGGTTGTTCACTAATAGGCGCCATGATTATTCTTGTGCTGAGATAATGGAAGAGGCGCTTACAATGGATCCTCATGCTATGCGGCCACCTGAGCAAAAGCGTGTTGGGCAGATTATGCATAGGCTTGGGTTTGTTAAGAAGAAGAAGCTGGTTAATGGTAAAAGGCCGGCATTTTATTATCCACCAAAGGGGTTTTGGGATGCTCAATAGTTTTATTGCTATGACAGTGACACTTAGTGTGCCGCTCTGTAGCCCTTGTAATGAAAGGGGGTGTCATAGTGTCATGGTGTGTCACGGTGTTTTTGCGCACACATACGCGCGCGGGTGCGAGCGGATGCGCGTTTTTTCTACTTTCTATTTATATGCTTGTTCTTATGTATGTAAAATAACCATGACACAGTGTGACAGTATGACAATACCAGCAAATACAAGGGTCGTGGCTGTCATGGTTTTATGTCACGGTAAAATAACGGTGACAATTGCCAAATTAAACAATAAATCATTTCCTGAGGTGTCTAATGAAGTTAATTGCTAAGAGTCTTTCTGATGCTATCTGTTGTTATTGTAATGATGAGATAAAAAAGGGAACTCCTTTAATTGAATTTCCTTTAGGTGGTGAGGCCCACTTGCGTTGTTACGATAATGCTCATTTAAATATAATTAGAGACCGAGAGTCTACTGATGAATGGTCAAGCATTATTCATAATTGGTTGCGAACTAACCAACAGGATGATTATTCTTGTGAGCAGATTTTTGTTGAAGCTGTAAATGGTCAGTTGGAACGTTTATCTAATGAGGATAAAAAAAGAATCGGTGCTGTGATGCATGAGTTGGGCTTTGTTAAGAAGAAAAAACGTATTAATGGTTTTAGACCCGCTTTTTATTTTCCACCTAATAAGTTCTGGGGTTAATTATGCAGTTAGTTACGACGATTGATGATTTGCTTAATGAATGGGGTGTGTGGTCTCAGGCTGGGTTAGGGCTTACGCTGAGCTCTGCATCGAATGATGGCGTAGTGGCGCTAATTGACGATGATATGGGTTTGTTGATTGACCAAGCTGTGGCAATGCTTGGGTTGTATGCTCCAAAAACGAAAGTGGTGGTTATGATGAGTTACCGCTCTCAGTTGAGTACTAGGATTATTGCTAAGAAATTAGATATTGGTGAAACCAAAGCTAGGCAGTTGTTGTTGAGTGGTTCGGCTTGGCTTGAGGGTCATTTAATGGCTAAAGGGGTTTTAATTAAAACTGCTGCATAAATAGTTTGCAATTGCGCGCGCAATAACTATACTAATTCAGGTAAGCTTAGCAAAGCTGCATCATAAAGCCCGAGGTTAACACTTTGGGCTTTTTTGTGTCTGCTGATTAATCCTTACATCCTGTTGTTGTAACCCGCTTTGGTTTTGCCTTAGCGGGTTTTTTACGTTTGAGGCCTTAAATGAAAGTTAACAAACTATTAGCCGCTGGTGTTACGGGCGTTCTTGCTTTAGCTGGTGTGATGGTTGCTGAATTTGAGGGTGAAGTAAGAACAGGATATGTAGACCCTGTTGGGGTGGTTACTGCCTGCTTTGGGCATACCCAAACAGCTGAGCTTGATAAGGCTTACACTGAGACTGAATGTTTAAATCTGTTTGCTATGGACTTAGGTGATCATAATGAGCAGTTATTGAGAGCGGTTAAGCAACCGCTTTCAACAAGCGAGCATGCTGCTTATTTGTCGTTTCACTATAACGTGGGCGCTGGGAACTTCCGTAGTAGTACGTTGCTTAAATACTTAAACAACGGTGAGCGCGTTAAGGCGTGTAATGAATTACCACGCTGGGTTTATGCTGATGGCCGTAAGCTTGCTGGCTTAGTTAAGCGCCGAGAGCTGGAGCGCCAGCTATGTTTGAGTGAGTTAAACAATGCTTAGTTTAAATAAGGTTGTTTTTGCAGGCTTAGCTACGATGCTGGGCGTTGCTGTATTTAGGTATGCAGGCCTTGAGTCTGATTTAACGCAAGCGCTTGACGATAACAAGCAGCTTAAGGCGTCAGTAAAAAGTTATAAAAACCATGCAGAGTATTTGACTAATAGTTTGGCAGTTGCTGATCAGCAAAATAAGCAGCTGCTTAAAGAGCGTGACTTACTGGCTAAGTTAAGAGCTGATCACCAACAGCAGCTTACTTCTATTAAAACTCAACTCCAACACTCCACCTCGCAGCTTGATGCGTTAAGGCTTTCAACTAATGAAACAACTAAGACCTGGGCTAACGATTGCGTGCCTAGCACTGTTATCGGCGTGTTCAAGTACGCAAGAGTTGGAGCCTGCAGTAAAGACAATAGTGCAAACTAAATATGAGTTTGTGTTGATGCCTAATGAGTTTATCAAGCCATGTAGTGTTAGTTCTCATGTTGTTGGTGATAATGCATCACATAGCCAGTACACGGCTTATTTAGAGTCTGTTATTGATACGTGCAATGAACAATTATTAAGAGCAAGAAGTTGGAACAATGCGAATAGAGACTAGTGATATAGCTATGCAAAAAGCGGTAAGTGCAACGACTTACAGTGCAAGCTTAGGCGCAGCAGCTGGAGGGATTTTAAGCTTGAACGAATGGGCCATATTACTGGGTATAGTGTTTGCTGCGGGAACCTTCTTGGTTAACGCTTGGTTTCAGCATAAACGTAATGAACGTGAAGCACGTAAGCATGAGGATGATAAAGAGTTTCATCGTGCGCGTATGGATGCACTACATCAAAGCGACCAAGCACAACTGCTTTGCCAAGATAAGTTAAATGGCAACTAAGCCAGGTAATTGGTGCACTAAGTGCAAAGCTGTTCACAGAGGTGAACCATGCCCTAAACGCGTACCGTTTGGCCGTAAGCGTAACGGGAACAAACAATCAGGTAGAGGTGGCCGTGTGTGGCAGCGAACAAGAGAGTTTATATTTCATCGTGATAACTTCTTGTGTCAGATATGCAAAGCTAAAGGTGTTCTAACCTCTGTTGAGTTGCACGGTGCTTACCATGGTATATGTGATCACATTGTGCCTATCAGCCAAGGTGGTGACGATAAGATAGATAACCTTCAGACTATATGCCAAGCATGTGATAAAGAAAAAACAGCACTTGAGTCACGCCACAGCATTGACCCGGGGGTAGGCAAAGTTTAGCGCTACCTCACGTACACCGCCCCCCCAATTAGATTTTTATGCGGGGCAGAATTGAAATTGAAAAACCCATTTGAAGAGATTATTTGGTAATTATGGCAGGTAGATATCCATCAGTAGCAGAGGATAGAACTAACAAGGTAGTTCCGTTCCCTAACTCTACTGAAAACAAGGAAATTAGTGATAAGGACGCGAAAAAGATCGCGACCCAATCGCGTCCGCGTGGAATGTCAAAGCCAGAACAGCAGATATGGAATAGTGATATACCTGAGTATGTAAAGATTAATCGCTTTAAGCCTCACTATATTCGGTTTTTTAAAGAGTACTGCATTGTAATTGCGCGCATGGAAGCGGCCCTTACATACTTAGATGAAAATAATTGGAAGTATACCACTGAAGGCCGCAATGGCATTCAACATAAAACGCGGCCAGAGGTTAGCCAGTACAATGATGATTGGCGCAAACTAAATAGCTTGATAAATCAGATTGGTGGTAGTCCTGCGACAGATCAGCGGTTTAATAATTTGCAGCCTGGTCTATTTGATGATGTGTACTGAGTTCATCTAAATGCAAAACCGTAGTAATTACCCAACGTTTCAACGTGATCACTTAGCTGATATCGAAAAGTATGCATCTGATGTTTTAAGCGGTAAGCGGCCATCTAACAAATATGAGATGGCCGCTGTAGAACGTGAAAGCCACGACCTAGCAAGGGCAGGCAGTAAGGACTTTCCATATTACTTTGACCCTGAAGCAGCCCTTAAAGTTATTTGGTTTTTAGAAACCTTTAGCCATGTAAAAGGCAAATGGGCCAGAGCAAAAGGGCATGAAGGCTTGCTTAATTTGAGCGGCTGGCAAAAGTGGATAACAGCACAAGTTTACGGTTGGAAACATATAGAAACTCATCGCCGGCGTTTTCGTACAGCATTCACGTTAGTACCACGTAAAAACGGCAAATCTACTTGGGTTGCTCCCATTGGTTTATACATGCTAGCGAATGATGATGAACCAGGCGCTGAAGTTTACTGCGGTGCGACTACACAAAAACAAGCAAACGAAGTGTTTAATCCTGCTAAAAAGATGGCGTTAAAACAACCTATATTTAGACGCCGTTTTAATATTGAATTGTTTGCTCAGCAAATAGAAAAAACAACGGACGGCGGCAAGTTTGAACGCTTAATTGGTAATCCTGGCGATGGTGGTTCACCAAGTTGTTATTTATGTGATGAGTACCATGAACATGATGATGACGACCAACGCGATACGATGATCACCGGCATGGGTGCCCGAGAGCAGCCACTTGAATGGATCATATCCACAGCCGGTTCTAATTGGTTTGGGCCATGTGGTCAATTCCAAAAAGAGTGCCAAGAGATTCTTGAAGGAACCCGCACCGACGAAACCGTTTTTGCCATGATTTACACCATAGATAAAGACGACGACTGGCAAAGCGAAGAAGCACTGCGCAAGGCTAATCCTAACTTTGGTATATCAGTAGAGGTTGAGTTTCTTTTAAACCAGCTTTCAAAAGCAAGGCAATCAGCACGTAAGCAAAACGCATTTAAAACTAAGCACCTTAATTTATGGGTAGGTGCTCGCGAGTCCTGGCTTAACCTTGAAGATTGGTTATCAGCTGCTGATAGCACCCTTACAATGGACCAATTTACTGGCGAAGAATGCACAAAAGGCGTCGACCTTTCAGAGTCAGACGATTTAACAGCCGATGTTACCTGCTTTACCCGCGAGATAAACGGCAAATTACATTACTACTTCTTTGCTAAAACCTACGTAACAGAGGCTAAAGCAAACGAAATAGACATTTATCGTGACTGGGTAGACCAAGGCCACTTAATAGAATGTGAAGGTACCAGCATAGATTACGACGAAGTAGAACGCGCTATCGAAACCGATAACGAAAACTACCAAGTAACTGGTTTATTTTACGACCCAGCAGGTGCAGCACCTATTGCACAGCGCGTGCAAAACAGCACAGGCATAGAGCCAATTAAAGTGTCACAAAATTACACCAATTTTTCACCGGCAATGCGTGAGTTTGAAAACTTACTCAGGCAAGGCCGCATACACCATAACGGTGATCCAGTTCTTACTTGGTGCTTAGGCAACGTAATAGCCAAAGAAACCATGGACGGTAAATATATTCGCCCAGTAAAAGAACATAAAGACAACAAAATTGATACCGCCGTCGCTAAGTTGCTGGCCTTCATTGGCTCATGGCAGCCTGAAGAAGATGATGGTTCTAATCAAGAATTTTTGGAATTCTAATGTTTAATATCCCGTTTTTAAGTCGTTTCAGCAGTAAAACCGCGCCAGCAGTTAACAACTCTGCTGATCAAAAAGATATTACAGTGCAGGATATAAATAGTTTATCTGACCTGTTTGGCGTCATGCCATCATTGGCAGGCCCAGCTGTAACGCCTAAAACATCAATGAAAGTGTCAATCGTGTTTGCATGTGTGCGTCTAATTGCCGGTGCAATTGCACAGATGCCCGTACATATCTATGAGCGTGGTGATAATGGCGATAAAAAACGCCTTGCAAACCACACTTTAGCTAATCTTTTTAACCTACAACCCACAGCTGTGTGGAGTGCAGCAACGTTTTGGGAGTTCATGGTTTCAAGTATGTTATTACATGGTGATGGTTATGCCGTGTTATTACGTGATCGCAATGGTGATATAGAAGAGATTTTACCAATTAGCCCGGTAGGTATGAACGTTGTTAATAACAACGGCCGGCTAAATTACTTTTTTACACTTGATGGTACTGCCCGCGGATTTGACCAAGACGACATTCTGCACTTTCCTGGCTTTGGTTTTAACGGCCTTAAATCTATGTCGGTTATTCAGTGGGGCGCGTTTAACAGCATTGGCCTTGAACTGGCCATGGAGCAACACAGCGGCGAGTTCTTTAAATCGGGTTCAACTCAGCGTGTGGCCGTTGTTAAGCAAGGCAAGTGGGACGAAACACAAAAAGAATCATTCAGAAATGCATGGGTTAAAGCCTACGGTGGTATTGAAAACTCAAAATTCCCACTCGTGCTTGATAACAGTACCGATGTAAAACAGCTTAGCGTATCAGCTAAAGACTCACAGCTGCTTGAATCACGTGAATTTCAAATTACCGACATAGCCCGCGCATTTGGTTTACCTAGTTTTATGGTAAACCAAGAGCAAAAATCAACATCATGGGGCTCAGGTATAGGTGAAATTGGCTTATCGTTCTTACGTTTTACGCTAGGGCCACACCTTAACCGCTTTGAACAAGAGATAAACCGCAAACTGTTTTTAAACAAACCGATGTTTGCCGAGTTTATAGCCGCTAATTTAATGCGCCTAACGCTTAAAGACAGAAACGAAGCCTACCGCCAAGCAATTGGTGGCTCACAAGGCCCCGGATGGATGAGCATAGACGAAGTTCGTAAGCTCGAAAACCTCCCTGAATTTGGCGGTAAATACGCTTTACCATACGACCCAATTGCAAATAATCAACCAATGGAAAACGAATCATGAATAACAGCCGCAAACTAATGCAGTTAGTTAAAAATAACTGCCAAAACCGTGACCAAGTTGGTTATCAAGTAAAGCAACAATCACCACTGGCCAACGCAGGCGAAAGCCGCCCAGCATTTTTGATTTACGATGTAATTGATCCATGGTGGGGCGTATCAGCAGAAATGATAAAACGCGACCTGCTAAGCATTACTGATGCAACCGACATCGATGTTTATATTAACAGCCCAGGCGGTGACGTATTTGAAGCAACCGCTATTTACTCAAGCTTAAAAGCGCACTCTGCAAAAATACATGTCCACATTGACGGTATAGCAGCCAGTGCAGCAACGCGTATAGCATTAGCGGGCGATACAATTGAGATTGCTGATTCGGGCTTTTACATGATCCACTACGCCTGGACACTTGCCCTAGGTAATGCACAAGAGATACGCGACACCGCCGATATGCTCGATAAAGTCGACAACACCATAGTAAACGACTACGAAAAACGCACTGAAGCAGGTGAAGAACAAGTACGCACCTGGATGAAAAACGAAACATGGTTTACCGCACAAGAAGCCCTAGAACATGGCTTTGTAGATAGCATTATGCAAGAGGGCACAAGCGATTCAACAACCAATAAAGCATGGGATTTAACGTCATATCAAAACGCACCTAAACCCCAACAACCACAAGATAAATTTGTGCAGCGTGATCGGCTAGAGCGATTTGCCAACATGCTGTTAAAAACTGGCTAGCTCCGCTGGCACCACTACTAAAGCACCTACGGGTGCTTTTTTTGTACTTAAAATTGAGGAAATTGAAATATGTCTATCCAACAAAAGCGTGAGCAGCGAAAAGATTTAGCTGTAACCCTAAACAAATTGGTATCGGATCACCCTAAAGATGAAGCATGGGGTGATGACAAGCAAAAGAAATACGACGACCTAGTAACTAAAATTGATGCACTAGATGGTGACCTAGACCGCCAACAAAAAGTGCTCGACTTACAAGCTAAGTCAAAGCAAACCATTCAAGACCGCGCCGATAATAACGGTATTTCTACTGATGAAGCAGAGCACCAACTTCACCAAGAAAAAGCCGCGTATGCATCGTGGTTACGCGGTGGTATGTCGGCGCTCAATGAAGAACAACGCAGCGCAGTACAAGCCCGCATCGACAGCCCTAAAAATACCATGAGCACAGGCACCGGTTCAGAAGGCGGTTATTTAACAGCTGACGAAATTGCACCGGGTATTTCACAAGCGCTTAAAGCGTATGGCGGCATGCGAGAGCTGGCAACAGTAGTGCCAACTGCAACCGGCTCTACAATTCCATGGCCTACGGCTAACGCAACGGCTGAGCAAGGTGAGTGGTTAGCGGAAAACGGCACAGCAGATGATGAAGATACTTCATTTGGTGTTCGTAACATTGATACGCACATGATCAGCTCTAAAGTGATTGCGGTACCGTTCCAATTATTGCAAGACACTCAGTTTGACCTTGAAGGTTACATTAATAGTCAAATTGGTATGCGCATTGGCCGCACCTCAGAAGATGCGTTTATTAATGGTACAGGTACTTCAATGCCACACGGTATTTTAGCTGATACCACAGCGGGTAAAGTAGGGGGTTCAGGCCAAATTGCAACCGTTGCGTATGATGACTTGGTTGATTTACAACACAGCGTAGACCCTGCGTATCGCCGCAGCATGCAATGCGGTTATATGATGAACGACGCCACAATCAAAGTAGTTAAAAAACTTAAGGACCTACAAGGCCGCCCACTTTGGTTACCAGGTATGGAAGCCTCAGAGCCTAATACCATCTTAGGTAAACCGTACGCAACTAACCAACACATTCCAACCATGGCGGCTAACGCTAAGTCGGTTTTATTTGGTGATTTTTCAAAATACATTGTGCGTGATGTATCGCAAATGTTGTTCTTCCGCTTCACAGATAGTGCATATAGCCGTAAGGGCCAAGTTGGTTTCTTAGCATTTATGCGCACAGGTGGCCGCTGCATCGATGTAGGTGGTGCTGTTAAGTACTACCAAAATGCAGCCGCTTAATTGATGCTCCAATTGCCCCTGTAAAGGGGCTTTTTTTATTTAAGGAATTTGACCATGGCAGCTAAAAAGCCAATTACTGCACGTGTACTGGTTGCATGTGTAATTGCAGATCAATCTTTTGAGCCAAACGCACTTGTAAAAGGCGATGCTGAGTTACTTGAGCCACTTATTAAAGTAGGCGAATTATCAAGTGACAAAGCAGCGGTTGACTACTGTAGCAAAGAGCTAGAAGTTGAAGTTGTTGACCTTAATGCGACTGATGAAGACGCAGAAAGTGAAAACACCGAAAACACTGACGGCAAAGAGTAACCATAATGAAAATGCTCCGAAAGTTAATACAGGCGCCAAGTATTGAGCCATTCACTGTAGAAGAACTGGCAGCACATACCCATGCTGATGATGATCATCATGATTATTTGCAAAGTTTGGTACCGAGAGCGCGTAAACGTTTTGAACAACGTAGTGGCCGGTTATTAGTAGAACAAACATGGCAGTTTGCTATGCAAAAGTTTTGCAAAGAAATACATCTGCCTTACGCGCCGCTTCGGAGCATCACATCAATTAAATATATTAATAACTTGGGGCAGCTCGTTACTATTGACCCAAGTGAATACCGTGTAATTGAACATGGATTAACGGCCACAATTACTCCTAAACTAGGCGGTCAATGGCCAGCGGTTGGTTTTAAAGTAGCAGATGCAGTGCAAATTGAATGCGTATTTGGACATGCAGCGGTTGATGACAATGCAATTGATGCCGCCACCATGCTAGACCAGGATAAATACGACCTAGCAAAACAAGCTATTTTAGTTTTAATTGCAGATTGGTTTCGTAACCGTGAAGACACCGCTCCAGTGCAACTTTACGACATGCCAAATGCATTTAAAGCCATAGCGGATGAACTAGCCGTGGAACTGCTATGAAATCGCTCCCAGCTGCTAAATACAATTGCAAAGCCAGTTTTGGCAAAAGCACAAAGTCAAATGACGGTTATAACACCGATTCATTTGAACATGAATTTTACAAATGGGTAAATATTCAAACCGGTGCTGCAAAAGAGCTAGAACAAAGCGGCCAATTAATGGGCGAAATTACCCATACAGTAACGTGCCGTTACAGCAGCAAAATAACCCCAGCACACCAAATTAGTTATAAACAGCGAGTCTTTGAAATCATTGGTACGCCTGTAAATCAAGATTTTGCCAATGTACTAGCTATTATTGCCGTTAAGGAGCTAACCCATGCTTGATACTGGTATTGATATATCTGGCCTTAAAGAAATGGAAAAAGCGCTGCTTGAGCTAGGTAAAGAAATCGGTGCTAAAAAAGCCAGCGGCATGATGACCAGCGCCATAAGAGACGGTGCGATTAAATATCAGCAAGGTATGCAGCGTAATGCTCCAGAGTCAGACATAGTACGCATGGTTAAAACTAAACAAGGGCAAAAAGTCGAAATTAGACCAGGCTTTTTAAAATCCCGCATTAAAGTTAAAGCCAGCACTAACCGCCAAGGAAGAGAAACCCGCCGTTTTGGTAAAGGCGTTGTATCGCTTGTACGTGTGGGTGTGTTTAAAGTGCCTTACATAGTGCAAGTAGAATATGGCACAACCAACCAAAAAGCAGACCCATTTATTCGCCAAGCTTTTAAAAAGCGCACTAATCAAGTCGCAGTTGTGATTAACCGTGGCTTAGCTAAGCGTATCAATCTGGCCCAGCGCCGCATTGCTAAAAAGAACAAACCAGCATGATAGAAAACAGCATACGCACAAAAGCACTCGCATCAGCAGCGCTTAGCGCCTTAATTGGTGATGCACTGCATTTAACGACTAACCATAACTCAGACGATAACTATATTTTGCTTAGTGTGATCACAGATGACACACCTATCGAAATTCACATGGAAGACAACCAAAGCGAAGCACTCATTCAATTTGATTGTTACAGCAAGCTACCCGCTAATGCCAAAGCCATAGCCAAAGAGCTTGCAAACATTTTTAACAAACAAGGGTTTGTTGATGATGACGTAAACGTGCAGCTTGCACTTAAACAAGGCCGTATACCCGACTTTGAAACCGGCTCGCATTTATACCGCGAGTCATACGAATACATTTTTAAGTACCACACCATAAATAACGAGGTTTAAAATGCCAATTACTCCAGTAACAACCCCAGCTGCTGATACGGTTGATTCACATAAGTCTACACTGCAATTTTGTACTACGGGTGTAGGTGAAGTCGACGCTATTTTGCCAGGACTCGATATCATCCCACAAATTAACTCAGGCAAAGTGTATGAAGACGATACCGACATTGCAGCCGATAGACGTTCATACAGTGAAAAATGCCTACCTGAGGACCAAGATTGGGAGCTTAGTTTTCGCCATAAACCAGCCAATGTAGACCAAAAAGCGTTTTGCGATATGGTAAAGGCCGGCACACCTATTAGCATTAAAGTAACCCGCGCCAGTGGTGAAGTACAAGATGTTGAGTTTTTACCACATGACTACTTTAGTGGTGAATCGGGTAAAGATTCAGGTAAACAAATGTTTGCTTGCATTGGCAAACTTCAAGAAGTTGACTTCTCAACACTTACAGAAGCGCAAGGGGGCTAAATGATTACAGCAGCACAAATAATGGCGGGGAAGTTACCTACTTCTTCCCGTGAGTTTGATATTGAAGGCGTGGGCAAAATTGTATTACACCGACTGCCGGCAATGGATGAAGTAAAAGCCCGTGAGTTATTTAGTGATAAAGACGCCGACCCTAAAAAGCTTGAGAAAATGGCGCAGCGCAATACTTACTACATGCTGCACGGCAAGTTTGACGATAAAGAAGCCGCCAAACTGCCTAATCTTATTGATATGCAGCAGCTGGGTATGATCCACACCACTGGGTTATTTTTCACAAACCTTGCTCAAGAGAACCTTGAGGCGATTGAAAAAAACTAAAACAGCAACCTGAGTTACAAGCGCTCTGCAACCTAGCAGATAGCTTGGGTTGCTCACTCTACGACCTTCATAAACGCTTATCAGCTGACGAACTGGAACTGCGCTTAGTCCACCAAGGGCTAAAAATGGGCCTGACATTCGACAGAAGCGAACAACGAAAAATTGAATACGAGCAAAAACGCCGCGAAGCCGAAGCGTTTTTAAATACCTGTCCTTGGCGTAAACAAAAGAGAAATTAACATGGCATCAATTGCAACGCTCACTATCGATTTAATCGGTAAAAGTGGCAAGTTAACTGCTGAGCTCAATAAAGCCAATAAAAAAACCTCATCGTGGGCAGATAAAACCCGCAAATTGGTAGGCGGTAGCGCTAAAGTTATGGCGGGGTTTGGCGCAGCAGGTGTAGCTGCGTATGCCTCTATTTATGCAAAAAATGCAGAATTTATTGATCAACAAGCTAAAACAGCAGACCGACTAGGTATTACTACTCAGGCTTTAGGTGGTTTGCAGCATGCCGCTAATTTATATGGTGCTTCTAACGAAGAGCTAAATAAATCACTGCAAACCATGCAAAAAAACCTAGGCCAAGTAGGGCAAACAGGCACCGGTGAAGCTAAGTATGCGCTTGATGGTTTAGGTTTATCGGTTCAAGAGTTGCAAGGCCTGGCGCCAGAAGAGCAATTTAAACTGATTGCCGACAAGCTCAAAGGCGTTGAAGACCAAAGCCAAAAGGTTTACCTAGCACAAAGCTTAATGGGTAAATCGGGCGCTAAGATGATCAACGTCATGGACGCCGGCGCTGATGGCATAACCGCCATGATGGAAGAGGCCGACGCGCTGGGCATGACCTTCGATCGCATTGATGCCGCCAAGGTCGAAATGGCAAACGATGCATTCGATAAAGCGCAAAAAACCACCCACAGTTTTGGCCAAACATTAGCAATAGAAACAGCGCCGATTATTGGCGCAATTGCTGATATGTGGACTGACTCAGCAAAAGAAGCCGGTGGCTTTGGCTCAATTGCTCAGCAGGTTGTTACTAAAGTAGCCACAGGCATTGGTTTTTTAGGTGATATGGGCCGTGGTTTACAAGTTGTATTTTTGCTTTTAAGGCAAGGTGTTGCTGAACTTGCAAATGTAGCAGTACAAAATTTTGCAAATATTGCTCGGGCAATAAATCCAGTACTTGAAGCTTTAGATATGGAGTCTTCAGGTTTAAAAGAGCTTGAATCATTTGGCGATTCATTTTCAGCTACAACTGACAAACTAGCTAAGGAACTAAGTGACTTATCTATGGCACCCATGCCATCAGAAAAAGTAAAAACTTGGATTGCTGATGTGCAAGACAAGTTTCAAGCCGCAGCCGAAGAGCAAGTAAACAACCCAAAAAAGAAAGACCTTAGTGATTTACTGGTAAACACGGACCCTAAAGCAGCGAATGAAAAAGCGCAAAAGCTAATTGAGTCAGCTCGTAGCCAATACCAACAAATATTTGATGCGCAATTAGCGCAAGACGGCAAAGAAGTAGAGCTTGAGAACCGCCGTTTTGAGCGTAAACAGCAAGAAATGGAACGCGAATTTCAGTTGCTGCGTGACAAAAACCTAATCACCGCTGAAATAGAAGCCGAATATAACACCGCCAAAGAACAAGCCTTAGCTCAGCATGAGCAAAATATTAGTGAGATAAAAAAAGAGCAGCTTGCCGTTCGCGAGGAAAAAGAACGTGAACACCAAGAAAAACTAGCCGAAGGTGAAGCGCAGCGTAATCAAATGATGCAAGAAGGTTATAACGGCTTGCTCAATGTAATGGGCGGGTATTTTGGTGATATGGAAGGTAAGAACGCCAGCTATGCCAAATCAGCAATGACGATTGGCCAAACCATGCTGGATGAAGAAAAGCGAAATTCAATTCAAAGCATTTGGACTAATACCTACGACACAGCAATGAAAGCGTATAACTCCTTAGCGGGCATTCCTTACGTAGGTCCTGTGCTCGGTGCAGCTGCCGCCGGTGTTGTTATTGCAGCCGGCGGACTATATGCAGCGAAAGCAACAGGTATAGCCTCATTCGATGGTGGTGGTTATACCTGGGATGGTCCACGCTCAGGCGGCCTTGATGGTAAAGGTGGTCAGTTGGCCATGCTTCACCCACAAGAAACCGTTGTTGATCACACAAAAGGGCAAAGCCTGGGCTCTAGTGTCACTGTAAATGTTATTGAAGATGCCAGCCGTGCAGGCTCGCAAAGTCGAAACCAGCTCAATGGTGAAGATGTTATTAACATATTTGTGAGTAATATCCGCCACGGCGGCGAGGCATCTACCGCATTAGAAAATACCTATAGCTTACAACGGCAGGGGGTATAAACGTGCTAGTAAAATACCCAAAAGATTTAAAACTGCCACTCGTTTCAAGCCACCGGTTATCACAAAACTCTAATTTATTACGCACAGACATGGCAAGCGGCCGCGCTCGCCAGCGAAAGCGTTTTCAGTCGGTACCCACCACCATGGGCGCCACATGGAAACTCAATAAATACCAAGCGCAAATACTCGAAGGCTTTGTAACCCACGGCGTTAACGATGCGGTGAATTGGTTTTTAATGCCAATTCGCACACCACAAGGACTGATAGAACATGAAGTGCGTTTTATTAACAGCCCATTAGAGTCATGTACCTACAACGGCGGGTTTTGGAACTACAGCGCAAATATTGAGATAAAACAACGACAAGTAGTGAGTGAAGAGACAATGGTAAGCCTAATACTCACTCCACTTACTGCAGAGACATTTGCAGTATCCGTAACTAATTCAATGAACAAATATTTGGAAAATTAAAATGGCGAATTATTTAACCTTAGTTGAGCAACTCAGCACAGCAGTAGATCAGTTAAACGAAGTGTTGCAAGGTGATGAAAACACTACTGTCACTATCAACGGCCAACAGCAACCAAGCGTACAGAAAAAAACATTGGATGAAGTTAACGCAAAAATTCAGCTGGTTTTAGATGCAGCGGCAGATATTGATGCTGTTAAATACGCAACTACTACAGCGGGGATTGCAGCCACTGCCGATGGTCAGTTTTTTAGCGTTGTGAGTGATAGCGTAGAAAGTTATCTTGATCTCTACAAGAACGAATCTGGCGTAGCTATATTTTATAAGTCGTACCCAAGCCATTTAGCGCTTTCACGTTTAGAGTCTAAAGTTTTATCCCCTAGCTCAGCCAATTTATTGGACATGTCTAAAAAAAGAGTGGGTAAATATGTATCGCCAGGCTTAAATGCAATAACTTCTTCTCCTAACTATCAATGCACAAACTTTGTAAAAATAGAAGAAGGTGAAACATACACGGTTAGTGGCTTTGGTGTTGGTAGCGTAGTCGCTTTATTTTCAAGTATGGTTGATGACTCACTTATTTCCTTGAACACAGGGACAGGATCTACAGTTTCAGGCTATACGTTTACCGTACCTATTGGCAGCAATATTAATTATGTTGTTGTAAATATCACTGGGGAAGGAGCTGATATCGACACTTACGATTCCACTGCACAAATCGAGAAGGGTAGAGTCGCAACTCAGTACGCTACTTACGGACAGGGTGTAAGTTTAGAAAACATAATTGGATTAACAGAAAAATTAAATTCAACGCTTAGAAATGATGATGTTTTAGAAAGTGGATCAATCAACCTAATAGACCCATTAAAAATAGACTATGTGAACAGATATTCAGAGGGTAGTAAAAGCTTTACAGTTGATACTATTGGTATTGCTGCAACGGATTGGATTCCAGTGGAAGAAGGTAAAGCATACACTGTTTCAGGCTCCGGGATATATTCATTAAATAATATTCAAGCGGGTTACTTTACTGAATATGGCCAAATTACAGCAATTGACAACGTGGAGACAAATGGATCAAAAACTTTTTCAGTACCTGAAGGATTGAATATTAAATATGTTGTTATATGTTTAGCTAAGTTAAATCTGGACCCATCTGCAACAGAATTAACAGGGAATGTACAGTTACAAAAAGGCTCTGAAGCAACTAAGTATGAAGAATACAATAATAGCCATGTAATAATAGAATCTCTACTTCCTAACAATTTAGCCAGACTTGGTGATTTATTAAAAAATTCTTCTCATAACTTAGTTAACCTTGAAAATATAAACTATGAATTTAGATATTCGAGTGGTTCAAAAGTTATTATTGCAGACAATATTGGAATTGCTTCTACAGATTACATAAAAATAGAAGAAGGTGAAACATACACGGTTAGTGGAAATGGGGTTTATTCCCCAACTAGCATTCAAGCCGGCTACTTTAATAAATACGGTGAAACTACAGCTATTGAAAATGTAAATGCGGTTTACAAAGGGGGTACATCAAGTACTTTTACAGTGCCTCATGGGAAGAATATTAAATACATTGTCATTTCTTTACGTAAGTTTAATCAGGATCCTAGTGCCATTGCTTTAGACGGAAATGTGCAACTAGAAATAGGCTTGGAGTCAACCGAATATAGACCTTACCTTCCAACCTATAAAATTAAAGACGAATACTCAACCACTGCAGAATTACGTGATGAATTAATCAAGTCTAAAATACACAACTTAATAGACCCGTTAAAAATAGACTATGTGAACAGATATTCAGAGGGTAGTAAAAGCTTTACAGTTGATACTATTGGTATTGCTGCAACGGATTGGATTCCAGTAGAAGAAGGTGAGTTTTATTCTATTAGTGGTGATGGAGTTTATGGCATAACTAATATTCAAGGTGGTTATTTTACTGAATATGGCCAGAACAATGCCCTGCAAAATATAGATGATTTTCAACCCCCGGCGGCTGTAGGTAGAACGTTTCAAGTACCTGTTGGTTTGGGCATTACACACGTTGTAATATCTTTAGCTAAGCTTGGTGGTGATTCAGAGAGTGCAGAACTGAAAGGCTCAGTGCAGTTAGAAAAAGGTGAAATGCCAACGCCTTACAAACCTCATGGAGTTGATGAATTTATTAACCCTGATTTACTGTTAAATTATAGCGAAAACGGAAGCCCGCAAGGTATAAATAATGAAAGTTGGTACAAATACACTGAGGGCGACGAAGGTCAGTACCATACGGAAAAGCTGCCTATATTCCGCCGACACTGGCTTTTAAAAGATAAAGATTTAGTTGTTGTTAACACAGGAACAAGCCTTACAGCTAGATCAAGTGAGCACTGTACTCCTATAAAAGATGAAAGTTTGAGACCTCCACTGATGCACAGTAACAATATGGCTTCCATACTATGGGACGCTATGAAGTGGGATAACCAGCACTACAGACGATATGACGCTATTAACTACTTCAGCGAAGTTGGCTCTTTCAGTAGAACAACGGTGCTGCCTGAGTGGGATGATGGCATTTACAGAGCTGGATTAACAAGATATAGCAACGATAATAATGTTAGCGTTACCTTTGAAGTCCCTGAAAAGGCATGGCAGTTTAACTTTATATATAGAACCGATAGTTTGGGGTGTGATTCGAAGATTACTATTTCACAAGGCAGCGGGCTAATGGAGGTGCTAGATGCGGATGGTAGTTGGGTTGAAGCTAATGAATTTATTTTTTCTATGAAAGAAGAGGAACCAGTAGCACGAGTTATTTCAGTTCCGAACGCTTCAACAGATGCATTCTCTGATTTATTAATACCCTCAAAATCTAATACAACGTATCAGAAACGTTTAAAAATGCGTTGTAAGTCTGGTGTGATAGACAGTAGAGCCACTGTAAAGAACATGACAATTAGTAGTAATAGTGCTGGTCGCTTCATGTATTGGGGTGTTGAGTGGTCACCGCGTGAGTTTATGATTACGTACATTAATGCAGCAAGAGGTAGCCATAACACCCAAGCGGATCAAAGTAGAGGTTTACCGAAGTTTGCTGATAACGAAGTTTGGTCTTTTAAGCCTGATTTAATGTTCTTTGAACTACCAATTCATAACGACGGGGCTGCTGGAATAACGTCAGGGACTGAAGGTATTTGGAAGCGCTTAACCAATAACTACGTGTTTAGAACTGACTATGAACTATCAATGAAAGCGAGAGCTGCTCATTTTGGTTTAGATCCTGAAATAGCCATGTTTACAAGTTCTATAGCTATAAATTTCGGAGGTATAGATCAAGTAGATGGTAACTTATTGTTAAGTGAACAGCAGAATGGAGCTTTAATGACTGCTCTGGATAAATATAATGAAGCATACAGCTTTGTTATAGATCATCATCCTGAAGCTGTATTTATAAACTCAGCTAAAAGATGGGTTGATGCTGGAAATGCTATATTTGGTAATTTAAAAACTGCAACTGAGGGGAGTGGTAAAGACGGTGCTACTTTTACGAATGAAGGAAGTCATTGGAACGACACAGGCAGTAAAATTATAGCTAAAACACTAACCCCGGTGTTTAAATTTATTTAGGTGCAAATATGTCTACAGTCCTCCAAAAAATATACGCCAGCGCCCCGGTCAATGACCTACCAATTCACACATTAGAGCTCCAAGCTGGTTCTCTATGGACATTAAGAATTTGCGACGGGTTTGATGATGTAACGGCAGGCATTGAAGGGGGCGAAATGGTTCCCTTTATAGCCAGCGGGATGGGGGTATCACTCCCCGCTCGCGGGGTTAAGGGGCGCCAAGACTTACAATTTCAAATTGATAACGTCACTGGCGAAGCACTCTCTAAAGTAACGCAAGCTATTGATGCGGGTGTGCCAATTAAAGTGATTTATCGTGTATATACAGCGAGCAATTTAACTGAACCTGCAGAGCCTGCAGTTGAAATGAAAGCGGTTGATGTTCAGGCCACAGCGCTAAGTTTGAATGTAGTGGCGTCATTTAATGATTTAGTAAATAAAGCCTGGCCTAAAAACCGTTACACTCCATCCATTGCCCCAGGGCTCAAATACTTCAGTTAATTATGAAACACATAAATGATTACTTAAGCGTACCTTACGTTGATGGTGGTCGAGATATGGCTGGCCTCGATTGTTGGGGCCAACCGCGACTTGTGCTGCACAACGTATTTGGCAAACCCTTATTTAAATCGTTTGGCCATGTAAGCCCAGACGATAAAGCCCACCTCACTAGCTCATATGCACAGATAGTTGACCAGTTTAAACCTTGCGCAGCTAAAGAGCAGGCGATTGCATGCGGCTTTAGAGGACAAAATTTAATACATATGGGGTTATGTGTAGTTGTTGATGGGCAGTTGCAAATACTGCATACCTCACGGAAAAAAGGCCCGTCAATTGTAACAATCGCAGATTTTAAACGGTTATTTTTTAAGGTTAAGTTTTATGAGTACACAGGTTGAAATTAAGGTTTACCCCAATAAGTTAGATAAAAAATTATTTGAAAGTTGTATAGGTGTGGTGGGGCAAACATTAGATATCTGGTTAAAAGAAAGCGTCCCAGCGTATGATGATCGCGAACAACCGTTATTTAGTGCCGCTGTAAATAGCAAATACTTACCACCTTCTGACTGGCCTACATACATATTTAAACAAGGGGATAATATAAGCTTAACTGTAGAGGCAAAAGATCCTGCAACAATTGCCTATGCCATTATTGCGATTGTGGCTGTGGGTGTCGCTATTTACACCGCTAACCAAATACCCGATAACTACAATTCAACCACGCCAGATGGCAGTAGCATTTATGATGTAAACACTCAAGGTAACAAACCTCGTTTGATGGGTATTATTCCAGAAGCAGCTGGTCGCCATTTAATTTACCCCGATTACTTAACCATGCCGCGCCGTGAGTATATTGATAACGAACAATGGCTTTATTTAATGTTAAGCGTAGGTAGTGGTGAATATGAAATACTGGATGATGAGGTGTTTATCGCCAATACACCAGTTAAAAGTTACACAGGTGATGTGTTTTATGAAATATTCGGCCCCGGTGAAGATGTAAGTGGTCATGAAGGCCATCGGAATGTTTTTACTTCAAGTGAGGTAGGTTCAACGTCAGGCAGCACAGGTATAGAGCTGAAAGGAAAGGTTAAAAGTACGGGCGGCGTGTGGAGTAGTGGCTATACGTATACTTTTGCGGGCAAAGAAATAATCGCATTTCTAGAAGAGTATGAGCCCGAATTGGGTCGCTTTAAATATAAAGCACCTTTGCCCTTTGCGCTTGGTGAAATAATAAAAGTAGAGGGAGTTGATGCGCAGAACGTAGGCTATTACGAAATAATAGACTCAAATGTGCAAGGTAATAAAGTTCAAAAGTTAGATGGACAATACAAACCCGATGCAGCGTGGACAGGTTTCGTCAGCCAATATGATACTAACGCAAAAGTATTCACCGAAGATGGTGGTGGTGACGGTGAGTTTAACGGCCCATTCTTTGCGGTACCAGAAGGTGAAGTAACAGATCAGTTATGGCTTGATTTTTCTATGCCACAAGGTTTGGGCGAACTTGATGATGAAGGTGACTTTTTAACTCGCTCAGTAAACATTATTGTTGAGTATAGAGCCGAGGGCGCACTTGAATGGACACAAGCTCCAGCTATTTCTTTTTCAGATAAAACGAACAACCAACTAGGCAAAACCATACCAATAAGCCTGCCTGAAAAAATACGCCCTGAAATCAGGGTTAAACGCAGCACAGCCGCAAATGATGATACCCGTATATATGATGATGTTTATTGGACAGCATTAAAAGCCGAGCTTGAAAGTGCAACAAAGTATGATGGCATGACAACCCTCGCAGTGAGAATACGTGGTACCAATAACTTAGCCGGATCTGCTGAAAACAAATTTAATCTTATTGCCACGCGTGTTTTACCTGTTTTTGAAAATGGCGTATGGAGTGAGCCAAGGCCAACCACCGACATAGCACCATTTTTTGCACATGTAGTAAAAAGTGCAGGGCATACAGATAGTAAAATAGGTTTAGAGGCAATAGAAGCATTACACGCTATTTGGCATGAAAGGGGAGATGAATTTAATGCAGTATTCGATAGCGAAAGCACCATGTTCGAAGTATTAAAGCGAGTGCTTGCTGTTGGCTTTGCAGAGCCAACCATTGATTATGGCCAAATCACCCCAGTGCGCGACCAAAAGCGAACTATCTATAAACACATGTATCAGCCTGATAATTACATAGGTATGTTAAAGCGCTCTATAAAACTGATAGATGACGACGAACCTGATGGTATAGAAGTGGAATACTTCAGCCCAGTAACATGGAAGTCAGAAACAATACTTTGTTTATTACCGGGTGATTTAGGCATTAACCCCGAAAAAGTAAGAGCGTTTGGTGTAACAAACCGCGATAAAGCATATCAGTTCGGTATGCGTAAGCGCCGAATTAGAAGATATCGCCGTACACGTTTTGACTTTAAAACAGAAATGGATGCTCTCAATTCACGCTATTTAGACTACTGTGCACTTGCCGACGATATACCAGGCTTTGAACAAACAGGTAGGGTTTTGTTAGTTAATGGCCGCTCAATATTTGTTGATGACGATGGCTTGGACTGGCAAACAGGCGAGGCGCATATATTAGCGCTCAGAAAGCCAGACGGTAAATTATCCGGCCCATACAACGCCACAAAAGGAAGTGCTAATAACGAAGTGATAATTGATGACGACCTAGACTTCACGCCAGTATTTGACGGCTCAATAGAACCACCTTTGTACATGTTTGGTATCAACGAACGTTGGTGCAACGGCGTATTAATTCGCGATATAAAACCATCATCCACAGACCAAGTAAGCGTAACCGCAGAGTTAGACGATGATAGAGTCTATTTAGACGACGACAGTTTAGCGCCGGCAGCGTAGAGAAAAAATACTTAGTACAGAATTGCTATTTAATTAGTTTATCTAATGGCAAAAGGTAAGGGTTTTGAAAGCGTTTAAAATTAATAATACAAATATAATACAAATCTAATACAAATAGATTTTTAGAAGTTGGCTTTTAATTTTGTGTAAGTTTTAGATATTAAAGGGGAATAATTGGTCGGTATGGAGAGATTCGAACTCTCGACCCCTGCCACCCCATGACAGTGCGCTACCAAGCTGCGCCACATACCGACTTCGACTGCAATAGTACGTGTATTTTTAAAAAAATCAATA
>PJEL010000775.1_pt1 | contig 36034 bp, 26 predicted proteins | sample 1853271 | NCBI WGS metagenome assembly PJEL01 (sample SAMN08108733, study PRJNA415343) | Invertebrate metagenome, whole genome shotgun sequencing project. | host: Globobulimina | place: Sweden: Gullmar Fjord | collected 2015-08
CCTCGCGGAGCAGGGCGAACTCCTCACTCTCGATACCCCCGGGCTGACGGTTCGCGCTCGCGTGCAGGCTCCGCCATGGGTGATCGTCGATACCCTCGACATCTACGAGGGAGGAATCCTCGTGCTCAGCGAACCCCTCGCGATGGTCGAGGTTCCCGGCTTGGAGAGCGGGACCCGCTGGGAGCAGACGGTCGAGCTGCCGATGGTCCCAGACCTCGACACCTGGGTCGTCGCCGTCGCCCATGGCTCAGAGAGCTTGTTCCCTTACATCCCGTTCAACCGGACGCCGCCGGACGAGCTGGACGCCACACGACTCGCGAACCGAGATGTCGACGAGCCCGCAACAGCCTTTGGATTTGCGAACCCAGTGTTCATCGATGTGGACGGTGACGGGGAGATTGCGCCAAGCTTCGAGGTGACGGCGCCCGACTGGGAGACCTACCGCAGGGAGGATCGGTTGAGCCCCTACAACTGAGGTTCACCATGAGATCCCTTCCGCTCTTCCTTCTCCTCGCTTGCAGCACTCCCAAGGAGCCCGTCGACTCGGCCGTCACCGAGACCGACACCGACGCCGACGCCGACGCCGACACCGACTCCGATACCGACGCAGACACCGACTCCGATACGGACACCGACACCAATCCCAACTGGCTGCAGCCGGGCTTCGAGGCCTTGCTGACCGACGACATCGGGTGCGCGAACGTGTTCATGTACAGCAGTCGCCCTGCAGACGACGTGGCATTGCGCTTTACAGACTTCACCAGCGACTACGTCGGTCAGGCCATCGCCGCGGGTTCGCAGCAGGTCTACGTGATCGCGCTCCCAGATGCGAACGCCGAGCTCCAGGTCCTGGTGGGCTCCAACCTCACGCGGGAGTGGTGCAACGACATCGGCTACGGCACCGCGGTGACCAACGAGACCTGGACGGCGGTCTCCGGCACGGCGACGCTGACGGTGAACCCGCAGGTCGCTTACGGCGCAAACGCGACCCTCGATCTGAACAATGTCGAGCTCGAGCTCGTTGGCGGAACCGACCGGATCACCTTCAGCTACACCACGGCCAGCGTCTTTGTGGGGTGGTACGCCGGCTAGGGGAGGAGATCGGGTGGCAAGTCAGCGCCGACGCCAGGCCAGGAACATCAGAGCCAGCGCTGCCAGGCCTGCCAGCCCCTCCAGGAGCGGAAAGATGAACAGCACGGCCATCCGGTAGCGCGGGCTGTACCCGGGAGGGGCCTCGCCGAGCCGGACGAGTCGAGGCTTGAAGTACTGTTTGACCAGTTTCGAGAGTGGCTCGTTTCGCTTCAAAGTGTCCGGTAAAGCGAGATATACGGGGATCGAGGGGTTCCGTTCCCAGTAGAAGACATGGTTGTAGGTTTCCAGTGCGTAGGCGTCGCAAATGCTTGGTCTCAGGCAGGTGAACTCGAGGTCCTCTTCGAGGCTCGCATGCACTTCGGCCGCGCTCAGAGCACGCCCATCGAGGGTCCAATGGCCCCCGCCCGTAGCGTCCATCACGACCCATCGCTGCTCGGACGGGAGCCACAGCTCGGTGATGACGTGGGCGAACTCCGGTTCACCATAGACCTCGGACAACGCAGATATTTCTCGAGCGCGAGCGCCCGTGCTCTGCAGGGCGGCGGTGTATAGGACAGCCCAGTCCAGGCAGATACCGCGGTTGCCGGCACTGATGTTCCTGTAGACAGCCGTCGGGTCGAGAGTCCACACCGCGGGACCTTTTTCATGGGGGCTGATTTCGTCTGCCCATTGCAGCAGCGCGACAGCCCGGTCGAAGTCGTCGCCGATTGCCATGATCTCTGCGGGGATGTGCTGCGCTAGATCTTCGAGGAGGCCCTCTGGGTAGGCGTCGTACTCGATGTCGAGGCCTGCCGACGTAGGGATGTCTCGCACGGAATAGAAGTTCAGAGCCTGGCCTGCGGCCGCACGAGCCGTGATAGCGTGCCCTACCAACAGGCACGCGCCCAGCATCAGCACCAACACCAACACCAACAGAGTGCGTTTCATGGGCGGAAGTGTATCCTCACCTCGGGTCGTCCGGCTGTGCCTCTCAGTTAGAGCGGCGAGTCGTAGCCTCGTTGGCGAGCCTGCTCCCTCATCTGATCGTGGAAGGCCTCGAGACTCACCCCCTCCTCGTCGGAAAACGTCTGCTTGAGGACTGTGAATTCCTGCATTCGATCGGGGCGGAAGTTCCGATACGCCTCTCTAAGCTCGCACCAAGCGGCCAGAGACCAGCTTGTACGCCAGTAGTATAGAGCGAGTGGACGCACGGTCCTGCTGCTCTCGGCGCCGTCGCCCCGGGTGTATGCGAAGCGGATCTTGTTGCGCCTGCCGATGGCTCGCCGGATGTCACCGAGCGCATCGGGGGCCTGGCCTCGTCCGAAGCTGGGAGCGAAGAGCGCGGTGTTGGTCAGGACAGCCCGCAGTGCTGGCGGAAGGACGGCTTCGACCTTCTCCATGGCCGACTTCGCCGCCTGGGCGATCTCGGCGTCACCATGTGTGGCGACGATCCTTGCGCCGAGCACCAGCGCTTCGATCTCGGCGGCGTTGAAGGTCAACGGGGGAAGCTCGTAGCCACGCTGGAGCTGGTAGCCGACGCCGGCCTCGCCCTGGATGGGCACGCCGCTGTACTCCAGATCGCGGATATCTCGATAGATCGTGCGCTTCGAGACGTCGAGTTCTCCGGCGAGCCACTGGGCTGTGACCAGCCGGCGACTGCGGAGGAGCTGAACGAGGCGAAAGAGGCGATCGGCGCGGCGCATGGCCGCAGTGTGCCCCGTTCGGACTTCGGTCTCAAGGTGACGCCTTGGGTGGCTGGGACTGCATTACCCATTTTGAGAACTCCTGGTTCGAGCACAGCTGTTCTACGCGGGGCGTACTGACATCCTCGTGTCAGCAGTCCTCATCTGTCGACCGGTAGCTGACACCGTCCTGTCAGCAGAGGAAGCAGACAGGTCTCAGACAGGGTCTGGGGTCAAGGGGCAGACGGGGGCAGAGGGGGCAGAGTCGGCAGAGGGGTCAGGTCTTGAACAACAGTACGCGCAGGCGCCAAAAGGTGCGCAGAACCCCGGTATCCCGAGGGGTCAGGTCTTGAACAACAGTTTGCGCCACAACGGCCCAAACTGTTGTTCAATACCTGACCCCTCAGAAAGTTGGCGTTTACGGCCGAAATTCACCGCGCTCAGAACTGCTGTTCAAGTCCTGACCCCTCTTGCCCTCTTGACCCTCTTGCCCTTGACCCCTCTTGCCCTCTTGCCTTAGGGCTCGGGGTCGCAGATGTCGCCGATGCCGTCGCCGTCGAGGTCGCCCTGGTCGTCGATCCAGTCAGTCGGACCGGCCAGGCTGAGGCCCAAATCCGTCATAGGCGTGGAGCCATCTGCCTCGTAGAACCGGACGATCTGCCCCCAGCCCCCGCCGCCGTCGTAGACCTTGTGGAGGAGGCGGTTCCAGCCGGCCTCCAAGGTCACCGGGAACCGGAAAGCGTCGGTGCCGACTCCCTGACAGCTAGCCACCAAGCCCACTTCCACGCCGTTCAGCCAGATCTTGATGCCGTCATCGACGCCAACCGCGAGCTCCGCGGACCGCTGGTCGGGGGAGTAGACCCAGGTCGCCGCGTAGGCCTCTCGAGGAGCGTCGTCCGCGAACCACGTCGTGAAGCTCATGCTCGCCGAGTCGCCCGGCCAGGTGTAGTGGGCAAACCAAGATTTTCCACCGTATTCGTCACCGAGAACCATGGCCACGTCGGCGTCAACGGGGCCAGCGAAGTTGTCCGGCGACGGCTCACACCCGTCGGGACTCACTCCCGTTGTGAAAGGCCCCAGAACTGCCCAGAAGCTGACGAACCCTTCCTCCGACGTGTCCCAGGCGAAGGGCTGTATCGGGCCGTTCGGCGCTTCGGGGCAGTTGTCGTCATCGTCGTCGACTCCATCGTTGTCGTCGTCGTCGTCGCAGGTGTCGGCGATGCCGTCGCCCTCCATGTCTTGGGACGGGTCGAGCTCGATGACTGGCAGATCTGCACAGCTATCGACGATCTCCACGTCCAGGAGATAGGCGGGAACGACCCCCTCGAAGATCCCACTCACGCAGATCGCATAGTCGCCAGCGGGCAGAAAGCGCGCCCAGATGTCGGTATCGGGTTCGACGGACGGGCAGCCGGTGTCCGCGGCCGGCACCCCGGCGGTCACGCGCAGTTCCTCGGCGTCGATCAGCTCGACGTAGGCCTCGAAAGCGCAGGCCTCGCCCATGGGATCGGTGACCTTGGCTCTCACCGCCGCAGCGTCTCCGACTGTGATCCCGTAGCAGTCTCGATCACCGGTCGGCAGTGCGCCGGTGACGGAGAAGGGAGCGTCTACAACCTGGGCATTGGTGAGGTCGTCATTGGGCTCCTCCTCGAGCAGGCCGGTCTCCTCGACACAGTCGGGGCTGCACCCGTCTCCGCCCCAGGTGTCGCCGTCGTCGCAGTCTTCTCCCTTGTCGACGACCTGATCTCCGCAGAATCCGTCGGGCGCGGGGGTGTCGGTGTCTGGGTCGCCGCTGCAGGCGCACAGTGTGAGGATCAGGACAAGATGACGCTTCATGGCCCATGTTTAGCGCATGGCTGATAACTTGGACGGCCCGGAGGCCCCATGCGGTCGGTTCCTGTCATTCTGTTTGCGATCGCCTGTGGTTCCTCGGAGCCGCCGGTCCAGAAAAACGACAGCTCGGTCGACCCGCCGACGATGTGCGAGAGCCACGAGTGGACCCAGCGGGCCTTCCTGACCGAGGGTGCGTTCGGTTCGAAGCGGAGGGAGATCGCCGACGACTTCACGATTCCGACGACCGGTGGGGACTGGACCTTCACGGAGCACTTCTCCGGCTGCGAGAACTACGTCTTCATCCCAGACTCTCTGGTGGTCTCTCCCCTGGATGACACCCCCCTCCTCAACAGCCGAAAAGACCTGAAAGAGCTGGTGAAGACCGGACCGGAGAACACGCACTACTTCTTCTTGAGCACCCAAGACAAGAAGTCCGTCAGTGCCTTCGCCTCCGACATGGACGACCGGGTTCAGGGAGCCTTGGACTCCTATTCCGAGGAGAATCGAGCCTGGTGGGCCGACCGCCTACACGTCGTCGATACCGGCGCTCCCAAGCTGAAGAACTGGGTCTCGGATGCGATGACATCCTCGGGGCAGGGCTTTGCCATCGACCGGTTCCAGCGCCTCCGTGCCTTTGGTGGGCTCGCCGACGTCACCCGCTACAACGGCGCCCTCGACAGCGCTGGTTACTGGCCTTGGGACGCCAATCTCGCCTATATTGGGCACGAGGCGCTCTACTACAACTACGAGAGCGACCGGCAGGACATGCTGGACGCGGTGGACTGGACGGTCCGGTATCTGTTCGTGGACGAGGCACTAGCTGGTTCCTCGAAGACCCACGTCGATGTCGAGCTACCCGACGCCGCGACCATGGCGACTTTCGACACCCTGTACGTCGATCTCACCCATACCTGCGACAACGGCGAGCAGGAGTTCGGCAACTGCGACGCCTGGGATGCGGTGCAGAATCTCTACCTGTGCCGGCCCGACGACCCCGACACCTGCGACATGCGGCTAGCCCGCCTCATCACGACCTATCACCGCGAGGGCAGGTGGCTGGCGGATGCTTCGCAGCTTCTTCCTTGGCTCTCCGCCGGTGGCACCTTCCGCATGAACGTGAGTGGCTCCCGCTATGGGCACTTCAACACGATTCGTCTGCTGTTCGGGAACACCGAGAAGGGCAGCATTCCGTTCGGAATCGAGGAGCTCTGGCACGGGGGCTCGTGGAGCGAGACCTACGACGAGGAGCACGCTCCGATCGTCGTGAATGTCCCTGCTGATGCGACGAAGGTCTACATCCAGGTCCTGCTCTCCGGACACGGCATGAGCGCTGATCACAACTGCGCCGAGTTCTGCGATCACCAGCACACCTTTTCGGTGGGTGGTGCCTCGTTCACGGCCGATCACCCCAACATGGGCGATCAGCAGGGATGTCTAAAGCAGATCGGCCTGGGCACGGTGCCGAACCAGAACGGCACCTGGTGGTACGAGCGCAGCAGCTGGTGTCCTGGAAAGCAGGTTGATCCTTGGGTCTGGGAGATCACGGACCACGTGACGCCCGGGCAGGAGGCGACGATCAGCTACACGACCAACTACGGGGATCCGGCGTTTGGGGGCTCGATCAACCTCGACAGCCAGATCATCTACCACCGGTAGCTCGCACCTTGGGTCACTGCGGGGTTATCGGCATCCAGAAATGCGAATCTGGATCGACCTCACCAACTCGCCACACGTGAACTTCTTCGCAGGTTTCATCGGCAGGCTGCGCGGTGCGGGCCACGAGCTGGTGATCACTTCTCGACCTCACGCCAATACCGAGCAGCTCCTTCGGCTCTCGGGTCTGGACTTCCACTCCGTCGGCAAGCACTACGGCAAGCGGCGTCGAGCCAAGCTCTTCGGGTTTGGAATGCGATGCGCACAGCTGTACCGCTTCATGGCCCCCCGGCAAGTCGACGTGGCGATCTCCCACAGCAGCTTCTATCAGCCCGTTGTCGCGCGGGCGCTCGGGATTCGCTGCCTGTACCTGAACGACAACGAACACGCGGCAGGCAACGAGATCGCGTTTCGATTCGCGGACTGCGTGCTCGTGCCCGAGTTTCTCGACCGCACCAAGGTGGTCGGGCAGGGAGCTCGCGACGACAAGATCGTCGCCTATCCGGGGGTCAAAGAGGGGGTCTACCTCTGGGAACGGGAGGTTCGGCACGCGCCTCCGGCGAAGCTGCCCACGGTGTTCGTGCGCCCGGAGCCCTGGCTCGCTCAGTACTACGACGGCGATGCGGCCTTTCTCGATGCCATCTTGGCTGACCTAGCGGCGGATCACCGAGTCGTCGTGTTGCCGCGCGGCGACGCCCAACGCCTACACTACGAGCAGCTCAGTGGTTTGGAGGTCCCCGATGCGCCGCTCTCCCTCGACGAAGTTGTCGAGACCTGCCACCTGTTCATCGGCGCGGGTGGCACGATGACCCGCGAGCTCGCTGTGCTCGGGGTGCCGACCATCTCGACGTACCAGAACGAGCTTCTGGATGTGGACCGGTTCCTGATACAGGAGGGGTGCATGATCCACGAACCGACCCTCACCACCCAAAAGGCCAGGAGTTTCCTGGCAGAGCGAACCGCACAGCCACCGTCATCGCTGCTGCTCGAGAGAGGTCGCGACGCCGCAGCACTCATCGAGCGTGTGCTGCTGGGAGCCCAATGACCCGCATCGGATTCATCGGATTCGGCCGAATGGGGATCACCCACTTCGCCATCCTGAACAGCCATCCAGAGGTAGAGGTCGTCGGCATCGCCGACCCCTCGCGTCCCATGCGGGCCATCCTCGACAGCCACGTCGAGGTGCCGCTGTTTTCCGACCACAGGGAGCTGTTGAAGACGGCGAGGCCAGACGCCGTCGTCGTCGCCCCGCCGACCCGTTTTCACGAGGCGACCGTCCGCGACGCCTTGGAGGCGGGCGCCCACGTGTTCGTGGAGAAGCCGTTGACCTTGTCCGCGGCCGACAGCCAGGGCCTGGCCGAGATCGCCAAACAGCGCGGCCTGGTCACCCAGGTGGGCTTCGTGCACCGCTCGAACGAGGTATTCCTCGAGGCCAAGCGCCTGCTGGGGGCCGGGGTGATCGGCGAGGTCCGCACCTTCAGCTCCGAGATGTACGGCGCCACCATCAGCAAGGAGCCCTCGGGCTGGCGCGGTGACGCCAAGGAGGGCGGCGGCTGCCTGTACGAGTTCGCTGCCCACGCCATCGATCTCGTGGTATTCATGCTTGATGCACCCGTTTCGGTTGGCGGGGCCTCCTTGGACCGGGTCTTCAGCGCCTCGGTGGAGGATCTGGTGAGCGCAACGCTCTTCTTGCCCGATGGTCAGGCAGGTCGCCTTGAGGTGAACTGGAGCGACGGGGCCTATCGCAAACCCACCAACCGCATCACCATCTTCGGTACCAAAGGCAAGATCATCGCCGATCCCTACTGCCTGGCGGTCTGGGTCCGGGAATCGAATCGGGCCGAGGGCCTAGAGGAAGGCTGGAACAGGCGCTACATCACCGATCTTGCCAAGCCAGTGCGTTTCTATGTGAGGGGCAACTCCTTCACCAACCAGCTGGACGACTTCGTGGCATGCGTAGCGATGGGGGATGTCGACGGAACGGCCTGCACGTTCGCCGAGGCCGCCTGCACCGACCTTATCATTGAGAAGCTAAGGAACAATGCCCAGAGTGGTGACCGGCCCGATTTTCGCCGCCCACCGCCGAAGCGGCGTTCCCGGAGGGCGCGTCTGCTCTCCTTCCTCCAGAAGCTGCTGGGAGCACTGACGTGAGCGAGCTGCACACTGTTATCTTTGGCGACAACCAGTTCTTCGGGATCAACCATCACTCCGAGGAGAAGGCGCGCCAGCTGGCGGAGCGGTTTGGGAAGCTCGAAGCCATCACCCGGGTCTATGAGCACGCCTGGGACGTGGGCATTCGCGGATTCATGCTCAACGCCAATCCGCGAGCCGAGAGCATCTGCGACTACCTGCGGGCCAACGGACCGGACGATATGGTGCTCTACCCGTCGATTCCATATCCTCACAAGTACGCAAACGCGGTGAACGAGAAGGGACTGTTCGGCGCAATGCGGGACTTCACACAGGACGATGGCATGTTTTCCTTCGCCAAGCGCGGAGCGGAGGCCCTGTTGTCGCAGGACATGGTTCCGGTGATGAAGACCCTGGTCGACCTGGAGATGCAGACCTTCAGGGGCATGGACGTGCGGGTGCTCTTCCTGCAGAACATCCTCACGGATCTGCTGCTGGGGATGGGCGCCGAGGACGTGCTGGCGGCCTTCGCCGAGCATCTCCAAGACCGCTGGGGCGTCGAGCCAGGATTTCTGAGCATGAATATCCCGACCGCCGTTCGGGTGCTTAGAAAGACGGGAATCGAGAACCCCATCGTCTGCGGTTCCATAAACAAGGCCGGTTACTTCATGAACCCGAGCATCGAGGCCGTGGAGGAGACCTTGGGCGAGGGGGCTTTCCGTCCCGTTGCGATGTCGATCATGGCCTCCGGAGCGGTGCCCCCCCGCGAGGCCATCTCCTACGTGGCGGGATTGCCGCTGAAGTCGGTCGTCTTCGGGGCATCGAGCCGCAGCCACATCGAACAGACCGCCAACCTGTTGTGGGAAGGGCTGGGCCGGTGAATCCACGCTGGCTTGTCCGCCGCCTGCGGAAGATGTCGCCAGGAGAGGCGGCCAAGCGGGTTCAAGAGCAGCTCCGCCTCTGGGCTTCGATTCCGCGCTCTCTCGTGCCGCGGGCCAATCCGTGGTCTCGGTTCGCGGGGGCCTCGCGCCTGTCGATCGCGCCGCTGCCTCACCCCAAGACGCAGGCCCCGGTCGAGTGGGCCTTCTATTGCCGAGAGATCGCGCTCCAGGCTCCAATGCCCTGGCACGCCGGGGTGGCCGGATCCGACTGGCCGGCGCGCCACCATGCACTGCTCTCCCACCACGTCGGGAATCCCCTCGGCGATGTGCGGCCGGTGTGGGAGGTCAACCGGCTCCAGTTCTTGCCCCACGTCGCGGCCGCAGACCCAGATCGGGCGGTGCTCCTGCTCAGGGACTGGCTCAAGCACAACCCCTACCGGATGGGCCCGGCGTGGATGTCGGCGATGGAAGTTGCTCTTCGCTGGCTCCCGATCTACCGGACGGTCGGTATCCTCGGTGGCCGGCTCCCGGCGGATCTCGAGCGAGATCTGGTGGGCCTGGCTCGCGCCTCGGGTCGGTATCTTCTGGGTCATCCCTCGACCCATTCTTCCGCTGGAAACCACCTGATCCTCGAGGGACTCGGAATGGTGTGGATCGCGCTCTCCCTCGATCCGATCCCGCGGGAGATGCTGGAGAAAGGGCGGCGGATCCTGCGCGAGCAAGCACTGCGACAGATTCGACCAGACGGGACCGGAATCGAAGGAAGTACCTGGTATCTGGGCTTTGTCATCGACGCCTACCAGCACTGGCTGTTGCTGGACGCGGATGCAGTCGACGAGGCTGTCCGCGACCGTCTGCGCGTCGCCCTGGGCTTCATCCACGAGGTGGTGTCCCCCGAGGGCGTGTACCCCGACCTCGGAGATCGGGATGACGGCTACGCGTTCCGAGATGGTGGGGAGTATGGCGAGTCGAGCTTTCCGGCCTTGCTCGAGGTTGGGGGCCGGTTTTTCGACAAGCCGGAGTGGCGCCGAGATTCTCCAGGAGCTGCTCGCCGGAGCACTTGGTGGTTCAGCGGTTCCGATCCATCGACGGTTGCCGAAGAGGGTCCCCAGACCTGTACGACCACTCACTTCGAGAGCGGGGGACTGGTGTCGCTCCGCTGGAAAGCCGCGAAGATGCTGCTGAACTGCGGACAATTGGGCATGCCATCGACGTTTGGACACGGCCACGCGGGCGCCCTGGCGCTGACGGTTACTTGGGGCGACACGGAGCTGCTGGTCGATCCCGGAACCGGCGCGTACGGCATCGATGCAGCGCTTCGGGATCACTTCCGCAGCACCCCGGCCCACAACACGGTCACCCTCGGAGGCCGTGACCAAGCGCGCATGCTGGGCACCTTCCTGTGGCAGGAGGGGTGGACAACCCAGGTTCAGGTCGACCCCGATGGTGTGCGTGCAGTCTGCGACGCCTACGAGAGCGCACTCGGAGTGACTCATCTTCGCCGGCTCGAGTGGCTTGAGCCGCAGCGCTGGGTGGTCGAGGACCGCTTCGCCGGGGCGCAGGGGTTGGACGCCGAGGCCTGGTGGCACCTGGGACCGGACTGTGTTGGCTGTGCCGTCACTGCGGAGGGATTCAGCGCCGACTTCGGCAGCTACCAGCTCGATGCAGTGGTGCCGCCGGGCACCGCGGTCAGCGTGCATCGCGGGGAAGCCGAACCGATGAGAGGGTGGCTGTCCCCGTTGTACGGCGAGCGAATTCCGGGCTTTGCCGTTCGCATTGCGGGAGTGGTGGACAGCGACTCCCTGTGGCGGACAGAGTGGAGCGTCACCGAGAGATAATCCGGGCTAAGACGTGTTCGGAGGACACCATCTGCGGTATCTGTGGCATCGTCGACTTCGACTCGGCACCGGAGGAATCGACCCTCGACGAGATGGTTGCGACCCTGCGTCATCGCGGACCGGACGGCAATGGAGTCCACGTCGCTGGTCCGGTCGGCCTGGGGCATACGCGGCTCTCAATCGTGGATCTCAGCGAGACCGGCCGGCAGCCGATGACACGCGATGGCGTGGTGATGGTCTACAATGGCGAACTCTACAACAGCCACGCGCTGCGCGGAGAGCTCGAGGCGTTGGGCCATCAGTTCCGTGGCACGTCGGACTCCGAGGTCCTGCTCGCCGCCTTCAACGAGTGGGGGACCGCCGTCTTTCCTCGTTTGAACGGTATGTATGCGGCGGCATTCTGGGACGGGAGGCGGCTCACTCTGGTCCGCGATCGGTTCGGGATCAAACCTCTGTTCATCGCCCGAACGGCTCGCGGGCTGGTGTTCGGGTCAGAGCCCAAGGCCATCCTCGCAGCTGAGCGCACCGAGTCACGCTTGGACTACGCCGCGCTGCACGAGTTTCTCTACTACGGGACGGCTCTCGGAAAACGCACGTTGTTTGCGGATATCCAGTGTGTGCTTCCCGGTCACGCGGTGGTGTTCGACGTGGAGGGCGCCCGGGTTCATCAGTACTGGGATCCCGCTACCCTCGCCCCCCAGTTCCTGGGCGTGGACGGGGCCATCGAGGGGGTTCGGGACCGCCTCGATACCGCCGTTTCCGACCACCTCATGAGCGATGTTCCTGTTGGCGTGTTCCTTTCGGGTGGGATCGACAGCTCGGCCATTGCTATCCTCGCGGCAAAGCACTATGGCGGGCGACTCCAGACGTTCACCGCTGGATTCGACTTCGCGGGGGCCGTGGACGAGATGCCTCAGGCGCGTGCCTTGGCCAAGGAGCTCGGCACCGATCACCACGAGTTGCGCGTGACTGGGGGCGATCTCGCAGCGGTCATAGAGAAGCTGGTCATCGCCCACGACCAGCCTTTCTCGGATGCCGCCAACATCCCGCTCTATCTGCTCTGCGAGGCGGTCGGATCGTCGGTGAAAGTCATCCTCCAAGGAGACGGAGGCGACGAGATCTTCGCGGGATACCGCCGGTACGCCCAGACGACCTGGAGCCGATCGTTGCGCGCGTTGTCCAGGGGTCGACGGCTCATAGTGGGCGAAGGGATCCACCAGGATCGAGCCCTGAAGATGCTCGACGCCTTTGCCCTTCGGGATCCGGCCCTGCGCATCGCCGCCATCACCACCCAGGAGCGCCTCGGACGGCCGCTGGAGGTCCTCGCACCCGGTGTCCGCAGCCGGGTTGAAGCCAGCGATCCCTTTGCACGCTTCCGGGAGGTGGTCGAGAGCCTGCACCACCTCGGTCCCGTCCAGCAGCACCTGTACGCCGACGCCCAGATCCTGCTTCCGGACGTGTTCCTCGAGAAGGTCGACAAGCCGACCATGGCGCACTCCGTGGAGATTCGGGTGCCGATGCTCGACGCAAACCTCGCCTCGTTCGCGATGGCCTTGCCGGCTGGGTACAAGGTGCGTCGGAACCAGAAGAAGTGGGTCCTGCGCCAGGCGCTGCGCGGGATCGTGCCGGCCCACATACTGGATGCTCCAAAGCAGGGGTTTGGGGTTCCCTATGCCGACTGGCTCCGCACGTCTCTGCGCCCGTGGATGCAGGAGGTCCTGTTCGACTCGAGCTTCGCCGACTGGGGCGTGGTCGATCCGAAAGCACTGCAGTCGACGGTGGACGATCACGTCAGCGGTCGCAGAAACAGAGGGTTCTTCCTCTACAAGATGGTCAACCTTGCGCTGTGGAAGGACCGCTACGGCGTCTCAAGCTGATCGGGAGCGCGTGTCGGTGCCGAGGAGCTCGTCGTAGTGGTCGAGCAGGCGATGGATGACCTGACTCATCTCGTACTCGGCGAGGGCTCGAGCACGGGCGGCTTGGCCCATTCGGAGCCGAAGAGGCCGGTCCTCCACGAGCTGCTGTAGTGCGTCCTTGAGCGCGGGCACGTCGCGCACAGGTATCTGTAGTCCGGTCTCGCCCGGGATCTGCATCTCGGGCATGGCGCCAACGTCGGTGTAGATCGCGGGCAGCGCCGACATCATGGCCTCCACCAATGTGTTCGGGAATCCTTCGGTCCACGATGGCAGCGCAAAGATGTCGGCGGTGTCGTAGTAGTCCCACACCTCGCTCATCGGGACCTCGCCTGGCATCGACAGGCGGTCGCGGATCCCCGCAGCTTCGATGGCCGCTTCGATCTCTTCGCCAGCGTCGTGCACCACTCGTCCGAGCAAGGTCAGGTGGACCCCGGGGATCTGTCTCACGGCGTCGATCAGCTCGAGAACGCCTTTGAACGGCATGATCCAGCCGACGAACAGGACCTGGACGGGCCCGCTCCGATCGCTGCGGTCCGGAGCCGGGCGTTCCATGACGAAGTTCGAGATCTGTCGACCGTCGACTCCCCAGTTGGCGAGGATCTGCAGGCCCGTCTCGTGGAGGGTGAGCACGCGATCTGCCCTGCGGAAGATCAGGCCTTGAACCTTCCGCATCGGTGGCCGAGAGCGCTCGTGCACGTCTTCGACCGAGCCCCGGATGTGCATGAGCACGACGGCTCCAGAGTGCCGGCCGATCACCAGCTGTACGGCTTCGATGAGCATGAGCGGCAGGAAGCCCGATGTATTGATGTGCACGATGTCTGGACGATAGCTCAACATCAAAGCAGAAAATTTGGCAATGAAGGAGGCGGCGAGGCCGGCTTTGCGCGGCGTGAGACCGAGGACCTGTCCATCGGCGCGGCCGGTGTTGGTGTTCAGGACCTCGACTTGGTAGCGGCCGTAGAGCTCTGTACTCAGCAGGCGCCGGGTCCAGGTTGCGATTCCTCCCGCCGGAGGTGGTAAGGGAGAGACCAGCAGCAGACGGGGTCTGCGGTCGCTCTGTCGACGCCGGAGCGATTTCAACCAATGGGGAATCATGCGGGTTGAGATATCCCCTTCTTGGATGTCTTTCGCTCTGCTTGGATCGCGAGCGCCAGTCCGGCGAAACAGCACCAGATCCAGGACATCGTGACTCGGCTGACATAGGCATTCGACAGGCTGTTGCAGATCAGCACGCCAATGGAGAGCGCGACTACCGTGACGAGCAGTGTGCGCCGCCAGCGGGTGGAGGCATGGTCCAGCTCCAGATATGCCCGGCGAGCGACTTCGATCTGGAAGCCCGCCCAGATGAACAGGCCGATCGGCCCGACCTGAAGCAGGAGCGAGATGTAGTCGCTATGTGAGTCCTGCCCCTCCGCCAGGAGGTATTGGGAGTTGAGTCCGTTTCCCAATAGGATCTGCAGGAATGGCTGACTGAAGAACGCCTCGAAGCTGCGTCGCCAGATGCCGATGCGCCCGCTCCCTAGTCGATCGGTCTGATATCCGGCGTCGACTGTGAAGAACTCGCTGAAGTCGGAAAAGCGGTCAATTGCGACGCTGTTTGTGGCCAGCACGGTGGCCATCAATACGCCAACGACCAACAGGAGTCTGCGATTGCCCTGAAGAAGCAGGAACACGAACGCGAAAGCCGTGAGGCCAACCAGCGGGGTGCGTGTATAGGTCAGCACGAGCAGCAGCACGCTGAGGCCGATGTAGGCGGAGATGGCGATGGATTGCCACCGCCGTCCGTAGTGCCAAAGCCAGACGAGCCCCACCATTGCAAAGGTCGCCATGGACAGGCCGTGGTCAGCGATGTTCGAGTAGCCGCCGCTCAAGCGGTCGTAGCCGCTGAGCTGCATGGTCGCGGCCTGACCAGTCGCAAGGTAGAACAGCCCCAGCGCGATAGGCAGAATGCCGCCAGCAGCAAGTCCGACGAAGAGGCGCTTCTGATCCATTTCGTCTTCAAAGTGAATGGACACCAGCAGGAGGATCAGCATCGGGCTCAGAAACCGTGCCAGCAGCTCGGCGACGACGCGCATCTCGGGCTGCTGCGCGGCCCCAACCAGAAGCATGAGCGTCCAGAGCGCGATGCCAGGAAGGAACGGGTGTTCCAGGACGCGGTGGATGCTGATGAGGCACATCACCACCAACAGAACCGTGATGCCGCCCGTGAACACTTCCATGAAGTTGAGGCCTAGGCCAGCTGGCGCCCACCACAACAGGTCGACGGTAATGCGTCCGAAAAACACCGCAATGAGGCTACCGGTCGGGTGCCGCGCGACAATCAACGTCGCGAGGAGCGCAACCGGCAGGGCGACGGAGAAGATGAAGGGCAGGCGGAGGATCGCCAACGTGCAGACCAGCACGAGAACTGCGCTTCCGAGCCACACCGCCAGTCGTGAGGCGTCTGTGTCGGAGATCGTGGCCCAGCCGGCTCGTGACCGTGACCTCAGGTGTTCCACTGCCCACTCGGCCGGTTTGTCATCGGGATCGTCTGCGATTCGTGTGCGAGTTCGACGAGTCGGTCACGCAGGACCAGCGCCAGCCAGTCGTAGCAGGCGACCTCGGGGATGTGGAGCAGGTCGGCATCGCAGGACCACCACAGGGCAAACTTACCTGCGACGTCGACGTTGTGCGCATTGGCGTCCACGGCATACTCGCACTGGTGCCGCGCGGCGATAATGGCCGGCGTTGCGGCCAGATCGGGTACGTCGGGCATGGCCATTCGGTAGCGATCCACGCGATTTGGGCCGATTATCGCGAAGCTCACCTCTATGCCGTCCACCCCGATGACCTCTGCGAGCTGCTTCATCTGATCGAGCGCAGCATCGATTGACGGCGCCGTGCGCACCCGCAGTCCGTATTGATGGATGCGCTCCAAGCGTTCGTCCAGAGAGTTCTTCCGCCGAAGTCCGTAGCGATAGGTCTTGTTGACCCGGTCCCATGACAGAGAGCCGAAGCTGCGACTCACAACGAGCGCGGCGAGGCCGAAGGCGGCCAGAATGGCTGCTGATTGAATGCTGGTCGCGTAGGTGAGCGCAAGAGCGCCCAGGCCCAGCACCAAGCATCCGGCATAGAGAATGAGAACGGCGTTCTTGTGGGAGTAGCCCAGGTCTAGGAGCTGATGATGGATGTGCCCCCGATCCGCTCCGAAGATCGGACGACCCTTGATCCACCGGCGCAGCACAGCCAGGATCGTGTCCATGAGGGGTAGGCCGAGGGCGACCATTGGAATCATGATCGACACGACCGTGGACGACTTGGCCGAGCCGCTGATACTGGTCAGCGCGAGCGCATAGCCGAGGAACAAGCTCCCGCTATCGCCCATGAAGATCGAGGCTGGATTGAAGTTGTGTCTTAGGAAGCCCACCAACGCGCCGGCCAACGCGATCGTCGTCAGGCCAACGATGACGTTCGTGTTCAAGACGCCGATCACGAAGAGGGTCAGCACGCAGATCAGTGCGATGCCGCCTGCGAGCCCGTCGAGTCCGTCCATCAGGTTGATCGCGTTTACGATGGCCACGATCCACAAGATGGTGAACGGCAGCGCCATGACGCCGAACTCGATGGGAAGTGCGCTGAACGGGTTCGCGACAGCGGCGATCTGATAGCCACAGTTCCACGCGACTAGCGCAGCGGCGATCTGCATGACCAGCTTCACCGTTGGCCGCATTCCACGTAGGTCGTCCCAGAGACCGGTCGCGATCATGATGAGCGAGCCCGTCCCTAGTCCGATGATCAGCTCTGGCCGCGCGTGGTAGGCCGCCCCAATGTCGTTGTCGTAGAAGTACAGACTGAGGACCGGCAGCCAGAAGGCCACCGCAATGGCCACGCCGCCGATTCGGGGGATGGGCTTGGTGTGCACTTTGCGCGATTCGGCGGGCGAGTCGTACCAGCCGTAGCGTTCAGCAAGTCGCCGTGTCAGGCTGGTCAGCACGAGAGCCGCGACGCAGGACATGGCGAATGCGACGAGGTAGGTGACCATATCGCGCCTAGATCGGCGACTCCTTGAGTAAGAGCTGGTCGCCGGGATGGAGCGCTAGGTCAGCCTCGCGTCCTGCCTGGACCTTCTTGATATTCACCGGGATTGGCTCGCCGTTGCGAAGCACGATGGCCTTGCGCAGCTTGGCCAGTGTCGATGGACCGCCGGCGTGTGTCAGGGCTTGCAGCACCGTCAGACCGTCCTGGTAGCGGACGGCGCCAGGGTTCTCCACCTCGCCATCGACATAGACGTACTGACTGGCTGGGACGACGATGGTGTCTCCCGCCAGCACTGGCTGGTTGCTGCGATTCGCCGCGAGCTCGGCTACCATCACCTTGATTGTCTGGGCGCCGCGCTGGATGTGGATTTCACCGATGGACTTCTCAGAATCGACCCAGCCATAGGTGGTCAGAAACTCCTTGAGCATCGTGTCGCCCGTGAGGTATCGCACGCCGGGCTCTTTGACCGCGCCAATCACATCGACTGGTTGGCTTCGGTATCCGGTAACGCTCACTGTCACGTGGGGATTCACCAGGTAGTCCGCTTCTAGCTCTACCCGAATGCGCTCCGCGGTCTCGGCGGTGGAAAGGCCGGCCACGTCGACGGATATCAAGTGTGGGAACGGGATCGTCCCGTCGCTCGCCACGACTACGTTACCCGTGAGATCGGGATTATCGTAGACCTCGATGCGCAGCGCGTCTTTAGGGCCGATGACGTAATCGCCCGCGGATGCGGTAGACGCCAGCAAACACAACACTATCGGTGCTAGAAAACTCAAGGACCATCCCAACCGGTCTCTACAGGATATTTCGGAGATAGGAGCATCGTCAACGACTTATTCACTACTTGAGGCGGCCCTAGGGCCTCGGGTCGGTCGCACGTTGTAGTACTCGTAGTAGTGGTGGTAGTCGTAGTTGTATTCGTACCCGTTCCGCTGAACATTGAGCTTGTTGACGATTGCACCTAGCAGAAGTTGGTTCACCGACCGCAGCCGCGCCGCGCAGCTCTGGAGCAAAGCGTTGGAGGAACGGCCGGATTCCACGACGAGGATGATTCCGTCGACCAGCGACGCGAGCACCAATGCGTCGGCGACGACATTGACGGGCGGGGAGTCGATGAGGATCACATCGTATTCGGGCAGGCTGTCCATGAGTTCAGTCATCGCCGCTGGAGACAGGAGCTCGGACGGATTCTCTGGCGTTTGGCCCGCCGGGATGATGTCGACCCCGGGAACATGGCTTGGTCGAATCGCCTCGTGGACGGGTGTGTCTCCGACCAGAACGTCGACGAGCCCAGGTTCATTGGGGATTGCGTACCGTTTGTGGATTGCTGGACGGCGAAGGTCAGCGTCGAGTATGAGCACCCTGGCGCCAGCCATAGCGATGATTGCGGCCAGGTTGGCCGAGAGGAAGGACTTGCCTTCGCGGGGGTTGGCACTGGCGATGAGGAGTCGCCCGAGGGTGCGGTTCTGTGCGCGAAACATGAGGTTGGTCCGTATGGTTCGCAAGCACTCCGCGACCGGCGACCGCGGCATCGCGTGGGCGAAGACCGACCGGTCCACTTCGAGCGACAGATTCGCCAGTTCGGCTGTGTTCACCAGAGGGACGATCCCGAGGAGTGGAGCACCAACCGCGGCTTCGATGGCTTCACGTGTCTTGACTGTGCTGTCCAAGTACTCGACGACGAAGGTGACCAGGGTGCCACCAAGGAGCCCGATAATGATGGACGCGATGACGTTGTAGAGCGGAATGGGGCTCACGGGTGTGTCGCTCGGCCGCGCCCTGTTCACCAGGCGGATGTTGTTGGCCTGTATGAACTGCTGGAGCGTGACTTCGGTAGCGCGGATGTCGAGATCGGCGTGGAAAGCGGAGGTTCGCTCCGCCTCGTCGGACCGGATGGTCAGCCCGACCGTGTCTTGCCGCTGCGCAACCATTGCGGCGTTGGAGGTCTGCACCTCGAGTTCGAGGTTCGTCTCCTGCTGGACGAGCAGCTCGACATCGGCTCGCTGTCCGTCGATGTGGTCGTTGACCATCTCCCGAAGCTGCAGTTTGAAGCCTGCGATTTCAGCGTCCGCCTGGATAACCACCGGGTGTTTGCTCTTGTGCTTGGCCAACAACCCGGCGCGCTCTTCTTGGGTTGCCCGATAGCGGGAGAGGGTATCCTGGATGGTGGGCTGGGTGCTCGAGAGGAGATCAGCCAAAGCGACGTAGTCGCCGCGCCGGGCCATTTTGACCAGTCCGTCCTTGTTGGCCTCGCTCCTCACGCGCTCGGCGTGGACTTCTGCGAGCTCCTCTTGGAGCTTCTTCAGGGTCTCTACGGTCACCGTTTGCTGATCTGGGGCTGACAAGTTGTGCTCTGCGGCGTAGGCCACAACTGCCCTTCGGGTGTCCTCGTTTCGTTTGCGGTAGACCTCCTGCTGTGTCTTGAGGTAGTCAAGCGCCTGTTTCCCGGTCTCGAGCGACCGCTCCAGGTTCTTGTCGATGTATGTCTGGGCAACGACGTTTGCGAAGAGTGCCGCTTTTTCCGGCTCGGTGTGCCGGACCTTCACCTTGACGAGGAACGTGTCCGGCACGGGGTCGATCTCGAGCATCAGTGCGAGCAGAGATGAAGGTTCATCCACTCCGTCGAAGTCGTCCACTCCCTCGACCTCTGTGAGTCTCCGGGCGGCCTCGTTCAGGATCTCGGGGCTCGTGAGGATCCACTGCTGGGTCTTCTTGAACTGGTAACGGTCCTGAAACGCGGGAGGCACGACCTGGGCCACGCCTTCGAGAATCATCGGCGCACGGGGTGCCATCTCGACTGTGGCGGCAGCGCCGTAGTAGCGGGTGGACACAGCTGTGGCGGCGAGGACGACGATGAGGAGCACAACCGTGAACGTCGCGATTATCCAACCCCGGGCGCGGACGACGCGGAGGTACGCCATCAGCGGCACCTCGGCGTTCGGGCGGGCCGGCTTCACAGCCGATGAGTCGTGAATGGCTGCCTCCAGTTAGGTTGCTCTGGGAGCCTATCTCAGCCTGGAGGCAGTCGCATCAGCCATGTCGCCGCCACGCCGTCGAAGCTGGTCCGATCCACGAGTCCTCGGGATGGTAGGGCTACGAGCGGGCTCGCCTTGGTGGCGGTCCTCGCCGTTCTTTCGTTCGGCGCCGTAGATCCTTGGATTCGCGGCGGAGTTGGGGTCTTGGCGGCCACGATCGCTGCATACCTCCTTGCCAGACCGCGTCGTCGCTCGGCGCCGCCGTCGGCTCTGGTCATTGTCTGGTTCGTTGCCTTCGGGGTCGCGGTTTGGGGCTTTTCAGCGTTTCTCCCTGTCGGTCCGGGCCTTCGCAGCGTGTTGCAGCCCGGATGCTCCGATGTGCTCGGGCGAGTGGGCACGCTGGCAGGATGGGAGGTTCGTCCGCTCGCGCTGCATCCCCGGGGAGCACTGTTTGCGACGGCGTACAGCGTGCACATGCTGTTGGTGGCGGCGGCGGCCGCTGTCGTCGTTTCATCGGCGTATCGCGCCGGCCGCATCAGCTCCGTCCTGGTCGCCACCGCCCTCGGCATGTTGACGCTGCATTTGGCGCAGTGGCTGGGTGGCGCGACGTCGGTCGGATGGGTCAGCGGAATAGGCGAGGGAAGAGCCTTTTTCGGGACCTTCGTCAATCCGAATCACGGTGGAGTCCTCTGCGCGGTCGTTTCGCCGCTGGCCATGGCTTTGGCCCTGGAGAGGCGCCGGTTTCGCCCGTTCTTCTTTGTGGCAGCCACAGCGCTTGCGGCGGGAACCGTTCTCTCGGGTAGCCGCGGTGCGACTGCCGCGCTCGGGTTGGGCTTTGTGGTCTTCGCCCTCCTCGATGGCCGGCGGCTGCTTGTTGGTTGTGCGCTTGCGACGTGCGGTGTGACTGGCGGCGCGCTCGCCCTTCTGGGACCGGACGCGCTGTTTGCGCTGTTCAGTGGCGTCGTCGACCCTTCCATCCCACGCGGCGCGGACCTGCTCTCCAGTCGGCCGCAGATGTGGCGCGATGCTTCGGAGGTCCTGACCCTGGCGCCGTCGGTCGGCGTGGGCGGTGACGGCTTCCTGGATGCCTACAAATACATCAAGACCTCCCCGCGGTTTGCCCTCGCCAGCCAGGCCCACAGCGACCCCTTCCAGATTGCGGTCGAGCACGGCTGGCTATCGCTGTGCCTTTGGAGCTCTGCGGCGGTATTCGTCTTCGGGTCTGGAATCAGGGCCTGCCTCCGGGGTGAGCGCTCGGTCCGCACTACTCTGGCTGGCTATGTGGCCGCCTTGGCGACGCTGTTCGCGTTCGCCCTCTTCGACTTTCCCATGCGAATTGGTGCGCTGCTCCTCATCGGGGCCCTAGCGGTCGGGGTGACACTCGGCATCAGCTACAGGAATCACGCTCCTGCCCCACGGTGGGCCCGCGTGATGGCCTCCGCGACTGCGGTCCTGATCGGGCTGGCGGGGGTCGGGTGTCTGGTCCTTGCGACGACGGCTCGGAAGTCCGCCTTCGGGGACTTCGACGTCTCTCTTGAAGCCGGCGCGGCGGCGCTGGAGGCCGACGACTTCGAGGGTGCCGAGCGACACTTCTCAACGGCCCTCGCCCAGCGACCAATGAACCAGATGGCCCTACTTCAGCTGGCGCGCGCGTTCCACAAGCAGGAGCAGCACACCCGCACGATCGAGGTGCTGGAGCTCGCTGGAGAAGTGTATCCGACATATCCATTCACCTGGTTGAATCTCGCTCGAAGACATCGAGCCGCAGGAAATCGCGAGGCGGCGCTCGACAGCTATCGACGTCTCATCGCGCTCAATCACCCTAGCGAAGAGCCAAAGCCTTGGTTGGACGAGGCATTCTCGTATGCGGGGGATTTTGAGAATCTCGTGGGATACCTCCTGCGAGATCGCGCTGATCGGTGGTGTCCCGCCGCACAATGGCTAGAGCAGAGCGGGGATCGAAAGGATGCGGAACTTCTCTACCGTCTTGGCGCCGAGCGCAGTGATCAGTGCTCGGCGGAGCTGGGCTGGCGCTTCGTATCCTGGGGTCGACCCGAGGAGGCGCTGGCTTGGCTAGCGCCCCTTCCAAGCACCTGCCTGTCGGAGCGGACACGGGGGTATGCATTGCTCAACCTCGGTCGAGACCAGCAGGGCTTGGAGGCATTCGAGGTGGCGCTGGAGCGCTGTGGAGGCCGCGACCGCAGGGCGCGACTGGGGCTGGCTCGGGCGCGGCTGGCTGTCGGCGACCAGCGCGCGGTCGCGATGCTGGAGCGCTTGCTGGACGATCGCGACGAGCCGACTGTTCGTCGCCTTCTCTTTCGAGCATATCGTGACGGTGGGCGACCCAGAAAGGCCGCCGAACAGGTGATTTCTTTGTCGAAAGGTGGCTTTGCCCGGGTAGAGGAGGTCGAATGGTTGGCCGCGTACGGTACGGGTGGCATGAAATAGCTCCCGATACGTTGAATGGGCGGCGTTTACGAGGCAGATTGCGATGTGGCTTTGACCAACGAACAGCGCGAATACTGGACCTCCCTGTTTGTGGAGGAGCTCAACGCCGAGTTCGACAAAAGCGACGTGCGCGAGGTGCACCGCCGCGTTCTTCGCGCGCACTCCAAGGATCAGGACCGCGGAAGTAGGGCTGCGGTGGGGCGGCTCCGTCAAGAAGTGCGCGTGCGGTTCTTTCAGGAAAAGGGCTATGTCGAGCGTCCAGATTCCCGCGGGACCATGCGCTTTGTCGACCCAGCGACGGCGAGCTGGGGGCCACACGCCGAGCGCCGGGCGCCGAACCAGGCCAATCCTCAGACCTGGCGCTGGCGTGTTGCTGTTGCGGGTTCATTTGGGCTGCTCGTGGTCTTTGGGCTAGTTATCGCCTGTTGAGGTTGCGGCACCACAGCTCCAGGGTGAGCATCCCGTAGAGCATGTATCCATGGTCGGCCGCGCCGGTGACATGGTCGTCGAGGGCGCGCTCCAACTCAGCGGCCTTGAAAGCGCCACGTTGACGCGCTTCGTCTGACAACAGCAACTCACGAGTGTAGTCCGCCATCTCGCCCCGCAGCCAGTCCCGGACTGGTGCGCCAAAACCACGCTTGGAGCGGTAGATTGCGTCCTTTGGGAGCCAGCGCTCGGCCGTTCGCTTGAGGAGGTATTTGGTCGTTCCCCGGCGGATCTTGTGTTTGCTGGGGACGGACCAAGCGAATCGCGACAGGTCGAGGTCGAGAAAGGGCACTCGGAGCTCGACGGAGGTCGCCGCGGCCATCTTGTCGCTGTAAAGCAGGTTCAGGGACGGCATGAAGGTGCGCACATCGACGTACAGGGCGCGGGAGAGGGCGTCCCGGGGGGCCGCCTGTCGCCAGGCGTCGATGTGGGCCTCGAGGGGGTCAAAGCCCTCGACCTCGGTTCGCCATCGGTCACTGAAGAAGGGAACGACGGTCTGGGGATCGGCGGCGAAGGCGGAGAGTCGTGCGTAGCGACGGTCCGGCGGGTCTCCGAGGCTGTCAGCGACTTTGCGAATCCGACGGATTGGGCGGGTCATTGCGCCGAGGTCGGACCGGCTGCCGATGTTGGCTAGTCCTCGGGCGATCCTGCCTATGGGGCGGCCGAGGTTGAAGGGGATCTGGGTGCCTAGCAGTGCGAGATGACGGGTGTAACCCCCAAAGAGCTCGTCTCCGCCCTGGCCCGACAAGACCACCACGCTTCCGTGCTCTCGGGCCAGCTTGCAGATCATCCAGGTGTTGACGGCTGCGGGGTCGGCGACCGGGTCGTCGAGATGGCTCAGCGCAAATGGGAGGAGTTCGGTGATCTTGGGACTCACCTCCAGCTCGTTGAGCGTCACTCCGAGGTGGCTGGCTACTGTGCGTGCATAACGAAGGTCATCCGAGAAGACTTCGCGTGCCTCGCCCTTTGGTTTGATCGTGTAGGTGTCCACCCTCGGGACCTTGCCGACCATCCGCGCGACCAGCGAACTGGAGTCCAAGCCCCCAGAGAGGAATGCGCCGACGGGCACATCTGACATGAGCTGGCGTCGAACGGCAGCATCCATGAGGTGCGCGAGCTCTTCGGTGAGTTCGTCGACGGTTCCGGTGTGGGTTCCGCAGGGCTCGTCGAGCAGATCCCAGAATCGCCGCTGGGTCACCCGCCCATCCCTCCATGTCAGAAGATGTCCGGGGGGAAGCTTCCGGATGGCTGGCGTCATCGTGTGAGGTTCCGGGATCCATCCGAATGTGAGGAGCTGGAGCGCCCGTCGCGGATCGATCCGCAGGTCGAGATCGGGAACCAGGGCGCGGAGGGCACTGGATTCCGAGGCAAAGGCGATGCCGCCAGGGGTCTCGCAGATGTAGAGCGGCTTCACGCCGAAGTGGTCGCGGCACAGCGTCAGCTCTCGCTCCTTCCGATCCCATAGGGCGAAAGCGAAGATTCCGTTGAACCGCCTGATCTGATCGATGCCCCACGTCGCGATGGCCTCGAGGAGAACCTCGGTGTCGCAGCGGCTGCGCATCGAGACCCCGGCGGCGGCGAGCTCGTCGCGGATCTCGGGGCTGTTGTAGATCTCTCCGTTGTAGGAGATGACGTAGCGCCCGTCGGCCGAGGTCATTGGCTGAGCGCCCAGCTCGCTCAGGTCGAGGATCGAGAGCCGTCGGTGTCCGAGAAAGACCGGGCCTTCGAAGAAGCTGCCCTCGCCGTCGGGTCCACGATGGCGCAGGGCGTCTCGCGCCGCGATTGCCGCCGCCTCTGTTGGCAGCGATGATCCCACACTGCCGATGACTCCACACATGCCGTCACGCTAACCCGTGATAGACCTTGCGTGCATGAAGCAAGTGTTCCAGAATCCCAAGGCCGGCACGATTCAAGTCCGAGACGTGCCGATACCCGCCCTTCGCCCGGGCACAATCCTGGTGCAGACGGCGTGTTCCGCCATCTCACCCGGCACGGAGCGCAACTCCGTTCGCGCCGCTCGTGGCTCCTATCTCCAGACCGCTCGCAGCCGTCCGGACCTGGTCCGCAAGGTGCTCGATTTCGCCAAGAAACAAGGTGTGAAGGCCACTTGGGACCTCGTCCAACGCAAGCTCGGCGCCCTGCAGCCGCTCGGATACTCGGCAGCCGGAACCGTCCTCGAGGTCTCTGCGGAAGCCGGTCCCCACTTCGCGATTGGCGATCGCGTCGCCTGTGCGGGAATCGGGTACGCCAGCCACGCGCAGGTCGTGTGTGTGCCCACCAACCTCGCCTGCAGGATCCCCGACGATGTCGACTTCGAATCTGCGGCTTTCGGAACGCTCGGGGCGATCGCCCTCCAGGGGGTCCGCCAGGCCGAAGCCGGGCTGGCCGACCGCGTCGCCGTCATTGGACTCGGCATCGTCGGTCTGTTCACGGTCCAGCTGCTCAGAGCGCAGGGCGCGCGCGTTGCCGCCTACGACCTCGACGAGAAGCGGGTCGGTCTGGCGCTCCAGATGGGGGCTGAGGTCGGTCTTGCAGGGGGAACCGACGCGATAGTTGCTTCCGCCATGGCCTGGAGCAACGCCCTCGGCATGGACGGCGTCATCGTGGCGGCTACCAGCCAGTCCGACGCTCCGATGGTCGCCGCCGCCGCCATGGCGAGAGATCGGGGTCGGGTGGTCGCGGTGGGCAACGTGCCGCACGGTCTTCCCAGGGAGATTGCGTTTGCCAAAGAGCTGGAGCTGCGGATCTCGCGCTCGTACGGCCCGGGTCGCTACGACGCTGACTTCGAGGAGAACGGCTTGCAATACCCGGTTGGCTGGGTGCGGTGGACCGAGACTGCCAACCTCGGCGCCATCCTGCACGGGGTCTCGAGCGGTGCCCTCGACATCCAGGCGCTCATCTCTCACCGCTTCGTCATCGACGAGGCGCCCGCCGCCTACGACATGCTCGTGTCGAAGGCGAGTATCGATGCAATCGGCATTGTCCTGGAGTATCCCGAAACGCTGCCCCCTGCGGCCAAGCGACACTACAGCGCAACGCCGGTGTCCGGGCCGGTCGTGGGCCCAGTTGGCGTCGGCTTCATCGGCGCGGGGAACTTCGCGCGATCGACGCTGCTGCCGCCCCTGAAGAAGCACCGGGACGCCCGGCTCGTGCACGTCGCGACCGCGACGGGCCTGTCCTCTCATGACGTACAAAGAACCTTTGGCTTCGACCAGTCCGGGACCGATGCCGAGGCGGTGCTGACCGACCCGCGCGTGCACCTTGTGTTCATCGCGACCCGCCACAACTCCCACGCCGAGATTGTCGTTCGCGCTCTGGACGCCGGCAAGCACGTCTTTGTCGAGAAGCCTTTGGCGCTGAACCCAGGCGAGCTCGATGCGGTCCTCGAGGCGGCGGAGAGGTCGAGTGGCATGCTGATGGTTGGCTTCAACCGACGCTTTGCGCCGATGGTGGCGACGGTCCGCGAGGCGCTGCGTGGGCGTGGTCCGCGGATGATGACCGTGCGGGTCAACGGTGGAAACATCGGTTCACACTGGCTCAATAACCTCACCATCGGCGGTGGGCGGATGATCGGCGAGGGGTGTCACTTCATCGACCTGTTGTCCGCGCTGACCGAAGACGCACGCATTGTCGACGTGAACTCCAGCGTCGCTGGGTCACGCGAGGTGGCCCAGGACTTCGCAGTTCAGCTTCGCTTCGACGATGGCAGTGTTGGTCAGCTCATCTACACGAGCCTCGGCGACACCTCGATGGGCAAGGAGCGCGTCGAAGTCTTCGCGGGCGGCGTCTCGGCGTGGATCGACGACTTCGTGGATGGCCGTATCCACAGCGGTTCGCGTGGCCGAAAGCTCAAAGGCTCGGGAAAGGGACACCGCGAAGAGATCGATCAGATCGTAGCGGCCGTGAAGCGGGGCGGGAAGTCGCCGATTTCCCTTGATGTTTTAGCTGGCGTCTCCCGGGCGACTCTTGCTGCCGCCGCCGCCAGTGGTGCCGGCGCTGTCGGGTTGCACTGAGACTGTAGACCGCAGATCGAGGGTCCAGGCTGGTCTATCCCGATCGTCTCGGGTCCATCCACGTTTGGAACCACTGCTCGAGCACCATCAGACCCCACAGCATCTGGGCGTGATCGGCCTGGCCTTTTAGGTGCTGGTCGACGGCAATGGCTACACCTATGGGATCGGCGTAGCCTCGCGTTTCGACGCGTTCTGGGGCCAGCATTTCGCGCATCCGAGTCGCGAGACCTGTGCGGAGCCACTCTCCAAGAGGAGGAGAGAAGCCCTTTTTAGGTCGGTCGATCCATTCCCGTGGGAGGTATCGTGCCAGTAGCGCCCGGGTCAGTGACTTCAGCTCCAAGTGGCGCATTCGCACCCGTGTCGACAGCGAGCATCCGTACTCAACCACTGCTGGATCCATGAATGGACTGCGGACCTCGAGTCCATGGTGCATCGACGCTCGATCCATCTTGCAGAGAAAGGCATTGGGAAGCGTGTGGCAAAGGTCGAAGACTGAAGCGGAAGCCGCGGGGCCGAGGCCGAGGGATCGTTGGAACGCGGCGACGTCGGCGCCGTATTCCGCAGCGAGATCAGGACGGATGAGTGGCAGGGAATGGTCGGACACTTGCCCTCGCCAGTAGCCCGTCCGTGAGAAGACATAGGCGGCGTCGCCCTCGCTGTACAGGCGTAGCCATCGATTGAAGCCGGGGCGCCTTAGGTATCGCATTGATCGGGATGAAGCCGATGCTCGCAGGATCTGGGGGATCGAGTGTCCGAGCCCTGCAAGGTGCGCATGCAGGTATTTGGGGTATCCGAGGAACGGCTCGTCGCCACCATCTCCGCTCAGGGCGACAGTGACGTGCTCTGCGGCCAGACGGCACAGCGCTAGCGTCGGCAGGATCGATGCGTCTGCCATCGGTTCGTCGGATGCAAGGGCCACCTGATCGACGAGGTCGATGACGTACTTCTCGTCGACAAACAAGGTCTGGTGCTCGATTCCAAGGTGACTGGCGGCCTCGGCGGCAGCGCTGGACTCGTCGTGCTGCTTGTTGCGGAAGCCAATCGTGTAGGCCTTCACGTCTCGAGTTGCGACCTTTGCGATCATGGCGACAACCAAGGCGGAGTCGACTCCGCCCGACAGGAATGCGCCTACGGGAACGTCGGCCACCAGCCGCTTGCGAACGGCATCCTGGAGAACCGCATCCAGTCCAGTCAGCGCGCTGCGGCGCGTTCTAGGACCGCACCCATCCTGCGCAACCGCGACCTCTTTGACATCCCAGAAACGTCGGCGGTGCGCTTGACCGTCAGCGTTGACGGTCACCGACTCTCCGGGAAGGAGCTTCCAGGTGGATGCAAGTATGGATCTGGGGCACGGTACGGACCCGTGCAAGAGATATGCGTCGATCGAGGATTTGTCTGGCGTCGCTTCGAAGCGCGGCCAGGCCATAATCGGGGCAAGCGTGGATGCGAACAGGAGATGGCGGTCGGCGGTCAGGCTCCAATACAGTGGCTTCTTCCCCATTGGACCACGCGCCAGTGTCATCTGCCTAAGGCGGCCATCCCAGATTCCCAGGGCGAACATCCCGGAGAACCGTTGGAACGCGTCATGTCCCCACTCCGAGAACGCGGCGAGCACGACTTCACTGTCTGTCCCGGTGGAGAAGCTGTGCCCGCGGGCGAGTAGCGTCTCTCGGAGCTCGGCGAAGTTGTACACCTCGCCATTGAAGACCATGTGAAAGCGCCCGCCCGCCGCCATTGGCTGGCGGCCCGCCGCACTGAGGTCCAGGATGGACAGTCGGCGATGACCGAGGCCTACGGCGCCATCGACCCAAAGTCCGGCGTCGTCGGGTCCCCGATTCCGAAGCGCGTCTCGGCTTCGCTCGACGTCCGCTGCATGCACAGGCGCACCGTCGAGGTTCCATGCGCCGAAGATGCCGCACATTTGCGCCTCCGGTCGGCGTCTAACACATGGCTGATCCCCCGCCAGAGAGATACGTCCGCCCACATGGCGGGTCCGGTCCTCAATCCCAGCGTGGCGCGAAGGGCCTATCGTAGGGTTCGGGATGTCGGTGTTAGCGCTGACCTCACGCTTCGGGGGCTACGGGCGATGGAGCGGGTTCTGCCTTCCTTCCTGCTCATTGGTGCCCAGAAAGGTGGAACGACCTCGCTCTTCCACTACCTCTGCCAGCATCCCTGCTTCGTGCCGGCGTACAAGAAGGAGATCAACTACTTCGCGGCGGAGTACGGGCAGGGAGAACGTTGGTATCGGGCTCACTTTCCCTTGAAGTCAGAGATTGATTGGATTGCCAGGACGCACCGGCGCCCGGCCATGACTGGAGACGCGACCACCTGGTATATCGACCACGCGCTTGCGCCGGCGAGAGCCGCCGCACTTGTTGGCGATGCCAAGATCGTCGTCTTGCTTCGAAACCCAGTTCGGCGCGCGATTTCGCACTATCACCACGCCGTCGCGTATGGGCTCGAGACCGCGGAGACCTTTGCCGAGGCGCTGGCCTTGGAGGAGGAGCGTCGTCGCAGCGAGGCTGCCTTTGAGGGCCCGCATCACCGCCACCGCAGCTACCGAGCCCGTGGGGTCTATGCCGATCAACTACAACGATGGTTCGAGGCCTATCCTCGCGAACGTGTCCTGGTATTGGGCGCTCACGAGATGCGGGCGAATCCCAGGGCAACTCTCGATCAGGTGTGCGATTTTGTCGGCTTGGGGCCGGTGCCTGGCGCTGTGGACTTCGCGATCCACAACTCCCGTAGGTACGATCCCCAGCCGGACTCGGTTCTCGAACAGCTCCAAGCCTTCTACGCGCCGCACAACGCCCGATTGTTTGCCTTGCTCGGTCGCGAGTTTCCGTGGTGACGTCGGAAGGACCTCGCAAGACACTTTCACAGGACTTCATCCTGCGACTCGCTGCCCAGGCGGTCATGGTCGTCATAGGTGTTGTCCAGGCTGCAGCGATCGCGCGGTGGCTCGGACCGGAAGGCAAAGGCATCCTGGTCCTTCTGTTGTGGTTTCCCGGCCTCCTGATCGACCTGTTCACAGGCTTCAAGAATGCCGCCGCCTGGGCAATCGGTAAGGAGCGATTCCCACCGCACCAGGTTGTACATGGTGTCGTCGGGCTGTGGCTGATCGCGTCCGTTGTCGGGGGGGCCGCGACGCTCGCCGCTTATGCCGTCCAGGACCTGCCGGTGCACTACATGGCCCTGGTCGGAGGTGCCTTGTACCTGCCCGCCGTAGTGGCAATGCGCTACGCTCTGGCCCTGGGCCTGGGCATGCGGTGGCTGGTCCTGGTCAACCGCAGCCAGATCGCGTTCCAGGGCTTCACTGCGGTTGCTATCGTTGCCGCCCTCGTCGGCTTGGGAGCAGGTCCGGGAGGCGTAGTCTGGGCCATGATCGCCGGGGCCTTGCTCGGCCTGGCCACTACGCCCTCCTGGATCTCCAACATCGCGCCCATAGCCGTGCGCTTCGACCGCGACGTGCTCCGCGTGATGATCGCCAGGGGCGCGGTATTTGCGTTGGCATTAACAATGTGCAAGCTGAATTATCGTGCAGACATGCTCCTCGTTCAGTGGTACATGACCGCCGACGACGTGGGCTTGTACTCCCAGGGCGTCGGCACCATTGAGCTCGCACTCCAGATCCCCAACGCGCTCGCTGCCGTGATCTTCAGCCACAGCGCCGCCGCGAGCGATGCGGAGGCGTTTCGTCAGCGCAGTCGGCGCATCGTCATTCGGGCAGTGCCGCTGTTGATGCTGGGAGCGGCGCTGCTCTGTGTCACGGCGCCAGTCCTCATTCCCCTCATCTTCGGAGAGGAGTTTCGCCCCAGTGTTCCAGTCGTGTGGGCTCTGGCACCCGGCATCGTCGGCGTGGGCGTCTTTCAGCTCGTGGTCAGCGACTTCAACGGCCGTGGAGAACCCGAAGTCGGGTTGAAGGCGGCGGGCGCGAGCCTGGTGGTCAACCTGGCTCTGAACGTGATGTGGATACCTGAGTACGGCATCCTCGGCGCCGCGTTTGCGAGCAGCGTTAGCTACACGATCATGGCGATCTGGATGCTGATCGCCCAGGTCCGGGCTGCGCCCAGCGCCTAGCTGCGACCTTTGCTGGGTGAACCGGGTTGGGGTAGCTTCTCCCGTAGACCCTGGAAGATGATGACCTCCCTGTTGCTCCTGGCCTTTCTGTTGAGCTGCGGTCGAACCGACCCGATTCCGGAGGGTCCAAACTTCCTATTCGTCATCACCGACGACCAGTCATGGCTGCACGCGGGCGCATATGGCGACAAGGTGGTCAAGACGCCGGTCCTTGATCAACTCGCCGACGGGGGTGTTCGGTTCAATCACGCGTACACAGCGGTCCCCAGCTGTACGCCCTCGAGAGCCGCAATCGCGACCGGGCAGGAGTTCTGGAGGTTGGGCAGCGGCGGGACCCTCTGGAGCTCCCTGGATGCAAAGCACCCTGTGTATCCAGACCTCCTAGAGGCCCACGGATACCATGTCGGCTTCACGGTCAAGGGATGGGGTCCCGGGGACGTGAAGGCTGCAGGACGCACTCGAAATGCGGCAGGTTGGCAGTACAGCGACCCAAAGCGGTTCATCGGCAAGGCCGGCGGGCGCCCATGGGCACTCTGGATGGGCACCAAGGACCCGCATCGGCCCTACGAGGAGGGTGCGGGCGTCAGGCGGGGCATGGATACTCGCCAGGTCGAGATGCCCCCCGTGTGGCCCGACACCGAGGCCACGCGCTCTGAGGTCGCTGACTACCTCTACGAAATCGAGCATTTCGACTCTGTTCTTGGGGAGGTTATCGACTATCTGTCCGAGATTGGCGAGCTTGACGACACGATCGTCGTGTACACCAGCGACAATGGGATTCCGATGCCCCGCGGCAAGGCGACATTGTATGATTTGGGCACGAGGATGCCGCTCGTCGTCTCCTGGCCAGACAAGGTCAAGGGCGGTCGGGTCGTCGACGACATGGTCAGCCTCACGGATGTGGCTCCGACGTTCTTGGAGGCGGCAGGACTCCCGATCCCGCGAGAGATGACCGGCAGGAGCTTGATGACGGTGCTCTTGTCTGACAAGGACGGATTGGTGGACCCGAAGCGCACGCAAGCCTTCTTCGGAATCGAACGCCACGGGTGGTCCAGGGCCGGCGGCCTGGGATACCCCAGTCGCGCCATCCGCGTGCACGACTATTTGTATATTCACAACTACGAATCTGACAGATGGCCGGCTGGGGATCCTCCGTGCTTTCCCGACGTGGATCCGTGGGATTTTGCGTCGAAGTCGGCGACCAAAGAGTACCTTGTCACCCATCCTGAAGACCCGCTGCACGCGTTGGCTTTTGGAAAGCGCCCAGCGGAGGAACTCTACGACACTCGCGTCGACCCGTACCAGGTCCACAACGTGGCCTCCGAAGCAGACTATCAGCCTATCCTCTCCGAGCTGAGGGGTCGGCTGGTGGCGTACCAGAAAGAAACTGGTGATCCTCGCGAAACCGGTGGCCCGATGGTCTGGGATGCGTCCCCGTACTACGGCTCCAGGGAGGCGAAGACTCGACCCGGTTCTCCTGTCACGCGGTGCGAGATCCAGTAGCTGTCGCGTTTGGGTTGCAGCCGGATGTCCTGGGAGGATAGAGGCGCGCTATGCCCGAAAACGCGAACTTTCACATCGGTAACCGCAAGCAGTTCAAGCACTATCACAGCGTCGTGCAGCACCTTGTGTCGAAGTACGCGCCGTCGGGGGGCCGCGTCCTCGATATCGGCTGTGGCAACGGGCATCTGCTGGCTCTGATTCGCGACACCAACATCGGGTACGAACTCACCGGCGCCGACGCCTTCGAGGACTGTCTGCTGGCAACGGCCGAGCGCGTGCCAGAGGCCCGTCGCGTCCATGTCAGCGATCAGAGCCTCGAAACAGAGAAGCTAGGTGGCCCTTACGACGTGGTGACGATGTGCCACGTGCTGGAGCACACGCTCAATCCGGCCGAGACAGTGCGCGACGCCCTGAGTCTGCTCTCTCCCACTGGCCATTTGATCCTCGCGGTCCCCAACCCGGTCCGGCCAAAGATGTTCTTCTACACCCTGTTGCGGAGGCACTACGTGAATCGAGGGCATGTGGTCGCGTGGGATCGCTCCCATTGGATCAACTTCCTCGACACTATCCTGGGGCTCGATGTCGTAGAGTACAGCCAAGATGAGGTGCGCGTGTTTCCCAGTCGGGTGGCGGCGTTTGCGCCCCTCAGGAGCGTCGAGGTTGCCCTGTCCAGGGTCGCTCCATGGTGGTCCTTCTCACACATTGCGGTGATTCGCGCCCAGTGACCAGGGCTAGCGTCGGTGCTTCGAGCCGAGCGGCTTTGTCCCCAGCCAGTACTTGTCGGCGAAGACCTCATCCACCAACGCGTCACCGACTGCTTCGTTGAAGTGGAAAGGGTCAGTGAAGTTTTCGGGATCGCGAGTCACGCCGTTCGGCACGTCATAATCCCAGGTCGGCGCAAGCCTGGCGAGGGCCTCTCGAGTGCGGTCCCTATGTTCAACGAGGTCGTACTGCACAGCTAGATCCTGCAGGTCGGTGTGGGTCGGGAAGATCACGAACGTGAGCTCGATCTCGTCCTCCTCGCACTGTTGGACTACTTCTTCGAGAGAGGCGAGCAGCTTGTCCGGGTAGGCGTATGCGCCATAGACGAGGTGTCCATAGTCCATCTTGAACTTCCAGAACGCCTCGCGCTCCATAGGGGGGATCTCGCTATACGCGGCGCCCTGCCCCAGGTTGAACCAGAGCGCACGGACTGTCGCGCCAGAAATGAAGGGGCTGAAGTAGTAGCGAAGTGGGTCGTCGAGCAGGTCGCGGGCCTGAGCCGCTGCGTCGTAACTCTTGCTCTGGTTGAGAATGTTTAGGTTGAAGCCCATGATGACGTGCTTCAGGTCGGTGAGATCCTTTGCGTACCAGAAGGTCGTAATCATATCGGCGATTGTGCCGCCTCCGTACGAGAAGTCGTAGGTTGCATGCCCCAGGTGCCTCTCGATGCGCTCTTCGTCGAGCTTTCCCATGCGGGAGTCGCCGAGCATCACCACCGGCTTCGGATCAGCGCGATACTCCGCCATGTTCCAGTCCCAGCGGCTCAGCTTTCGAGTCACATCCTCTTTGTTGAAACCTAGGTCGACCGCCCGGTTCGCCTGGAAGGGGTCGACGACGTAGTTGATGGCAAAGATCGACGTCACCAGGGGGCCGAGCACGGCGACGTTGAGGAGATGGGAGCGGGGAATCGTCATCAGAACTGGAATTCTCGTGGGGTAAACAGGGCTTCTGTACGATCCCCTTCCTAACCGGATCGTAGAGGGGGTGTCCATGTCCGCTAGACACAGACCGGACACGAAAAGGCACAGGGTCGTGTCCGCCTCGTGTCCACGGACACGGAGGGGACGTGCATCCTATTCCTCGGATGGCTCGGCCGGGAGATCGGTCCCGCGCTGCGCCACAGCAGTCGCCGGGCCGTCGGACATACGCGCCTTCGACACCAACGGGACAATCGGCACTCCGTGGCTCTGGAAGTAGTCGATGACCACGCGGACGCGGAGCGACTCGGGCGAATCGGACGACTGTGTAGAAACCTGTGCTTGCAACAGGTCTTTCATCAAGTGTGCGGAGAGAATGGCCGCACAGTCACCGAGGTCGACTCTCAGCGTGTCGTCGGCGTTCATCACAGCCATCATCCCGCCGGTCAGGACCGGAGGCTCATTGGTCTTCCAGGTGAAGCCCGTCGGGTTGACGTTCGATGCGTGGTCCACGGCCAGGTAGCGGGTCTCCAGTTCGCACCACGCCTTGAGCACCCTGTACGACCGCTCAGGGAACCAATCCTCCTCGACCTCGGCGAAAGTGAACTCCATGATCGGATGGCGCAGTGAGACGACCGGCCATGTGTCGGGGGTTGGCTCGGGCGTCTTGCCGTCGTCTTCCAGCGGCCAGCCCTCAGGCGCGTAGTGCTTGGGTTTGGCGTCGCCTATGTAGGCCACCACACCGGTCGCGACGTGCCGGTTGACGGAGAACCGGGCAAAATGCATCGAGTAGACCTTCACAATGCTCGACTTCATGTCGATCGAGGCCAGAAAGAAAGGAAGCCGCTGGCCACGGAGCCACGTGTACTCCCTCACCTCCTTCTTCTTGCCGCCAGGGGTCCAGTCCAGATAGGGAAACGCCATCGTCCCGGCCGACTTCACCTGGAGATAGAACTGGTCCTCGGCGTAGAGCATCCCGTCATGGAGTTGCAATAGACTCCCAAGCCCGTCGACGCCAACGTCGTCTGGCCGAGGCACCGCCGCCATGGCGGCAAACCGCCTGAAGAACTCGATGCAGATTCGCTCGGCCAGGTTCCCGGTCCTGAATGCCGGATGCAGCCGTCCTCCCACACATACCCCCTCATCGCGACGATTGGACTCCGCATCTTCAAGCTGCGCGCCCGTGCAGATCTGCCATCAGCAGAGTGAGGAGTAGCACGATGCCGACGGATTCCGAGGTCGAAATGGAGCGGCTCCTTGCCGACACTGCCGGCCGAGCCCGGCGATGCCTCGTCCGCGTAGACAGTTCCATTTTCATGGCGCACCATGCCAGCGTGGTCACCGTTTCGATGCCTGCGTCGGGCGGCGGGCCCGGCGGGTGATGGTGTGGCTTGAGCTTGGTCCCCGCTACTCGTCGTCGGGTTTGTACCTCACCTTTTGAAGCGCATCCCGTGGAAGTTCCAGGCTTTATCGTCGGAATCTCCCTCGTCCGCTTCGGTGTCCTTGTCGGCGGGCCAGAGGAGAGAAAGGACTCCATGTCGCCCCAGGCGACGGGAGTCCTCCATGACCTCGACGCCCTCAGCCCGGCTGTCGTGCGTGCTCCAGGCGGCGCCATCGAGTGGTTCTGGGCCGTCCCGCTCGTTGTCCCCGGCCAGGACGTCGCCAGCGTACGTTTCGCGCGTAACGGGCGCGCCGGTCTTCAGGGTGAACGGGAAGTCGGTGTGCATGTCCCACCACTGGATGTGACCGTCCGGCGAGAGTGTCAGCAGCGGTGCCTCGATCGTGTCCCAGATGGCCTGGGTCTGCTCGGTCGAGGCAGCAGCGGT
>PJEL010000776.1_pt1 | contig 36025 bp, 67 predicted proteins | sample 1853271 | NCBI WGS metagenome assembly PJEL01 (sample SAMN08108733, study PRJNA415343) | Invertebrate metagenome, whole genome shotgun sequencing project. | host: Globobulimina | place: Sweden: Gullmar Fjord | collected 2015-08
GTTGAGGCTCTTTAACATGCATAACCATGTCTGAGATACCATAAACTTCTTCTGGTGTATCGAGGATGGCTGCACCGGCGGCCTCCACCAGTGTGGGAAAGAAATCAGCGTGGGGCTCGTGATGAGTGGAAACGTGAAGGCCGCGTGCGACCGTTGCGACACCCGAGACGGCTACGCCCTGGCGAAGAGTAGCCGCGCAGCCCTGATCAAGTACATGAACAGAGAGGTGGTAGGCTAATGTCTGATCTGCGTATGGTGATGTGGGCTCTGATTATGCTGGTGGTGGTAATTCCATTCATCGTGGACATCTTCTACAAGTTTGAGTCCACGAGAAAACTGCTCACGTACTACTTCGTGAAGTCGATGGATGAGTTTTTCCCTCACGGACTTCATGTACTGATGGAGCTTTCTGTTATACTCGTGATGGTAACGCTCTGCCGTATATTCCGCGTCCCCGACTACATGGCCCTGGGTGCTGCGGGGATTGTCGTCTGGCGTAAGCACGCCACAAAATAGTCTATCCCTTGACTATCGTTCCACCGTGCTTAGATTTAATACGAGGCGCAACAAACGGAGGAATAGATGGCTATCAGAATGAAACGTACTGAACGCGGGTTTAATCGTGGTGAGTTTGTGGATCGCTACGATAGCAAGTGCTCTATCCAAGAGAGCAGCCTAGCTACTGAAGCTGCCATCTGGTTTGGCGTGGACGTGGACTTTAAAGGAAACGAGGCACGGATGCACCTTACACAGGAACAGGTGCAGGATCTACTGCCTCTGTTGCAGGAGTTCGTGCAGACGGGAGGGTTGCCCCGCCCCAAGGACATGAAAACGGTTTCTGTTAGCGTAACTACAGAGTATACGTTCGAGGCAGAAGCCGACTACGCCGACGAGGTTGTAGAAGAGGCTAAAGATAATCCTGATGCTGGGTGGCGTTTCTTTGAGTCCGACCGGGCAGAAGTAGTTCTAGAAGAAAAAGAATGTGCACAGATTCTATCCGTTGATGGCGACGAACCGGAGCAGGAGTAAAACCATGAATGAGTGGCACGATTTCATTAAGAAAGTCGAAGCAACCGGGGCCAAGATAAAAGAGGGCGACGTAGACATCTACATCCAACTCCCGAAGACGGTTGAGGGGATGCGTGATTTTATGTTCCTGATGATGGAAAAGCCGACCCCGGATGAGTTCTGGCTAAGAGACCACGAGGGCCTGGAACCTGGAAACACTGTGCGAGCTTGGTGGGATTGATTTAAAAGGAGTAATGTTATGGAAAACGAGTCGATTGTTTATCTGGTCAACGGCAAGGAACTACGCTGCCCTGCGTACCCCGCTCCCTGTCATTACATTCGTGTAGTAGATTCTAGTGGCGAAGAGGTTGTGTACTACGACGAGAATGAATTCGCTGAAGGGCCTGCCGATGTGATGGGCGCACTAATGGGAGCCCTTCAAAGCTAGGGAGGGCTCTCTATACAAAACACCTACACCACCAATTCTGCGCCTTCCTATCCCAGGAACCTCCGTTCAATTTCCACTCTGTTAGTTTTTTCCAAAAATGTAACCGTTTTCCATCGCAAAATATATTTAATACAGGGGTTGTTTCTTGCTGGATCGTGGCCATATTAAATACGAGGCAGGAAAACCACAAACGGAGGAAGTCATGAAAGCAACGTGTCCAAATAATTCAGAGCATAAACGTTTCATCGCCTTGTGTACGATCACTCGTGTTGAAGATTGGGTGGTAGACGAGACAGGGTGCCCGCTAAACGTCAGTCCCAACGAGCCCAAGAACACTGAGCCCGACGAGCCAGACTACGTGGACCCAGAACGAGATTGGGAGTGTGCGGAGTGCGGCGCGAAGGTCGAAGTGGAATACGCAGACAACGAAGTTTATTCTACATACTGCGATTGACTTTCGACTTTTCAGGCCCATATTTAATACGAGGCAGGAAAACAAACGGAGGATAGCTTCATGGGATTTTTCAGTTGGAAATGCAAACACTGCGGGCGTTCGCTGTTGTCGGACATGGCAACGGAAGCGCACAACACCTGGATGAATGACGTGGTAGCGATGTTCGAGGACGGCACACGCCTGATGGGCAGCTACGACGGCTACGGCAGCGTGGGGTACGGCGACAGTAACCTTCTTGACTACGGTGAGGAACCGTGTTGCTACCACAAGGCTTGTTGGGAGGTTGCTGGTAGACCGGGATACAGTTCTCCTTCGGAGTCTTCCCGAGATCAGGGTTGGTTTTTCGAGGATGAGCACTACAACTTGTCCGAGCCGCCCCCGTGTCCCGAGGATTCTCCCAAGTTCACTAGGAACGTGGTAATCGACGCCGTTTTTGAGAACGGAGGAAAGTAATGACGATCAAAAAATACCTGGACCTTTCCACGGCGCACGTCACCGAGTGGGACAACCACCAGATTGAGGTGATGACCCGAGGGTTGATCTACGCGCCGCACCCTTATGGGTATTGGGTTCATGTACCCGAAGACCAATTGATGGACAAGTACCTGAAACAGGCACTCGCTACGGGGTTCTCTGAGGCACTGTGCAACGTGATCCGCTACGCCCGTAAGCAGGACTGTAACTGGATCAACTTCGACCGCGACGGCGATACCTGCGACGACTTGCCGACGCACGAGTGGTAGGAGAAAACAAATGGCCAAACATATCAGAAAGTTTTTCGATATCTCTACGGCACATATGACCGCACAGGATAACACCCTGTTGGCCCAGGCAGTACAAGAGCGCGACACGATCAATATGGCGCTCCCGCTAGTCCGTCCCTACGACCACGGGGCCTGGGTCTGGGTTCCCGACGCCGAGGATATGGACTTCTACGCGCAACCGTATTCCGACTACGGATTTTCTCCCGCGTTTCTCAAGGTGCTACGCCACGCCAGGGAGAACGGCTGCGACTGGATCAACTTTGACAGTGACGCAGAAGCCTGCGACGACTTGCCGACGCACGAGTGGTAGGAGAAAACAATGAATCAGATGCAAGCTGAACAGTTTATCAACGACGAGATCGCAAAGCGCAGGAAAGCTGGCGAGGAAATCGACGGAAATACTGCGGTGGAAATCATCCGAGAGTTGGAGGATAACTGGTCCAACTATCCCACGGATGCTTATGAGTTGCTTTACCTCAACAATGTTGATACCAGCATGATCGACAGCGCGATGACCGATGGACTGATCAGCGCCATTCTTATCTTGGCGCAGGAGTAAACTGATGCCTATCTGGAAATACCAAATCCCGGTGAAGGACGAGTTCAAGATCGAAATGCCGAGTGGGGCACAGGTATTGACCGTCGATACTCAGAGTAACCAACCTTGTATCTGGGTGATGGTAGACCCAAACGCTCTGGAGGAATTTCGACCATTTCGACTAGTGGGAACCGGCCATCCATGCAACGACGTTTCTGCGGATCAATACATAGGAACGTTTCAAGTCAGTGGCGGCGCGTTGGTGTTCCATCTGTTTGACGCCCGAAAGCTCGACTAATGGACTACGACCCCAGGGATAAAACCATCCTCAGTAATCACTTTAATCCGCACAACAGAACGCATGTGAAAGCCTGGGCAGAGCTTCGACGTACTGGTATCTGGCCCAAGTGGTTCTCCAATGGACTCGTGGGCAAAGGGATCAGGATCGACCCTTGGTGGGAAAGAATGATCCGCAGTCGCATGGCCGACGCCTGGGTGAAGCACGTCATGACCGAGCCTGAGAGCGAGGAATACGATGAGTAGTTTTCTATCTGGGGCGATGGCTGTCCAGGTGCTGTTTCGGAAAGGTGATTACAACGAGTATGACTCCTGGACCGTGGCCGAGACAAACGCAGCGTTCCAAAGATTGTCTAGCCATCCCAGCTACGTATATGCCAACAAAGAAGCGGCGTATAAACGAGCTAAAGAAATCGGTTGGGAGATTGCCAAAGGGCGTAGGGCTCCAATTCAAATAATCAACGAGCGCGAGTTGGTAGTTTTCCTCTGCTGGCCGGGACAGGAAGTAGTAATAGAAGAAACCGTGGAAGAAATCACAGACGACCTGCGCCGGTTCGCGTTGGTTATGAAAGGATAAAACGATGCAAGTACTTGACTCTGAAATCATGATGGACCCTGAGAAGCATGGCTACGAGTTCTGTGACCACTGCAACGGTTATGGAAGCTCGTTGAAAGACCCGGATGGTGTGGACCGCTGTACCAAGTGTGGTGGTACTGGACTCCAAAAGAAAAAAAGAGGCTGAGTAAGCTCCCCCTCTTGACTCCCTCCGATACGTGGCCATATTAAATACGAGGCAGGAAAACAATGCGTCGAGGCGGCGCGTAAAACGGAGGCGGCGTATGACATTAACTGAAAAACAAGTCAAGAGACTGAAGCTGAGTGAGCCCCAGAAATATGCACTCCTGCATATCGGGAACGCGCAGGTGGGACAGGAAAACCACGAGATGGTTGGAGTGTGTACCCAAGAGAGCAAGGGCAACTACTATAGAAGTGACTACTACTGGAGTGGTTGTATCTATTACAAGCCCAGCGATGCAGTAACGCACTCAGCCCAAAAAACAATCCGGTTCAAGACCTTCAAGACCATGGAGAAAAAGGGTTATATTACCCTTTCCGATACCGACCCGGTGAACAACGGTTCCCTGAAAGCACAACTCACAGATATGGGTTGGGAGATCTTCACGGTGCTGGCATTGGGAGTCTACGAGCAGGCTAAGGTCTACGACGCCCGCCATAGTGTTGTGTACCAGGAAACGCTGGAAAAGCTGAAACGCGAGCCCACGGAGTGGCAGGTAAACCTTACCATTAGGCGTAAGAGGGTTATCCCTGTATGGGAGCATAGCAAGAAGGGTTTTGCGATCATGGCACATACTGAAGAGGAAGCTATTGCGGCAGCGCAAAAGAAATACAGAGATAAATTGCTCACCGATGAGGTGGCATGGAACGATGACAACCATTACTACCGTCGAGAGGCTTCGGCGGAGTACTGGGGCGAAGATGTAGGTGACGCCCTGGAAGAGGAATCTACGGAGTATGTTGACGCGGGTTTTGATGACAACGCTACTACTGCTAAGTCGCGTGATGACAGCGAGTATACAGCCAAGTATAAAGTCGAGTATATGTTAAACGGTGAGGGACTTGAGAAACCCATCTGGCAGTTCGATTCTCTGAAAGCGTACTTCGAGGATGAGAAGCGGTCCCCTTACGAAATGGACAAGCTGATCCGAGAGTCTGGCGGTATCCGCCTGGACGATGCCATGGCCGAGGATGAGCCCGAGGATGCCGATGAGTCCGACGACCCCAGCGATGACGAGAGCATGGGCCGGTTCGCGCTGATGGACTTGAATTAAAAACGGAGGAAAGTAAATGAGAGAATTTCCAACATACTATCTGTCCGAGAGAACGCGCCTTGACGGCAAACCCTCACAAGCGGGCGGTGCACCGAACATAGTAGAACTCCAACTGAGTCGTGATCCGAGCTTCCTACGGAAGCTGGGTAAGCGGGTGAGGAAAGTTGACGGCTACTACCACGACCTACGTGGGTCTACTTCCATGCCCCGCTACGTAACGATTCCGTTTGCCGAAAATGATCTGATCAACGACTGCATCCGTGAATACGGACGCTTTCAACAGTGTACGGTGGAGATTGCTGGGGGCGGGCAGAGAATTACTTGCAAGGTTGACAAGGATTCTCCAGATCCCTGGGAGGATATCTGCGATGCCTATGAAAAGTCCATAGCGGATAGGCTGGCGAAGGGAGAATTGGTTACAGAACCTCCGACCAAATCTGAAGAACAAATCCAGAAAGAGCAGGCAGAAGCTCTGCGTGAAAAGCGGACGAAAGATCTCAACGAGGCTTTCCGCAGTATGGGCTTCAAAACCGATGACGGTTACTACGCAGTGATGTTCTCCCTGGACGAAGCGGAGAAGCTGCTAAAGTTCGTGCAGGAAAAAAAGGAGGCGTAGTTCATGACAGAAAAGAAGCAAAACGAGTATCCCAACTTCGTCGCCCGGTATAAGGATCGGCTGGAGGATTTCGAGTATCCGGAGCGGTGGTTTGTTTCCACGAAGCCCTATCCAGACAGGAACCAGTTCGCACAAGCGGCGTTCGCGCACAAAATTGATAGGGCGATTCTATCAGTACGCTTCGATTCTGGGTTTGTGCGTAAATTTGGAAAAGCTGTCCGCAAGCTGGGCGGGGAATACGACCGCAAAGGTAAAGGTGGTTATTATATCAACCGCACTCATCGCAGCGTGCGTATCCCTTGGACCCCGGCAGCGATTGTGCTGATAGATACTATCTGCACCAGTGAATGGGCTGCTCGCAAGGACGGTAACGAAACCCAAGGCTATGGTGATTACAGCCAGAACCTCAACGGAGTGGGCTTCAGTGGAGAAGCGGAACAGAGTGATAGTACCGTTCCACTGAGTGTCCACTACTCTGGGAACTGGAAGCCAGGTATGGATATCGAGGATGCGTTGCAGGAGTCGATGGGGGAATTGGGTGGTTGGGATGCGGATTACAAAGCCGACGCGGAAATCGACCGAGAGGTTGCGGAGAAGGAAAAGGACCGCCGCGAGCGTGAGGAAAGAGATCAACGCGACAAGGAGATCCACAAATCGGTACAGAAGCTAGGAAGAATTCTGGTGAGTATGGATTTCAATGTGGAGTTCTATTCTAACAGCCAAGATATCCAGTTCAAGGATAAAGAAACCGCTGATAAGCTCGCTGAGTTTCTAAAAAGCGTTAGTCAGTAACTAAATCTAAAACCCGCCCTATTTAATTGCACCGCAGGTACGCCTGCCCCTTGACTCCGTATTCATAATGATTAGATTAAAGGTGAGGCAGGAAAACAAACGGAGGCACAAATGCCCAAACGTAATTCAGAAGTCAAGAAAATCAAAACGAGCTACGGAGATATCGAAATCACCCTGGCCAAAATGGATGGTCGTACCTGTGGGGCCGTCGCAATGCCGGGTGCGCTGGGTGATGCTTCACAGGATGAAGCCCTGGACGCTATTACTTCGATGATTCTGGCCCATGCCTGTGCTGGGGTGGATGTAGAGTCTGAGCCCTACGCCACAGGTGTCCAGGCGGCGCTGTTCAATATCGACATGCAGGAAGAGTGGACGGGTTAGCATGTGGACTCTAGAGAACATGCCGCCGAAAGCTGCAAAACATCTGCCCGATCCGGTAGGGCCTCTTTTTAATCGTGGTGCCGCAGTATCAGCACGTCGATGCAGGTTCCGCAAAGCTCGCGGAGTTGCTGCTATAGGTGTCTACGATAGATACGCGAATCACCTGGGGATCTATTTCTGTAATGGAAAACAAATCCTGCATCGGGAGCACGGCTATGGCTACACTCCCTACGAGTTGGCAACCCCGGAAGACAGTTTCTCTTCTGTTTGTTTCCCTACTCTGAAAGATGCGGTCCAGTATATCAAGGACAATTACTGGAGCTAAAATAAAAATGAGGGCCGTGCCTGCTGGCCCACAGCGTGGTAGTCCAAAGGGCTACTTCAAGCAGGTAAGACCGAAACGGGAATAGGGGTTGTTCACCCTCCCATCAAACTTTCCCCGGTAGTCTCGCCGGGGGTCGAAGAGAGACAAGGGCGTGCCACCGGGCTGGCTGGTGGGAAGCTTTCGACAACGAGGTTCGAGTCCTCCACGCCCTTTGAGGAACCGCAGCTAGGATGCTGTAACAAAAACGGAGATAGTAAATGAATCAAAAAGAAAAACTGATCAACGAGTTCCAGTGCCCTGGATGTGTTAGTGGTCCCGACCCGGATAGCTGTGAGAGCTTCGAGTTCTACGAACGCGAAGACTCATGCGGGTGTAATAACCACGTTCCAGGGACACGCTTGGGGGGAGTCCGTTCTGGTCTGCTTTGCCTTGGACTACCTAAAGGCTTTTGTCGGGTGGCTGGACACAAGGATAAAATCGAGCCGCATATCCGAATCTACCCCAAAGATGATTTCAAGAATGACATCTGGAGTAGATTTAACATCGCTGTTTGGGCGATGGAAAAGGACGGTTTTCTTTTCGTGCGTACTTACATGCCCCGTATCGACGTGACAGCGGTTGACGTGATCGAAGGCGGGACGTTGGCCCTGGTTCCTGATGCAGTGGACGTGGGTGAGTTTGTGGACGGGATCGACTAGAGAGGGATTCCAGATGAAAATTCAACTTGAAGTATCTAATCATCCTTGGCGCTGTATTGACGAAGACGGCACACGTTGCCAGTGGCTCCGTACCTCCAGGTTTGGCTCTGTGTACTCCTGTAAGATTTTCAGCGAGCAGGGGGACCGGGGTGGTTGGGAATCATTGAAAGAGGTGGACGGCTGCCTGGCGAAGCATAACAAATGTCTCGCGGCGGAGGTCGACTGATGCAGATTCCAACGCACATTGGCGAGCGGACGGACATCGGGACCTGGCCTAAAGGTTTCCCCGATGATTTCGTTTACCTGTGTGAGACTGCCACGCAGTGGGTTGAGGTACTGTCACCCCCGGCGTTCTACAAGTTTAAAGAAACTCCCAGGCGGTTTCGTAAAAATACTGGTTCGCTTGTTGGAATCAAACAGGAGATTGAGATCTCCATGAACGGTCCCGACTACTTCGATAAACCACTGGTTCACGGAGCGGGTGTTGCAAAAGTACGTAAGCTTACTGCCAAGGAAAAGAAGACCTACGTTCGACGGCATATCCGCAAGGCACAGTCTTCGCTGCGGGAGTGCAGGCGAGAGCTTAAAAAGCTAGACGGTGCTCGTGAAATAGTGCTGTCTGATAAGAGTAGGCAGACGGACGCGGCGGCAGATGCTAAACAGGCGCTCCGTGCACTGGAGCTTGGTGAGAAACCCTGATGACAAAAACGAGTAAAGTATCTCTGGACGAAGCCATCGCAGAATCGGAGCAAGAAGCCAAGGACTTCGTTATTGAGCTTGACCGGGATAGAAGTAGGTTCTTTTACGGAGAACCGTTGTACCCTGCGGACCTGAAAGTTCTGGACGACGTAACTGAAGGCGTTTTGTGGTACGCGGATATCAGCAGCCACAGAGTGAGCTTCCACGCGCTGCACATAGAGAAGGTGACACCCTGCGGCTATTGGGTACGTCAACCGTACAGCTACAAGCCCGTGTGGCGCTCTAAGGACTCTAAGAAGGCCAGCAAGACCCGGAGAGCGGCCCTGGACCATCTGTTCGCCCGCAAGTCCTCCTACGTAGCCCACAGCAAGCGTAGGCTACAGGATGCCCAGGGGCAGTGCAACATCGCGGAGGCGGCATGGAAGCTCGCCAAGGGAGACCAGGATGAGTAAGATGAGAACCGCTAGAGAAGAACGAGATGGCCACCGTGCAGCGACCAATCAGTTAATCGAAAATGATCACGAGGACAAGTATTTCTGCCCAGATAATGTAACCTCCGCTTTTTTCCTTCGGCTTTTAGAGGACGCGGATAGGTGCGCTGAGTTGGAAGAGGACCGCACGCTGTTGCTGGATATTAAAGACGCTGCCGAGTGGCTGTATCAGGTGCTCGAAGATGAAGGACGGCTGTCACCTGCGATGGAGAAACTGAAAGAGACTTTTGACAAGTTTAGTCGCAGCCCTAGAAATGTAGAATAAATGAGTAGCAAGCTGGAGAACATCGTACCCATTCCAGAAGCCTACGCAGTTACTAACTGTGGAGATTGCCCCTTCTACTACGATAGTAAGAATTCATGCAGGTACTACAATATGAAACGGCACCCTTGGATTACGAACAAAGACCGAGGTGCGAAGTTCGATTATGAGAAGCCCAGTGTACCGGAAAACTGTCCGCTACGTGTGGGTCCAGTTATGCTGTATCTGAGAGGTGAACCAAAATGAGTTTAAGTAAAGAAGACCTGGAAGCGATTGATGACATCGTACAGAAGTCAGTCAACCGTGGGATGACAGACCAGGAACGAGATGAGATGCGTGACGCCGTGAAGCGCATGATGAGAATGCGCATGGAGTCCAACGCGGTTGGTCCATTTCTCAAGACGCAGGCCGGGTACACGCCGGGCGATGAAAGCGCCCCGTTTTTCTCCGAGAAATTTCTATACCCGTTGTTGGGGAAGAGTGACGCCAGAACTGTGCTGGCGATTTTGAAGCGAGTAATTAAAGCTACTGGCTTGTTCAAGCAAGAGGAACTGTGGAGGCTATAGACCGAGTATAGCCTCGTAGGCCATCATCATATTGTCTTGGGCGTTCAGTAGTTTCCCTTCGATGTAGACCAAAGCGGCTTCTTCCCTACCATGCCCAGTTGTCAATTCTCTTTTGGTTTTAGTAGCCAACCCCCCGATTGCCTCTGATACCTTCAGGAAACCCTGCTCCAACTCTGGGTAGTTGTGCTGATCTACAGGGGGCTTCTTGCCACGCAGCAGTGCTGTTCTGATATCTTCTTCTTCGAGCCGTTTGTAAACGTTACCGTTTACCCTAATCCGTTTGGGCGGTTCTGCTCTCACGTAAAGACGCCCGTTGACTTTGATTTTATTTGGAACTTTTGGCATAGCTGTTACTTCCTTGAGTTACTAGAATAGGTATAACATAGAAATAACATCAGCCCCTCCTAGTTCTAACCCCATTCTCTCTATACAAAACAGGGTATCCCAGGCTGGAGCATATCTAGGGGGTCTCTCTATACAAAAAATTCGTTGAAGTAATTGAAGCTAAAACTACACCAGCCGGGTAGGTTTTAAGGTTGAGTACCTCTGCACAAGTCGGACGCTGAATTCATGAGGAGGTGCATGAAGCTGATGAACAAATACAGCATATTTGCCGCGCTGCGCCCGAATATATTGGTGAATTTAGTAACCACAACGACCTGCTTGCTTGTTTCTGTGCTTGGAGGGCGTTGAATTAACACACAAGTCTCTCTATACAAAATGGGTTAGGGTATCCCAGGGCGTAAATACCCCCTTCTCTCTATACAAAAACGCGTTGATTTAATTGAACCGACTTTTCAGTCCCTTGGTCCCGAGGCAATTCCAATCCCAAAAGGGATTCCCATTGGCCCTGACCCCTGCCTACCCCTAGGGTATAGACTAATGGGATTCCCCATCAGGAGCGGCCCGCGCCCGCGTGCCTCCCCGACCCCTCCCCTTGATGCCCGTCGCTACGCTCCGGTGCAGGAATGGCTTGCAGTACCTCTAAACGGTTCTCATTGGCACCTAGAAGCCGAGGGAAGGGGGAAGGTCATACCAGCATACCCCCGGAGGGCCGCGCCGCTTAGAACGGCTTACAGAGCGTTTAAGCGGATTGATTTAATTTCATGCAAAGGGGTTGCACTGCCCGCCTTTGTGGACATATTTGAGTTGAAGCAAAAAACCTCACAAAAATCGGGCGCTAGAAATTAAATGCGGAAAAATACTTGACCCGAAATAAATCGTGATTAACTTACGAGTGAGGCGGAAAAACCAAAACGCGCCACGGCGCAGACAACGGAGGATTTCGATGCCCTGTGATTATGTCAATCAAGCTGAGTTAAATCGTCGGGAGCGGGAGCGGTTAGAGGCGGAACGTGAGGCCGGGATGGTTGAGGTTGAGCAAGCCCTAGGTGCTGGTACTGCCGCAATCGTGCAGGATGCACTGGGCAATTGGTCTATCGAAGGTGTACCCCTTCCCAAAGGTATGCACGATAGCTGTGTCCTCGCCAGTCTTCAGAACCGTTGCTCAATGGAGTTTATGAACGCCTGTGCTATGAACGGGGCGGAAAACATGGACTTCATTGGAGCCCATGACGACAGCCACAAATAATCAGAAAAAAGTCGATTAAAGTATTGACGCTCGATTTTTCATGATTAACTTAGTGGTGAGGCGGAACAACCCAAAACGGAGGATAGCAAATGTCATTTGAAAAGAAAATTCGCAACATGATCAAGGCCCGGTCTGGTAACCTGTGGGTGAACACGGCGGAGGAATACCGCGCCGAGCGTAAGATCATGGCAGTGGCTTCTAAGCTGGGCCACAAGGTCTTTTGTTGGCGTTGCTCCGTGGGTATGTTCCCGGTGGAGAACCCCGACGAAGCCGATAAGGCTATGAGCAACCCCCTGAAGTTGGCCGAAACTTTGTTCAACTACACCAATGGTCCTATGACCATTATTGTTGAGGACGTTTCGAGCTATCTCAGCAACCCGCAGATTGCCCGATTTTTCAAGGATATCGGTCGCAAATCGCAATCCAGTAGCGCCCAGGAATGGGTGCAGGTAATCGCCCTGGATTCGGCGGACGTTCAACCTAACTTCACCCTGGTGGAGTTGGATCTACCGGCTCGCCCCGAGATCGAGAAATTGGTTGACGGTATGCTGCGTATGGTCCCTGAGCGGGTACGTGATGACCTTTCCCAGAACGGGAATAGGGACGCCGCCATTGACGCCCTGACGGGTCTTGAGGCGGCTCAGGCTCAACAGGCTATGGCCCAGAGCTTGGCCGAGGTCAAAAAGATCGACCCCGAGATCTTGATTCAGTCGAAAAAAGCCCTGATCTCTGGATCCGGTGCGATTGAGTGGAAAGACCCGGATCCCCGTGGGCTGGATGCCGTGGGTGGCCTTCGTCGGCTCAAAACGTATCTCCAGCGTCGGCGTAAAGCCTTCCAGAAATCCCGCGCCGAGGATATGGATCGCCGCCTTCCCCGTCCAAAGGGGATCATGGTAGCTGGGATCCCTGGTACGGGTAAATCTCTGAGCGCTAAAGCGGTCGCCGCTGCCTGGCAGCTTCCCCTTTTGCGGTTCGATGTTGGGGCCGCCTTTGGCAAGTTCGTTGGCGAGTCCGAAAAGGGGCTGAAAAAAGCCCTGAAGGTGGCCGAGGCGGTTGCTCCCTGTATCCTCTGGATCGATGAGGTTGAAAAGGGGCTCGCCGGATCCGGTGGCGGCGGTGAAAGCGACGGCGGAACCACTGTGCGGGTATTCGGTGAATTCCTTACCTGGATGAATGAAACCGAAGCTCCGGTGTATATCGTTGCTACGTGCAATAACCCAACGAATCTTCCGAGCGAGTTTTTCCGCCCCGGTCGGTTTGACCGGATCTGGTTTGTGGACTCTCCCAACCGGACGGATCGGGTTGAGGTTCTTAACATCATGGTCGACTACTACGGCCTGTCTGATGTTGGTTTGGATCTGGAAAAGGTTGCGGACGCCACCAGTAAATTTACTGGGGCCGAGCTTGAGCACGCCATTGTTGAGGCACTCTGGGCGGCTGATGATGAGGAAAGGGATCCGACTACTGCGGACGTTCTCAAAGCTGCCGAAGATGTTAACCCGATTGTGGTTGGTTGGGGTGACCGTGGAACCTTGGCCGAGGTGCGGGACTGGGCGACGGCGGCGGCGGTTCCGGCGAATGACCCGGAAGAGAAGGGATCCAAAGATGGCGAGTTCGCCGGTCGGGTTTATAACCTGATGGATGAGGACTCCGAGGATAAGGGCGAGGGCGGCGGTGAGGGTGATGATAATACCAACGCCGAGGGATCCAACTAGGATCTTTTCGGGCAAGTAATTCAACGAGAAAAAACGGAGGAAAAAATCATGTTGAAAGCGAAAGATCTGAATCCTTGTTATCTGGTCAATTTCCGGTGCAGCGTTCACGGCGGGATCCAATATCGCAGGGGTCAAGAGGACGTGGAGCAAGAGGGCCAGCGAGAAAAGGCTACGTGGGAAACGGTTAGGGTACTCAGTGACAAGGATGAGTATAAAAAGGCCACCAGCCTACGGGGCAAGTGTAAACGCGAGATCGAAAAGTTGGGCGTTGATTCTGTCCTGGGCGTTATCATGGATAAGGCACGTATCGCAGACCTGGAAAGCACCGTAACGGCATACCAGGAAGAGATCGACGCCTTTAACGCGGCGGCCAATTTCTCAACTATGCGCTTTGCTGTGGTCCGCTTTGAGGTCAAAGGGGATAACGAGGTAGCGCTTGAGAGTATGCTCTCAGATATGAGGGATACGCTGGACGCTCTGAGGGAAGCCGTGGCCAACGCCGACTATAAGGAGATCCGCAAGGTAATCCAAATGATGAAGGGCTACGCCACTGTCCTGCCAGGGGACGCTGCCAAGCAGGTAACCAACGCCATTGATGACGCTAGGGTCCAGGCGCGGCAAATCCGGCGAGCGCTCGAAAAGCGGGGCGAGCAACTGGAAGAGGTGCAGAATCAGGTTTCAACCGCTTCCGTGGATATGGCCCGATTCGCTCTGTTGGACACTGAGAGCACCGATAGCGCCGAGGACAACGGTGAGGCCGATGGTGACGACCTGGGCGCTGCCATGGCTGGTGTCCGTGCCGCTGCGGTGTTCTATGACGCCGACGAGGACACTGGGGAAGGGGACGCCGATAGCGATGACAGCGACGACGCCGACCCTTTTGACGGTCTGATGGGGTCGCCGGTCCCGGATTTTTACGGGGTGGCCGACACCGACGACGCCTAGCGGCTTCGAGTGCCCCTCAGACGCGCTGAAAGGTGCCTCTGAGGGGCGTTCACAGCGCCCAGGCATCAGCGGTCCAGCTTGAATTAACTAAGCTCAGAATCGCTTACAGGGCGTTTCAGGCTAATTTAATTCAAGCGATTTTTTTCGGAGGTATACCCTATGGGATTGTCACTAGACGTTAAACTAATGAGCAAGAAATTAGGGGATAATTTAATCCCCGTTCTAATGCTCCGATTCGAGGGCGGTATTCATGCCCTTGCTGCTGTGGATACTTTCGAGCCCCCGCGCCTGATGTTGGCCGAGGCCGAGGATCCAAGTGAGCAGGTGCTAGGGCTCACTGATGGTGAGCATGTTTTCGCTGAAGTACCCAAAGTCGAAAACTGGATCAATGATGCGGATAAAGCCGGGTATTTTGTGCTACTCGTATCCGTTCCGATCCCCAACGGTGAGGGGGATCTTGCGAGGGTGCTGATCGTCCGGTTCCCCTTTGGGCATATCCTGGCGAATCCGGGGCCAATGAAGGTTGCCGGATCGGATCTAACCGAGGCGCTATTGGGATCCGCAAACGATGGATCCACAAACCATGAGGATCTGATCCAAAAAACGACGAAGCTGGTCGACTCTATGACCATGGCTGAGAACTAAGCCTAACCCTTTCCCCTGGGCCTACTCCTAGGTCCAGGGCTTCCCCCTCCCCTAATGGGAATCCCCTTAGTTTAATACCCTGGGCCTAGGTGTAAGGGATTCCCATTGCTCCCGCCCCTGCCACCCCCTTGTCCGCAAAATGCAAAAAAGTCGTTTTAAATACTTGACCCGAAATAAATCGTGATTAACTTGCAGGTGAGGCGGTAAAAAACAAAACGGAGGCAGTCATGGCACTTTCAAGCTGGCAGGTAAAAGAGCTAAAACTAAGCGAGCCCCAGCAGTACGCGCTACTGTTGCTAGGTGCAAGGCAAACCCGACAGGATAAGCACCAGATGGTGCGGGTATGTCGGGCAGAGGATGGGGGCTATAGCAAGCCGAGTTACTGGTCTGGAATCATCAATTTTGCTTCACGTAAAAAAGATGCCAGCCGTAGTAAAAAGGCGATCAGGGTTAAGACCTTTTTGGCCATGGAGAAAAAAGGGTTTATCCTACTCTCCGATACCGACGCCACTAGTAAATACGAGCTTACAGCCCAGCTTACAGATCTGGGCTGGGAGATCTTCGATTACCTGGCGCAGCGTTCGCAGAATATAGTCGATGTCTATGACCGTCGCCTGGCGGCTCTCACCGCCGAGGAAAAGGCAAAGCCGAAGGTATGGGACGTGTGTATTAAAATGCGGCGTAAAGTCGTGAAGCCCGAGTATCAGCACGCCGACGAAAGCTATACCGGTATTGAAGCTGCTACCGCAGAGGCGGCTATGGAGATCGCCCGTGACAAGTTCGCAGAGGATGAGGCTAAAGGGGATATGTCGTGGTATAAAGACGCAAACTATTACCGCAGTAACGACGCCGAGGCATTCTGGGGCGAGCAAGCAAGCGACGACGGGGTAAAAGCCGAGCACCGGACGGTTGAAATGCGGGTAGACCCAGACCCCGACGAGACCAACGCGGAGCTTGACGAGGCGTTTAAGATGCGGGCCAGTAACCGAGTCCGCGAAGAAATGACGCCCCCTTGGCGACTCAAAGGAGTAACGGCGTATGTCAATGAGGGGAAGCGTGCACCGTATCTGATGGATAAGGTCTTGAAAGAGACTGGCGGGATTCGTCTTGATGACGCGCTGGCCGAGGATGCGCCCGACGAGCCGGATACTGAAATCGACCCGGAAGACGACGCCAACCTGCAACGGTTCGCCATGATGGACCTGGAATAGTATCTCAGATCGCCTGTAAGCGATTCTAGGCGCAGTTAATTGAATGGATGGGTCAGGAGCCCACCCGACAGTTAGCGCCCCAGAGAATCGCTTACAGGCCGTTTTTGAGTGTCGGTAAATCAACGCGAAAAAAGGGACTGCAACCCATGACTAATAACACCAGGAGCAATAACCCCAGAGGCCCCCCGGAAAACAACCGCCTATCCCAGCCGACACTGTAAAGGGTTACCTAACTAGTAGGTCACTTCTAACAGCACGGTAAGGAGATAAAGGCTATGGCACCGAAAGGACACCAAAAAGACTGCAAGTGTACAGTCTGCAAAAGCAAGCGAGCCAAAAAGAAAAGGGCAGTTCCGAAGGCAAAAGAAAAGGCCACCCCTAAAGCGGCCTCAACTCAGAAGCAACGGCTAGAACGGTGTGAGGTACTGATAGACGTTCTATGTACCAAGATGGGATTAAACCCAGACAAGCTCTATGAACACACCAAGAAAAGGGCCAAAGCCTGGAAGGACAAAACAGTCCCACTGGGCTAATGGGAATCCCATTGGTCTAACCCCTACCCCTAGGTATAAGGGAATCCCCTTAGCCGAGCCCCCTCCCCTACCCCTCCCAATACCGGGAAAAATGCGATTAAATACTTGACCCGGAAAAATTCGTGATTAACTTACGAGTGAGGCGGTAGAAAACAAAATCAACGGAGGATTCGATGCCAGTACCCAAAGGCCACAAAGACGGCTGCAAGTGTTTCGCATGTAAAGCCTACCGGGCAGAGGTGGAGCAATTTAACCTAATCAACAAGGTCCACAGTCATAGCGATGACTGTGGCTGTGACGATTGCGTTACCTTTATCGCAGGGCATCATGCCGCGTGTAGATGTGGTAGTTGCGTTACCCTTGGCGGGTCCGATAAGGCACGCCGGGAGTTAGGGGTAACGGCGAGACTCCTACCCTACGACTATAAATCTAATGGCTGTCAATGCCGGTCCTGTCTGAAAAACAGGAAAAAACTGAGCAAGAGCAAGCCCGCAGTTACGGGTCACGAGATCAACTGTAGTTGTCGCCATTGCCGCGCAGTGCGAAAGCGTAACGAAATGGTTGAGAGCTTCGCCCGTGCTACGAAAGAAGCCGAAGGCAATACCCTAGACGAGAGGATGATGGACGTAGAGACTGAGCTAGGCAAGGCGCGGGCAAGGATTTCAGACCTGGAGGCAAAAGAGGCGGGGCAAAAGGAAGAGATCGCAGATCTGGAAGCGGCGCACCGCGCACATTTGACGCGGTTTCTAGCGCTGGAAAGGGCGTTTAATTACTGTGACAAGGATACGCCTAACGTCCTTTGCCACTGTGCCGACTGTCGCCAGAAGCGGACGGACTATGACAACGACCGTAAGGCTACGGCTAAAGCTACACCCCTAGGCGGTTGCTTTTACGGGTATGATAAACCCGACTGCGAAGGCTGCAACTACAGCGATGGCTGCGACAAGCACCGCGAGGATAATAGGCGGGCGGCGAAGTCGAACGGGGTCACGGATTGCGGCCATGACAACTGTATTCTCTGCGACCCGGATTCGAGCTACAACAAAGCACGCCAAGCATACCGTGAGGCGCACGGAGAGGCCCATAGGAGCCACAGAAAACGCGTTGAAGTATCAGCGCCCGTTTCTGGCGAGAAGTCCCCGGAGGATCGCAATCAGGCGATTCTACGTAAACAAGCGCACGGCGCGGTTAAAGACTTACTACTCGACTTGAGGACTACCTACGATACACTGGCAGGCGGTAGCAGTGAGGATAGGCTACACGCATTGTCTGGTAGCCATACCGACGCGGTAAGGACAGCGCGGGGAGCGGTGCAGAGGGCCATTAGTGCGCTCAACTTCGTTGACAGGGGTATCAATACCCGCGATGGTGATAAAGCCCCAGTCCTATGGGGAGTGATTACCAACGGGGTCCACCGTGGATTGTCGCCGGTTAATGGCTGCAACTGTGAGCACTGCGCCAAGTACCGCAAGGACAACCCCGACCATAACCTAGTCTACGGTAATGAGCTTGACGCGGATATTGGTAGCCGCAATGCCAAGGACTTGGATGAGCCTTGTGATGGTACAGAGTTCTGTGAGTGTGCCGACTGTGCACGGTTCCCCACGTTTGTTATCAAGGGTAACACCGAGGATATGCTGGCCTGGATTAAAAGGGTACGGGCAGAGGGTACATTCAGGGATTGCCAAGATGACGACTTCTGCAATTGTGACGCTTGCAATTATGAGCGGTCGGAAAGTTTCGGCTAAAGTATTGACTCCGATTTAATCGTGATTAACTTGGTAGTGAGGCAGGAAAACAAACGGAGGATAGCCCATGTGTCAAGATGGTAAATGCGACCATAACCACGGCCCAGAGGCGCGGTCTATGGAATCGGACTTTATGCTGCACGAGCTATCCGCAAGGCAAGCCCAAACCCAGGGTAAGCGGCGGCAGTTCCAAAAGCACGCTCTAACGGCCCTGGCACTAGCCCAGAGGATCCATATGCGGAATGCTATGGAAAGGCGGCTCAAGTCAACCGCCGAGGGTGCGGAGATTGAAAAGCTCCAAAACGCGGCCCGAATTGCCCACAGTCACGGCGGCTATATTCGGAAGGCTGGATAATGCCTGTAATTAAATGCGTCCAATGTGGTAAGCCCGTGGAGCACGCCAGGGAGTGTTACGCAATCCCGACCTGCTACGGTTGCCTACCGCCACCCGAGCCACTGCCGGTTATTCCGGTGCCGAAGCCTGAGAAAAACGAGGTGAAGTAATGCCAGTGTATTGTGACGAGGATTTCTGGTGCCCGTACTGCGGTTGTGTAATCAATGCCAATCAGGTACACGAGCCCAACCACCACCAGGACATTGACGAGCTAGATCCACAACGGGCTGTGATGGTATCTGAAATGTCGAAGGATGATCCCCGGCGTAAAGGAGCCAAAAAATAAAGCGGTTCTCTATACAAAACAGGGGGGCTTAGTTTAACGCAAATATCAGGGGGGCAATCTGAGCAAAAACCCATTGCCTTTCTAAATGGGATTCCCTAACACCTATGCCCTATACCCAGGGTATTAGGGAATCCCCTTAGACATATGGGAATCCCCATAGGCCCACCCCTTCCCGCACGCAAACCCCACCCGACCCCTTGCCGAGATATACCTCTGAGAAGCCCTAGAATAGCCGTGGTTAAACGTTCTAGGATACTCTGGTACAAGGGGACCGGCTACGTTTACCTAAGCTCAGAATCGCTTACAGGCTCATTTAAAATAATGCACAAAAATACTTGCGCTCAGTTGGATCGTGATTAACTTGCAGGTGAGGCGGCAGAAACCAAAACGGAGGCACCGATGAGCTATTTCGAGAAACGCGTTGTTGTGCTGGAGAAGTGGCGGGATGCTTCCCCCTTCGATATTCTGGCCGAAGTTCTAAGCAAGATCGAGGAAGCTAGTATGCTCCTGAGTTGTCTTCAGGGACGTGACTGGTTGGGAGCGGGCAGCACCATTGACACGGACGAAAAAAGTCTGTTGTGGCGGGTTGCTGATAGCACGCTAGACGGTTCCCGAATCAACGTCCAGGCGCTACTACGCGTTTACGAGAAGGAAAGGGAAGACCCCTCTGGTAAGCTCTACAGAACAGATAGCTACCAGTGGCGAAAGAAGGCCGAAGAACAGGCGGAGAAGGACGCGCAGAGTCGAAATAAAAAGGAATAAAAATTCGATTAAAGTATTGACTCTCATTTCTTCGTGATTATCTTAGAAGTGAGGCGGCAGAAACCAAAACGGAGGCAGTCATGATCGAGAACTACAAACGCAGCTACAGGGAAACGGGCGTTAGTTACTCCCTTAACTTCGGGTGGCGCAGTAGCCCTGATGCGGGGTTCTCTTTCCCCTGTGACGAGGATGGCACCCCTAACTGGGATGGTTATGGGGACCGGCCTGAAGCTCTGGCGAATCTCCGGGGTTGTCTCTGCGGCGAATTCGACGTGGTATACCAAGGGGTAGTCAAGGATGAGTGGTCCTGGCGTGTCCCTGGTAGTGGTCGCTGTCATTGCGGTAAATATGTGGAGCTTGCCCAGTTCACTAATACCTGTGACGGCTGCGGTGCGGACTACAATAGCTCTGGTCAAGAGTTGGCCCCCCGTGAGCAGTGGGGCTATGAAACCGGCGAGCACTGGACCGACTGCATTTAATCGCAATTAAATTCGGGTTCAGTTATTGACACCTGAATAAGCGTGATTATCTTAGTGGTGAGGCGGCGGAAAACAAACCTTTCAGCAAACGGAGGATAGCATGTCCAATTCCAAAGAGACCAACGTCGACAAGCAGGCCCGCGTCTTTGCTCAGATGAACTTCCAGAAGCATGACGCTCTGGGACTCGTGGAGCAGATGGACAAGGTATCCCGTGCGCGTAACTGGCGCGGTGCTGTGGCCAAGCGTTTTCGGATGGCCGTGTGCGCGGCAATGGAAACCCTCCGTACCCAGAAGGCGAGGCGTTAAATGTACGCCGAGGATTTGAATACGGATCCGTCGTGCCCGAACTGTGGAACGGATGTGGATCACGCGGCTGCCTTAGAGGCGGCGTTGAATGCAGATCCCCTTACCTGTGATCACTGCACCACCCGCTTTCGGGTGGAGTCACATATCCTCTTCGGTACGGAACGTATCAAGGAAGGGGAGGGATGAGTAATGCGAATAAAAAAGGCAAGTCCCGAGAGATCTTCAAATATATGTCGCTTGCGTATGACGTTACAGCGGCGAAAGCCCTTGTGGAAGGGCTGGAGGCTGGGGCCGAGGTTGAACCCCTCAAATGGCGGGACTGGATCAGCCGGGAGATCCGGTGCGGTGAGTCTAAGCGTATGCTCACACTGGGAATCGGAGTTAATCACGCTCACGTTCCCACCGTGGATCTGGAAAGCCCGATAATCGTCGCCCGGTTCACAATGCCAGGGGATGAGGCAGTGATCCCCATTCCCATCGACGGCTGGCATCGGATCCAAAGAGCAATCAACGAAAAGGTGGAGAAATTACCAGCCTACTACTTGAGCTTGGAAGATTCTGAGAAGGTACGGCTGCGGTAAGCTCTCTCTATACAAAACCTGGAGGTGGTAAATGCGGCGATAGTTCTCTATACAAATCTGTCTTTTTTACCCTACACCAGCTTTTCGGAGACTCCAAAATCCGAAAAGCCCATTTCCAATGGGATTCCCTTTAATCCAGGCCCACGGTATACCCCCAGGGTATTAGGGAATCCCCTTAGACATATGGGAATCCCCATGGGTATGTTATTAGGGAATCCCCATAGGCTCCCCACTGTCTTAGTCCCCCTGACAGTACGCCCTAGATTGCACCTAAGACTTCCTGATAGCCTTGTCACGCCACGTTCTGGGGTATCAGCATACCAGTACCCCACAATGCCCTTGCGCCGCTTAGAATGCGAATCAGCGCGAATTAAAAAAATTCGCTTTTTTACTCGAAAAAGGGTTGTGCACCGGTTGAATCGTGATCACCTTACGAGTGAGGCGGAAAAACCATTTTCACGGAGGTTCCCAGATGGCGAAATTTGAACTGTCGATTCACGAGGATTATCTGGCTGGACGTTGGGGCGTATGGGAAGGCGTGCGCGAAGTCGTGCAAAACGCTCTGGATGCCCAAGACGATTATCCCTCGTGTCCCATGGAGATCACCCATAGCGGTGGCCATCTCCAAATTCGCAGTGATGGCGCAGTCCTCGGGCAAGAGGTTCTCTTGCTGGGTAAAACCTCCAAAGAGGGCCGGGAGGACCAAAGGGGACAATTCGGGGAAGGTCTTAAACTTGGTCTTCTGGCGTTGGTTCGTGAGGGGTACGATACCTACATCATGAATGGGGATAACAAATGGACCCCCTACATTGACCGGAGCGAGAATTTCGGTGGGGAAAGGGTGCTCTGGATCAATGTCCGCAAGATGCAAAAGCGGAGCGAGGATTTCACGGTTTACATCAAAATGAACCGTGCCCAGTGGGGTTTTCTCAAAGATCGTTTTCTGGATCTGGACGCCGGTAATTGCGGCGAAAAAGTCAACTTCTCGCAGGGCGAGATCCTTTTGGATGATGAGCAAAAGGGCAAAGTCTACGTCAAGGGGATCTATGTCCGGTCCTACGATGATATGGACTATGGCTACAACTTCACGTATGGCGTGGATCTGGATCGTGATCGTGGTATGGTCGATGATTGGGATCTCAAATACACCTGTGCCGCCGCTTGGAAAGAAGCATTGATGGCGGATCAGGATCGCTGGATGGATAAGGCATTCCAGGCGCTCAAAGAGGCCGACTCCAAAGATCTGGAAAGTCTCGGATCTCGTCTGAAGTATGACGCCGACGCCGCCCCTATTCGCCAGGGATTCGCGGATCTATTCTTGGAAGAGAACGGATCCGATGCGGTTCCCGTGTCCTGTGAGGATGAGGCGCGTAAGGTGGAGTTTTACGGCAAAAAAGGCGTAGTGGTCGCATCGCCTTTGCAAGCGGTCTTAGAGCAGTCGTTTGGGTCCATGGAGACTATCCTACGGGACGCCTCTGAGAACGCAGGCGAGGTTATCCCGGTAGACGCTTTGACGCCTCGGGAGGCCCGCAATTTCGACGGTGCTTTGCGGCTCCTTTATCTCTCCGATTGTGGGGATCTGGACAAGCTGCAAAAGCAGGTCGAAATCTACGATTTTCAGGATCCGAAACGCCTCGGGATCTACGACCCGAATAAGGTGGATGAGGATACGGGCCTGTGTCGGATCCGCGTGGCGCGGAAAACCTTGGGATCCATTCCAGAGGCGCTTAAAACCCTGATCCATGAAAAAGCCCACGAGACGGGTGACGATGGATCCATAGACCACCGCGCAAAGATGGAGCGGATCTGGGGCGACGTGACCGAGAATCTGCTGGACATGGCGGGATCCGGGTGGCTGTTTAAGTAGGGATCAAATAGGGGATCCACGGTGGATCCGGATCCGACACATTGGATCCGGATCCACTTTATTATATAGTGTAGTGGGGATTCCCTTACGCCCTAGTCCATACCCTAGGGTATAGGTATAAGGGATTCCCCTGACGATTTCTTTTTTCGATTAAATTACATTTACCCATTGACCCGAGGCGAATCGTGAATATATTTGGGGTGAGGCAGAGAGAACTAAAACGGAGGCGCGATATGAGTATCCTGGCAATTCTTCCGATGGGCAACAACGTATTTATGGTTCGCCGTAAGTGCGGCTATTACCTGGAAGAGAATGGGGAAGTGTCGCGCCTGGACACTCACCCTGCCCACGATATCTTTATCGGCAAAATCCCGGCCAACGAGCACCGCAAGGGTGGTGTGGCGTCGGGAGAAATCGAGGCGAAGTAATGGCTATGGAAAACGAAGAGGAATTTGATGTTGTCGGGTTCGTCATGGATTACGAATCTGGGCAGCTATCCGACGAGGATACCATCGCTGGATTCCAGGTCTTGATCGACAACGGCGTAGCCTGGAGTCTTCAGGGCCACTATGGACGGACAGCCACCGCCTTGATCGAGGGCGGCCACTGTAAGCCCCGCCAGTAACCCCACCAACAATCCTACCCAAGCCCATACCCTGGGCTATGTCTTTAGGGAATCCCCTGACGCCTTTTCTCACACGTCCCCATTTCGATTATAAGCGGTGCTAGGCGTCTAAGGTGCCAGCGTACCAGTCCCCCCTGATACTCTCCGTCTAGCCCCCTCTCCGCTCGCCTACGCCCTACTGCTGATACTGTTCTGATTCTCGATAATGAATTCCTTGATCGCGTCGGCGTACTTGAATACCCCAAGCCATTGGTTGGCGTAATAGGTCAAAGGGTATTTGCCGAAGCCGAAGACCGAGATCGCGCCTTTGGGGGATACTTTGAAGAATACCCCCGCCTGAGACATCTTCTCTTTTTTCTTGAGCTTCTTTTTCGCAGTTAGCAATTCTTCCCGTAGCTGTCGGATTTCTTCCACTGGTGATAGTTCTGCCATTTGTGTCTCCGTTTTTCATTGCACTACCTCAACCAAAGTATTACCACGATTAAATTCGATTCAAGGGTTGACCTGCATTTAATCATGATTAACTTTGAAGTGAGGCAGAGAAACCAAACGGAGGCAGTTCGATGGACAAAATAAAAATGCGTTGCTGTGACTGCGGCGCAGAGTGGACTGAGATCTACCCGGATGGGTTAGAGGATTCCACGGAGTCCTATTCCGATCCCGACGACCCCAAGCCCTGTGATTGCCAATCGCAGTTTCAGGCAGTGGTCCTAGCTAGGCTGGAAGAAGGGAGCTTCTAATGCTGCTCGCATCACCCGACATTTCCAAGGATGACCTGATTGGCATCATCACCAAGCAAGTCATTGACCAGAACCCCGAGGACAAGCGGGTTGTGGGTCGTGATCAAATGATGCTTCACCCTGGGCTGGTGGTTGAGTTGCGACGGCTCACCGACCGCTTGGAAGACATGAGCGCCGAGGAATTGCGGGTCATTTTGATCCGTGGTAACTTCGCCCATTGTGAGGGGTAGCCGATGGACGCCGAAGAAATCAAAAAGCTCTGGCGGTATCCACCAGCGAAAAGCATCGAAGAGGTGTTAGCTCATATGCAGCAACACCTGCAACCTGGAGCACGGGTATCAAAGCTAATTTTGACCCAGTGGGTAAACACACTGGAGAAATCCGTAGCTGCTCTCAAAACGGAAGAGGGGTAGACCATGCAAAACTACAACCCGCTGGCTGAGGGGCACGTTACCGACACCGCCGTGAATCTGGAAGATGGGCGCAAGTTCTGGGTGCTCACTGAGCAAGGCTACGAATACCAGGACTCCATCAAAACGTACATGGAGGTTCGAGGCTACGAATTTATCAGCGCAACCGTTACCACGGAAACGGCGCTGAAGATCTTTCAAGGATGGGCGCGTCCTCTAACGGAGTAGCCCTCTCCCTGCCAGTTCTCCCCCAGTCTGGCCCTCTCCTATTCCCTGTCAATAAAAAGCCCTTAGATTCGATCTGGGGGCCTCTCCCCTTTCCCTAGTGGGGAATCCCTAACACCCTACCCTATGCCCTAGACCAACCAGGCCCAGAATCGACGGAGGGGGCCGGGACAATCCCGCTGGATAGAAATGTAGTCATCGGAGCCGAGGATTATGTGGTCAAGCACCTTGACCTTGTAACGGCGCAGATAACGCCGTGCATACTTGGTGACGTTTAGGTCCGCTTGTGACGGAATGGGGTTAGCCTCTCCAGGGTGGTTGTGGGATAGGATCACATATAACGCCTCCCAATGTTTAGCACTTCCCAACACCAGATTGAAATCCATCCTCACCTGATCCCTATTACCCCGAGCTAACTCCACCACTTTAATTAGCTCTTTATCCTCATCCAAGAGGATAGCCTTAAATACCTCTACGGGCTGAACGTGGTGCCCGGTAGCCTGGAGAATATTTACAGCTTCGTTTGGGGTCATTTATCCACCTCACTCAAAAGCTAATCATTTACTTTTTTTAGTCAAGGTATTGCAATTCGTTTTTTCATGATTAACTTTGAAGTGAGGCAGAGAAACCCAAAACGGAGGTCGAGATCATGTTGCAAATCGTAGGCTATTTCGAGGGTCGTGGTGATATCCTGGCGTATGCCGATGCCGCCCGCGCTGAGTTCGTGGCCAATGTCTTCAGGTCTTACCTGGGCAATAGCTGGACGATCACCGTCCAGACCATGGGGCAGCAAGTCCAGGGGGTGCGTAATGCCGCGTAACAAGAGGAAGGAGAGCCCCCGGCGAGCAGCCAAACGACAGATGACCTTGGTGGCAGCGATGGTCAATAAGGCTATCAAAAAAGGACAGTGCCCCGATTGCGGCGGCAAGCTCACGGCCCGGCACGGGCATCAGTCCTGCTCCAAGTGTGACCAGGATGCGTTGAGCATTCCGGGTTACGCCACCCTTCCGGCATAGGAGAAAACCATGGTCAACGTATCAATCCCTCTCGAAGACGAGAACAACGATGCGATAGGATACATCGAAAAAGAACTAAAGGTAGGGCAGGTGGAGGATATCATCCTCTGTGCGCGGGCGGTTGTCCGCGCCGATTCGGACGGAAGTTCTGAGCTATTTTCACTGGTAGACCTGCTCCGCGATGTGTTACAGGAATACGGGCTAGTTAACTCCAAGGAAGGTGAGTAATGCCAAAGTTTCTAGTTTCACTGAGAGCCCTAACAGCGAAGGATGCCACCGTCGTAGTCGAGGCCCCCGACGCGGACAGTATCGACTTGAAAGAGGTGTACTGTGCCTATGATGACACGGGGTGGGAAGACTCCGAAGATTGGGATCCTGGTGAGCACCAGATCGAGAGGCTAGCAACCGACGAAGACGGTGCCGTGCAGATGAGGATAGACGAAGATGGCTATCCCGTGGAGGTGGACAACAATCCCGAGCCCACGGTGAAGCCTAGCGCCTGGGATGTGGACCCCGATTATCCCGTGGAAGATTGGCAGTATGAGGTTGCCAATGACGACACGCGCCAGGGATATCAGGACTGGGCGAGCAGCAAACGGGAAGAGGACTAGATCCATGCAGCAGATCCTCAACGCGCTAGGGATCCATATCTCCACCGGCCTTTTCCTGGGCGTGTTCCTCGCGGCTTTCCTGGGAAACGCTCTCGCCATCCGAATTTTCCGACGCCACTAGGCCCCCTCCTCTCTCTATACAAAATCCAGCTTTCCTCCTCTCGGATAAGAAATCTTATCCTTCCATAAAATAATTTGTGAAAAATCGGTTTTCTGGGTTTTCTGCCAAAACCAGCCTTACCCCAGGGGATTCCCCTGGGTATATGGGATTCCCCATAGTCTGCTATGGCCTGCCTAGGGTATTAGGGAATCCCCATAGGCCCCACTATTCGCGCCTACGTGGGGGCATGGGAAATGGCAGGGGACAAGAGGACCAGGATTGCCCCTCAGACGCTCTCATTGCGATCCTAAGCCACGTTCTCTGGTAGTCTGGTATCAGCGCCCATTTAATCCAGGCCCGTGGCTTAGATGGGCCAGTCTGCGCTGAATTAAAAAAATGCGTTTATTTACTCGCAGGGGGTTGTGCTTTTTTCAATCGTGATAATGCTTTCGGTGAGGCGCGGTAATTTCGCCGCAAAAACCCGGAGGTTCCCATGGCTACTCGAATTGAACTGCCCCGCAACAAAGGCTCCCTTCCCCACGGCGGCGGCGATCTCGTGGAAAAATTCGTCGCCCGGTCCATCCCTGGCGCGACCGTCAAGTGGCGCGGTCGGCTCATGAACGCGGGCGTCGGCATCGCCTACGGCTACGCCCCCAGCGCGGCGGAGCAGGCCCACGCGTGGGACGTGGCGCGGGCGGTCATGGCGCTCCTGCCCAAGCGGGCGCTCAAAGCGGCCCCCGTGAAATGCAAATCGCGCTGCATGTCCATGGGTGACGCGGAGGCCGCCGCGAAAGCGCGGTGGGGCAACCACGAGTGCCAGACGCCCAGGCGGGCGGCGCACGAGTAACTTTCATCCGGGGCGGCGCTTCACCGCCCCGGTCCTCCCCCCGGCGTAGGCCGCGCAATCCTACGCCGGGGATTTTTATTCCCGCCTATGGGGATTCCCATTAGCCTTAGTCCTAGGGTATAGTCCAGGGGATTCCCATTAGTCCATACCCTAGGGTATAGGTATAAGGGATTCCCCATGGGTGGGATTTAATTTTTTGGATCCAGTAAAATAATGGGTTGTGTTATTGGGGATCGTGATTATGTTCTGGATGAGGCGCGGTAATTTCGCCGCAACAAATCGGAGGTTCCATGTTTTTTGATGATGTAGATCACGAGCCCTGGAAGCTGACCAAGAATCTGATCGGATCCCGTATGCCCGAGTCCTGGGATTGGAAGGAAGCGGAACACGCCAGTAAGGCGATCCACAAATTCAGGCTCTATGATGACGATGGGATCTTGTACTATGAGGGGATCTCTTGTTGTGACTCTAGCTTTGATCCCCTGGAGGATTGGGGTCTGCCCAACGCAGGCTGCACGGAGATCCGCTACTGGTCCAAACCCGTGCGGGATCCCAACGGCTCCTACGCCTGGCGCACCCTCTAGATCCGATCCCCTACAACTGAATGGATCTGGATCCGATTTTTCGGATCCAGATTTTTTTTCAACCCCACCTATGGGGATTCCCATTAGTCCATACCCTAGGGTATAGGCATAGGGGATTCCCTTTGGTCCCCATTTCAATTCTAAGCGTAGATAACGGCCTACGGGTACACTCGCCCCAAGAATAGGGAGAAGTCCTCGCTACGTGCGAATGAGGCCCTTTGCGACCATGATTTGCTCGAAGGCTGACAGTACCTCTGACTTGCGCCGTGCGGTAATGCCATATTTCTCACGTACCGTCGCTGTTACGGGTCTGCCTCTAAACTTCATGCCTAGCACTTCCAAGCGCATCCTTGCACGTAGGGAATTCATCCTCAATTCATTGAATCGATCCATAGCGGGCCTCCTGAGTATTTCTCGCCTCACCCAAAGCATGATCACGATTGGAGCTAAAACAACCCACAAATAAAAAGGGATTAAATTACATTTCCCCATTGTGGTATTGCGGATCGTGATTAACCTAGGGGTGAGGCAGATTGAATGGAGGTTCCTGATGGGTATGATTCTACGTGAGGCTGAAGTGGTTTACCGTGGTCGGCGGATTAACGCCAAGCGGAAAATCACCTGTGCGCTTGACGCCGTTACGGTATTCTCCGAATGGGGGATGGCTGACCGAGCGCAAGAGTGTTTCTCTGTGATGTATCTCAATGGGCAGCACCAATGCCTTGCGGTGCAGATGGTAGGCTTGGGCTCGTTGACGGAGGTGGCAGTCCATCCCCGTGAAGTGTTCCGGGGTGCAATGATTGCTGGGGCGGCGGCTGTGATCCTGGCGCACAATCACCCAAGCGGAGATCCTAAGCCAAGCGTAGATGACGTTAAGCTGACTCAACGTTTGGTGGAGGTTGGCGTCCTGCTGGGTATCCCGGTATTGGACCACGTTATCGTCGCCCAGGATAGGGACTACGTATCCCTAGCGACGGAAGGCAAGATGTAGTAAAGCCGGGTCCATTAAATTGGACCCGTGCTCCCCTCCCCTATGGGGAATCCCTAATACCCTAGGTATAGACATAAGGGATTCCCCATGAATTAAAAATGGATTAAATTACATTTACCCCTTGTGCTACTTCTAATCGTGATTACGTTCTGGGTGAGGCGCGGTAATTTCGCCGCAAACAACGGAGGTTCCCATGGACGCGAATGATTTAACCCCTGCCCGCGAGTACCGCGAGCCCTTGATCGAGTCGGTACGTTACGGCACGTTCCTCAACAACATCACCCTGGAGGTTCGGTACAGCGACAGCACGGGTTGGGAAGGATCCTTTGAGGCCGACGTCATGGATCTGAATGACGCCTTCCGGGTCGCCATCAAATCCGCTCTGGATTTCGGCGCTCTCAACTGCCTCCCCAAAATGGATCTGGATCTTTGTGAAAAGGTCAAGGCCGAGGTTCAGGAGCGCGAAGCTATCGAGCGCCGATTCGCCGCCCGTTGGAACCCCACCGCTATCTGATCCCCTTTCACATATGACCTGATCCGGATCCGAGCAATTGGATCCGGATCCATTTCCTTCCTGGTAGAGAATGGATCTAATCCGACTCCGCCAGGTTAAGGGGATTCCCATTAGTCCATACCCTAGGGTATAGGTATAAGGGATTCCCCATAGGGGCAGAATAAAAAACGAGGTTAAGTATTGACTCTCGTTTGATCGTGGTAATGCTCTGTGCGAGGCGCGGTAATTTCGCCGCAAACAACGGAGGTTCCCATGTCGACCAAAGAAATCAAGCTCGAAAATGATGAAGGTGAAATGTACGTCGTGGACGCTCCCGTCAAATGGGAAATCTGCTACCAATGCCAGGGCGAGGGTAAACACTCCCATCACATGGGCGATTGGACCGGTTCGGAGTGGGCAGAAGAGGACCACGATTTTCAAGAGGACTACATGAACGGCGCGTATGACAAAACGTGCCAGTGCTGCAAGGGTACCGGGAAAATTCTGGAAGTTGATGAGGAAGGTTTTTTGCAGGAAAACCCCGACGCCTACCGCGATTGGGTGGACCACCAGAATCACCTAGCGGCATTCGCTGAGGAACAAGCGGCAGAGCGCCGGATGGGCGCGTAGGTTCGCGGTTCTCACTCTCCCCCTCCCCAGTCTACCCCCAAACATATAACGTCGCTTAGGATCGCGTACAGCGCGATCCAGCTTTTACCCTAGGGTATGGTATTAGGGATTCCCCTGCAAAACTGTTTTTAAATTAAAATACATTTATGGGTTGTTTTAATTTCAATCGTGGTAATGCTTTGTGCGAGGCGCGGTAATCCAGCCGCAACAAACCGGAGGTTCTCATGGATCGCATCAATCCCGTTCTCGCGCTGGCCACTTTGCTGGTTAGTCTCACGATCAAAAACGTTTCCCAACTGGGCAACGCGCTGGTCACTGTTGCGGGGACTGATACCGCTAAAACTTTCGCCGCTGCACTTGTCACTGCGGTTGACTCCTGTGACTACCACGCCGCCGACTGTGACTGCTGCGACCACCACAACGCCAACTGCGAATGCGGGGACTGTGCGCTCCGCCGACAGGAAAGCAACTCCCGCGAATACTTCTACGCTCCCCAAGGTACGTCCCTTGTGATGCACTTTAATCCCAACAGCGAGCGTATCGCTGCAATCAAAGCGGTGCGTCTGCTTACCGCTTGGGGACTTAGGGAATCGAAAGACTGGGTTGACTCGGCGGTCGATTCTTTCGGTCCTGGTGTGAAGCCTTCCACAATTGATGCGGTCCTTTTCCATAACATGGATGATGACCTGGCGTATGCGGTTCAAGACTTCTACGTCTTGCATACTGAGGCGTACACTGCTGGGAGTTGGGTGCGTATCACAAATCAGCCCGCGTCTGTTGCACAGCGTAACCCGACGTCACACCTGGCGGCAACGTCGACTCACGATTTCACTTCTGGTTGGGGCGTCAAGCTCTACGCTAACACGCGGGACAATACCAAAATCTCCATGATCAAAGCATACCGCGCAGCTTTCGATTATCCCGTTGGTCTGAAAGATGCGAAGCATATCGTTGATCAGGCATTTGGCGACCGTCGCCCCATGTTCAACGGTCAACCCCAGGACCATTCCGTAACCATGTTTCTCAACTCCGGTGATAGTTTGGTTGAAGCAGTGGCCCGCGCACGTAAAGCCGACGACCGCCGCCGCATTGATGTTACCGTTGCCCATGAAAGTACCTTCGCTCATGATGAGTGTCTTTCCACCTTCGCCAGTCGGGCAGGCGTCAACGTCGTAAACGCGGGCCTGGAATACCGCTAGAACGGAACGGGGCCGTTTACTGCGGCCCCGTTCTCACTCTCCCCCTCCCCAGTCTACCCCCAAACATATAACGTCGCTTAGGATCGCGTACAGGGCGATTCAGGTTTTCCCCATTGGGGAATCCCTAATACCCTAGGTATAGACATAAGGGATTCCCCTGGATTACTTTTTCGATTAAAGTAATTTAATGGGTTGTTTTAATTTCAATCGTGGTAATGCTTTGGTTGAGGCGCGGTAATTTCGCCGCAACAAATCGGAGGTAAGCAAATGACGGATTCAATGTGGACCGCACTGCGGGATGGCGCGACCGGACTGGTAACACTACTGGTGATCGGCACGATCCTGGTACTGAGCGCCACTGGTTGCGCGGTCACTGCACGTAAACACAAAGCGCACGTGGCAGCCCCCGGTTTCAAAGTTGCTCGCAACTGGAAGCCGGGCAAGCGTTGTAAGACCATCGGCAAAGCAATAACCTCGCACGTGTCGGTCCTCGTGCAACGTGACTGCCTACGCAACGGCATGACCACGGTTGCTATGACCATCCTGAACGGTGAAGCCAAAGACGGAGTGAAGGGCGGCGTGGCAGGCGAGCACGGAGTGCAAGCGGTCACCGCGATCCTTGGTTACAAACCAAAGCTCGCACTTCTTTTCTACGGAACAACGAAAGGCGTGCACGTTGTCCTCGCCGCTGTCACGGGAGCGGCGACCAACCCGACTGTTGCAACCAAACATTAACATGGAGGTTCACATGAATTCGGAATACCCAAACGAAACAAACGGGCTTGGTCCTGAAGGTTCCAAAGGGATCCTTGAATCCTTGGACGCGTCACCTTACGACCAAGTTCTTTGGTCGGATCCGGATCTGAAACGTATCACGCGCCTGCGCCTACTCTCGGACCCCGGCTTCCCAATGTGGGACGTGTCCTATTGCATCGGGGAGATGCGGGACGGCTTCGCGTGTCGCGTGATCCTACCCTTCGACCAACTACCCAAACGTAATGTCAACGCAGCCATTACGTTTCACGCCCGTTGCTCCGGTGTCTACGCAAAGGGACTTGGGATCTTCGACGTTATCTCCCGCCTCTGGTAATTCCTACCTCACTGTGCATGTAAAGTTTCTTTACGTTTGTCAACTGCACACGTCGCAACGGTTTACATTACAAGGTGTAGTGTTTTGCTACACCAAAACGTAAAGTTTCTTTACGTTCATCGTCAACCGTGTAGGTGGATCTGGTTTACAATCGTAAACCAACTTTACAATCTGTGTAAAGGATCTTTACGTTCACTAAAAGTTTATTAAGTATGTTTAGATTTGTGAAACGGATTTAAGTACCAACACACATATTGTTTAAGGGGATCCATGCACATGTTTGCAAATGTGTAGTCACTAAAAGTATAAACGCAGTAACTAAACTAATTGTTTTAGTGAAGTAACGCATTGTTAACGTAATTAAATGCAAAGTGAAGTGTCAAAAACATATAGTTTAGATCCAAAACACGTGCAAGTGGATCTGAAAACGCTTGTGTCAAGGTAAAAAGTGCAATTGTATAAGCATTTTTTAGATCAAAAGAATGATAAAAATGCGTTTTTAATGTGTTTACGCTTTGCAGATCCGTTTCTAAACGTGTTTAATGGATCTAATTACACAGATCCATATAGGGGCTATTTAGGGATCCGCTAATAGCACTATTTGTGGATCTAGAGCATTGGATCCGGATCCGACTGGCGCTAGGGCCTTATCTATTCTCCTTTCACCTTCTCCAATCATCCTAGCTTACAATTCCAAACATCACTTTTAACCAAACTTACTCTTACTCAATAACCGTCACAGACCTCATTTACCATCACATACCCACCTGTCCTCCAAACATCCACTCTCAACAATTACCAACCAACCACATCGACATTTAGGCAAACTCTCCCGACAAATTCCACATTCCGACACTGTAAAAGCAGCAAACAACCCCCAAGAACCGATTACAACGCATCTAGCCGTATAAATAAAAAACATCGTTTAATTAAACAAATTCAGCACAAAAAAAGATTACTCAAATCACAAAAACAGTTGACTTCTGCATATAGCATAGCTAGATTAAACACGAGGCAGACGTATCCCAGAAAACACTTTTAGATACAAACAGCAAAAGCTAACACAACACGAGAAGCCAGGAGAGCATCTTGACAGACAACACCGACACACCAAAAGTGACAACCCGCTTCCTCAGAGACCACTGGAAAGAAGAACTCTCCAAGTTCTCTGACAGGACCGCTGACGTACGAGCACCTCTCAACAGGCTACTCGATGCATGGGGCTTCGACCTCTCCTCCAGAAGCCCTGGTGTAGCCTTCGTAGACGAGCAAGGCGTACCAGTCACCGACCTGGACCTGGCCTGTTTCATGTCTGCTCTGGCAGAGCCCAGAGCCGTCATCAACATCCCCGAGTACATGGTCCGACGAGCTAAGACAGTTACCGAAGGACAGATGACCGTAAGCAGCGACAACCGGCACGGTCCCATCCTGAACCTGTCCAGCAACCAAGACACCTTCAGTTTCGGTGTGGTCATCAGTGACGCACAGGTAATCGATGCTGACGGCAACATCGGTCTACCACGTACCTACATCATGCAGGACATCAATGGAACCTGGTACAAGGGTTGGAAGTCCATCGAGCTACTACAACAAGGTCTCACAGGAGACGTCTTCGATAAACTAGCTGGTGCACTCCAGTCCCTCAAGTTCCAATACTACGTGCACCCACTTCGCTGGCCCTCCTTCTATGGAGTACCTCACCTACTCGCACTGGCAGCAGATGCACGACTAGGCGACCAACTGAAGTTTATCCGTAAAGAACGCAAGCGTCTCCAAGAGGCTCTCGATATTCCTCCCAAGGTCTGGCCTAAGTCCACTAAAGTAGGTGAAGAGAAAAAAATCAAAGTGTGGGCATTTAACGTAGCCCTCGATGGCTTCGATCTAAAAGGCGAGTACAAACCCTACGAGGCAACCCAAGAGAGCTACGATAACCTGGAGCTACTACGCAAGCGTCTTGAGTCGCAGCAAAAAAGTCTTCGGTTCCAAATGCGTGCCACGCACTATGCCTTCTACACAGAAGCGTTTGGAAAGAATGTACCCAAGGTAGACTACCTGGACTGGCTCAAGGGCGAGAACCCCAACCTGCAACTCCTACAGCCCAAGAAGGCTGGATGGGTTAAAGACAAGATCTGGGAGACTGGCTACAAAGAGAAAAAGGGTGCTCGTGTAAACTGGGCACGTATGGAAATTAGAGACGGGTATCATATTCGATTTAAACTTCGTGAGAAGTCTGAGAAGGTATCTGCAGAGAGTGAGGAATAAATCATGAACTCTAATCCTAATCAGGCAGACGCCAAACAGGAGAACCTCTTCCACATGGTACAGGCTCACTCCGATCTCCAGATGAAATGGAGTGCTGTTCTGCAGGAACAACTGCATGTCCTCGAAAACGCACTCATGGCCTACAGTGATCTGGTAGGTAGCACCACTGGACACGGGCCACGTACCAAAGGGGAGCAGCAGGTAAATAAGTCTCCAAACAACCTTCGGGACCACGTTGTATTCTGCCGAGAGAACTTAAACGCTATCTGTGAAGACCTGGAAGGACGTCTCAAAGAACTAAACAGTGTACTGGCTCGTGCGAATGATTCTCTAGGTACTCGTAGTGGTATCCACGAAGAAGCACTTAAAAGTGATAGGTAAATAGATGAGCCAACCCACTAAGGAGCCTCTCCTCCATATCTCAGCAGACCTCGACCAAGAGGAAGCTGAACTGCTGGGCTATCTGTTTCGAGAATACATCACTGATAATCGAGAAATGGCCAAGATGAAACACCTGGCAGGGGAAGTAACCGATGCAGAACTCAAATGGCATCTGGGTCACGCTGACTGGATAGACACCATAGCAGAGAAACTGTTTCCTGGCTGGAGTAAGGAGTAACCATGGCATCTTCTACAGAAGACCTACGACGTATGGGACAAGCAATACGTCTGGACAAGCTTGCTACTGGATACAACCTGTTTGTGAACTGGAAGTCTGATGGCTGGAGTGCCTACAGGGGCACTGAGAGAGTACTAACAAAGGGAGATACCTGTCTACATGCAGGAGATAGTCTAGATGAGCTAGAAGCCTTCCTAGCTGGTATCCCTATAGGTATGTCTCTCTCCTATGATGATGTAGCTACTGCCGTAGATGGTAGTGAGTAGGTGTATGGGGAGGGGGATGGGAGTTTCGCGCCTTTTTTATAGGAAAAATGGATGGAGTACTAG
>PJEL010000777.1_pt1 | contig 35965 bp, 29 predicted proteins | sample 1853271 | NCBI WGS metagenome assembly PJEL01 (sample SAMN08108733, study PRJNA415343) | Invertebrate metagenome, whole genome shotgun sequencing project. | host: Globobulimina | place: Sweden: Gullmar Fjord | collected 2015-08
TTTGAGGGTCACATAAAGCACATCCATCACGTAATAATACTAAGAACAACATACCTATAGACATCTATTGGCTCTGAGAGAGCATGTATTTCATTTGCCCAAACAGTTGACTGATTCTTGAGTCTGTTGGTTTCATCTATTCTATAGTAGATGACATTTTTTTAGATTTACAGCAGTTGCATGGAATAACACCACAATACTTTGAAAGTATTGCGATGCTCCGTCATCATAATAATTCTATTAAAATCGTTAGTAGCAGTAGTAGATCTCTTGGAATACCACCATGGAGATAACGTCGATATGAATGACGTCTTTGCTACTCTGTGTATATTATAATCTTTCAATGGTACTAGTGCTGTTGATCCAGTCACAGCAGTAGAAATACACACACGACGAATACCAGGAGTAGTACTACACGAACAAACATGGAATATTTTGCTCTGGATGTGTCATCCCTTCAGTTTATAGAGACTGCACTTGCTGGAAATGTTGAATCATCGGAATTCAAGGAATATGTCACTGAAATCAAACCATTCTTGCTAGATCCTTTGAAACACAAGGTATGTTGATATGTGTAGGATATAAATGTGTGCATGGTTGATGAATTGTGGTTGTTTGGTGTCGTGTAGAAACGACATGCGCAGTCTCGTCAGTCGGTTGAACGTGGTCGAGTGACGACGAGGGCTGGGGTGCTTACTCTGGACCCGACGCCTGATATAGAAGAGATCCTCTTGTTGTCTGATGAGCTGGATCTGGATGAGATTGAATGCGTTGGATTGGTGGAGGAAGGGAAGAATAAGAGTGGAAGGGTTTCTGCTGCAGCTGGGGCTGGGGAATATTATGAGAAACGGTTGGCTGCGATTCACAGTCTCATGACAATGCTGGTGACTCAAGTGAGTGGATATGGGAGTGTCGATGATGTATTGTTTGATATTGTAGAGCAATGTAATGTTGGATTGCTGAAAGAGGGGGATGGTAGCTCGACTGTGCTTGTGAAGAATCTGTGTAGATCAGTGAAAGAGTCTGTTACAGCATTGAAGGACGTTCGTACGAGCAGATTGCAGTATGTTGAAAACTCTCTGTACTCGAAACGTACAGATTGTATGTATAATGAATCCATGGCGCTGTGTGAGTGCCTTGTGTATGCATGCTGTATTAAACAGAGAATGACAGCGTCTGATATTGCTGGCATGCTGGATGTGCTTCATGACCTTGTGCAGCATGATGCTGCGCACGGTGTCTTTTCCATGCGAATACATGCAAGCCTGATAGTTGTTGCAATCATGCTGGCCATGCTTCCTCAAGAGGTTGATGATGAGGCACTGAAGAAGGATGATGATGCCAGGTTGAGGAAGATTCTTACCAGTGATGAGCTCCAGTCCAAGCTGAGGGAATTCACAGGGTTTTATGAAAAGACTCCAGAGGTACCATTCGCACGACTTGTAGATTTGCTACATTCTACCATGTCGCTGTACATTGATCCTCAAGATGCCAAGGCATCCAAGAGGGTTTTACAGATACTCTCTCAGGGCATCTTTGGTGTGATGCATACCCTGCTGTTTGAACAGATGGGTCACCTTGGGGAAGTCATGGAATTCAATATAGCGTCAATAGTATATCAGTTCATCTTGCTTTTTGTTGAGATATCTGATGGTATGAATCAGGATGTGAATCATATTGTTTGGCTTGTCCAATCAAGCAAAAACAAGGCACGAGAGGAAATAGAAAAGAAAGATGCCTCAGTCACGCCAATGGAAGATGAAAAGGAGCAGCCGAGTCCTGATAGCATAGCAAGTCTTTTGAATATCTGGGCGGTGTGTTTGAACAAGAGGTATAGCTTGTTTAAAATATCACAGGAGACTGTTGCAACCTTTTTGAGAGCAGTTGGAACAGATGATGCTCTGATTATGGTTCCATCCGTCTTCATTGGTCACATGAAAATGCTTTCAGCTATAGCAAGCACAGAAGTTGGAGCTAAGGTAATATTCAGTAGTCTACATGACAAGAATACATCACAGTTTGTGATGTGGAGAAAATTGTTTGCAGCATTAAAGCAAGCCATCCAGGTGTATGAGAATTCTGTGGTGGATCAGCGAAGTGATGCACAGCAGCCCATCAGTGCTACTGTTTTGAACGAGGCTGACAGCAACGGTCTTTGTGCCTTTGTTGATGTCTTTCGACAAGTGGTGGCGAATTCCTCTACTCGGGATGTGGTTCAGTGGCTTCATGAACTAGAGGATGACTCTGGGGTATCCCCATGCTGGGAAGTATTATTTGAGGCCATGTGCTGTCCCGTTCCTCAAAAACTCAAAGCATCACTGGACAGAGCAATCGCTGCCTTGGCAAAGCACCAGCCTTTGGTGGGGCCATTGTGGGATAGACTCCTGGGTGCGGTTGTGGTGAAGAAAGATCCATTGAACTTTGATGGTCGCAAATCCATTCCTGTGAAATACGATTTGACATATCAGCTTAATGAAACTCAGGCGCGGGCAGAGGAATACGAGGAAGCTATTGCATTTGTAGAGCTTTTGAATGCTCTCTGGATGAATTCAGGGACATTTGTGGATGGCGGTGTCAAGTATGAGCACTTTACGAGATTTGTTTTGGAAGAAATAGTGTCGAGTATCTACCAAAGATCTTTCAAACATGAAAAACAACGGTGGCAGCTGATAAGTCAATGCCTCATACATTGTCGCCTGTGTTTGGAGTCGTTGCCTTGTATCATGGAAATCCAAGCAAATCAAGGCAGCCAGATTATGACACCCGGAGAATATGTTTTGACAGATCTTCTTGAAGCTCGAACACTATTCCGGGTTGTGAACTACACCCTTTCATTGGGAACAGACTGGCTATCGGAACAGTATGAGGAGGGCATGCTTGCAGAATACAAGGCTGAGGCAGTGGTGCAGTCTTTGCATTTGGTCCGTTGTGCCATGACCATGGACCTAGATTTTATCTCTCTCAAGCAAACCATGTTTCCTGGAAAAGTATATAGTCCCGTCGAGGTGGTTTTACTGCATGACAGAGAACGCATACCGACAATCCTGGACTATTGTAGATGCTCTTGGGATGCAAACCTGAGGCATGAAGCGTTGCTTGTTTCACAGCACATGATATCAAGAATTCCTGATATTGTTAACAAGTTGGAGTCCATTGGAAATCAACATGTCATCAGGGCTAATTTGCAAAAGGGATATAGTATGGAATTGAAGAGGGCAAACTCTACACCCGAGGCAAGCCAACAAAAGGATGATGATGATTGCGCACAAATAGTATTGGATATAATCTTGGAATCCCTTAAATCAGGTATTTCTTCAAACTTTGGGGAGTATATATGTGGCTTTGAAGTGTGCTCTGGAGTGGACTACATGACACTACAGGACCCTAGCTATACAAACTCACCTTTGAGGGATGTTCTTGAGATTGTTCTGAGATTTACATCGTCTTGCTCAAGGCCCCAGCTGTATGAGAAATGCTTGCAGATAATTTACTATCTTTGCGAGTCAGATGAGACGAGTCAATATTTTGTCCATTATTTGCTCACTGCACATGCAGGATTGGCACCCCTCATACCTCAGATATTGTTCTCCCCAATGCCAATACAGAAAAGTAGCCAGGTTTCTGCCATGTACCACAGGGCATGGCTTTTACGAATATTTGCCATTGAGATATTCAGTGCAGACGTTGCATCTGTCACGATGCGAGAGAATACTGTTACTCTGATCAAAGATTTATTCCGTGTGCATGGTGATTTTGAAATGCAGTCTGCCAGTAACCAAGTATACGGTAGCCTCGCGGGGATGATCCAGACCATTTTATCAAACGGGCCAAAAGAACGATGGCTCGGAGATAATCTGCCTGCAACGACGAGGAAAATGCTGGACTTGCTTGATGTTGAATCCTTGCTGAACCCCAAACTCCTTGAGCAAGGTGATGGTGCATCTCTGGTGTCCACCTGGAGAGGAGATGTTGTGATTAATATTGGTGCTTTGAAGGATGAATTATTGCAACGCTATACTAGGGCGATTGAAAATCATAGTGATTTGGTTCAAAACTTGAAAGACGCTGGGAAGCACGCCCTGGAACATGCAGATGAGCTCAACTACTATACAGAGTTCTCAGGGGGTATCCAGGCAATTGTGAGCGGCACACAAGCTGCAATCTTGGCAACCGTATCGAGCAAGTACGACATGATCTTGCAAGTATGCAATAACTTACATGTCGTGGCCCAGTATTTATGCATGGCCATACAAGACTGTACCAACGTGATTGGACATGCATTTACATGTGCATACCCTCAGGTGACTGATCATATTGGCATTGCTCTGGAAAGCATGGCATCTAGGCTTCGAGAGGTAACTCAATTGGAAACATCACCTAATTCTCATGTGTTCACTCTGGTTTCGACGACACTTCTTGAAAAGCAACTGGAAATTATATGGAGTGCCAGACAACATGATTCGATGAGGATGCCTTTGTACAACACCCTTTCTATATACTTGGACATGAGCAGAAACAGCAGAACACTGGGACAGAATATCAAAGAAGCTTCGATAAATATCTTGTATCAGGGTATGCGTAGCCTCCAACCAATGATTAATGATGCCATGTCGTCAGAGACTGCTGTAGCAACAAATGGCTTGATGACCCTCACAGCCCTGTTGTCCTATGATCCAACAACCGGTGTCGCCAGTGCGATTCACTCGTCTCCACTGCCCACGAAGATTCTACAGGATATCCAAGATGCAGATCCTAGGCAATTAGTGAGCTCGATCCCTTCAAGTAGGTCGCTAGCACAACTATATCAATCAAAGGTGGATTTCTTGCTCAATTTAACCCTAGCAGGCCAGGGCCAAGCAAGGGCTGTGTCTGTGCAGAAAATGGTGTCCATGCAAGCGCTATCAAAGTTGAATTCATGCAAGATTTTTGACTTACATCCGGAAAAGGCTGGATTAGCTGCGACCTCGCTGGTGCAAGGAGTGGGGCTCACAAGGCAGTATCTTCATCAATTCATCAGTCCCAGTCTCAGAGTCATTCTTTCAATTCTGAGCACACTCTCACAAAGTGACAATGTTTTGAAACAGGGCCATCAATTCTTAAATTCGCATATACAGCTTGCTGATAGGATATTAAAAGAAGCTGGAAATAGCAGTGCTGCCATTGGGTGGGATGCCGGCCGAATGGAAATTGAAGAGGCCAACCTGATTGTCCAGATATGCACAATTCTGGTGATTGCTGGAAACAAAGTACCTGAGATACAGATACACATGGCCCTCCACGAGAGCATTTTAGATTTGACTTCTAGGATGTTCTTGTTAAACTCTCATAGTCGTAGCCCATTCATCTGCTGTATTGAGGATTACAGGATTGGAAGCAAGAGCAGCCTTGAAGCAGAAAAATCTTGCAAGGCACTGTTTGAGCTCAGAAGCTCTTTGGCTGCGTACATCAGAACGTGGATATCGTGTGAGCACGATCATGTATCATTTCTGAAGCAATCAAGTGCAAACATCAATTCCTTGCTGTTTTTATTAAAGGACGCCCTGTACCAGGCATCATTGTATGACCTGCCTCATGTGCTGCAAAAGATGGATGCCGCCATTGTGAAGAAGCAGTTTGTTCTTCTGAAAAGACTCGTAGAGCATCTCTTAGCTTCTATGTATATTGTGATGAACTCTATACGTGGAAAGATCGAAGGAGATGTGGATATTGACTCTCTCAGAAGGCTCTGTGGTCCAGCTATTGCAAATTTAGAGCAACTGGTTGACAAACAGCAGATTTCTGACAATGCTGATGCTTCATTCTCTGTACTTTTACGAAAGGCCAAGGGTCAATTATATGGATTTTAAATATCAATGTAATGTAAAATTGTGAGACGATGGAGAAATCTCCTCCAACCTATCACTTTCGACTTGAGAAGAACAGATCGTCAGTCAAGTACAATGTCATTTGTGGTTTGACCTTTCCGCAGTGGATCAGATATTGGTCAGGAAATTGGTATTTATTAGATCTGAAATACATTCATAGGGTCATCTTTATTACCATACTGTCGATATTCAATTCATGGCTTGGACTTTTTGAAACGTTGTGGTTGTTGGGCAAGGGCAGGGAGTTTCGAGAGCATTCCCTTGATGAACAGCCAATATTTATTCTTGGTCATCCTAGGACAGGGACGACCCATCTTCATAATCTTTTGAGCCTCGATGAGAACTTCTGCTTCGTACAAACAATAGATGTTGCTTTTCCCAATTCTTTTGTCTTCCTGAGGGCCATTTTGCCAGGGATGTTTCTTCATCTGGTTGAAGCCCTCCTGGTGGAGAAAACCAGACCCATGGATGCACTTCCTTTGGACTTGTCCACTCCAGCAGAAGATGAAATTGCGACAAATGTATTGAGTGGGGGTATATCGCCGTATGCTGCATTATCTTTCATGCCAAGGTTCAAGCACTACCTGAGGTACCTTTCGTTCAGGGGTTGTAGCCAAAAGGACATTGAGCGTTGGAAGGAAAGCTTCCTCTGGTTTCTAAAAAAGGTTAGTTTCATTCACCATGGTAAGCCATTGATAATCAAGAGCCCTCCCCATACAGCTCGTATTGATTTACTGCGCTCCATCTTTCCAAAGGCCCGCTTTGTCTGGATCCACAGAGATCCTCAGGATGTTTTTGTCTCCTCGTGCCATATGGCGCAGGAATACTTCACGTATTGCTTTCTCACAGATACTACAAATGAACAAGTGACTGATTATACTTTGGAACAGCATCGCCTCATATACACATCTCTCTTTGAGAACAGAGAGCATATTCACTGTGAGGTGTCATACAGGGAGCTTGAACTGAATCCCTTTGAAACAGTCGAAAAGATTTACAAAGAGTTAGGAATTGGCCATACATTAGATTCGAAAAAGATCCAAAGATACCTGGATGCCCTATCCTTCTCTGGTTTCAAGAAAAATGACCATAAACAAATTGATGAAAATTTACAAGAGCGTGTGAGAAATTCAACAAAACATGTGGCAAAAGAGCTGCATTACCACGGAGATTGACAATGCACACAATTAGACTTGCCTGAAGTCTTGAACCACTTGTACAAGCACGTTCCATGGTATTTTTGGTGGCATGTCTTGCATGTCAACCGTGGCAATTGCCCCGTGGAAGGTTGGATGATTGAATAACAGATCAAGCAATCTTCATGACCTTCGAATTCTTGGCTGACATTTTTCTTCCATGTCTGAATCACCTCGGCTACATTACCGTTTCTGTTCATTAAAAACGCTGCAATTGATAGATTCCATTTTCTTGCTTTTGCTTCAGATATCCCAATGTATTTTTCAAGGTTGGCACTGGGAGCCCTAAGGGGGTATTCCTTGGGGAAAGAAACCTTCAGATCAATTGAATGCCCATCTTCCACTTCCAAGGACGCCAAAATTTGATTTTTTGCGTCGATAGATTTGATATGAAAATTTGATAGAGTTTTGTTGCCTGAATCATCCTCGTCGATACCTTTAAACTCTTCTTTGATTAAGAATGGACTTATTTTTGTCTTGACAAAGTCTTCCACAAACACTTTTGATCGTTTATCTTTCAAGTCAATAAACCAAGTTCTGCAAGCAACTGGGAGTGAGGTAAGCAGGCCTACAAGTAACACATCACAGGGGGCTAGAACTCTGCCATCCGTGGGCACAAATGAATTCATTTCATTATTCAAATACTGTAGATACTGAGGAATATCGTTGTGAATTTTTGATTGATCTCCTTGTGTCCTATTCATAGCAAGATTTCCCAGACTTCTAGGAGAGTCTTGCTTTGCCTCTTCCAGAGCAATAACAATGTAATCCAACAGCGCTTCTGTCAGAACATTGAATTCCTTCAGCAATGCTACTAGTAGCTCTTTCTGGGTGCTATCCACGTTAGGATTGGTGAGGAAACATATCAAAAGGCACCAAGACGGGATAAAGTCCATGCTTAAAGGATCATGTATCCCGTTGGCTACATTTTCAATCATGCCACACTGAGATAAAAGGTCAGGCATTGCCTCAGGTACACGTCGTACTGGCTGTGAGATGATTTCTTCAATCTTGTCATAAAACGACTCTGAATCGTTGAAAAATAATGTGTTCATGACTTCTGTCGATTGTAGAGCAATAATAAATGCAGCTCTTGATGCCTGGGCAGATATGCCATTGTTCAGACAGAGAGACAGGATGCAAGAGATGGAATCAAAGTGGGTGTTCCTTGATCTTGCCTCTCCAATTAACTCTGTGAAATTCTGATTGTGCTGTTCCATTGCCTGAATAGCTGATGCCAGAGATTCCAAAAGATTGGAAAGTTGTGACCAGAAAGATTTAGAGACTGTGCCAAAAATTGAACTGGTAACGCCCATTAAGTACCCCATGGCATTAAAAATGGAGGCAATCTCCAAGGATATTTTGGCACGTTCTGTTTGGAACTTTTTCTTGGACGAAAAACTTGAATCCTGATCCAATAAAGCAATAAAAGCATGAATGGCAGCAGAGATTGTCTCTCCATGTGAAGACTGGTATGAGATGAGCGCATCACAAATCAATTCCTCCAGTTCACTATAAAGTTCCTTAATCTGCAAAAACAAAACAGAGGCATTAATCATCATTCTATATTCCTTTTCATTCAAAATAATGTTTGCCATACCTTGGGAACACTTTGAAGCTTCAAATTTGTCTGCAAGCCCAGCATGAACCTCACGGTATCACTGACATTGCCAAAACCTGTCCCTATGACCTGGTTTACTTTATTTACCAAAGTAGCTGAAACTTCGTCGACAACTGCATTGATTTCTGAATATGATCCACTCAAAACAGTCGACATTCGCTCCAAAATCGTACTTCGTTCTTCTGGCAGCAGTTTCTCCCAAACAGATGGAAGTACAGAAAAGCGAAAAACAAAGGACAGACCAGGGGCATCAAGTGGGAATAAATCGTCATGCATAGAGATGTGCTTTATAAGAGACGTCATCTTGATTATTTCTTCTGGATCATATAGAACGATGGGGTCAAGATGTACCTTTCTAGTCGGCCGAGGCAGTGAAAACACTCCAACCTGAGCAACCCGAAGCCTGCTTGGTTCTGTTTCCCTGGCTGATTCCCCTGCTTCAACTACAAAAGAAGGTGGATGAATTGAATCGTCCCTAGATATAATTTTGGAGTTTGTCCATTCATTCCCGCTCTTTGTGTCCATATACCACACAGGGGTACCTGGCTGGAGTGGTTGCCAACCATGCGTACATGCAACACCATACTGACCCAGACAAGCACCTAGAGCGAGAAGATGTCGCTTTGATACATCATTCATTTCTTTTTCAAGCAATGAGCAGGTATATGATGATAGCCCTGAGCGGTGAAGAAGGGATTCATTTGCTCGGATAGAACTCCCTACATGTGTTAACACTCTGCACTGCCATACACTTGCGGACATGTTGAATAGTTCAGATTTGCAAAACTCAATCGCCACCTCTTGAGTAGCATCTTTCATACTTGCTAATCCTGTATCCAATAAGTGGACCATTACATCAACAGAACGATCTCCAACAGTGGCTTGATACTGGAGCATTGATGCATATGATTCTTGTCCCTCAACAATGATGGCCACAAGTGGCCCTACAGATATTCCTGTGTCCAGACAATTGCATATAATTTGAGTTAGTAAATCAAGACCATTCATGTCCCTGGTCAAATCAGATATAATCTTGCTCTCAGACTGCTCCAGAATTTCTACTGCAGTTGCTGGGAACTGAGTAAGAATGCTTTGAAACACAGTGAGAACAGTTGCTTTCTGCGGTTCTGGGACTAGAGAAATAATATAGCTTATGAGACAGTATGTTGTCATATTGTGATGCGAGCTTTCGAGCATATGCCCACTGTTTGCACCAATCTCAGCCGTCAGTGTCCCCTCGACCCATTCACTCAGGTGGGTTGAATTCAATGAAAGGCTAGAAAATTCAGCCGTCAATATATGCTGAGCAGCCTGGAGAGTCTTATTGTGATCTACAATTTTCATCCAATTGCCGTCAAATGCTACAGCAGGATCTCCACAGAGGTCCAACAAGAATTCTTCCCAAGCAGTTTGAAGGGTAAAGCTCAAAATCTGGTTTTGTGAGTCATTGGAAGAATCCAAAGTAGATTCATCATACCCAATGATGCAATCTAGTAGCTGTAATGATATAGCCTTGGAATCAATTGAATCTTGATCTTTCATCAAGTCTAGTATCTCAGCAGCTGCTTGTTTGATACAGTCTTGAGATACAAGGCCTCTATGGCAGACACATGCCATGCAAAAACTCTTCTTCTCTGTGTCTTTTGCTACTATTGCATTCTGTAAGTCTTCAATAAATATGTCATCTAGCTCGGAAGACCTCAAATTGCACATGATTGCACCACCAATATCCTCCATGCCAGCCATGAGCGTGACCAATTCAGAGGCAGCCCTAGGTCCAAGGCTACTGACAGTCGTATGGAGCACAGCAGGTGGATCTTCAGAAAGCAAGACAGATCGTGCAATAATTTCATTCAATTCATCGCCATGTATCCCCAATGATCTCTTGAAAAGCTTTTCGTGTAGTTCTGGCACTAGATTCAACTTGAGAATATCTGCCTGTACCAATGCAAAGGCATCAGAAGAATTCCCTCTGTCTTGATCCCCCATGGAAAATCTCCAGGTATTCTGTAGAATCGATAAACAGAAGTCAATCTTCCCGTTCACCCAATATGATTCAGAAAGCTGCAAAGCCTGACGTAGAAGACAAAGTTGCCAATATACAAACTCGTACGAAGTTGGAAGTGATGACAGCATTGGTCCACTTCTCTCCAAGACATGCTCATCCAACATGGATTCTGTATGATGTTCTAATTCCTTTAACAAATCACCAGTATCTTCTTCAGTCCAACCGATATCTCGTATACATGATGAAGCAATCACTTGCGAGCAGGATGATATTGGTTGGCGATCAAGGGAGCCCAGGATCATTGTAAAGAATTCACCAACACTGCCATCTCTCTTGTTGTTGATGAAGTACTCTATACATTCCTGCAAATACACAAGCAAAACTCGTAGAATCAAGGTGGGCATAGTGTTCTAGACTTCTATAAACATACTTTAATTGTTGTGCCTACGATTGCGCACGATTTTGCATGATGACTTGAATCCTCATGCGCTTTCCAAACTGCTTTCAAGACACTGCACACATCAGCCACACGACAGTGCTCTCTTGGTGGCAGAGCTACCAGAGGCAACAAACTTTTGTTGATATCATACAGAGAATGTTTCTGATTAATAATTGTCGCTATATGCCGTAAAGGTTTGAAGAAATCCTTTTCTACATCAACATAATCCCATACATTTTCAAACTGCCTGCCAAAAGCGATAATCATTGTGAGAATGTCCAAGAAGTTTTGTGAATCCTGGTCCTTCAAAGATGCAAATACAGATTGAATGAATACACTATTGGTAATGGGATCGACACTCCAGTACATGGCCATTGCAGCGATCAAAGAATATGCTTCTTTACGAATGCCCTGGTGCTTGCCATGCAAGCATGTTTGGCTGAAATCTGCGTCCTGAATAATAGCAGATATCCTGGCTGATATTTCTGCATGTCTCATACGCAACATTGCCTTTGCCGCGTTTATATATTGTGATGCCAAAGCATATGCTTGATCATCTGATTGTTGACCCTGATCAATCATCCCCTGCTTCATTATACTCACCATCTACAAAAGTCAGCCAGGAACATGAGCGTATGCACAAGTAGCGGTGAGGTATGGTGACATCAGACACGCTCTGATATGCGTTCATCACAGTACGTAATAATAATTACTTTCAGAGCCCTTGCGCAATAAAGGTGTCATCATCGTCACATAGTAGGAAAGTCGCATTAAAAACGTACCTGATCCAGACACATATCAATAGCCTTGTCTGTTTTCCCTCCAGGAAGCATGCCCTGAACAACACGAGACGCCACCAGAGCTACATCATTCTCATCATACTGTGCAAAAAACAGAGGAGGGAAGATATCTTTGATTATTTTTCCCATACCCCTACCGACGCACGTTGACAATGTCATTGTCAATTCACATGACCCAATCCTCACATGTTTGGAGGGATCCTTCATGAGTTTGGGAAACTGCTTTGACCAGTAGCCCAAAAGATTCCCAGCGTCACTTGGATCTTCTTCTAGAGCTTCCTGTAAAGAAGATAAAGCCCTCTGCCTCGTTCTCGCATCGCTTTTCGACAAGTGCTGAAGGCATTTTTGAACTCGAAGGCTTGTGGGACCAACATGTTGATCAGCAGATCCAGTAGTCTCAACATCAGGTGATACTTGGTCTATGAAACGCGCCCCGAATGTAAAGTTTCCAGAAGGTATACTGCATACGAAAGAAACCATGTCAGGCATGATGGCAGCAGGGATTGGATCTTGTCCTCTTATTGTGTCTTAGTGAAACGCACCTTGTTGTCCCCGTCTTTGCGTACAAATCAGCAGCAGCTTGAGCTGCAGAGGCACCAGATTTCTTTCTATTTCCCATTCGTCACTCCTTCAATCGTGCTACGCGAGACGCCCAACTGAATAAACCCGAGTGCCATGCAACAAATGTCTTCCAAAAGACAACAGTCTACCAAGGACACAATATTCCATTTTGCAGTATGATGCATTAAATGTAAAACAAATATTTAAAATTCCCCATGTGCACCAACGTACACGTATCCATCATCGCGATCCATCAACAATTGTCGTTTGCTTGGATCAAAAGACTCATGAGTCTGTACAGACAACATGTTGTCAGTCTTTTGACAGGTGCATGTATGATGATGCATCTCTGTATTTTGTCATTTACCCCAGTTACTAGATGACACATCGTAAAGAAAAATATACATCCGTGCCAGGGGTACGATTGTCTAGGGTCATCATTATTGTAGAGACTCTGTTGAACGAGGGTTTTCTGTCTCGACATGCACAGGAACGGGACTCTCTTGGAATGCCCCAACAGGGCAAGCGTGGAATTGCTCGAGGAGAGAAACTCCCCATTTATAGCAAACAATTACCATGGAGGAGGGTTTGTAGATGATCACGATTGTGTCGACCTTCAGAGTATTCACTTTGCCAATCGTTTCTCTCAAGGGGCCAGGAGTCAGAGCAAATTGAATGAATTATCGATTGCTCTGGGTGGCATTTCTCTTGAAGATGGAGAAAATTACACAGCGGTCCGAGCGGGACCCAGATCTACAATCTTCTTCAATCCCCAAACAACCAACGCTGCTCTCGTTACCTGTGGTTCTCTCTGTCCTGGGCTGAATGATGTCATACGTGCTATAGTTCACAAGCTCCTCGACTATGGGGTTCCAGAAACACAAATATTTGGTATACAAGGAGGTTTCAAGGGATTTTATGACAAGAAGAGAAAACCAATCATATTGAAGAGGGATATGGTTGATTCAATTCAGCTGGAAGGTGGCACACTCCTGGGGACGGGTGGATCAACCGAAGAGCCCGACATACAGGAAATCGTAAAACGTCTCGATCTAAATAAGATTGACTTTTTATTCGTCATTGGAGGCCCTGGATCGTTTAAAGGTGCTTTGGGTATCCAACACGGTTGCCAAGAAAACAGAGTCCCGTGCAGCATTATTGCGGTTCCCAAAAGTATTGATAATGACATTTTGCTTGTTGATAAAACGTTTGGGTTTGAGACTGCAGTAGAAGAGGCTCAAAAACCGTTAATGGCAGCAAAGGTAGAAGCCAGCTCGGGGTATAGAGGTGTAGGTCTTGTGAAACTGATGGGTCGTAGATCTGGATTTATTGCAGTGTCTGCATCATTAGCATCAGGCCTTGTTGACATCTGTCTGATTCCTGAGGTTTCTTACAGGCTGGAATCTGTACTAGCGTATTTGGAGTATGTATTAGAAAAAAAAGGACACGCTGTTATTTGTATCGCAGAGGGTGCGGGAGAAGGACTAATGGACATTGAGTCTTCAGACAAACCCAAGACTGGACGAGGAAGCATTGATGACCCTTCAGTGACAGGCAACCTGGATATCGGAGCATGGCTCAAGGCAAAGATCATTTCAAACCTCCACGATGTCGATGTCAAGTACATTGATCCATCATATTTGATTCGCTCTGTGCAGGCCACGGCAACAGATCGGGTCTACTGCAAGATTCTTGCAAACAGTGTCGTTCATGCAGCATTTGCTGGGTACACTGGATGCACAGCTGGCCTTGTCAACACTCACTTTGTGTATCTTCCCATCTCCGCAGTTATTCAGAGCAGAAGACATGTTGATCCCCATGGGGAATTATGGAATAGATTGAGAAGTTCGATCGGTCAGCCAAACTTTGCCGAAGAAGTGCCACTTGGGGGGTATTTTACATCGCACAGTGGCTGTTCCACACCATACAAGATGAATAGCGATACCAACACTCCCACCAGCAAATATCGTCCTTAGATTATAAAACTACTTTTAAAAAGCATTCATAGAAGTATACATATACATATCATACTTTCTGTTTCGTGTTTGGAGAAAGGGAATAATTTCCTCACAAACCAATCCATTGGAAAATTCTCCAAAAGCTTCCCAATAGTTGGGATGGTCGTTCATTCAAATCATGCAAAAACAGCATCCTCTTTTTATATTCTAAGATTGCTGCAATACCTAGGGGTAAAAACGTCCCCGTTATCAAGAATATAAATGCATCAACAATCTGTTGTATCCTATCTGCACCAGATCTATTCATCCATATTTCAGCAGCAAAGAGCATCTCAAAGCACACCAACTTTACCAGATGAAGTCGGATGAGATGATACAAAGGAACTTCATCAACAATACAAAGAGCCGTCAGAAATAGGGCACTTGATGCGTGCCATGTACCGTGAAACAACTGCTGAGAACAGATAATTACCATGGAAACAGTTGCCAGGTGAAGAAAAGCATGCATCTTTGCCTTCACAGCATGCTGGCGAGACTGCAGCTCTATGTTTGGAGACAATAGCTTTTTAAGATGCATCACTTCATGGATGACCACAGAGATCTGAATAATATTCACTAACAAGGCACGGCCAGTCCTGACGTCTTGTGACAACAGGACACTGGTGGATTGAATCCACCCTACCAGCCAACCAATGATCAGAAGCACGTGTACTCGCAGAGCTGTGTCCACATTCTTCTGACTAATCCATATGTGAAAGGTTGATTCATATTCATCCGACAAGAAGGCGAGGTTTCTCCACAAGGTTGCATCCGCATCACCCTTTGACACAAACTTCTGCCGACTACGAGATTGGTATCCCCCAACATCATCATCAATAGCTCTACTCATACTTATGATGACATGTTTCAGATACGAATGGAAAGAAGACAAGGTCAACAAAGCGGCTCGCCATGCCAGTGCGTCGTATTCGTCTCCACTTGACGTTACTATCGTCTGATACACGCAGTGATCAAAAGAAATGGGTAGAAGAATTATCTTTTTTTGATGTACCGAAACGTGATATTTTATTAGAGTAGTGGTATTTAGAAACCAGTCGTCGTTGAAGACCTCACGTACGTAAACGTCTCAACAGCAGCAGCAGAATTCTGTTTCGTCGAAAACAGAGGCCTATAGGCCTAGGCCACGTGCACCCATGCAGACCGTATATATACGACCTCTATATAGAGGTCTGGTAGGACACCGGTCGAGCATCACATTTGACGGGAACTGATGGTCGATTTCACCATGAGATACAGTAACTACAGCAGTAGCAGATGATGCGTGTACATAGCATTCGCGTAGAATGCGTTTCATCATCTACCCTTGGTGTATAAGGTTACAATTGCATGCATGCATGCATGCATATGCAATACGTGATAGCCACGTATTGGTGGCCATCAGTCCATGCATGGATCCATGTACATCAACTCTTGTATTTAACATCACATCTGACAACAAACACAGAGATACTGTAGCAGTTTAAAATAATAATAACATTCTCACTCTTACTACTAATAAAATAAAACTCACCATGTCAAACCCAGGTATGCATCTAGTCTCGGTGATGATGATGACGACGATCAACCGATCTCGTGATGGTCAAACACGCGATCAGGCAATTCCTTCACCCATGCATCGGTCATCTCGCCTTCTACATACAAACTATATCTGACTATATCTCTAAGAATCATATCGTGTCGTGCAGTTGTGTTTTTTGATGTCTCCGCTGATGGGCAGCCACTCGGAAGAATTGAAATGACCGTACGTGCCTTGTGTACTACTTATATTTGTTTGATGACATCTGGTTGATTTAATGTAATCACACAAACCATGTGTGTAGCTTCGTGCCGATGTCGTTCCAAAGACGGCAGAGAACTTCCGCTGCTTGTGCACTGGAGAGAAGGGAACTGGACGTTCTGGAAAGCCTCTTCACTTCAAGGGTTCCGCATTCCATCGTGTTATCCCAGATTTCATGTGCCAGGGTGGAGATTTCACTGCTGGAAATGGAACCGGGGGTGAGTCAATCTATGGAAACAAGTTCCCAGATGAGAACTTTGTGCTCAAGCACACTGGACCAGGAATCCTCAGTATGGCCAATGCTGGACCAAACACGAATGGTTCCCAGTTCTTCTTGTGTACTACAGATACTGCATGGTTGGATGGCAAGCATGTTGTATTTGGATCTGTGACAAAGGGTATGGACGTGGTCAAGGCTGTGGAATCATATGGAAGCCAGACTGGAAGAACATCCAAGAAAATTGTCATTGACAACTGTGGACAGTTGTCCTAAGTTTACTTTACTGAAACATAATCCCGCATGATGTACTACACTAACGAACTCATGTAACATGCATCTCGGACTATTGATTTTCCTGTATTCGATTATTCCCAAAGAATGCGAGATCTCGTCGTCATCATGGCACACATGAATGCATGCATATAACAATGTAATTGGCAAGCATCTCATGAGATGCTGATCAGCTGCTGCATCTTGTTCCAGTGGAGACAGCATTTTTGAGACTGGATCTAATGTATACGTGCTCTATATCGTTATCATTATCAGAATATATAATATACTAGTAGGTAGTAGATAATAAAATACAGTTACATGTGGCGACGACGGACACTAGAGGTTGTGGCCCGGCGATGGTATTCAAAGAGGGATGGGGTTGGAACATTGTCGAAAACAAAGAGAGATAATCGCATGAGGTTTTTCGTCATGAATGGAGAGTCGGAGAGGGCAATTGACATGTTGAAGAAGACTCTGGAAGGATCACCGGTTCTTGGGTCGTCGGGGGAGGAACGATTTCTTAGACTTCCAAATCCTGCTGTATGCAACAAGGTGCTTCATTCAGCAGCCACGAAGAATCCAAAGATACTGGATGACGTGCGGCAATTGATATCTGAGTTGTCATCACAGTCTGTTCGTATCTATCCAAGAACATTATTGGCGCTGTGTGAAGGATATAAGCAGATTGGCAAGGCAGACCATGCCAGAGATGTCATCATTGACACTGTCAATGCGGCTTCGCCTGACATAGCTCAGGATATATTCAGTGCCTTGTTGGAGCAGCAAGCTGTATTCAAAAGTCGCAAGGGACTTGTCGATGCAATCAAGCTCATGCAGGACACATCGTTTAGCCCAACAGCACACGATTGTCTACATACTATACTTCGAATGTATATCCACGGGGATGAACTTCGATATGCTCAGCGGTTTTTGTCTTGGATGTGGTTCAATTATTGTATAGATGAATCCACCGGTGTGTGGCTGCAGGAAAAACCTAGTGATGCCTTGCTTGGGGGGCAACTCTTGGCAACCCAGGCAAAGGTCCTCATGGACGATGTAAGGTCCCTAGACGAGATACCGAGCACTGTTTCTGCAACTGTAATTGGCTTGTGTGCAATAGATAGGAATTATGATGCTGCAGTAGAATGTCTCTCGAGAATAAGAGATAGTGGCAGGGACACTCATATGATCCTGTCCTTGCTGCAGTGTTATACAAGAACCCAGAGACGGCAGGAGTTGATACAGCTCGTAGAGGATTCCTTGCAAAAGCAGATATTTTCTAGAAAGATGCTTGTACAATCGATACAGTTGGATGCTGACTGTCATCCAGATTTCTGTAGAGGTGTTATACATGATTTGATTAATTAATTATTCATCCTTAAAACCAAACTCCTTGAGAGCACTCTTTCTCTTGCTGCTCTGCATAGCATTCTTAAGTTTTTTTGCTAATCTGAAGGCAACAAGGACGATAAAGCCTACTGCGCAAAAGACAACGATGCGAACCCACTGCTCTTCACTGGTAATCATTCCAAGTGTAGCCATGCTTCCAACATCGAGAATCTTTTTTCTTAACATTTCTTCCTTGCTGTAAATCTTTACGTAATCTCTTGGTCCTTGTGAAGCAATCGTGTTCTCCCCGTCATTGTAGGAGAGGGTGAGTTCAGGCTGCTCAAATCTGCTGAGAGGGACTTTTGGGATGATGACATATGAGAAACTTTTGGTCACTCCGGCTGGGATCGTGTCAAATGATCCAGTAATATCTCCCTCGGTCTCAAACAAGTTTGTCTCCCACTCTGTATCTTCCACGGAAACATCAGAGGCATCACTGCAAGCAAAAAAGATAGACGAGTCGTTGCCCAACAGAGACGACGGCAAGGTTCACAATCCGACATACCTGCTTCCCGAATTGAATACATCCACAGTCACGGTAACTTTTTCACCTTGTTTCAACATAGTGCTGCTGAAATCTCTCCTGGCCAACAGGAAAGCTCTATCAGTCTGTTCGGCAGCGTCATCGGCTCTGCACACAGATCAAAAGCAGTGATGAAGTCAATTCCACTCTATCGTTGCTCTATTGTTATCTATTATTTCATCGTTACTTATTTACAGCATCCATATATGCATTATGGACCTTGTTTGATACACAAAGATGAGTGATCGCGCACCTGCTGCCTGCAGCCAGAAGGGCTGTCAACAATATCAGTACAGAGAGAATTGATGATTTCATCATTTTTACATGAGAAATATTTTCAACAAAAAATCGGGATAGGCGTGTATGCTTTGTGTGTTGATGTTTGTTGTTGTCCTGTCACTACAAACTCTCAGCCAGAGTGTGGTGAATGCATCAGAATGGGAACAGGCACGTAGCGTGCTGTATATCCAGTTGAAAGGGAATTCTCTTCCTTTCATTCAGGTTCAAGTGACATAATACAGATGGAGAAATGTTACAACAGTTCAATACTTGCTATGCAGTAATCTCTTCATCCATGCTCTCCCGAGCCTTCAGTTGTGAACTCACATCATCAATAGCAGAGTTCAACTGAGCAATTTTCTCCGCAAGGTTTTGCTTTGTTACTTCTGGGTCATCATCTTCCTCCTCCAAGAATCGAGGAAGTCGCAGCCTCTGGTCATCTCCTAAAAGCGCCTGGGATATCTGAGGTGCAAATACAAAACCAAGGACACCACATACAACTCCACCAATAGCAACCCCAGACCAAAAGCTTCCACTTTCTCTATCAGCTCTACAGTATCAATAATAACAGTAAAAAGATAGTGATTGGTTCATTGATTCATACAAATCTATGAGAGGCACGAGTAGAATAATAATACTATTGAACAACCAACCAATTCATGGATGCCAAACTGCACAACAATCCATACCTGACAACAACAAGTCTCTGCCTTCTAGCTCCATACATGGCTGTTGATGGTCGTGAGAGCAACAGAGTTGGGTGGCCCCCTACTCTTCTCTTTGAAGAAAGTGAGATTCCTGCACCGCACAAGTTTCAAGATACGACGTGAACCACTACATTCATGATAACTATTAGCTCATAAAGATTAAACATACCGTTGACATGTGTACCAGAGAGCTTCATCGTCGAGTGTGATGAGAAAAGTGACATGTCTCGTTCAAGGCCTAGGTTTGACTCGTTTCAAAAGCCCAATTCAATTCAGATGAATGTAATGCTGCAATATGATTTGTAATAAAACTAGAAAGAGTTTAGTTATGCTTCATCCAGAGAAATACGCGTCGCGTTAGCAAACAGGCATGTCGTAACGATATCTTTTTTCTCCAAACGTCAAATGTAACTTTTTACAAAATCGTCTAGAGTCATTACACGATCTTGAGGCGAGTTGATCATAATCAGCCACAATACACTAACTAACTAACTAACAAAAGTATTTGATCAATATGAGTCAGGCAATCGATACCCAGCATTGCCTGTCTGTGGCCCTGAAGGCTGCAAAGAAGGCTGGAACGTGCATACAGCAGGCTTGGAACGTGCCCAGAACTGTCCACCATAAAGGAGCCATAGATCTTGTGACTGAGACAGATAAAGAATGTGAGGAGTTGATTCGAACGATTATCAAGGATGAATTCCCAGAGCATTGCTTCATCGGTGAAGAAGAGACTGCTGCTCTTGGAAGGGTACCAGAGCTAACAGACACACCCACGTGGTTGGTGGACCCTGTGGATGGCACAACTAATTTCGTGCATAGATTTCCTTTCTGTTGTGTAAGTATAGCATTAGCAGTAGACAAGAATGTAGTCGTTGGAGTGGTGTATAACCCCATCTTGGATGAACTCTTTCATGCGGTGGATGGCCAAGGAGCGTTTCTCAACAATGCTTCAATTTCCTGCTCGGATGCTGCCGACATGAAGTCGTCAATATTTATCACAGAACTGGGTACAAGAAGAGATGATGAGTTTTTGGAAGCATGTTTTGATAGAATGAAAGCGTTATGTGTACATACCAGAGGACTCAGGTCATGTGGATCATGTGCCCTCAACTTGTGCAGTGTTGCATGTGGTAGGGCAGATGGATACTATGAGATTGGGTTGGGAGGTCCATGGGATATGGCAGCAGGATCAAAGATTCTGGCAGAGGCAGGTGGCAAAGTCTGTGATCCAACAGGAAAGCCATTAGATATCATGAGCAGGAGGGTGTTGGGAACAAACAGCCTTTTGAATGAGGGATACGTCTCCATCCTCAAAGAGGCTCCGCTTGCAAAAGACGAGCCACGTAGTAGTACGTAGTAGTTTACAAAAGCCTATTATATTCATATACGTTGAAACGTGTCGGAAATCTCTAAAAACAACAAAAATCGTTTCCCTATAATTTTCCTACAAATCCATCTGGTTTGCCATGGACGTTGCTACACCTTGGTTGTCATCATCGTCATCAGTATTGTATTTATAACAATCCGTGGTCTCTGAGAGTTCTACAGCAGTTTTTGACATACCCCGGCAGGAGAAGTAAAGTATCCGCTTTTCCTTCTTGTTGTAGAAAAAGTAGTTGAAGGACCACACACTTCCCTTTTCCCCAAACGGATCCGTCTCAAGATCACTTTTATAACTATATACATCACATTCTTTCAGTTCAATCACATCGTCAATGGCTGACCACAGCGTATCCAAAAATGGTTCCTCACCAAACCCTGGTGTTGACTCCCATACCTTTCCAGCCTCGACCAAGTGCGCATCCACAATCTCTTCTACAGATGAAATGCCTTCTTCCTTCCTAAAATGCTGTGCACGCAGCAATGTAAAGTCGTAATCAGGATACATGTGATTCAAGGTCAGTATCAGGTACACCAGCGTCTTCCTTGACCCCGACTCAGAGAGAGGACCAACAGGAGATTTCCCCAATTCCACCGGAGAACTACTCTCCATGACATCTTCTTCCAAGCTTTTGCTCAATTTCTTATCCAATCCGGCAAGTTTACAGGAGAAGGCTTCCAACTCTCCTCGGACGTAGACTTCTCCAACGTCAACATGGTCCAGAAAGCTGTTCAACCTCGACAATGTTGCGATATCTAAAAATTTCATAGTATTTAAAAATAGTCTTGGGAATCAGCTCACCAATGTATGGTCGTCATCATCAACGTCGTTGTTGTTGTTACGACAGTGGGTCAACTCCAAGGTCGGTTGTTCAAAGCCCTAATATTCAGTTGGTAGAATGGTACTGGGTTGAGATGTAGTATTCATCCAAGTATTTTATATTTTTATTTTATTTTCTATCAGAGAGACCAGTAGAATTCTCTTCTGATCTACTTTTGTAACGGAATCCTCTTCCTCCGAGGAGTCTCTGGCAGATTTGTCTCAGCTGAGAGGCATATTAATGCACCAATATATATTGGTGGTATCCTTATCCAACAACAACAACAACAACAACAACAACAACAACAACATGTGATTGATGATGTATCAAAGAACAACTTCCAGAGGTGATCAGTACGACAACATCTACTGCAAATGATGATGTCAAAATCTGGTCATGACCAGACCTGGTGACTGCATCTATACTTTTCCTGCAGGCAGGGTTGTCCCATGTGATATAGCAATTGCTTTGATCATCCCTACAATCGAAATTGAATCTATGTAACATAACTTTCAAGAATCATACGAGTATGGAGGGGGTGGTAGTCACCAAACAACTGTATCGGACACGGACATCTTTAACCATGGGTCGGTTTGGGACTCATCGGGTTGAACCCTTCCTGTTGGGAAGATTTTCTCAAAGTATTTACAAACATCGTGATTATTCCAGAGCACGGAGGTGTGCATCCCAGGTATCAAAGACTGTATCAAACCCGGAACAGGAGGGTCTCGAGCCTCCTCTTACACAAGAGGAAGCGCCACGTCCGCCCAAAATAGACTGGGAAGATGTGATCCTCGTGCAAGCATTTGGATGGGAGAGTTGCAATCAGCATGGACATTGGTATTCGGTTGTCGAGAAAAACATTCCGATCTTGAAGTCTCTACAGGCAACCCATATATGGCTTCCTCCTCCATCTGCCTCAGTGTCCAAAGAAGGGTACTTGCCCACTCAATATTATGATGTATCTTCACGATACGGAAACATGAGGTCATTGAAATCTTTGACGAGTAGTCTTTTGAAACAGGGCATGCGTCCTGTTGCTGATATTGTGATCAACCACAGGTGTGCAGATGCAAAGGACAGCAATGGGGTCTGGAATACTTTTAGAGACGATATACCACACCCGGGCAGCCGTATAGATTGGGGTCCATGGGCCATCACATGCAATGATCCAGATTTCAATGGAACAGGTTCTAGGGATACAGGAGAAGACTACGGTCCTAGCCCAGACCTGGATCACAATCACCCAGATGTACAGCAGGGTATCATCGATTGGTTGAGCTGGCTTCGGACTCATATAGGTTTTGAAGGCTGGAGACTGGATTTCGCCAAAGGGTATGAAGGAAAAAAGGCGTTATTATACATATCATCAACTCTAGAGCAAGAACTACGAGACAAGGGGAAAAAGATCCATGGCGACTTTGCTGTTGCAGAGTACTGGGCTGATGCTGCATGGAGTGATGGTGACCTGGATCGCAATCAAGATGCCATGCGTCAATCCGTGTGCGACTGGCTGGATGATGCGGAGAGGTCTTCGGCTTTTGATTTTGTAACCAAAGCCATACTGCAAGAGGCAGTACGACATTGCCAATACGATCGCTTGAAAGACTCAAATGGCAAGCCCCCCGGTCTGATTGGATGGTGGCCAGAAAAGTCAGTCACATTTATAGACAATCATGATACTGGATCATCTCAGCAGCATTGGCCATTTCCTCAGGATGGTGTTCTGCAAGGATATGCATACATTTTGACTCACCCAGGTATGCCATGCTTATTTTGGGAACATGTTATGGATCAGTCAATGGCCAAGGTACTCTGTCAACTCGTGATGCTTCGAAAAACCGCTGGTATTCGTGCGGATTCTCCTATAGAGATATTAGAGGCCACCGAGACAGTATATATTGCCAAAATCAATGGAAATGTTTTGGTAAAGCTTGGTCCAAAGATGGATATGGGGGCACATACCCCTCCAAAAGGATCCACTTTGAAATGCTATGGAAAAGACTGGGCAGTTTGGCTCTTGTCCTGATTCTTCGGGAATTCTTTCTTTTTTAATTACGTGTTGTCTTGTTTCTTCTTTTACTTTGTTTTTTGATCACATAAACAAAATGTCACACCCAACAATCAATCAGAAGAAGAAGCATTGGCTTGGTCAGAGTTGTTCGGCGGGATTACCAGTTTATCTTCCCCTTGTATGATGGCTGCCTTCAGCAACATATCGCCATCTTCTATCTGTCTCAAAACATCATCATTTGATGTGACATATCCGAATACCCCAAACTGTCCTTCATCGAACGAAAACCCAGATAGACCAGACTGTTGTCTATTGTATTTGAAAATGAAAAACTCCGAGGGTGATGAGTATCCATCATTTGGTGCTCTTGTCATAGCTACACTTCCATAAATACTAAGTGGGAGTACCGGGACTTCTCCGCTGTTGATATCCAGTGCAGATCGATATGTTGGTTCAAAGTCACCTCGGGCCAATACTTCTAGGGGCAACTCCTCCTCTCCATTCACCGAGGAGAGCCTTCCAAATATTGATGTGTCATCTACTCGGAGAATCTGTTGGTTATATTTCCCATCCTTGACATTTTTGACAAATCTTCCAGCAGTGAGAGGAGCACTGAATCCATCAACAGTCACCTTAAGCGTGACTTTGTCACTGCTACCAGCCTTCTCATTCACATAAAATGACTCACCTCCATTCTGCCGTTTGATAGTGAACTCACATACAGCCCTCCCCGTCAATCTCGGTAAAGAGTCATACTTGCTCGGGATAGGGAATCGGAGCCCAGGAGTCTGCAGGAGCTCTATGTTGCCCACTCTCTCGAGAGCATTTGCCACACGAATTGATGTTCTATCCGGGTCTTTAACCTCAATCGCCTTGATCAGCCGCTCTACGTCACTTTGAATTCCTCCTAAAAGTTCAAGTGCGTCTTGTTCATCCCCATCAAGCACACCCTGAAGGATTAATGATTGATTGCTCAATATCCTCAAAGCATTCTCAGCAGATATCAACATATCCTGCCACGGCTTCCTCTGGGGTATTCTAAGTTTATACTGCACACTTTCCAACTCCTTTTGTAACTCAAAAACGTTGTCATTGAATGCAGGAATAGACCTTCGTAGTGCAGCTTCTGCACTCCTGGGAATTTGAGTATTTGGGGATGCAAGCAGTGCTTGGGCATCCTCCACTCCGAGTCCCGTATTCGTCGTCAGAATCCCACAAGCAAGCGCTACAAGCACCTTGTGTCTCAGTGAACTATCCACGTCACCACGTACGCATCGAACCACGTGCTCAGCTTCCCTTCTTGGCCTTGTGCCTCGACATGTCTGGACCAACGTCTTTTGAACCGGTATTTGTGTACGCACCCCTGATGGCAGCATCTCGAGAATTATACGTTGTCTGCAATCAAAATTTTCGAAATTACAGACGTTCAGTTCACCAATGGCGCGGTGGACATACCTTTGGTCCACTCGTTGCGTGCCAAAATGGATACGAAAAACAACCACAAATAAAAATTACGAGAGATCCGGCTGTGACACTGTTAGATAGCCTTGGCATGATAAAGAATGTAATTATTTTGCACCGACCTCCGGAGGATCCGATCGTATGACAGTTGACGACGATCGCTCCAATGCTGCAACCCTCCCTTCCAAACGACGTAGACGTTCCACGAGCTCGTTCGAATGATGGTGATGGTCAGAATTCTCATCTTGGTCCATGAGCTGTGTCTTGATGGACCCTATCACTTTGGGTGGAATGATTCCCCTGAAAGCGCCCGGTTTGAGCATCATTCCCACGCCAATCCCATATCCAATGGCAACCCCACACCCACTTCCCACGCTCATACCACCTGGCAATGTCAAGGACCCCAGGGCAGCTCTCACCCTATGTCCGATTCCACCAGCAATGCCCATATCCGCTCGAGCAATGTTTTGAGATATACTCGAGAATATTGGGCCGAGCCCCGGGATGGATCCAAGGTACATGGGACTCAGAAATCCAACACCTGCTCCACAACCTACCCAGACACCAAAACCCAGTCTCCCTGTCTGGATCTCTGCAACAGATGACCAATTCTTCTTTATATCAGACATATTTTTCCTCATGCATGGAACCTCCAGTCAGCACGCGGAGCGTGATACCGGGAATTCAAACAATTGATACAGTCCTTTTGACTAGTTCAGTCGAGGCTGCAAATATTCTATCATCAGTGCGAGCACTATATATTAATTTAATGGGAAAATACACTTATGCGGAAATTTCTACAAATGTCGATAGTACAAAAGACCGAGTTTTAAAGTCTCGTTTTCAAAATGTCTCGTCAGGTCCATGCACTTTCATGCAATCCAGGGCACTAGTATCACGATGGTTGGTAGGAAATGCTATATATTTTAAAAAGAAATAATGACAAGCTACAAGAGAGTCAGGTAGATCCATTCCGTTACGTGTGTGCATGGTTCGTCATTCAGCAGCGAATGCTCTCTTGGCAAGCTTTGCTGGAATAGCCGCGGCTTCCTCGGCTGTATTTTCAAAGGTTGCAGGGCAAATAGACAGTAAATTATGGGTGTTGCAACTTTTGTGCTACGCCATGATGGTACTTGCAAACGTGGTCAACATGGCCATGTTCTCGGCAGCCCTGCGAACAACCTCCTCCCTGCGGGCAACTGCTACAGCGGTAGGATCCAACATTGTGACGAGTGGATTACTAGGTATACTTTTATTCGGAGAAATCGTCTCGCTTCGCTGGATCATAGGCGTGGTGCTCACATTGTTGGGGATGATTCTTGTTCACCCAAGCTCCAACAAAACCCACAGGGATTAAAATTCAAATACCTGGCGGAGATGTCGTATGATGGTACAGACTATAATGGATTCCAGTTGCAACCCAAGTGCCCTACCATCCAAGGCAGCATGGAGAGGGCATTGACAAACTTCTGTGGACTGTCACGCCAAGAGCTTGTCGTGCAGGGAGCTGCAAGGACTGATTCGGGTGTCCATGCACGGCAACAATTCATAGAATTTTACTCTCCCAGACACTTGCAGGAAGAGTATTTCATTCGGTCTATGAACAGAATGATCCCATCAAGCATATCTGTTCACTCTCTGAGAGAGGTGGAGCAATCATTCAATGTCAGGTATTCCCAAGGAAAGATTTACACATATGACATCCATCTTACAAGTATTCGTGATCCATTTATGTGCCGATACAGGCATATGCCTCGACATCCTACAAATTTGGACATTGAAACAATCAGAATGGCCTGCTCTCATTTTGTAGGGACACAAGACTTTCGGTTCCTGACGAATACCACCGGGGATGATACTCTCGAACATGATACTAGAAGGCATATGTATCAGGTGGACGCTAGAAAAATAAAAGATGGCTTGCGGATTGCTGTCATGGGCAGGGGATTCATGTACAAGCAGGTGAGGAACATGGCAGGAGTATTACTTGCAGTCGGATCTGGCACGATGACTCTCAACGATATACAAATTTTATTACAAGGAGACGAAAAAGCAGTAATGACTGGTAGACAGAAAACAAAGTACAAGGTTGCAGAGGCCAAGGGACTGACTTTGCAGCGAGTTTTCCTCATGGATGAACCTGTGCCAAATGAACATGATGTATTTCACTTGATTGAGGGTAATAACACTGCATGACACTCAGCCTCTCCGACCGAAAATAGTACTACCAACCCGGATATTTGTCGAGCCCATCTCTATAGCTTGGACATAGTCACCACTCATGCCCATGCTCAATTCCAATGCACCTTCATCCTGTCCAAGTGCACTGCAGACTTCTTTACGGCACTGCTTCAATGTTTCGAAATTCTCCGGCCTCGAGGAATAGTCTGGCTGTCCAATTGTCATAAGCCCTGCAAGGCGCAAGTTTGGGCAGGATGTCAGAACATGCTTGCAGAGTGAGACACATTCATCGCCAGGCTCCACACCATATTTACTTTCCTCTCCACTCGTATTCACCTGCACATACACCTGCAACGGATCTCGGCCCAAACTCTCTACCGCGTTGTTCAATTTATTGGCCAACTTTTCACTATCAAGCGTCTCCAGACACGAGAGAGAGGGGACACCCTCCAACAGAGTCTTGACCTTGTTTGACTGCAGATGCCCAATAAAGTGCCACTGGATATCATTCGGAAGCTCTGGACTCTTTTCTACTATTTCCTGCACGTAATTTTCACCAAAATATCGCTGTCCAGCGTCATATGCGGCCTGGAGGTCAGCAACAGGCTTGGTTTTGCTCACAGCCACAAGCCTCGGTGGGACAGTGGTACCAACCCTTTGAGATGCTTCGCTTGCTTGACGAAGAACTCCTGATAAAGAATTTGCGATTGCATTGGCAGTCTCATTTGAACCCATCACTGTTTTATGAAAAGCTCGACAGACAAAATATCTCATTCTGCTGGGAGAAAGAATGAAAGCCAAAACTCCCCAACACCCTCTAGCGGATGTTACTAATATTATTTACTATTATTACACTATATTTCGTATCATCTGCTTTACCATCGTCCTGCAATGTATTAAATTGCTCTGGGGCTCGGGAAAAAAAAAAGCATCATGTTGGCCTTTTTTTTCAAGTGGGGATCTTCAACAAAGTAATTGCAAATCGGCATACTGGAAGGATAATAATAACATTCAATTCAAATAATTCTGTGTATCATAGCATCTCTGCTACACCACGCCTGTTCTTTAGCATCTGAAAGAGTGGCACAAGTTTCTTGAAGCAGTTAACTGCACCTTTGTTGCATCGGTTCATCCATGAATAGAAGAAAATCAATCATCTGAATTCAATTGTATCATCCATGTCTCACGCAGTCGTGGCGGTACTCGCCCGACCTGTCATGGGTCATTCAAAGTGCCAACACTCAACTACACCAAAAAGGCACCCATTGAGAATAGTACGCGGCTTGAAAGTAAAAGACGTTTTCAAGGCATTCACGGCGCTAGTATTGGTACGTTTCTGTCGGGTCGTGTACCCAACACATGGTATCTCATTGAAGAGAGTGGGTGTAGTACACCTGTCATTTGAACACTGCATCAATGAAACCCTGTCGTGTCGTGCAGAGTGCCAATATAGGGCATCATTCAGTAGCTCACGCCATGGAAGGGATCAAGATTGAACCCGGTGTCAATGCATCCGAACAATATTTTCAGACTGTGCCACAGGGCCTTGATTCGGATGATGACAAAGATGGCAAGAACAGTCGTCCTGTCAAGCTGAGCACCCTATTGGAGGGCCCCAAGGGTAAAGAAATCCAGCAATGTGCAAGAAGATGCACATCTACCTGTATACGAGGTGGACAGGGGGCGCCTGGTATCGGACCGATGGCTTTGCGGAAAGAGGTTGTTGTCTTCAAACCTGGGTATCGCTCTGGAAAGTATTGTCTCAATGAATGCATTCAAATATGTGCCTTACAAATAAATGGTAACAAATAGCCCATTTATTGACCTAGTTGAACAAGAATGGACTGCAGTTTCTGGATCTCGCTCTCTGGGAGTCCTTCCTCTTGTGGCCTCCTGGGCATGATAACAACTGTATCCTTATAACAGCCACCACGGGCTGTCGAATATTCTACAGCTTGCTCAATTGAACATCCTAAACATTGAGAAAGCTTTTCTACGTCTATATTCACGTAGGCGCCCTGCAATACTCTGAAAATCTCTTGGCGTGTCAAATTGGAGAGCTGCTCCAGTATCATGGCATACTTTGAGGGCCATGCAGAGTGTATGACGTCCCATACCTCCCGATACATTCTGTTCCAAAGTCTTTGAAGTATCTCGTGCGCCTTTTGAATGTCTTCATCTTCAGATGCAATGGCATCCGGAATTCGCTTGAACATGAAACGAGCATTCACCCTGCATTCACCAACAACAACAGTCAGCCTGACACACTCATCATGGTGAGTGAGAGAGAACATACGTACAGATCGTGAGCCACCAAATGTGCCAATAAATGCATTGCATGGGGCCATGTAGTCGCTTCGAAAGCGTCTGGATCCTGCAATAGTCGTAGACAGTCACCACATTCCAAACAAGTCAAAATCATTCTGCCGTACCAGAAGCTCTGCGTCATCTAATCGCTTTCCTAGCTCTCTAAAATCATTTCTATTGATGCAATCTTCCAGTAAATCATTAACATGCTCGACCTCCATGGTATTCGAACGTGGTATTCAATCCAGCAAGAACATTCACCGTTGAGAGTCTTTCAGAAACGATGCATCTGATCTACGTATTTCATCCAGGTACGAAACAAATTTAAATTAAATTATTGATACAACGACATTTTAGAATATTGTCCATAGGCTCCTTCGGGTTGGATTGGACGCAGCAATCGTGGGGCCTCTTGACAGGCTTCACAACAACAGCCCTTGAATGCCTCCTTGCATTCTTGGCAGGCCAAAAACAATTTGTTGCAGTCCACGTTGGCACAATTTAAATGAGGTAAGATTGCCTTTCCCCCACAGAGAGCACAATCTGCGACAGCCTCAAGAGGCTCTTGCTTGTCCTTGTTTGGCCTGATGGCCATGCGACCATCAAACACATACAAGGATCCTTTCCAGTGATCCAGGCCTTCTTGCTTCATGTAGTTTTGAATACCTCCCTCAAGAGTATACAGATTATCAAATCCTTTCTGCTTCAAATATGTCGAGTACACGTCGCACCGAATCCCACCAGTACAATACATCATGACTGGCGTGTCTGGCTCCAAATTCTCCAGATATTGTGGAATCGGGTCTTCCGTAGATTCCGTAGGCGTCTCATGAAAGTTTTCTTCCATAGGTCTATCCGCCCCCTCGAAATGCCCAGCATCCCACTCATACGAATTCCTCACATCCAAAACAACGGGCTTTTTCCCATTGACACCATTCCTCAACATCTCCCTCCAGTCTGCCGGCCTGACCTTCACCGCCCTCGCGTCAGGATTCGTTACAGGAATCGAAGACATTCCTCCAGCCAGAGATATCAAATTTGGTTTGTATTGAAGTCGAAGCTTGGGAAACATATGCGTCACCACAGGGTCAACAGAGTACACCAGGTCGGCAAAATGTGGCTCATTGTTGATGAGCCATTCTACATATCCAACTGCATCCGCAGTAACCCCTCCATACTGTGCGTTTATTCCTTGCTCTGAGATGTAGATTCTACCCCGTACGTCTTTATCTTTCAAATATGCTCTATGTCTATCAATCACCTCATCTGGGTTGTCAATCTCTACCAAGTGATAAAAGTTGACGACACAATAGTCCTCAGATGGACAACCAGTTTCCTCATTTTCAGTGCTACAGCAGCATATTGTATGATGCCAGGTCCTATCCAGGCGTCTGGAGTTGTCTGGATATCTTGTACAATTTGTAACCTCACTCACCAACGACACCCTCCTTTGTGGTTGCAACAATGTCCAACGAACATTGATAACCCTGAGATTTCTTGAGATGCCGTTCATTGATATACCTGCAGAATGTCGAAGCATCATGTCGTCGTTCCTTGAAAGTGGTCGACATGCATGGAGGACACAGAGGTCTCAATTGTTGCAATGAAATGATCTAAAAATACAGAAATAATACTTTTTTAACAATGACTTTGCCCTCATTCCAGCAAAGCCAAGTCACGTGGCGTCACGTCATCCTGGAACGAAGAAATCCAACTTGTCAACAGGCTGGTTGATGATGTGGCTGTTCACCTCTTCAAATGATACAAAACAATATGGTTCCACTCCACGTTCATATTCCCTCTTTTCCCCAGGAATCCCTTCATCATTGTCCAGGGGATGATGAAGCATATTCATCGAGACATCTCGTTCCCTATCATATGACACAATCGACATGATATCAAGTCTGTTCCAGGAACCCCTGCAAGTTCCCCGTAAAAACAGCCTCGATCGGACTTCAGTAGAAAAACTATTTGGATACATGAATGCTGTGTATACCGTGTTATTTTTCAGCAGCTTGTATCGCCCAAAATACACCTTGTCCTTAACTCCATGAGGAATCACAAGGGACTTGAACACGTGCTTCAACACTAAAGGACTTGTCCTGTACACATACGTCCCATTAGGAAGAAACCGTATGTATCTATAATAGCACACCAAGTGGACTGGATTCTTCACCTTCCACTCGGGAATCCCTGTTCGTATGTAGGTATTCCTGGACACATATACTCCATCTTGCCTGACACGGGGCCTATCCAGAAACATGGTCCTCCAACAGGCTACAACCGGTGGATATTTTTTACTGGCGTATTCTTCTGTCAGAGTACTTGAGCACTCCTCCCGGAAAATTCTCTGGCATGCGGATTTCCAAAGGACTCTCTCCTCCCCAATGACATGCCAACTTTTGCAAACACACCTACAGAATGCCTGGCTTTGAACGGGAAGCCACGAGAAGATGTACAGGAGTAAATCATCAGGAATAAGCTGCTCTATTAGAGACAATACTCTCTCCTCGACCAAAACCTCATCCTCTGGGACGGCATGAGAGACGACACGAACATTGAGCAACCTTTGCCATGGCCTGCTTCCCGACCAGGCAAAGGTTTTCGTTCGATCCATTGCCTTCAAAATGTTATAGTGGTACGTGTGATATCAACATGAGGTGAATCATGTAATAATTGAAGAAACACCAGTCAACAATTTTGAACCTCATGTCATACGACCACACGTGTGCATGATTCAACGATGACGATTGGTACCTAAATCGTAAAGTTATCGGTCACCAAATATTTTATTTTCTCTGTAGTAGAGAGTCGTACGAATGTGAGATTATCAATCACCATGTGATGGTTTCCCTTGTACAAGGGAAATTAATTTCTGGGAACAGATGAAACAGGTTCAATGGCACATCCTCTCTATTGCAAATGATATAGAATGGATGTCACTCGGTGCTTTGGTACATCAGCAGCAGCAGCAGCAGCAGTTGAGTATCGAATAGCAGTGAAGGAACAGAGACAAGTGGTCACATGTGCAACCCGTCGACATGCGATTACACAGGGGTTGATCACATCGTTAGGATTGCTATATAGCTCAAAATCATATGCTTTTGAGAATATTGATTTAGGCAAGGGTACGAGGTTTGTCACCGGTGACAAGGCATTCCCGTCATTTTCAAGTCCAGAACCCGTTGCCATCCCGAGGCGTACTCTGCGTCCTGATTTCGCAATCTCCCTCTTGCGTAGTGGATATGAAACTGCAGATTCATTAGATTTCGTGGCGATGGACAAATTTCAGCAAGATTTCTGGTTGTCAAGGAGAGCTGAATGGGAAAGTTACAAGTTGCTCTATGACCCAATTGTCGTAGAGCAGGGGAAGGTTGCTGACCCGTTGTATTTTGATTTCATTAGTGCAATTCAATTTGAAACAATCTCAAAAGAGATGAGAAATGGCAAGCAGGTATTTAAAGAGTTTTGTGGGGATGCCTGTGATGAGGAGTATGTTATTGTCACTCGAAGTCCAGAGCTTCAAGATAACCAACTTCTCCCGGGTGCATTTTATACGGATTTGGGGGCATTGCTCTATAACAAACTATCTGTCAGTGAAGATTTCCAACAAGAGGTTGTTGACGTTATTTCTGCCAGCATGAAACCTCTTGAGATTGCCCGTGTGGTTGAAATGTACTTTCAAAAGCTTGGGTACTGTGTCAAGTTTGAGATGGACCATGACAGCCAGGGTAACCAATTCACCATCAGATCGTACGGAGGAGTCAATGCATTTGCTCTGCAATATTTAAGTAGCAAAGGATCGAGTATCTTTCCGGTCTATGACGGACTCTTATTGGCCCATATATTTGACATGTTGGGCTTTTCATGCTCTACAATTTCTGTGACTTGGTCAAACCTTGTCACGACACAAATGTTTACTTTCAAACAATAAGCTGGGACAGTTACACATTCATCATGTAAATAGGTACATATATTTAAATATACTGCACTTTTGAGTTTTAAAGTAGCCATCATGCCAACACGAGGCCGAAAGCAGCTGCAAGAACAAAGGATCCCACAGTGGTCTGCATGCTGCTAGATGTATTCTCATCCAGGGAAGCTTCGGTTGCGGTTGAGGCAGCTGGTGCCATGGCGTCAAGCGGCAGGCTATTATCTACTATTGATGGTATGTCGAGAGAAGCTGGTGCCATGGCGTCAACGGATGGACTATCATCTGCTGTTGATGGCCTGTCGATAGGTGTTGGTAACTCTTGCAAATCTTCGGCAACTTGTTGAGCGGCATCGTCTTGTTGATCTGCATAATCTGCAAGTTCTTCTGAAATGTCATCTCCAATACCCTTGATACCATCATCCGCGGCACAAACACAGTTGACACTCTTGTCTTGGCACGAAAAGTCTTCAATATTTTGTACTTTACCACATTCTTTGGCACAAGTTATCTCAACGTTTGTACCCTGGCATTCAATAGGGGCTTCGATATTTGTATTCTCGACTTCCCCATTCTTGTTTATACAGTAGCAATCTGCACCATATGCTCCACACTCTGCAGATTTGTATTCACTATCTCCGCAGTCAGATTTACAATACTGCACGAGATCAGTGATGTCCCCGCACTGAAGCTGAGCGGCAACATGGCTGATAGAACCAGCGGATAAGGCAAGCACGGCAAGTAGAGCCTTCGAGTACATCCTTCACTGCATAAAGTATATAAAGTATGATTATTGGATGAAATACACTTCAACAGGCATCCCGAAGAGCAGATTCTGCTATTGAGGATAACGCGGTGCAGATCTGCCAACCGTCAACAACCACCGCGTTGCTCCGAAGGTCTCTGCAAACTACAAAGGGGCTATCTTTTTAGCAATTCGTACCTTAATTTATAAATATCGACAAATTAATGGATATGATCTTCAAATTAGAGAAATTCATGACGTTCGGAGTCTGAAGTTCTGGTTGGACCGAAGGCATCACGATCATATAGTCCCATGAAAGGACTGCTTTGATGGGAAGCCAGATTTATGTATGAAAACCTCTATGTGCTCCGGTCAAACCATAGATTTTCTAGGAGGCAAAAATCATTTGTTTGTTTGTTCCGTGCCATTTGACACGGCGAAAGGAACGACGCATGTTTCCTTACTTACCTCCTCACGTAACAAATACTATCTATCTATACTAGTATATAGGAGGTTCAATATGATGCATAGGGTTGTTTGAGAGCCCATGTCAAGCTGAGAGATGTGTTCGACCAGGTGAAGATTGCTCTAAGATGGTCCCTGGCCCTGATTTGTAACTGGTCTCTTTTTTACGGGTGTTGGTCCTTTTTCTCTCGCTTTTCTGCTGGATCACTTTTTCATACCCTATATATATGTCACGCATTCTATGCATAGAGCCATATGGCTTGACTAATAATAATAGGGATCCCATGACCCCGAACTTTGTGGTTCCAGATAATTTTGTCGATCTTTGGTACACCTTTGTGGCCGTCTGGGAGCGTTTTCCCCGGTTCTGTCGCACTTATCCTTCTTTTGTGAACAAAACACAGACGTCTTTTTTCCCAGATATCCAAAATTCGTCTTCAGCAGATGCATTTAGTAGTGTGTAATCGCCGTAAGTTCACCTGAATTCATCTCAACTCACTGAGTCAATGAGTCACGTAGGATAGCTCAAACCTACCGTCATGACGGGCTGGGTCCTCGTCCGTGGAGGTCGTCACGTTGCTTGGTTTCCGCTCAACCTGATTGCCCTCATCCTTGCTTGGACTGTGTCCCTTGTGAGCTTTGCCTTTGACTGTGTGTGTTTACCTGCTGCTTGCCCTTGTGTTTCTCTATGTTTGGCGATTTATTTAGTGTCCTTTGTATTATGATTTGATGATATTACGCTTGGATTGCACTTCCTGTGCGCACAACGTGTATTTTATCTGTATTGTATGTGGACATCAAGGTCTTTTGTGTCCTCATCATCTATGTGGTTTCAATGGCATATGCTCTGTGTGTTTTCTGTTTTTCGCGCTATATTTTGTATTTTATCTGCAATTTAAATGTTTAAATGTGTTTGTTTGGGTTCGTGTGTGACTGTAAGACGTTGTTTGTTGGCCTTTATTGTGTGCTGTGTGTTTCCTGT
>PJEL010000778.1_pt1 | contig 35900 bp, 25 predicted proteins | sample 1853271 | NCBI WGS metagenome assembly PJEL01 (sample SAMN08108733, study PRJNA415343) | Invertebrate metagenome, whole genome shotgun sequencing project. | host: Globobulimina | place: Sweden: Gullmar Fjord | collected 2015-08
GGAGTTGGGGGTGGATCAGGGGGCAGCGGATCAGCACCCACGCCTTCTCGTGCGCCTGGTTGGGCTGCCCCATCGCCGACAACCGTGGCACTAACAAAGCCCGAAGCACCCCTCAACAACCCTGAAGCAATCGCCAATTCGGATTCAGGTGACGGCGTCGCGCCGTTCTAGCGAATGTGTGCTCTACAAGTTGTCAAAGTAGGTATCCACAAAGACCATCTTTGCAATTGGTTGTAGTTCGTTCCAAATGTCAATAGGGGGCATTGAATTCACGACCACATCCCGACGGATGGATTGGCCAAGATCGTGTGACTCGATTCGCAACAACTCTCCCAGTGCAGCCGCTTCGTTATCGGTTGGCGATAACGCCTCGATGAATGCACGTAACTCGCGGGCTGAAGAGGAATTGGATTGTCCTTCGTCAACTGGTCTGTATTTTGATTTGGTATTGTAATACGCTACATACAAATGAGCGTACCGTGAGCCATGGCTCTCGACCGTAACGGGCTCATAGGAAGCCAACTTCATGATCCGTTGCCCTTTCTCTCCACACCCCGGCAAGCTGATCATCAGTCCCACCAAGGCCACGATGCAGACCCACACCGAGAGGCCATTTGGATGGTACTGGGAATAGGAATTTGGGTGAAGACTTGGAAAATGCATGAAATTGGATAACCTCCACAAGATGCGCATAGTATCCGTATCGGTCAGATAAGGGTGAGGGAATTTGCCCGTCAACTGCTAACAGACGTCACGGACCTACCCTCATACAGTAGCCAACGAATTTTGCGGGATTTGGATTCGCCTGATTTACGAATTTTGGAAGAGGTTCCTCAACATGCCAAACTCATCACGCACGGAAATTTCCAACCCATCTCGTCTGGTCGATGATACACCGGAGTTTCAATTTGCCACCCCGTACGAGGCGATTGATGAGTGGCGCAATCAGGTCGCCCCGTTGGAGCAAACAGAGCAAGTTCCTTTGGCTAAGGCGAACGGGAGGGTCCTCGCTCACGATGTACAAGCTGATCGGGAGAGCCCTCCTTGTACCGTCACCGCGATGGATGGGTATGTTCTGCGCCTGAGCGACCTGAAGGCAGGCAGGATTGACGTAGCCGGCGAAGTTCTGATGGGTCAGGCACCGCCGGCCTTGCCGAAAGGGTGTGCTCTCCAGATATTTACGGGTGCACCCATTCCCACAGACGGTGATGTGGTTGTTAAACGCGAAGACACCGTTGAGCATCCGGGTTATTTTCTCATTACAGACGAGCGTGTAGCAACCTATAAAATAGGCAAACATCTTCGCTACCAAGGAGAGAATCTCGCAACAGGGACCACGGTGGTGAGACAAGGGACATTGATTGATTTTCCCACCGTTGCGACATTGGCTGGCTTTGGGAATGCGGTAGTCAATGTATTCAAGAAATTGCGGCTGACCATTCTAGCGACGGGTGATGAACTACGGTCTGTGGAAGATACAGACGTGCAGCCATGGGAAATCCGCAATAGCAACGGCCCGGCATTGGGCACGTTCTTTGATTCGATTCCGTGGATTGATGTCATTGCAAACGAACATATGCAAGATCATCCGCAGGTTATTCAAGATCGAATAGTCCAAGCGATGCAGGAGAGCGATGCGGTCATATTGTCCGGCGGTGTTTCGATGGGCGATCATGATTATGTGCCGAATGCGGTACAGCAAGCCGGTGGGAAGGTGGTCTTTCACAAGCTTCCAGTCAGGCCGGGCAAGCCGATGTTCGCAGCAATTGGCCCACAGGGGCAGGTGATTGCAGGTCTACCCGGCAACCCTGTGTCTGTCATGGTGGGAGCTCGGCGAACGACGATACCTGTTCTCGCACAACGAGCAGGGATTGCTAACTGGGGTGAACCAATCGCGATGGTGCATCTCGATCGACCACTCGATAAATCGCTGCATTTGTGGTGGTATCGTCAAGTGCAACAGGTAGAAACGGGTGTTGTGCAGTTGATTGCATCGAAGGGTTCAGGCGATTTCGCATCGGCAGCGGGGTCTATCGGTTTCATTGAAATCGAGCCTGGCGCGACACATGTTGGACCTTGGCCATTTTGGTCGTGGTCCGTTTGATCCTTTCGTTTGTGTATGACTATTCAGACGCACCATTCTTGATTTGAAAACGATTGCATGCCTGTACTTCCAACTCCTGAGATCATCTTCGAAACGGATGATTGGCTTGTAATCAATAAGCCAAGCGGTTGGCATTCTGCATCAATAACTCCTTCGACATCGGATTCGATGTCTGGGCAATCTCCTGATAATGATCCTTTGCAGATGCATTCCATTCAATCATGGTTAGTCGAAAGTGGTATCACCAATTCTAGTATCCCAGAGAATGGGCTCCTTCATCGATTGGATAAGCCAACGAGCGGGTGCTTGGCAGTTGCTCGCACGGCTGAAGCATTTGCACGACTTGCACACTTGTTTCGAAATGGAGAGGGGGTTCAAAAACAGTATCTCGCGGCAGTTCAGCTTGGTTTGCCTGATCATGGCGAGTTTGCCTTGTATTTTACATCACGCTACAAGCGCTCCAAGAAAGTGACAGTGGGGACGCGAGGTGAACAAGGGCATAGAGGCCAATGCGAATGGACCATTCAATCGCGAAGGTTTACCGACCACTCTGACTTGGTAGAGTTGGAATTGAAAGGCCCGGGACGGCGACATCAGATTCGCGCGGGCTTGGCGTTTCTTGGGCATCCTGTACGTGGTGATTCTCTTTATGGCGACACTATCCCTTGGGCGGGGGGGTTTGGTCTACATGCTGTTCGGCTGACATTTGAAGGCCATCTGGTCGTGGCGACTCCACCCGCGATCTGGAATGATGAGGATCAGGCGTTATCGGCGGTCCAATCCTAGGTTTTTCCCTATCTAGGGTTGAGATTGCTGTGGCGTGAAACCGATCCGGACAAACGAATAGCACTCCCATTCGGGCATCGCTGAGGTTTGTTGCAAACAACGGTGTTTCTTATTGCCACCCATTTTTCGTGAATTCGCAGACCGGGTGGTGGCTGCAACATTTGACAAACAAACCAGCCAGAGAAGATTCGCCAATATGTACCCCTCAATCAAGTTGGCGCATTTCTCGGTCGATAGACTGAAAACCGGGCTTGAATTAATGACGAGACCCCTCTGGGGGATTTTGGGAGACCATGTCAATGACCACATCCACAATGGACAACCGCGAAGCTGTAATCTCACAGGCTATTCAAGAGATCAGTCACATCGCGACCTTGCCTGAAATTACGCTCAAGATCATTGATTTGGTCGAAGATCCAACTTCGACTGCTCAGGACTTGCATCAGGTTATCACCAATGACCCTGCCCTGTGCAGCCGCATTCTCAAAGTAGTAAACTCATCATTCTACGGATTACCGGGCCAGATTGGTTCGATCAATCGAGCCATTGTTCTGCTTGGTTTGAATGCCGTAAAGAACATCGCCATCGCGACCAGTTTGACAAAGTTGTTCCGTGCGGGCGACCTAACGTCAACATTCTCTGCCCGCGACCTTTGGACCAACGCAACTGCGCTGGCCGCCGGTGCAAAATTGATTGCAGATCGGTCAGGGATTGGTTTGTCAGACGAAGCGTTCCTAGCTGGCCTCCTCGCCAATCTCGGCATTATGGTTGAGATGCAGGTGCTTCGTGAAAAACTGATCGAAGTCATTGAACAAAATGCCGAGACCGGCCGCTCTTTCGTCGAACTTGAAGAAGAGATCATCGGGGCAACCCATGAAGATCTCGGCCGCGCTCTGTGTGAAAAATGGAAATTCCCCAAGAGCTTCGGTTTTGTCACAGGCTATCGCCATCGACCACTCGAGTTACCTGCAGAAAACCGAACGCTTGCTTGCGTTGTCAACATCTCTGATTGCATGGCCAAGAAACTCAACCTTGGGTTTACAGCTCCAGTTGATAAAGAAGAACCGAATCCTGAGGTCTTGGAAGAACTGCACCTGTCCATGGACGACTACGAAGCCATCCTTGAAGACCTTCCTGAATGCGTTGAAATGGTGGAATCACTCCTTGGTTCATGATTGACTCAAACAGTATTGCATACCTACAAACATCAAGCGTCGAAGCAACCATTGCTTCGACGCTTGTCTATTATTAAAACTCGAATTGAAACTACGATTGGGCTACGTCAGCGAATGAGTCGCATCTCACCGAAGTTTGGCACATATCGTGTACCGCCTTCTGTGATCCCTTCAGGTGAAGGATAGTAGACAAAAAATGCTTTGCCAAGTATGAGTTTACGCGGTACAACACCCTTGGGAACGCCGTACATCGAAGAGACCCACGGCGAGGGTGAATCCCAAGTACGTCCGTCATTGCTGGCAGAACTATTGTCACCACACATGAAGAACTCATCATTTCTCAAATGCATGAGATATCGTTCATCCGCACCGGTGGCATTGCCGGGAGGCCCACCGTTTCTATATTGCTCCGGACGGTAATACAAATCCCGATCCAGCTCGACGTGATACATCGTAACCCGAGAGCCACTAAACTGCCAAGAAATCTCTGGTGGTGCAGGTTTGTACCGCGGATTCATGTACGGATTCACATAACTTTGTCGAATCGCCTTCGCTTCATCCGGGTGTAATCCGGTAGCGTTTCCCAATCGAGTTTGGGCCTGCCAGTCGTAAGTTGATTCTGCGATCAGATTGCCATCTAACCACACTTTCAAGGCCTGATCCACGTGCCAAAATTCGACATTGGTTGTTTTATCGGCGGGAAAATTGGCTGCCTCCGTTTGTACTTCCATGAGAGTCGACCAATCTAATTCCGTACCAATATCGCGCATCCGCAGAATGACCTTGCTATCTCCAAACACTGCTTGGAACTCAAATCCGCGAGTTTGAAGCCGAATGTGGGATACCAGGCCTTCTGATTCTGGACGTATCCCCGAGGCTAACCGAATATCCGAAACGCCATACAAGTTGCCTCGTGGGCTCTTGTTCAATGGATAGGGGAAGTTGTAAAAATTCTCGTCGTTGATGGGCCGCACACTGTTTTGCCATGTGAGAATTGAGTCTACTTGTGTGGACTGGTACGACCGCCCGTCGACATCAAATGTGCCTTGTCCACTCCAAGGGGGTGTCCACTTCGGACGATACGCCGCATTTGGTCCCGGTATGTAGTCACTGTTATACACATTCTGCCAAACCGCCCGCTGAACATGATCGGGCTTTCGCTGGATGAGATAAGCCGAGGTGCCTTGCTCACGCGCAAACACATCGCCGTCAGCGAGCCAGACTGATTCGTTGGGGAGCCCCACCAGCCTTTTTATGAAATTGGTTTCCGGAATTTTTGGCCACTTAAAAACGACAACATCAAATCGCTTCGGCTCCAACAATGCATACAAGTACCGCTGCACAAAAATTCGGTCTCCCATTCGAATGCGTGCTTGCCCGTCACCATCAAACCGCGGTCCATACTTTGATTTCGAAGACGCTTTGGAACGAGCGTAATGTTGATTCCACAAAATAGGGTCTTGTGCATACACATCTTCTTGAAGCGGGTTTGCAAACCCCGTTATGGAATCCGTTTGCCCATACCCCGGCCCGGTGATAAAGGGGTACCCGGAATCTGGCCCGCGCATGTCCAAATGAGCACCAAGCAACGTCGGAGCCATAGACCCGGTGGGAATCACATACGCTTCAGCCACAAAGTGTTTGAAAATAAACGCAACGATGAATGCAATCAAAATAGATTGCAGTGTTTCGATGACCGCACTCGGGTCCGCATTTTCATGCTCACTCATTCGATCGGTTGTTTCTTCAACGTATCCCACGAGAGGGTCTCACTTTCAGAGCGACAGTCATTTGTTAATCGCTCACGTCTTTTGCAGTTCGGTCTATTGGTTGGATGTTATGACGCATCCGCCTTCGAGATGTACAATCCGATCTGCTCTGGCTGCAATAGCAGGATCATGTGTCACCATAATCATTGTTTGGCGTCGGCCCGCATGCATTTCTTCGATGACATCCAAAATCTGCCCCCCAGTCTTGGCGTCCAGATTGCCGGTTGGTTCGTCCGCCAACAGCAATTCGGGTTCATTCATCAAGGATCGAGCAATAGCCACACGTTGGCGTTCACCGCCGGATAACTCGTTAGGCCGATGGTGCAATCGGTGCCCTAACCCAAATGACTCCAAAATCTCTTGAGCCTGAGCGTACAGTTTCGCCTGGCGATTCCAAAAACCCCAGAATCCAAATTTCACCATCGAGGCCAACGCAGTGTTCTCAATGACATTCAGCTCGGGCAATAAATGGTAGAATTGAAACACAAAACCAACGTATCGATTACGGTATGCGTTGCGGCTTGATTCAGAAAACTTCGTAATCTCCTGCCCGTTGAATTGGATCGACCCATCGTTGCGATCAGGATTATCCAATGCGCCAAGTAAATGCAGCAAGGTTGACTTTCCGGAGCCAGAAGCGCCGAGGATGGCCAGCCATTCGCCTTCTTGTACATCCAAGGACGCTCCGCGCAGAACGTTCACCTCTGTTTTTCCTAACCGGTAAGTCTTGTGGAGATTGTCAGCTTTCAAAAGGCTCATGAAAATCAATGTATCCCAAGTGGTCTACTCGTACCGCAATGACGCAACCGGATCAACGTAGGCTGCTCTGATCGCCGGGATCAACGCTCCAAGAATAGAAAATATGACACCGCCCGTCATGATAATGAGCGCACTCTTTCCGTTCACATCATGGGGTAATTCGTTGAAGTAGTACACTTTTGGATCCCAGATAAATTGCCCCGTTATTTTGCCGATCCATTCGTGTAGCGGATTGATATTCCAGACGACAGCATGTGCAAGTACCGCACCGAGCAGGACGCCGATGATCCCCAAGATGAGTCCATACCTCAGGAACAACCATGCAATACCAACTCTCGAAGCACCTACAGCACGCAAGATGCCTACATCACGGGTTTTTTGTTGCACAATTGTCCAGAATATGGCGAGTACTAGGAAAACGGACACGAGGCTAATGATACTGAAAAGCGTGGTTACCAGCGCAGTTTCCTTTTTAACCGCTCCAATGAATCCCTCGATTTGTTGTTCCCATGTCATCGGTTCGACATACATGCGAGATTCCGGGTGACGATTTTGCACCTTTGCAATCGCAGCTTGTATTGATGTACTCAGTTGCTCGGGGGTTACGCCATCACTTGCTTTGACCAATATTCGTGATGCGCGTGCAGGTGAGAATACGCGTCGCCGAATGGGCTCATCAAACTCATCCAACACTGGATCGCCGTTTTCGTCCAGTTCCGCCTCCAACAACCGTTCCTTGGCATTCATCTTGAGCATGTCTTGCAGCATGTCAAACGGTACGTAGATCGTCTTGGAGTCGACATCATATCGGCCGGCCACAAATTCGTTCACCACTTCAAATACACGGGTCTCAGCTTGTGCGACCAAACCACCATCTTGTGTGACCGGGATAACGCTGATCGTGACAGTGTGGCCGGGTAAGGGTGAACCAAACACTGAATACGAATTCAACTTCAAGCGATTGTTGTTACGAGAAATTTCCATGCCGAGCACTGCCCCAGGTCGATCATCTCGACCCTGAAGGCTCATCCCTGCAGCGTGCATCGACTCTAAGATTGAGTTGATTCGCGATTGCTGTGCTTCGGTTGCATCGGGCTCGGGAAATCTGCTGTCTCCCGGATCGACGACATCAAGGTCCTCGTCATTGAGTGGGCGCCAAAACAGTGTGCCCTTGAAATCAGTCACTGCATCAAACGATGAACCGTCAATTCCGATGAGGCTGACCGGCGTGATATTCCGGCTGGGCATCTTTACCAAGCCGTAGCCTTCGACCGTCGCGGCAACGGCTGATGCTTCGGGTAATTCCTGTATCTCATCCATCAGTTCCTCATAATGAGGAAAGCCCGTCAATCCCGCTTGCACAGAGACATCACCGATCAGGACGCGGCCTGCCTCGGTCAACATATCCAAAAAACCGCCCATGACTGACAGGACGATGATCACCATTGCGGTACACAATGCGACCGAGAGCATCGCCAAAAGGGGGATGATCTTGCGGGTGAGGTACCGGTAGGAGAGTTTGGCTTGATACACGAGTGGTTACCGGTCGTCCGGGACGTATTGAAATTCAGCTGGAATCGTGGGTGGGCGGTCCATCGCACACCTGTAGGACACGATCGCAGGTAGCGTATTCCACCCGCCAGAACCATGCCACATTCCCATTCATATAGTAATGGTAACCAAACGGAGCTTGATTGCCCCAATCGCTCGATATCATCCCGTTCTCGCCGATTCGTGCCCAGATAGGATGGTCATCTGCATCCGGATTCACCCATGCTAGCCCAAGTTGATCTCATGAGAAGGTCTGTCCTGATTCACTTGGACTGCGAGATAGCCGAGGAAGATGTTGATGGCTGGGTGTCCGCTTACTTCACGAAATGTCGATTTTGACATTGACCGAGTGATCTACCGATCAAGGCGAATGGACTCCTTGGCCACGTTTACACATCAGACGGCTATCATCATCGGGTATCGCATGAGGGAACTAGAATCTGGAACAGATCGCATTGCTGGGCTTATTTGGCAAGCCGGCAATTGGAGATGATCTAACAAAATTACTGACGGGACGAATCATGAATTATTCTGTATGGAAAAGTACAACGTGTGCAATCGTGGGGGGGATGGCAGTGTCCTGCACTCTCCTCGCCGGCGGTTCCGTTATGGCCTCTGACCAAGATGGCGGAGTGACTGCACCACCTCCTACCACTGAGAGGATGGGGCAGGACGCGAAAGACAAACGCGATGCAATGCGAGAGCGCGCTGTACAGAATCGGCCACGTCGACCAAAGCCGGTCGCTCGCATTCCTGCGCATGATCCCGCCAATGAAAAAAACCTGGGCGATGGGTTAATCTTCATCGACACCAAGCTCGGTTCTGGTGAAACATTGGGCCAAGGTGATTTTGCCACGTTTGAATACACTGGTTGGATTCACAAGACTCAAGTCGTGTTCGGATCAAATCGAGCTGCAGACAAACCTCGCCTAGTAACCGACGTGCCCGGTCGCCTGATCGAAGGTTGGAATCTGGGCCTCATTGGAATGAAAGAAGGCGGACGGCGAAAGCTGATTGTTCCAGCAGCACTTGGCTACGGAGAACGCGGGTTTGGAGGCATTGGAGTCGGCCCCAACGAGGATCTTGTCTTTGAGGTCGAATTGTTTCGAATCCTACGTATGCCCATGATTGAAACCGAGAAAGCGACCGAGACCGCAAACGGTGCGCTGATGATGGATATCAAACCAGGCGAAGGTCCGGCTTTCGCAGACAATGGTTACGGTACATTCCACGTTTCATGGTGGGATGATGGCGACAACCTCAGTGGGACGTCGCTAGATCGTGAAAAGCCCGTCGCTATCAGTTCCGATTCAACATCAGATTGGTCTTCATTCGCGTTTGGATTGCAATCGGGCGGACAGCGGGCAGTCTCAACAACTGCAAAACGCAAGGATGAAGAAGGTAACGAACTCCTCATCGAGCGAATCTATTTGATTGAAGCGTTCGACATTACACCCGCCCTTGTGATTCCTGATCATGCGGACAGTTTGATGTTTCACCTCGAGGAGGGCTTAAAAGCTCGCGATCTCACCATCGGAGATGGCAAGGAATTTATCAACTACTCCTTACCTGAGGTTCATATGACAGGTTGGCGGGCAGACGGTACGGTCTTTGATACGACCCGCAAGCCGGGCGAAGATGTCCGGACGGTTTCTTCAGAGTTTGATCTGCCGCTTTGGAAATATGCCATGAAAGGCATGAAGATCGGTGGCAAACGATTCTTGCTCGTACCCGCAGCTCTTGCGTACGGCGAAGATGGGAACAAGGAATTGCGCGTCGCACCCAACGAAGACATCATGATCCAAGTTGAATACCTTGGTTTTAGCCTGCCACTATTCCACCCCGTGGAAGCAGCAGACGATCCAGCGTTTATGGAAGCGTGGGATGAAGAGTTTGGCGAAGGATCAGGCTTCGGCACAGATAGCGATGACGATGACGGCGGACTCGACCTCGGAGGTGATGGCGGATAATGCTAGAGATCTGAATGGCGTGAAGAAAGACTTTACGACTCGTTTCGATCTTCTACACATTCAGTGATCAATCAACGCTCAAATACGATCCCCACGATGTTGTCACACCAACATCGTGGGGTTTTTGTTTTGGGAACGCTCTTAGTACGATTTGTTATGGGGCGTCGAGTTGTTACTTGAATTACAGTGAACGGTTACCCGATGGTTCGTTCATTGGAATCACTATTCGCCAGTCTAGATTCTCAGGCCGCGAGTTCATCGCCACATTTCACTCAAAGAGGAAGTTGTCATGCAATCATACTCAAACTCAGCACCAACGCGTACCTTGGTTTTCGCCGCCATCGGAGCAGGTAGCATCTTCTGTGCTGCGATGAGTTCATCTGCGATTGCGCAGACCGATTTTGATCAAGATTGGCCCTACGCAATGTTCTCACTTACAGATGACACATGGAGTTATTCGTATGCGACGGGTATCAACAACCGTGGTCAGATTTTGGTCTCTGCAATAAGAGATCATGACAAACTGTATGGCTACATCGTTGATGACAAGACCCAGATAGATCTAGGATTCTTCGGATTCATGAACGGAGAACGCCCGACCCATCATAACGGAATCAATGATGCCGGAGTCATTGTTGGCGAAGTACAGATTGGCAGAAGTAATCGTACCTATGCCGCCGTTTGGAATGACGGTGAATTATTCCGTCTCAATGTCCCTCAAAGTTACTCTTCATCTGCGACTGCAATTAATGAGATGAATCACATTGTCGGCTACCGAGTGATCAACAATGGTGGTGAGCAAGTCGCGAACGCATGGTCTTGGCAAGATGGTATCTTCACGCCCATCGGGTTACCGCAAGGTGAGTCCGGCGCTTCATTAGCGGTGGATGTCAATGAATCTGGGGCTGTATTGTGTAGGCTGGAAACGTATATCGATGACAAGTCACGTCGGCAAAGTGCGATCTGGCAATCTGGGAATTGGCAACTCCTCCAGCCACTCCAGCCGGCTTGGAGCGGAGAGGTCTTCGCCGAAGCGATCAATGACTCAGGTCAGGTGGTCGGATCTTCTGAAATGGAAAACGGTCATGTGGCAACGATGTGGACAGATGGTGAGGCCGAACCGATGTTCTTCGATCCGCAGCACGATCTATGGAGTTTCGCAAAGGATGTTAACAATTTGGGCACGGTGGTTGGACGCGTACTCGATTTTGACGATCCGCCATATTGGTCGTGGGCCTTCGTATGGAACGAATCCGATGGTGTGACTCGCCTGACAGACTTATTGCCGCCTCATTCAGGTTGGTTGATGACCGATGGATCGAATGCGCACATCAATGATCTGGGGCAAATCACAGCCATTGCCAAACATGTTGAAACGGGGCGTGAGTCACGCATGTTGTTGGCTCCAATTCACCCAAACATAACACTTGATCAACCACAGCCGGGCGAAGCAGGCAGGAAGAACACGATTACAATTCACGATCTAACCCCGAACGCTACGGTCGTCTTGCGGTATTCAATTCAGGGGGGCGGCCAACTGATTCCTCAATGTGATTTACAGGCAGGAGTAGCTTGGCAACTTGAAAACCCCGTACCATTCAAACGCGGAGTTGCCGATAGCAACGGTGAAATCACTTTTGAAGTGTTCGTGCCGTATTCGCTCCGAGATAAAGGCGACATTCTCTTCCAAGCACTTGAACCTGGCAATTGCCGTATCAGTCAACTCATGATTGAAGCATTTGAATGACACAAAGAAAAGGTGCCTAATACCGGGGAGGGTGCCATTGCGATGTGTTATGTGGTCAGATAATGTGGTGTATCCTGCGAGATTTTGAGAACTTTACTCTCACGGCACGAGTGAAACCTTTGTGGCCGACGCAGCAAAGAGAATTCAGAATCGGATCTAGCGATCCCTCTTCATCGCATCAGCGAGCGTCTGTTTGATTCGCTCTCTGACTCTGAAACTCGCAGGATGGAGTTCATGTTCATCATCTCTGATGCGATCAACAAAATCAATTGCCCGGAGATTGATCAACGCACCTGATTTACACTTCAGTGACGAGTCTGCACCGTTCTCCAGAAGGAAACGGATGGTCCGCTCATGACCGTACCATGTGTGCACCATCAGCGGGGTCAGGCCTTGGTTGTTCGTTGCATTGAAATCTAGATCAAGAGTCGCGAGATAGGCGAGCCATGTTTCGTTCTCCCACCATTCGTCAGTCTCGTACGCCCACGTGTCATAGAGATGTAAGATGGTGTTACCATCGGTGTCCTTCGCCTGAAGATTCGCGCCCGCCTCTTCTAGGATCTGAAATGAACTCAACTCTCCCGAGTCGATGCAGTCAATGATCGGCACTCGGCCGCCTATTGAATTCGGATTGCGGTCAGGAGATACGCCGTGCTCCAAGAGAAATGCAATCATCTCATTCGCGTTGGGATACCCAATTGCGGCCTGAATGACATCAACCTTCGTCTTGGTTAGATCAAGGCCGTAGTCGAGCAGGAGTTGCACATACCTAATATCTCCTTGAACTGCGACCCTGATGGGTTGTGACATTGCTCCCTCAATACTCGTGAACGCCCCGCGATCCAAGAACAGTGTTGCCAACTCGTAGTGATCCCCTCGAATGGCATTGATGAGCGGCGTCTGCCGTAATTGGTCAATGACATTCATGTCTGCGCCGTGATCAACCACGACAGGGATAAATTCAGGCCGGCCAATTCTGCCTAAGAATGTAAGCATATGCAGTGGTGTTTGGCGATACTCTCCTTCGGTACTGACATCTGCGCCACTTTCGACAAGAGCATTCAATACATCAATCGAGTAAAGTCTCACTGCGTAATGGATGGGCTGATTTGTAACCGAATCCTGCAGATCAGTGTCTGCCCCATGTTCAAGCAGAAGTTCAACTGCCTCGACTTGCGATCCGAAGGTGGCCCAGAACAATGGGGTCGTATCGTGAATGGCAAGATCGCCTGTCGTTACAGGATGATCAACGGGGATGCCTCGATCTAGTTCACACTGAATCGTTTCAATATCGCCCGTGAGTGCAGCGAGATGAATTCGTTCGGGTCCAGTACGATTCAAGATGCCGACCACGACGACACTCGTTTCGAAAACCAAAAGCAGGATCAATCCAACAACAAGGAGGCGATTGAAACCGTCTTTGATCAGGGGAGGCCGATCATCTTTGATCCACCCACATTCCGGGCACCGCTTACTTTCTAGATTCTGCAGTGCGTAGTTGCATTGGTAGCAGTGTGCGCGTTTTCGACGCTTTCGAAATCGTGTTGCTCGAACAAACACCCCGCTAAACAGAAATACCAACCATGGCAAACTCCAGACCACTGCGTTGACTAGAAATCCAGGCCAAACGATTTGTGTAGGCAAAACCCAAATGTCCCTGTCCGTCGTCGATTTGGCGTTCATAACCGGGTCAAGTTGTTCTAGCGTCCGAGCCTTGCCATTGAGTTTGAGATTGCCGATTCGGATACCAGTATCAATAACCGCTGCTCGTTGGCCTTTAATAGCAACGTACTCATGGAACGCGGATTTCAAGCCAACCATCGGCCAACCAGATCCTTCTTGAATCAACGACACATATTCGTCGGCCATCAATCGATCGACTTCGCTCCAGTAGGGCAGCGTATCATTGACTTGACCTTCCACCCAAACAGGAGGGCTTCCGTACGGGACAAAGACCCAGTGGGAGTAGAATCCTTGGCTCTGATGATCCCACCCACCTAGCTGCTCTTCTGTGACCTGAGCGTATGAATGGGAGTGGTTCTTAAAAGGCATCCAATCGATTGCGAATAGCCACGAAACAGCAACTGAGGTTGATATCCCCAAGAGTACGATTAGGAGAATGGTTGTAGAGAATTGTCTCACGGGCCTAGGCGATCATAGCGTGCAGACTATTCCCAAGACCTAGGCGAGGTGTCGCAAACGAGTCTTTGCAGGACTACTCCGTGATCTCCGACATCAGTGGTTGTGGATCTTCGCGAGGCATTTGGATCGGAAGGATGAGCCGAAACGTTGTGCCGTTTTCGAGTTCACTTTCGACTTCGATCGTCGCATGGAGCAACTCGGACAATTCTTGACAGATAGCAAGACCAAGCCCGGTTCCTTGATGTTGCTTGGTATGACTCGCCTCAACTTGCCTGAATTTCTCAAAGATGTGCTTTTGATCTTCTTGGCTAATTCCCGGGCCTGTATCTGCTACAGAGATGCGCACCATATCCGCGGCACCCTGTTGGGTATCTCGCCATCGCTCTGCCCGTACGACAATTGACCCTTGGTCAGGCGTGAATTTAACCGCATTGGAAAGGAAATTGAAGATGATCTGCTGGAGCTTGCCACCATCCGTTTCGACGAGCGGCAAATTGGGATTGATTTCCGTAACGACGCGAAGTTGCTTCTTTTCTGATTGAGGTCGCAACAACGTCAGAAGCCCATCGCACACATCGTGGATATTGATAGGCTCAGCTTGAATCTCAACGCGACCGGCTTCGATCCTTGCTAGATCAAGGAGATCATTAATCATTTGCAGCAGATGCTTGCCGGATGTGATGATGTTATTCAGGTAGCGCTGCTTCTTATCATTGCCGGGAGTTTGATCGGTCGCAGCCTCTTCTAATTCTGCGATCACTTCAGCAAATCCGAGAATCGAATTGAGTGGTGTGCGCAGCTCATGCGAAATGTTCGCCAAGAATTCGCTCTTGAGTCTGTTTGCTTCGAGCAGGGTGACATTTGACTTTGCTAGGTCTGTCATCTTGAGATCGAGACTTTTGTTGATCTGCCGAAGCTGATCTTGTGATGTCTTGATCGTCGAAAGCATGAGGTTGAACGTGTCCGCCAATTCTTCAAATTCATCTCCGGTCGAAATGTCTGATCGAACGTATAGATTTCCTTCGGAGACACGTTCTGCGGTCTCACGCAATACACGCACGGGTGAGAGGATCAGTCGAGTGGTGATAAAGTAAAACACCAGCACCGCAAGTGCACCAGCAGAAAGGCCCGCGAGAATAATGTACAGGCGATTGACGAACAGTTGTCCCGATGCGCTGACAGCGTTGCGCTCGATAACCAAGATGGCTCGCAGGGGGTTCGCAATATCCGGAGCGAGAGATTGTTCATCGAAGAGGGCAAAGCGAGGATCTTGTACTGCAGCCATTTGGCGAGCGGAGATTGGCCTGAGATACCGATAGCGTACTGCCTTACCCGGTTGCCGTTCAACGCTGAATTGTGCATCTGTCTCCGGGTGCTTACGAAAGGCTTTCAGCGCTTTTTGGAGCATCTCATCGGGATTTTGCGCGATCCGCCATTCAGCTTCTTGAACCGTCAGCACTTCCATACGGAATCGGCCAATCGTGTTCTGGATTCGGTTCGTTGTATCGATGGACAGGCTGGCCTCGTCCAGGACCTCAAGTGAGTCAGCGTTATTCTGGCCGGTCTCGTGAACCACGCCCAACTCGATGACATTCTGAAGCCAAGCGTCCGCCAGTTGAACCGCGATTTCTTGCTCGCCTCGATCAATGACGGAGTGCATGCGAAACCACGGCACGGACAAGGCTGCCGTCAGGATCAGCAGAATGGCTGCCCCGAACAGGAGCTGGCATTTGTTTGCAAGTGAGATGCCTCGTGATCGCATAGGCGGTTACGTCCTATCTCATCGAAGCGTGAAGAAACAGCCGATTGACAAAATCCTGTCTACGGAAGTCAAGAGGACGTCGGAGTAGAGCGTAATTCATCGCCTTCGCGACGCCATTTCAATCGTTCTGCATCGACCCACAATGTCTCCAGATCGTAGTAGGCTCGAGAATTGGGCTCGAAAAGGTGGACAATGACATCCACAAAATCGACAACCATCCAATTGGATGCACGCTCCCGAGCTGAGCGAAAGACAGGGTGGCCGCATTCTTCGCCCAATTCCGCTACATCTTCAGCCACGGAGTACATCTGTCGCTCGCTCGTACCCGATCCTATGACAAGGTATTGGGTAACTTGGCTCAGACCCTTGACGTTGAGAGCAATGACTTCTTCGCATTTGAGGTCGGCGATAAGCCGGGCGCATTCGATTGCCAGTCCTTCCGGGCACGATGCGGTCTGTTCTTTGGTCGATTTGGGTTCGATTGCAAGGCTCCTGTTCAGGTTCGACGGTTCTCTCCAAAATACTGCTCGCATCCGGAGGCAGCAAGGATACGCTTGTCAATCAAGCAAGGCTGATCTCATGTCGGGGCAGACGACAATGCGGGGGTATCCTCCGACCTTAGGCCTGTTGGACATTGACTTTGGCACGATCGTAGGGATGAATTGAGCATGGCCCAACGTGGATTGGAACAGAAATCGGTGTTCTTCATCGTCGGGGCGCCTCGCTCAGGGACGACATTGCTGCAGAATATGCTGTCTGCCCATTCCAAAATCCACATTCCGCCGGAAACAGAGTTCTTCATGTCAGCAGCCCCAGCGATTGACCGAGCGAATGAGCGCGGCGATGAGGAAGCTGCCCTATCGGCATTGCGTCGGTGGGTGGACGGGCAACGGTTTCAGGACCAAGGATTGGATGGGGATGGCCTCATCAATGAGGCAAAATCAGCTGGTGCGGCCATGACAAGCGGGGCAGCATTTAGTGCGTTCATTGCAATGGTCCAATCCGACTCGGGAAAGCCCCGCGTCGGCGAGAAGAGCCCGCATCATTATCGACACATTGAGATCATCTTGCGATCGGTTCCTGAAGCGCAGTTTATCCACATCGTGCGCGATCCGCGAGATGTCATCGCCAGCCGCCTTCGAATGTCTTGGTCAACAGGTTCCCATTTTGCAATTGCGCGAGAATGGAATGCGATGGCTGAACTCCACGACAGGTATTGCTCGCAGCTATCACAATCAGCATACGTGACTGTTCGATACGAAGACCTCATCGAGGATCCTGAACACGAGTTGAGGAAGCTCACCAGTTTTCTCGGTGAATCCTATGAGGAACAAATGCTCATGTACGATCGAGAGTCAACGGCTCAGTTTACCAACCGGGAAGAGGAATGGAAGAAACGTGCAGCTCAACCTATTTCCAAAGGGCGCGTGGGTGCATATCAACACGACCTTAGCCCTCGCCAAATCCGCGGTATCGAGTTGATCTGTAAAAATAGGATGGACTTATTCGGATATACCCTAGATTCTCCATCTTCACCTCATCGTTTAACTTGGGTAGTTCAGGATATCTGCGATCGGTCGAAGGACATTGCTGTTCGATGGAGAAGAAGTTTGGCAAAACGTATCCGTAATAGGGAGCAATGATGAACAATGCGTCATTTGCCTCCGGTTAGGCCCTACAAGTTTCACTTTTCTTTGAAAACTTTCGAGTTTTGACTGTCTTTTGAGGTCATAATGGAATAAGTTGAGGGTGAGGATTGTTATGATGGGCGCCGTCGAGTTCTTTCGACCAAGTACTGGTGCGTTCTGACACCAACCGTCTATTTGTTCAAGAGTACAGTCAGAGATTATTCAATTGGCAGGAAGTATAATAATGTGAATTTGGTAGGTCGACAATGGCGTGAGAGGGCGAGTAAAGATGAACTCCACGCGCACCCGCAAACCAAACAGCATCATTAATTTAGTAAGAAACGTCTGTGGCGATGTAGCCATTTTCTACTTTGGGTTGTTAATTCTTTTTAAGAAAGGTTGAGGAGAAATGAAACGAATTTCTAGCATCCTCGCGCTTGGTGCACTTGCAATAACTGGTTCGGCTTTTGCAGGTGATACAATTTGGGGCATCGATAACGGTGCTGACATGATCGGAACTTTTGACAGCGACGCACCTGGTGTGTTCAATGGTATCGGCAACTCCGGTATCACATCCGGTTTCGTCAATAGCCTCGAGTTTGATGGCAACGGCAACTTGTACGCCAGTGACGGCGTCTCGCTGTTCTCCGTCGATCGTGGCACAGGTGCTGGCACCATGGTTGGTGGCCACGGCCTGACTTTCGGTGGCACGGTTTCTGACTTCTCTTTTGACGGCAGCACAATGTGGGCCATCGGTACCGTTTGTGGTGTCGAGAGTCGTCTCTTCAACGTCGATCTGAACTCTGGTGCAGCAACTGATATGTGCACCACGGACGTTGCAGGTGCATGTGACGTCGGTTTGGCATTTGACGGTGCGGGCAACTTGTTCGCCCACGATATCGTCTCCGATGCGATCTACATGGTCGATTCCGGAACTTGTGCGGCTCGAAGCTTTATCACTCTTCCGTACGACTCCAACTTCGGTCAAGGCATGACCAGTGATGACAACGGTCAAGGCTACCACGTTGCATTCAACTCGACTGCATTTGCAGGCGAGCTGTACGACTTTGATGCAGCCGGTAACTACGACTTCGTCGGTACGCTTTCACCCCTGCAAATCGCAGGTGCGGACGTCGAAGTGGCTTCTCAGTCTTGCCTCTCACTCGTCGTAGCCAACCTCGTTGGTGGCGATACCGCAGCCTTCGAAGTTGCTGGTGGCCAACCTGGTCATCGCGCTGTCGTCGTCTGGGGTGCTGGCGGAACCAACTCCGTCTTCGAAGATGTCAATGGCTGGTGTGCAACCTTCGGTTTCGATGTCAAACTTAAAGGCCGCAAGATCCGCATCGTCGGTTCTGACGTCTTCAACGATGATGGCGAAATGACTATCCTTCGCGGTATCAACGAGATCTACACCGGCAAAGAACTGCTGTTCCAAGCTGCTGAACGCGAAACTTGCCCCGGCGAATGCATGTCAGACGTCGTTGCAGATACAGTTGGCTAATTTGATCGTTGATTTGCAGTATTGAAGAAAGACTGCGATACTGATGGTTTGCCATTGTGTTTCTTTCAGAATTGGCGGAATCACCCCGTGTGAATCCATAGCCACTCTGTGATCGGCATGGTATAGCGAACCGGATCAATCGCACCCTTTGTTTGATTCCAAACAGGCCCTGTTGTCCTTGCGGCAATGGGGCCTGTTTCTCGTTTTGCCAATTGGCAACCTAGATCGTGCCGAAGCGATCGTTGAGACTCGTCGGCGATAAAGCCATGAACCCGCGTGCTTATTGTGGTGTGAATGCACCTAGCGCTCAAAAGCGACCCGGCCGCTGACCACCGTCATCATGACCTGTAATTGACCAAGATCCTCAAGGTCGGAATCAAATGGTGATCGATCTAGAATCACGCAGTCAGCCATAAAGCCGGGCCTGATGTGTCCGATCTGATTTTCTGCATTCAAGCCATACGCAGCCCCGGAGGTATATGCGGTCAAAGCCTGTTCAATTGAGATCGTTTCGTCCCCGTGCCACGATCTGCCTATTGCGGTTGTGTTATGAACAGCCGTTTCCATAGCATCAAACGGGCTGATGGTAACCACCGGCCAATCAGAGCCGAATGCAATGGTCGCCCCAGCATTCAAGAGCGATCGAAACATGTACGAATGGCATGATCGAAGGTCACCCAAGAGTCTGGTCATCATCCGTGCATCATCGTACTTGTGGTAGGCTTGCATCGATGCGGTCACACCCAATCGCCCAAAGCGATCAACATCTGAGGGCAGCAAATGCTGAGCGTGCTCGATTCGAGCGCGAGCCGAACGCGTTGCCTCTCCTTCATGAACATATACTTCTTCCAAGAGATCAAGAGCAAGGTGGCTCGCAGCATCGCCGATGGCATGAAGAATAGGTGGTATGTTCGCATCCCTTGCGGCAATGAGATTTCGTTTCAACCGCCCTTCACGGATTCCCTCCATGAACAGGCCACAATTCGAGCCGCCGTTAGGCACGCCTGCACTTGCCTCATAGGGCGCATCCATTGCCGCAGTCATCGAGCCTAGGCTACCATCCAAATAATCCTTGAGGCCCGCGATCTGGAACCAACTGGTCCGTGGCTCGAATGCCTGTACTTTGGGCAAAATTTCTGCCCAATCTTGATCTGAAATGTACATATAGGTACGCACGGTTGAGTCAATTGCGTCCGCAGGGTCGAGTTCTGCCAAATGTTGGTAGGCGTCGATTGTATTTGATTCGACAATATCACCAACTGCAGTGACGCCATGGGCAAGTGCATGCTTCGCAGCGCTTCTGCATCCCGCGATCTGCTGGTCAACCGTTGGCGCGGGACGATGTTGTTTGACGAGACCAATCGCAGATTCACGTAAGATGCCGGTAGCCTCGCCGGTGTCCGGATCGCGTTCTATTCGTCCGCCATCCGGGTCAGGAGTGTTGTCTGATATCCCTGCGAGGCGTAACGCTGCAGTATTGACCAAAGCAGAATGCCCATCCATGCGAAACAAGAGAGTTGGACGTGGGCCTGTTGCACCATCGATCCAATGTCGAGTGGGTGTTTCTGGTGTCCCCCAGTTGTCTGTCATCCATCTGCCGCCACACACCCAAATGTGGTCATTATCAGGATGAGACTGGACCCATGATTGCACAGTGTTCACGAAATCAGATCGTGACCGGGCGGAGCGCAAATCAACTTCTTGATTCAATCCGATTCCACCCCACAACATGTGGAGGTGAGCATCAATGAGTCCGGGTACAATCGTACAACCTTGGGCATCAATGCGCACGGTGTGTGGCCCAATGTAGTCTGCATCGAATGCGCCCACATACACAAAACGCTCATCAACGATGGCGGCAAAGGATGCAGGCAAGGCCAATTCGGGACTCCAGATGACGCCATTCTCAATAACGGTATCTGCGGCTCGTTGCATCATTCATGCTCTCTTCGCTCGTCATTCTGTACTTGTTCTTCGATCAATAGAGGGTCCTCTTCCCCGCCATCTGAGGCTTCTGAACGAGCGGGCGGCAGAGGAGGAGATGATCGATACTCTATTTCCCGTGTACGAGTTTCGCGAATCGTCATCGAATCATGGGAAATCTCCTTGGAGCTTTCTTCGATGACTTCTCGGCGAATTATTGAATTGTCGCTTGCTTGATTCTTTGGGGCAGCTTTGTTTGCAACTGGTTTTCTTATTGCATTCCAAAGGATGCCTGCGCTTTGACCGAGGGCACGCATGAGCGGTTGCTTCTTTGGTTTCGACGATTGTTGAGGAGATGGCGGTGAATCTGGATTCGTCATTCGCTACTCAATATCTTTGTCTTCAGCGGTTGACGGTTCATCGCGGTCGGGCAATTCATCCAGAAACGTATCGACTTGTGCAATGGTCAAGTTGTCCCGCCGATCATGATCAAAGAGCGCGCAAGGTGCAGTGTCACATGAACCAAGACACTCCATGGCAAGGAAGGTGATTTTTCCATCCTGCGTTGTTTCGCCGGGCTCTATCCCCAAACGGTTTCGCAAATGATCAATCAATTCCGTATGCCCGCACGCTTCGCAAGCAATCGACTGGCAAATCCCGATAGTATATTCGCCGACCGGCTCCAAACTAAACTCGTCGTAAAACGATGCGGTATCCAAAATCAGCGTGGGTGGTACGCCAAGGAAGTCTGCGATCTCCAACAGGACTTGGTACGGCAAATAGCCGACGTGATGTTGCACTTCATGCAAGACGGGCAAGATCGCGCCTTTTGTGAGTTCGTACTTCGGCAAAATAGTCTCACGCATTTGAGCTTTGAGTTCATCGCTCAAGTACGGAGTATCTCGTTCGGGGAGCACTGCGGTTGCAGAATTTTTTGCGATCCAAGCCATAGTCGTCGTTGCCTTGTAGTCGGAGTGAAGCGAACACGCTGCTATTGATGATTCGTTTACCGGTCCAGTTCGGCGGCAATAATATTCAAACTCCCCAGTACCGCCACAATGTCCGCCAACATATGACCTTCGATCATTTTGGGGAAGGATTGATAATTGATGAAGGAAGGGGCCCTCGTATGTGCACGCCATGACCGCGGGCCACCATCGCCGACAATGTAGAAGCCCAGTTCGCCGTTGGAAGTTTCCTGACAGCCGTAGCACTCTGCGACCGGTGCTTTCCAGCCTCGATTGGTCATGACCAATTCAAATTGCTGAATCAATCCTTCGATCGAGCCGTACACCTGCTCTTTGCTCGGCTTCGTCAATTTGACCTCATCGCTGAACGCATCAACCGGCCCCGATGGGATATTGTCGATGAGCTGCTCAATGATGTGAGCCGACTGCTTGAGCTCAAACAGCCTTACAAAATACCTTGAATACACATCACCATCGTTCATGATGGGAACTTTGAATTCGACCGCCGACGCGCCGTGGCCATTCCAATTGTCTTCAAAGCAAAGGTAGGGAAAATCTTTGCGGACATCACGTTGCACCCCTGCGCCTCGGGCAACGGGACCGCTCAAAGACCATTGGATTGCTTCATCACGTGTAATGGCCCCGACCCCTTGGGTTCGATCCATGAAGATGCGATTGGAGTTCAGGAGCGTCTCAACATCGTTCAGCGCTGCGGGCAAATTCTCTCGTAGAAACCTCTTCACCATTTGCACAAAGATTTTCTCATCGGGCAAATCAGCCATTAATCCGCCCACCCGAGTCCAATCTGGGTGAAAACGTTGGCCGGAAATGTAGTCCATGATGTCGTTAATGCGTTCGCGCTGATTGAAACCATAAAGGAAACCGGTAAACGCGCCCAAGTCCAAAGCGGCCGCCCCGACGCACATCAGATGATCTTGAATGCGACCAAGCTCTGCCATGATCGTGCGCAATACATTGCAACGTGGAGTGATCTGAATGTCGAATAGTTTTTCGACTGCACCATGCCACGCAATGTCATTGCAGATCGGCGAGACATAGTTCATACGGGAGCAAACGGTGACATATTGGTTGTAGTCATGGTGCTCTCCTAGCTTTTCAAATCCGGAGTGCAGGTAACCAATGTGTGGCGTACATCTCGCGATCCGTTCGCCATCCATTTCCAAAAGCAAACGAAGCGTCGTATGCGTCGCCGGATGTTGTGGCCCAAAATTCAGTACCCAGCGATCGCCATCTGCATCATCGTGGGTCTTGACATAATCGACGCTTTCAGATTCTACATCGAAAGCCTGAGCTGCTTTTTCAAGGGTGTAGGGCATAGGTGTTCCATCAATGGGTCACGTCATTGGACGAAATTCAAAATGAGCCATCTCATCACATCGAATCTGCGGCGCTCACCCATAATCGATGAGGCTGAGGATCGCACTATGCCATTATACAGACTCGTTTCGCCCTCGCACAGCGAGCAGCGGTGCAGATTCGATTTATCCGAAATCCGACCATTCTGCACTGCAGCACCGAATCTGGAGGATTTGAGGATTCAAACACTACGATGAGCGATGAGAAAGCGTAGAATCTGATAATCCGGGGGTTTGCCGGATACCAATTGAACCGATTCAAAAGGTAAGATGGATAGTGAGAAGTGTTGAAGGAGAAGCGGTTCAGGCAAGAGATTGCCACCGTTTATCTAGGAATCGAGAATCTTTGAGGAACATTGGTTATGAGCACGATCAAATCAGAATCGAATACCGCAGCGGCATGTACGGAATCCTCAGAAAAGGTCGATCCACACAATGTTACGATCACCGGCTATGCCGTCGATCGGTTGTACGACCCACAGACTGATCCGGACCGAGATTATGCACAAGAGATCAGTGGGCCGGGTGAGTTCCCGTATACCCGTGGCGTGCACGAAGGCATGTACCGAACGCGTTTGTGGACAATGCGCCAATTTGCTGGCTTTGGTTCTGCTGATGACACGAATGAACGTTTCAAATACCTCCTCGAACAGGCAGCGCACGGCAAGACAAACACTGGCCTGTCGACCGCTTTCGATTTACCCACCTTGATGGGACGCGATTCTGATGATCCGCTGTCATCCGGCGAAGTGGGGAAATGCGGTGTCGCCATTGACACCATTGATGACATGCACCGCTTGTATGCGGATATCCCCTTAGAAGAAGTTACCGTTTCACAAACAATCAACGGTCCAGCTGCCGTCATTTGGGCCATGTACTTGGCGATGGCGAAAGAGCGTGACTTCGATTGGAAGAAGCTCGGGGGCACAATCCAAAATGATATTCTCAAAGAATTTCATGCTCAAAATGAATTCATCTACCCGCCCGAGCCGTCTGTGAAACTGGTCGTCGACACCATCGAATTCCAAATGAACGAATGTCCACGATGGAATAGCGTCTCCATTTCGGGTTATCACATTCGCGAAGCAGGCTCCAACGCAACCCAGGAATTAGCATTCACCTTACGGGACGGCATGGAATATGTCGAGGCGGCGGTGAAGCGTGGATTGGATATTGACGCGTTTGGTCCACGATTGTCCTTCTTCTTTAACAGCCATAACGAGTTCTTCGAAGAAATCTGTAAGCTACGAGCAGCTCGTCGCATTTGGGCTCGCATGATGCGGGATCGATACGGTGCGAAAAATCCGCGATCTTGGCTCTTGCGCACCCACGTACAAACTGCTGGCTGCTCGCTGACTGAACAACAGCCGCTCAACAACATTGTCAGAGTCGCTTTTCAAGCGATGGCGGGCGTTTTAGGCGGGTGCCAATCGTTGCACACCGATTCATTTGATGAGACGCTGGGCCTTCCCACTGAACAGGCAGTTACCATCGCGCTTCGGACGCAACAGATTCTGGCGCACGAAACAGGTGTAACACGCACCGTTGATCCGCTTGGCGGCTCGTTCTTTGTCGAGAATTTGACGGATCAAATGGAAGCAGATGCGCTTGCCATTATTCATGATGTGGATGACATGGGCGGTGTCGTGGAAGGCATCAACCGAGGGTACTTCCGTCGCTCCATTGCTGAAGCATCCTACAGATTTGGCCAAGAACTAGAATCAGGCGATCGCGTTATCGTGGGTGTCAACGCGTATGAAGATGACAGCGAAGAACGCCCCTGCGAAATACTCTACATTTCCGAAGAAGTAGAAACCACCCAAATCGATCGACTTCGCACTTTCAAGAATGACCGCGATGATGCCAAAGTGCAATCCTCATTGGATGCTATTCGAGAAGCAGCCCGAAACGATGAGAACGTCATGTATGCCCTTGTCGATGGATCACTCAATCGATGCACGCTCGGCGAAATGGTACAAGCTATGGCAGACATCTTCGGCCGATACTCCAGCGGCCCTGAGTGGTAGATCTGAATCCAAGATTCGTCTACAACTCACTCTGGCATAAAGATTGTTTCTTGCTTCCATTGTTCGTTGGACGTGATACGGTTGGAAACTTCGCGTGGAATGGGAAGGTGAACGGTAGCGGGATCGTGAAGTTCAATTTCGCCTGACAATTCATGAAATCCGGTGCGGAAATTGATTCCCCAGTCTACGTTGAAGGTGCCACAATGCAAGCCGGTGTGTGATCGCAAGAGTTGGCCACGGTTGTGCCGATAGTTGACGGCCGCCGCTAATTTTACATCTACGATTTGTCCCTGTAGCTTGGGATGGACCGCGACCGGCTGCTGAATCAATCCGACGCCTCCGCCAGGGCAGATGAACGCAAAGTGAATGTCAGATGCATCCGGCCGATGTTGGATCGAATTCTCAGGTGGCCTGAGATGCACGATGGCTTCGACGGGGCTGTCATACCGATTCTGGTAGTAGATACACAAGTATGCACGATCGCCTTCTTTTCGCATGACCGGCATCAAGCAAAGGCCATTCCGCTCGTAGTAAATGCCGCCCGTGTGTTCAGCCAAATGGTCAGGCAGGCGATCCTCAAATCGAAGGCTCCAGAAGAGATAAAACGATGCCACCAAGAATAGAAATGTGGCGATACCCTTGTGCGTCCAAATGGTCGAGGCAGCCATGTCCGGCGGCTTCGGCAACCACGCCCACGCCGCCCATATGCCCGTAATAAGCATGATGACCACCAAGATAGCGTTACGACTCTCTCGCATGCAGGACGTCCTTTCCCAATCGCTAAGAATCACCTGATACAAAACAATAAGTGTTATCGGTCAACCACCATTGTTGACGTCCGGTTGCCATGGCTCGGGTCGTGGGACGAGTGTCCTTTGTGGTCTTCATCACCGAGAGGATGGAAAGGACCACAGTGCCAAATTCCAAACCCGGGCAGATATCCTGTATTCTATCAAGATATTGGGCCAAATGGAGCATTCGCAGTGGTCAATTGGAGAAGAAAGCGAAAATGAGCGATTTGGCGGTTTGCGGATGAATGTGTCCCCAATCCCATACAAAAAGGAGCTCAATAGCCAAGAAAGAGCCAAATTGAACTTGCGTTGCCCAATAGATTAGTTATGCTTGAGGAGCGAAGCGGGTTCAATAACGCCCGAAATAGGCAAATCGTATATGCTGCTCTCCATCTATCGAATGATTGGAAGTGGGTGTAGTGGACAGGGCTCCTTGAGCTTGGCTAACCAATGGGCCGGCCAATGCTTGGATAACAGGGTGCTTTTTCCACAGGCAGATTGCTTAAAGATTGGCGAAGGCTTCGTAGCGGACGGCGTTCGAATTGTACATAACAGAGATGTGGATTTTTTTGCCAACTGACGGAGGCGCTCATCCTATGAATAGGTATCCCGTATCACGACCTCGTTTAGGGTTTACTCTGATCGAACTATTGGTAGTTATTTCAATCATTGCTTTGTTGATTGGCTTGCTCTTGCCGGCATTGTCTAAGGCAAGGCGTGCAGCTCAAAAAGTAACTTGCTTGAACAACCTGCACCAGATTCAAATTGCATCGTCTATGTATATGGACGAAAACAATGATGCGATCCCCGCGAAGAAAGCACCTCGCGGCGATAGCAACTACAACCATGGTGGCCGCAACCCCATTGCAAAATCAAAAATCAGCAGCATGTTTTGGCTGCCGCCCTACAAGCGACCACTCAACCCATTTGCGCATCCGAATCTTCCGCTTGGGAAGGACGCTCCCAAGGTCGATCTTGAAGATCCAGATAAGTACAACTTCCCGATCTTTTCTTGCCCTGCTGACAAGGATTGGAACTACCAAGAGAGTGGTGGAAGTGGGCAAATCAGTTTCAATACCAGTTGCTATTTCGCCATCGGGACGTCATACATGTTCTGCCTCGAATGGTACGATGATACCGGTTGGGGCGAAGGCATGCGGATGTACAAGCGTGCCCGTACAGCATATCCGTCACGGTTTGTCGCCTTTTGGGATGACCCCTGTGACTTTACGTTCTGGCAGAAGAAAGAAGCTACCGAAGTCGAGACGCATCACGGTGTTCCCGGGCAAAACGCCATCTCTTTCCTCGATGGTCACGCTAAGCTCGTGAATGTACGATATCAAGATCGAATTACAGCTGAGTACATGACGACATTCCCCGAATCTCTTGACCGCAACGGTGGCGGATAACGAGCTTCCGGTACATATCTACACGTGGTGAGTTACTACTTCACCTAATGAAATTGACAACGTTATTTTCAACTGGTCTCCTTTCGAGGGGGCCAGTTGTTTTATGTGAAGCCTTCAGATGTAGTGAATAGTGGTCACAAACACGATCTGGTCTCCGTCAGGTCTATCGATCCTGATACCAAAACGCACAAGAGCCCGCAAGGGCTCTTTGACCAATCGATGGCGATAGATGCAGTAATGCGGATGAGAGGAATCGAACCTCCACGGGATTTTACTCCCACCAGAACCTGAATCTGGCGCGTCTACCAATTCCGCCACATCCGCGAGGGCCGCAATCAAGTGTGAGCTCGAAATCAGCCGCCGGAGTTTAATCCTCTAACCACACGATTTCAAGTTTGGCAGGTGCTTCTTATCGGAATGAAGGGGGTAACCTGTTCTATGGATGGGCTGCAGAACGCAGTCATGCCAAGGCCAACGTCTGGGGCATCTGCTTGGGTTAGTGTTATCAGAAAACGCAAGAATTGGTCAAGACAGACCTGAATTGGCCGATTTTGTTGGGGGTGATGTCCATAAGTCCCCGATATCGGGGGCATAAGGTGAAAATCTCACTTGACGACGGTTCAAAATGGGTTAGACTCGGCCAATTCAATGCTTCTCCTGTCAGCTTCGTCCGACAATGGATATCATTGGATAGTTGGTTGCAAAGACATTTGATGACACACGATGCAAGGGCAGCCAGCCCGGGCACGCGTCGGGAAGGAGCCTTATGTTGTCCGAAGAAAAAGACAGCTAACGGCTTACCCGGACAAAGGGACGACCGAGCGATCGAGCGACCAGTCCGGCGTAGGCCCGGAAACTGGTTAGATTCGAGAGCGGCTTGGCCGTATGCGATCTCCTCTCAATCTCACATTGCAGTAATCAGGAAAGATCACGATCTAAGACCACCGTGGAGAAGCGGTGTCATTTGGAAGTTGTATCTGCTGAATGTTCAATGCGATGTGCTGAAATAGACTGTTGATTGATGATAGTGACTCGAACTGCAATTCATGCCCTAGGCGTGAATCCTGCGGTTACTGATTGTAGAGATTAGTTGGAAACGTCAGGTCTTGCGAGTTCGAGACTCCCAGTGATGATTCACGTGCTCATGCCCACTGGGGATCTAGGGCATGTGAACAGCACTTGGAAGTTGGGTTTGCAGCAAGGCTCGTTGATGTTTTTATTCAATTTGGCGGAGTCTATTTTTGCTTGTCCGATCTGGTCGGCCGAAAAGTAGGATCCAACGCGGAAACACGTACAGAAGAAATTGGAACTGTTGTAGCCATGGCAGAAATACTCAAAGATTTTCGAAACATCGGCATTTGTGCTCACATTGATGCGGGCAAGACTACCGTTACGGAGCGCGTCCTGTATTACACAGGGAAGAGCTACAAGATGGGCGAAGTTCATGAAGGCACAGCCGTCATGGACTTTCTTGTCGAGGAGCAGGAACGCGGCATCACCATTCAGTCGGCGGCAACGACCTGCCCGTGGACGATGGATGGCCGGGATTATAAGATCAACTTGATTGATACACCTGGTCACGTCGACTTCACGATTGAAGTCGAACGATCTTTGCGTGTGCTTGACGGTGCTGTTGCAGTATTCGATGCAAAAGAGGGCGTCGAAGCTCAATCTGAAACCGTGTGGCGCCAAGCTGAGCGGTACACCGTTCCCCGGCTGTGCTTCATCAACAAGATGGACAAGATGGGTGCGGACTTCGAGTACAGCGTGAATTCAATTCGCGAACGACTTGGCGCAAATGTCATTCCAGTCCAGATGCCGATCGGTGCAGCCGACACGTTTGAGGGCATTATTGACCTGCTGCTTATGAAGGCGTATTACTTCGATTCCAGTGAATTGGGTGCAATCGTTGAGGAACGAGAGATTCCTGAAGATCTGCTTCCTCGAGCAGAGGAATTACGACAAGAATTAGTTGAACAAGCAGCCGAGCTTGATGATCGCCTGACAGAAAAATATCTGTCGGATGAAGAATTGACCGTTGATGAACTGAAGCAAGCTCTACGACGAGGTACGATTGAAGATCGTTGTTACCTTGCACTTCTGGGTTCTGCCTTGAAGTACATCGGTGTGCAGCGATTGCTCAATGCAGTCATTGATTATCTGCCCAGCCCGTTGGATGTTGCATCCGTCGAAGGTACACATCCTCGAGACTCATCCCAGAAGTTGATTCGTACCAACGGCTTTGATGAACCCGCCTCTGCGTTGGTGTTCAAAGTTGTCTCCGATTCGCATGGTGATTTGACATACATGCGTGTTTATTCGGGAACAATCAAGAAGGGGAGCAGAATGCTCAATCCTTCAAACAATCGCAAAGAGAACATCGCTCGTATTTTCGAAATGCATGCGAAAGAGCGTATCCCGCTCGATGAAGTGACTGCAGGCAATATTGTTGCGGTCATCGGACCCAAGAATACGATTACCGGCGAAACCTTATGTGACCCCAGTGAACCAATCTTGCTCGAACGCATGGACTTCCCGGATCCGGTGATCTCCATGTCAATCGAACCCAAGACCGCTGATGACAAACGCAAATTGGGTGAAGCGCTCGTTACCATTCGTCGCGAAGATCCTTCTTTCCGCTCACATTATGACGATGAGACTGGTCAAACGATTATTGAAGGCATGGGTGAATTGCATCTTGAGATTATCAAGAACAAACTGATCCGTGATATGAAAGTCGGCGTCGAAGTCGGTACACCTCGTGTGACTTATCGAGAAGCCATTACTGGCGCAATCGATAACGTTCGTGGTAAATTCGTCAAGCAGTCAGGTGGACGTGGTCAGTTTGGTGATTGTACAATCGGAGTTGAGCCGTTCACGCAGGAACAGGCGGACGAAGAAGGCCTTTCCTACAAGGACAACGTTGCCTTTGAAAACAAGATCGTCGGCGGTTCCATTCCGAAGGAATTTATTCCGTCTGTCGAGACGGGCGTGCGACAAGCAGCATTGTCGGGAATCTTGGGCGGGTTCAATTTGATCAATGTCAAGGTGACGTTGACCGATGGCTCCACCCACGCAGTTGACTCCTCACAGGTCGCTTACGAACAAGCGGGCGCTTTGGCGATGCGAGAAGCATGCACCAAGGCAGGCCTTTGTTTGCTTGAGCCGATTATGAAAGTCACCATCACGACTCCCGAAGAGTATCTTGGCTCAGTAACGGGCGATTTGAACCGTCGACGTGGACACGTCATGAATATGGAACAACGCAGCAATACCACGGTGTGTACAGCAGAAGTTCCGCTTTCAGAAATGTTCGGCTACGTGACAGATCTCCGATCGATCTCTCAGGGACGTGCATCAAGCACGATGGAACCTGAAACATACCGCAAGTTGCCGGATTCCTTGACAAAGGAAATCCTGACCGAGGTGTAATTGGTTTCACTTCGGGTGATTCATCTGAAGATCGATTCTGGAAAGCACATGTAGATTATTGAGCCCACGTTCGATCACGAACGTGGGCTTTTTTCATGTTAAAATTGTGAGGACAATCTACGGGCTAGGGTTGCCCCGCAAAGGTGGGGGGATAACACTAACAGCATGAAGCCACATCAAATAACCGATCAATCGTCCAATCTGAACCGAACCAACAACAAGAAATGGCACCTTGGATTGGGGATTTCCATGGGGCTTGCCGCCTTGGTTGGCTGTTCATCCAATCCGGAGGGGTTATCCCATCTTGCGACTGATGCAGAAGTAGAGATTCAGCAATCACGACAAGGAGTGGCTGCCACAGATCACGGTCTACAAAGTATGCCTCAGCCGGTACAGGCCAATCATTTTGGGACAATGGTATTGGATGGTGCATTTGATGATTGGGCGGGCGTGGATTCGATCCTCACCGATCACGGCCTCGCTATGACGGCTGCCCACGATGACGACTGGGTGTACCTCAGAATGAGCCAGGATGAGATTCGCAATGTACAAGGACTGAAGGGCACGCTTCGTCTGGAATTCGACCTAGACGGCAATCCGATGACGGGTGTGATGCGTTCTACTGAGAATTGGGATCGACCTGGGTTGGCGGGTGTGGATGCGCATTTGGATTTCTCGCCTCAGCATCCTGATCGAGGCATGTTCGGCGTAGGACTGACGATTCACGAAAGTGGGTTTGGTGCTACCGCGGTCAATCCATACATCTCACGTGCCGTCTTTGCTCCGACCTATGCAAGTCGTGAAATTGAAATGCGAATTGCACGTGGTTGGATTGCGCCAAGTTCGAATGTAGCTGCGTTCAATGGTGAACACGCTCGATTGCGATGGGTTCAGCTCGATGATGCGGGCAAAACCATCAACTATTCCGCACCGTTGCAAATCGGATTGACTGAAAGAGGCAGCGATTCGTCGACTGCTTCCATGATCCAATCAACCAATACCAACAACAAGGAAACGATCGCATCGCCACGCGGTACGTTGCGTTTTATATCTTGGAATACTGAGCGAGGGAAGATGTTTGAATCACCCGAGCGATATGCTCGAATCTTGCGAGCATTGGATCCAGATGTAGTGTACTTTCAAGAACTAGGTGAAAAAGCGACTTCGCGTGAATTGCGCCATTGGATGGATGAACATGTCCACGCTCCCGAGGGGTGGCAAACGACAGTGTCACCCGGCTCCGGTACAGGAATTGCCACTCGATTAGCATCAGCCAGTACAGGGCCACGACAAATGCCCGCTATCAGTGACAGATACCACCCTGTTCGAGCGACCAACCTCCTCATTGGTTACGGCGGAAAAAGAATACTGGCAACATCAGTGCATCTCAAATGTTGTGGCAAGATTGGTGATCGCAGCGATCAAAAACGCATTGCAGAAACCAAAATCATTGCCAAGGTGTTGGATGAGCTGGACCAAGAAGACATGCCGATCGGTATGATCACGATGGGAGATTTCAATCTGGTAGGATCACGAGAACCACTCGACAATCTTCTGATCGGTCGCGATATGGACGGCTCGGACATGTTGGATGTTGCACCACTTAGCCTCGGGGGTCTGACATCGTCAACTTGGCGGCGTGATACGGAGGTGTTCTTGCCCGGTCGGCTCGACTATGCAGTCGTTTCAGATTCGACGATCCAGGTGAAGAACGCATTTGTCTTTGATACCGCTCTCCTTGGCGATGAAGTGTTAGAGTCAATGAACCTGCAGGCTGACGATTCGCTGATCTCATCCGATCATCTGCCTTTGGTGTTGGATGTGATTTGGTAAAGAGGTTCTTGTCATTTTACGTCAGGATCGAAAGTCAGAATCTCATGCAACGGCTTGCGGTGAATATCCGGAACGGTACAACCATCAGCGGGATATCCCACAGGAATAAGCAGGTAGGCTCGCTCATGGGCAGGTCGGCCCAGAATATTTGCGAGAAATTTCATCGGACTTGGGGTATGCGTTAGCGTCGCCAATCCCGCCATATGGGCGGCGGTGAGGAGAATACCGCAGGCCAAGCCGACGGACTCATCGACATAATACATTTGACCACCATCATCGTCTTTCACTTTCTTGAAGCACACGATGAGCCACGGCGCGATCTCAAGAAACGGCTTATGTTCATCGGTCCCCAAATGCGCCAAGTCTGCCAACCAACGATCCGAAGCGCGACGGGAATAGAATTCACGCTCCTCAATCTCCGCTGCCTCTCGAATTTGTCGCTTCAAATCTGGATTCTGAACCGCCACAAATGACCATGGCTGCTTGTTGGCCCCGGATGGAGCAGTACCGGCTGCTTGCACAATTCGCTCGATGATCTCACGGGGGACGGGGCGGTTCGAAAACTCACGCACTGTCCTGCGTTGATTCACAATTTCGTAGAATGAATTGACCGCCTCAAGCGACGACGATTCTGGCTCAAAAGGCCGATGGGGGATCATTGGAGCAACCGGTAGAGAATAGTCGACGCTATCTGTCATAAGTGATCTTTCTTGGTGCTCACCGGCCAACAAAATGGTGAGTGGAGCGAATGGGTTAGGGCGACTGCGATGCATTATTCAAATCTTGAGAAAAAAGGCCACTGAGGGCGGCAAAACCGCAGGTTCAGGGTCTCTCCATTGAGAGAGAAGGAGGAACGTGGAGTATACTCCGCCCCGACCGATGGATGGCAGAATGGTGTGACGTTCCTACATCATTCGTATGGGAAAACGGGTGCTGGGCCTCAGTTTGGCGATTGATCTTAAAAAGTATAGATACGGATGAGCAGGATGCTCTATTCGCACGTTTTGAAAATTGGTCTGAAGCCAGTCATTTCAGATCAATTGGCCTTGCCGGACAAGAATGCAATGAAGTGGTGGATTTGGATTGCTCGTTGTGGCTGCATGCCGCAAAAGGCTCGCTCCTGAGGCGATCCGATTCACCCGGATGAGGATTGTGGATCTATGCCGATTACAACGCAGACGTTTCGAAATATGACCATGCTCAACTGGATCTTTGCCGGTTCAGCCGGACTGCTAGCCGCGGTAACCGGTTTGGCGGTGGTGGAAGATTGGTACCACGAATTTCGTGGCTATCAGATGGATGCCAAAGTGTATGAGGCAGCGATGGAGCAACTCGACTTTGATGTTGCAGAGGTTAACGCACAAATTGGCCAACTCGAAGAGCATTCTGTTCGACTTACAGAAATGCAGACTGCATTGCAAGCTGATCCAGCGTATCAGTCGGTGTTGTCACGTATCACCAAAGTCACGAATGAACGTAAGTTGGTGGAGAAAAATTTGCAGCTGTTCACCTCCGGCAATATCAGCCCGGTACGACAGCAAATCGAATATCAAAAGAGCCTCGTCCAGATTGATGATGGCAGGGATTCAAATCTCCGTACCTTGCTTGCCTTACAGGCAGAGTTGGATGGCCTCCTCGAGACTGCGGTCGTGATGCAAAATGAGATCGCCGCTCAAAACGTTCAAATCACAACACTCAAAGCAGAAAAGAACGCGTTCGAAACAGGCGTTGCATCACAAGAGGCGATTGTCAAGGGCCTTCGTGATTCGCTAGAAATTGCTCGCGCCAACTTGCTTGAACTTGATCCTGGTCCGTTGCGAATGTTCTCGGAATTGATTCGTAATACACCTCTGATGGACTGGATGAATCCTAGTCTGAAGCCGATGCAGGTTTTGCCCGATGGCGTCCTGACGGAGTACAACCTGTTGCAGGCTCGTACCATCGATCGATGTCATTCCTGTCATATCAACATTGACAATCCAAAATTTGAAGAGCCCGTGCTACTTACTTTCCTTGAACGCAGAGTTGCGGATGATCAAGGTCAGCGGTCGCCTGCGATGGGCGAAGTCGCACCCGTCGTAATGGTCGAATTTTGGGAAGATGCTATTCAACGATTGAATGATACCATGACCAGTGGTGCGCCTGCTTCTGCATTGCAGGCTGCTCAGGAGAGAGCATCAAAAGCCTATTCAAAAATGCTGAAATCTGCGGCGGACGAGCATGAAATCCGGGCGGCATTTGCTGCATCAGTTGCGGCAGAAGATGCACCCGCTATTCGAAATGGCGATGATCTGCATGCGATGTTTGAAATTGTGCAAACCAATCGACCCGCCGACTGGGCGGATTGGTACGCACCCCTCACCCGATATTACGGTGAATTACAAGAGGTCATCAATCGGGAACTCTCGAAATCTGACTTACGGTCATTCAACGACATGTATCGCCGGTTGTTAATCGATTCGTACAACACAGTTGCCCGCGAGAAAGGGCGCAAACGCCTGGATCCAACCCGTGTTATGTTGGGCCACCCGAACATCAACCTCATCGGGCACCCTGATTCCAGCCACTCTGTTGACAAGATGGGGTGCACAGTATGTCATGGCGGATCAGGTGAGGATACACAATTTGTCCATACCGCACATACACCCGCAAACCTCTGGGTCGATGCCAAAAGCGGGATGTTGATTCCTGAGTTCTTGGTAGCCTCCAAGGGAACGCATAAAGAATCACTCGATGCGGTCCGCTCGATGCAAGGTAGCCATCAGGAACCTGCGTCAAGTGTGCTTGGTGATTCCACAACGATTGTTCCCGCCTCGTTCCAATCATCTCACGGTGGTGAGGAAGCCACTGATGCGCACGGAGACGGCCACGCAAGTGGAAGCCACGACGAACACCTTCCAGCATTCAACGATGAGTATTGGTACGCCTCTGCAGATGTCGCAGCTGACCCATTTGGTATTCGTGAGGTTCACCCCACAGAAGCAGCGGTATTCTTCAATCCTGTAACGAACGATTATTCTCGAGCGGTCCGCCAACGCGAAGGATGGACTAATCAGTACGGCTGGTCGGAAGTGGTTTTTCACATCTGGGAAAAACCGATGCACGAACTACGATACATTGAATCATCGTGCGCCAAATGCCACACCGATATCATGGAGATCGACAAGGAGGCGCCGACCTTGTCCAAAGGACGTCAACTCTTTGCGCAGTACGGGTGTATTGATTGTCATCCATCAGACACTCTGGG
>PJEL010000779.1_pt1 | contig 35865 bp, 35 predicted proteins | sample 1853271 | NCBI WGS metagenome assembly PJEL01 (sample SAMN08108733, study PRJNA415343) | Invertebrate metagenome, whole genome shotgun sequencing project. | host: Globobulimina | place: Sweden: Gullmar Fjord | collected 2015-08
GGTAGGTTCTTCCGTTAGCGCCTCATGCGGGTAGTCCGTCGTGCGTCCCTGAAACGACAGAATCTCCGGCTTCTGGATGACGCCTCCGTCGATGACCACAGCGCGTCGAATCGTCTCATTCTCGTTCCAGGCCTCACGGCCCCCCAATACGGTCGGTAGATGAATGAGCAGCGCTGCTGAGATCGACCGCGAGGCGCTCTCCCAGAGGTAGCTGGGCGTGTGATCCACGGCGTAGTAGTCAATCGATCCGATCTTGAACATCGGGTGATCGAAGGTGGTCGGCCTAGCGAATGAGAAGCCCATGCCTTCGTCGCAACTGACATCGATGACGAGACAGCCACGCTTGAGGCGGGGAATCTCCGCCTCGGTGACGAACATCATCGGTTGATCAGGGTCCTGGAAGATTCCGTTAACGATGATGTCGGCTTCGCTGAGCAGGTCGAGAAACGGTCGTTCCGTGCCGTCGTGCTCCACGACCGTCTGCCGCTCAACGCCCTCTGCGTTCGATCGCAAACGAACATATTCACAATCGAGCACTTCCTCTCGCACTTCGTGATCGGGGCGTTGGATGCAGATGGTGATGTCTCTGAAACCGCGAGCCTTGAGTGCGTAGATCGCTCCTCTACTGACCGCACCGAAGCTGATAATGACTGCCTTGCGCTGGTCTCCGTAGTGGCCGTCGATGCCCTTCAATTGCAGTGCATGCAATACAGCGCTGTAGCCCGCCAACTCGTTGTTCTTGTAGAACGTATGCCTTCCGACTTGTCCGTTGGGTCCCCAAACGAACATGTCCTCGAACGCGATCAGCGTCTGTCGACGATCGATCGCTACCTGCGTCAGGGCCGGTTGCTGAACGCAATGTGGCCAGCCCCACAGGACACCACCGTCACAGAGAGCTTCGAGATCCTGCACGCCGGGCTTCAGAAGTACAACCGCGCCGACATCCGCCAGTAGCTCGCGCCGTGTCGCGATTCCACCAGTCTGCTGTGCGATCTCTTCATCCGCCATACCGAGTGACGCTCCGTAGCCCTTCTCGAAGATCAGTTGGTGGCGCACCGGTTCGGGTAGGCGTGACAGATGCTCCGGATGGATCGGAAGACGCCTCTCGTTGGCCTTCTGTGATGACCCGATAACCCCAAGCTTCAGCACTGAGTTCCTCTCGTTTCCACGACCTGTGACGCTACAAACGCGACACTATCCCGGTCTTCGCATGCCACCCTATCCCTCGCTAGGTCCCTGCATCGGCAGAACAGCGCATTGAGGCCCATATCTGGCAACGGAGGCCGGCCACCAGATACATCCTCGAGCCAACGACAAGCGAGAATCGCTGCGAGCGCTCGGCAATATGGGCGGGGTGTTCTCAGCCTCTATTGAGGACTTTCGGAGCATTCCGAAACAAGCGCAGCGGAATCTGCCTATCGACCGGTAGGGTGATGTCAGCTGCTTCGGCGGCCTTCCCCTCTTTTCTCGGTCCTTCGACCTTGTGAACCCGGGCCGGTTCCGGACAGCGTGTTGAGCGAACTGACGCGGAACACGCCTTGCAAGGTCACCATGGTGATTGAACTATCGGCAATCTGTGCTTACGGGGCGTGGAGTCGATGCACGGTGACTGGTCCACCCTCGTCGATGGAGACGGTGAAATCTTCAGTACTTCGGTTAACTCGATAATCGCTGCAGCATCCTTAGAGGTGTGAAGGAGAATCGCAACATGTATTCTGGAACTTCCGACACCGAAGCATACGAACGCGAACGCAAGAAGGCGAACGAGCGCTACGAGCGCCAACGCGCTGCCGATCACGAGACCTCCGAGCAGAAACGCAAGGAAAGCCGGAAGGTACACGACGAACAGCGCGCACGCGAGAGCCAGCAGAACGACGACACCTCCAAGGAGGACTCGAAGTGACATCCACGCCGATCGTCGATGGTGGAAGACAGCGCTGCAAAGACTGTGGCCATCCGCGCATCGAACACAGCCGCCATCACAAATGCACCGTGCCGAAATGCGCGTGCCCCGGATACCAGCTACCCGAGCAAGGTTGAATCCGCGAACTCTCGGCAAACCTTTGACTGTCCACAGTTGACGCGCGCCGTACGCGGATGGACGCCCATGTCGTGAGCCCGCCGAGAACACTCACCCGCCCCGGAGGTGGCACCCGCCCATAATCGGCAATGTGTTCCTCCGTCGGCCACTTGGTTGCAAGCCGGTGAACACCTCTGCGGCCGGCAGTGTGGGTGCGACTCGCTAGGCGTTCTTCCACTCGGGCGGACGCTTGTCCATGAACGCTTTGATGCCCTCGACACCGTCGTGAGTTGGGAGGAGTTCCTCGAGGTACACTCGCTCGGCGTGGTTGAGGCGCCGTTCGAAGACTGCAGCGTTCGGTTCCCTGATCGCCTTGGTCGCCATCCGAAGCGACAGCGCAGACCGCGGTACGAAGTGTGTGTCCACATAAACGTCGATCGCTTCGTCGAGACCTCCGGTGGAAGTCGCCGCGTTGACGATTCCGATCCGCTGCGCCTCCTCTGCACCGATCGTGCGACCCGTGAGCAGTACGTCCTCGGCAGCCCTGTCGGTGAGGAGCGCTGATGCTGCCGGCGGCAGCACACCGAGCTGGATCTCAGGACAAGCAAACTTTGCTGTCTCCTCCGCGATCACGATGCCACAGGCGAGCGCGAGTTCCAGCCCACCGCCCAGACAGCTCCCCTGTACCCCGACAACGGTGGGGTAGGGGAACCCGACGAGCGCACGGATGACCGCACCGAGCGCGGCAAGCATGTCAGCGGCCATCTCAGGCAGATGCTCTTCGACACTCGCCCCGAAGGAGAAGTGCTTCCCCGCGCCACGCAGCACGAGCACCTTCCCGCCTGCGGTTTCTGCGGCCGATTCGATAGCGCCGAGGAGTTGACCGCACACCGCCATGTCAACGACATTGCCCGGTGCTTTGTCGATCGTGATCGTGTGGACAGCCCCGTCAGGGGAGATCTCGTGACGAACCCAAGCTTCGGTCATGCATCTCCCTTGTGCTGGGGCGACACGGTCTCGATAAGTGCGTCTCCCCACTGCTCGCCTCGAGCCAGTCGCCTTCTGAGGTCCACGTAGTCGACCTCTCGACCAACTTCGCGGTCCCCGCGGTGGAACGCCTGGAAGCCGGCCTTGGCCTCGGTCATCATGTTGAGCGACAGCCAAGCCCGATTCGTTTCCTTGTTCTTGTCCCAGTGCTCGAGCTTCTTCTTTCGCACGGATTCCGTCGTCTTGGTTGTGCAGTCTGGCATCGTGTAAAGGATCTTCGTGATCATCTCGTCGACGCCTCCGTCGAGTAGGGAGAAGTCGACTGCGCCGGACTTGAGGACTGCCTTGCCGGCTGCGAGATCATCGCCTTCCTTCGGCTTGCCGTGGACGATCTTGCCGAACGCGTCCAGGTAGCGATCGGTGATGACGAGTGGGTTCGGTACGAACTCGTCGTCGACTTTGAGGACAGGGAAGATGTCGTTGACGAGGCCCAACCGCAACGCCTCATGGGCGCTCCATGGATCGCAGAGCACGCAACTCGCCATCGCATTGGCGAACCCGACGTACAGATCGAGGAAGTCGGTCGATCCTCCGTCGGGTGCCGAGCCGTGTTTCGGTCCTGCCTGGCCGAACCTTGCAAGGTCCGAGGCGAGGGTGAAGTCACATGCCATCCCGATCTCCTGACCGCCTCCGATCCGCATGCCATTTACCCGGTTGATCACTGGCTTGTCGCACATCAGGATGGCTGACACCATGTCGTTGAACAGCCGCATGTACTGGCGGTACTCGTGGGGTTGGCCCGCGTAGTACTCGGAGTACTCCTCCGTGTTGCCTCCGGTGCAGAACGACCGGTCACCAGTCGCGGTAAACACGACGGCGACCGCGGCTCGATCAACCGATGCACGGCGGAAGGCAAGGATGACTTCCTTGACCGACTGGGTCGTATACGAGTTCAGTTGCGCAGGATTGTTCAGCGTGATCCACACCGCGTGCAGCCCGTCGACCGCGGCACCGGCGCTGTCGTGGACGGGACGCTCCTCGTAGAGGATCTCCGCAAAAACATGGTCCGGGACCAGATCGTGGTTCACAAATTCCACTGTGCATCACCTTTCATGGGATGAGAATCGTTCGACGGGCATCACTGTGCCCATGGGCTTGCTCGAGAACTTTGGCGAGGTCGGACATCGGGACCTTTCGGGTGAAAGGCAGGAGCGCGACCTGCCCTGATGTGACCAGATCGATGGCTTCGGGGTACAGGTGCGGCGGACAGCCCCAGGTGCCGAAGGCTGTTGCGTCGAAGGCCATGAGGTTCGAGAGCCTGACCGTGACCTTGTCCATCGTGAACCCCACCACGACGAGTGTTCCGGCGGGTCCGATCAGGCCGTACGCTGTCATCTGTCCGGAGGCGGTCCCCGAACACTCGAAGATCTTCCAGCCGCTCTTGGGGATCCCGGCAGAGCGGGCGTACTCCCTGATCTCGTCGCGTACGCCTCGTGCGTCGAGATTCTGCGCATTGATGGTTCCGGAGGCGCCGTGGGCCTTCAGCGGATCCAAGCGACTCTCGTCGATGTCAACTGCCACCACGGTCGCTCCTGCCGCTGCGGCGATCTGCACGGCGTATGTGCCGACACCGCCGGCGCCAACAACGATCACGAAGTCACCCTTGGACACCCCGGCACGTCGCACGGCCTGGAGCGGAGTTGTAACAGCATCGGCGACGACGGCCATGTCGGCGAGCTCATAGCCGTCCGGCAGGTTCTCGACAATAGACAGCCCTCTGGCGGGGACCGTCACATGGGTGGCGAACCCACCGTCGAGATCGTTCCCTGGCATCAGTTGGCTCTCGCACACATTGCCACGCCCTGACGAACACGAATCGCAGGTTCCACAGGGGATGACCGCTGGCACGAGTACATCTTTGTCGAGCCAATCAGAGGCGTCTCTCCCGGCTTCAACCACGCGACCACTGATCTCGTGTCCGAGGACGAGGGGGAGTGGAGCCCTGGTCTTGACGGAGCCATCAAGAAAGCCGAGATCCGTGTGGCAGAGACCGCATCCTGCGACCTCGACGACGACCTCACCGTCCGCCGGTGCCCTGGCGGCACCATCGATCCGTTCGAGCGGCCGACCGGGTTCGATCATCCGCCACGCGTACCTGTCAGTTACCAGCTTCATCGTGACTCCTCTGGAGAACAGTCCTGGAGCGCCTTTGCGATGTGGACCGAGATCATCCACTTTCGGTAGCGGGACCCCATGTCCGTGTTGTCCTGTGGTCTGAATGGGTGTGCCCCAAGCCTTGCAGCTTCCTCGATACTCTCGCCGGTGAGCTCTCGTCCTGCAAGATGCTCCTCGGCAGCTGTTGCCCGAAGTGGTGCCGACGCGATGCCGCCAACCACGATCCTCGCGGACCGGCACAGGCCTTCATCGTCGACCTCGACCGCGGCTGCGACGCCGAGGAGTGGGAAGTCGATGGAACCGCGACGCCGGAGCTTCTTGTAGGTGGCTCGCCCTGCCAGAGGAGGAAGGGCGAGCTCAACGAGGATCTCATCCGCCTGTTTCGCCAGGTAATCGATGCCGTCGTTTCGATACAGATCCTCCACCGGGACGACTCGGTTGCCTCTGATGCTGGCAAGCCTCACGGTGCCACCGAGCGCGACGGCAACGGGTGCGAGATCCGTAGTGCTGATGGCCCAGCAGCGGTCCCCACGTGGCGCAACCCAGCAGGTGTCCCCGCCATCCTTCAGGCAGTAGCCGCTTGCCTGTCTCCAGGCCTCCGTTTGGTCGATGTAGTTGCATCGGGTGTCGAGGCAGAGGTTCCCTCCGATGGTGGCGGTGTTGCGGATCTGTGGCGAAGCGATCGAACGGGCGGCGTCGGCGACGACGGTCGGGACGAGAGGCGACACTGAGATCTCACGCAGGGTGGTGGAGGCCCCCAGGACACAGCTTCCATCTTTGGCGATTCGGATGCCGTGCATGGTGTCAACCAGAGCAAGGGACATGAGGGTCAACGGAGCTGTCTGGCCCCTTTTCATCTTCGGGACGAGATCTGTCCCTCCACCAACGATCGCCGCGCTGCTGCCCGCTTCAGACAGAAGCACCACCGCCTCCTCGAGCGTGGATGGCGTGGCGTATTCGAACGCGGGGAGTCTGATGGTCATCGTGGGGTGAACCCTTCCGGTGGTTCGACGCGCGTGAGTTCGGGGAAGGTGAAGTTGGGCACATCGGAAGGACCGAACCGTCCAGTCCCTCCCCGGGAGGTGTCGCGCAATGCGGCCACGATCTTGTCCGGGGTGAACGGGGTCTGATCGATGCGGACCCCGAGTGCGTCGTGGATGGCGTTTGCCACCGCTGGTATCACGGGTAGGAGCGGTCCCTGGCCGACCTCCTTGGCGCCGAACGGCCCCTCAGGGTCAGCGGATTCGACGATGATGCTCTCGACCGGTGGCATGTCCATGGTGGTCGGGATCTTGTAGTCGAGGAGGCTCGGACCTCGATGAAGCGCCCCGCGGAAGGCATGCTCCTCGTAGAGGGCCTCCCCAAGTCCCATATAGACACCGCCCTCGATCTGTCCCTCGACGAGGAGCGGGTTCAGCGCGGTACCGATGTCGTGTGCAAGCCAGACGCGGTCCACATCGACCATCCCGGTGTCCGAGTCACAGTCGAGCTCAACGACACAGGCGGAGTAACTGTATGCGGGGGAGATGCCGACGCCGGAGCCTCGGTACGGTCCAGCGAGTTCAGGAGCCGTGTAACTACCCGATGCCATGAGAGGCCCTGCCTGAGCGATCGCGAATCGCACGGCTTCTGACCACGACACACCGGTGCTGGGATCGTCCGCCATCTCGATGCGTCCGTTTCGCGCCACGAGACCATCCGAGCCAACCTGGAGCTTGTCAGCAACTGCCGCGACCACCCTCGCCCTGATCCGGGAACCTGCCTCGAGGGCTGCGTTCCCTGCCATGAAGGTGACTCTGGATGAGTAGCTTCCAAGGTCGACAGGTGTGAGATCCGTGTCAGCCGTGACCATATTGAGGTGACCGGGATCAAGGCCGAGGCATTCGGCCACTACGGTCGCGAGCATCGTGGTTGAGCCCTGGCCGACATCGGTTGCCATTGAGTAGACGGTGACGCCGCCGCCCCGGTCAACCTTGATCTGCACCTCCGACTGGGGCATGTCGTTCCAGTAGATCGGCAGTCCTGCTCCCGACATGTACGCACCGACCGCGATCCCAATGCCTTTGCCACGGTCGAGCTTCCCGTGTTTGTCCGCGAACCCCGAGGCCTCAACCACCTCGTCGATGCATTCGTTGAGCGCACAGCTCGTGATGCGGAGATGGTTCACTGTCATGGAATCAGGTTCCACGGTGTTGACGAGCCGGATGGTGACAGGGTCGATGCCGAGGTCCTCTGCGGCCTTGTCGAGTTGGCACTCAAGCGCGAACCGGGGTTGTGGGGTTCCGTGGCCGCGTTTAGGTCCGCATGGAGGCTTGTTCGTGAACACGCGGACACCCTCGAAGCGGTAGTTCGGGATTGTGTACGTTGAGGTCTGGAGCGATCCCGTGTAGTACAGCGTCGCCACTCCGTAGCTGCCGTATGCGCCGCCATCGAGGAACGTCTTGAAGTGCATTGAGGTGATGCGTCCGTCGTCGGCGAAGCCGGTCCGGACCCACATGAGTACCGGGTGGCGCCCTCTGTGTGCATAGAAGACTTCTTCTCGCGTGAGCGTGATCCGGACGGGCTGTCCCGATGCCATCGAGAGTTTCGCTGCGGCGATCTCGTGGGAGAACGGATCGGTCTTCCCACCAAAGCCCCCGCCAACCGGCGTAGCGATCACACGGATGCGGCCCGACGGGAGTTCGAGCACCTTCTCGAGGGTGCGATGCAGGTAGTGGGGGACCTGTGTCGAGGACCAGAGCGTGAGCTTCCCCTCGGCGTCGTAGCGAGCGGTCGACGAGTGTGTTTCGAGTGCGGCATGCGTGTTCCCGTTGAAAGAGAACATGTCCTCGCGGATGTGGTCAGCAACGGCGAATCCCTCATCAACGTCCCCGAACTCGAGCGCACCAGCCCTGTGGACGTTCGCGCCGTAGCCGCCACCATGGATGAGCGGCAGGTCGTCATCCAGTGCCCTGTCAAGCGTCACGATCTCGTCGAGAGGCTCGTAGGTAACGTCGATCAGGTCAAGGGCACGTGCAGCGGTGTCGGGATCAATGGCAGCCACCGCAGCGATGGGTTCCCCGATGTAGCGGACCTTGCCGACGGCGAGCACAGTCTCGTCCTGGCTGATCGGGAGGATTCCGTACGTGATCGGCAGGTCCGCCCCGGTGATGATCGCACGAACACCGGGGAGCGCCTCGGCAGGTTTCGTGTTGACGGTGAACGTGGCGTGGGCGTGTGTGCTTCGCAGTTGCCGGCCGATGAGCGTGCCCGGAAGCGAGACGTCATCCGCGTAGATGACCTGACCCGTGGTCTGCTCCATGGCATCGACGCGAGGCAATCGTCTTCCGATCACGGTGAGCGGACCGTTCATCCCTGGCCTTCCCTCGTTGCTGCGAGCTGGACGGCTTCGATGATCTTGATGTATCCGGTACAGCGGCAGAGATTGCCGGACAGTGCCTCGTTGATTTCGATGACCGTCGGAGCCGGATTCTCGTTGATGAGAGCGCGTGCCGAAACCAGCATGCCTGGTGTGCAGTACCCGCACTGTGCTGCTCCGAGTTCGGCGAACGCCGTCTGAAGCGGGTCGGGCGTGCTACCGGATGCGAGTCCCTCGATGGTTGTGACCGAATGACCTTCCACCTGGCGAGCGAGCGTTAGGCACGACAGCACCGGCTGGCCGTCGACGAGCACGGTGCAAGCCCCGCATTCACCGAGGTCACAGCCATGTTTCGTGCCGGTCATTGACAGATCGTCCCTGAGGACCTCAAGGAGCGTGACGTTGTTGGATGCAATGACACTCCGCTGTTGGCCGTTGACGTCGACCTTCAGGATGCTGTCGGTCATCGACCGCCTTCCTCTTGCTCGATGGCAGCGCGCCGGACGAAGGCCGTACCTTCTGCGAGTCGTCTCGCGGTCCTGAGGTACGTCGCCTCCTCCACGACCCAGTTCGATCCATCGTTCGACACCGCGGCGGTGACAGGCATCACACCTGACGTGTGCCCGATCGTGGTCTGCCTTTCGTCGGCTCGATCAGATCTGGCCACGCTGTGCACCGTTGTACCTTCGATCAGGGCAGCGACGCCTGTGCATGCTGCAAGCGTTCCCGGATACGCCTTGTGGACAACAGCTGGACGGCCGCCGATCACTCTGGCGACCAGATCGATGTCGTCTGCCGAGACCTTCTCATCGGTGGCGAAGGCGGTATAGGACTGGGGAGCTGAAACGATTGCTGGCACGGGTGTGAGTCCGTTGGCAGGCATTCCCAGCAGCTTGCACGCCGCTTCCTTGACCGCTGCGACCGACGCGAGGTGATCGTCGGTGAACTCGCCAGGTCCTTCGGTGCCTGACATTCCGATCGAATTCGCGTTGAAGAACACAGTGAGGTTCGCCAGATCGATGATCGTTGCGTCCACCGGGCCGATGGTGGTATCGAGGATATCGGACTCGTTCCCCGTTGGGAGGAGTGAGCCAGTGATGCCTCCAGCCGTCTGGCCGAAGTCGAGGGCGATCGGTGCACCCTCACCTGGGACCCCATGCACACTGTGTGTCCCTTCGACGGCTGCTCTCTGCGCAACGATGGGAACGTGGGCACGGAGGATCCTGCCGGTGTTCGTGTTGTGTATCCGAACCTGGGTGACGGGCTCCGTGACGGGAACGACCCCCTCATCTATGGCATATGCTCCAACGGCGGCGGAGATGTTCCCGCAGTTGATGTCGTAGTCGACGGCCGGCTCGGTGATGCTCACCTGTGCAAACGTGTAGTCGAGATCGGCGCCCGAAACACTGGGCTCTCCGATGATCGCCAGCTTGCTCGTCAGCAGGTCCGCTCCTCCGAGTCCGTCGATCTGCCTGGGATCCGGACTTCCGAAGAGGGAGAGAATCAGCCTGTCCTGAGTTGCCCTGTCCTCCGGCAGCACATCTGCGCGAAGAAACAGGGCCTTGCTCGTCCCTCCGCGCATCAGCACGAACGGGACGCCTATCTGCTCTTCGGGCGTTGTTGTCAACGCATCAAGATCTGTACCGTGCACGCAGCTCCTTCGATGCCGACGGCTTTGCCTCCTCGACAGTGGGCGAGGCCCACCTTCGCACCTTCGATCTGGCGGTCACCAGCTTCGCCTCGCAATTGCCGTACGAGTTCTACAACCTGTGCAACGCCTGTGCCGCCCAGAGGATGGCCCTTTCCGAGGAGCCCACCGCTCGGATTGATCGGCAGCCTGCCGTTGATGTCGGCTTCGCCGCGTTCAACTGCCCATGGATAGCTCCCGGACTCGAAGAGACCAAGACCCTCGACCCTGAGCACCTCGGCGATGGAGAAGCAGTCGTGCACCTCTGCAAAGTCGACCTCGTCTGGGCCGATTCCCGCCTTCTCGTAAGCCTCCTGGGCCGTTGCCCATGTCAGCGGTTCGAAGGTCATTGCGGTCGGCTCAACGTCGACAGAGCCGGATCGCAGCGTTGACGCTGCCAACCGAATTCCGCGTCCGTTGGCATACTTCTTTGCTGCCTTGTCGCTCATCAGGATCACAGCGGCCGCCCCATCAGTAACCGGCGAGCAGTCGTGGAGCCGGAGTGGGTCGGCGATCGGTCGGGACTGAAGGACGTCTTCGACCGTGATCTCCTTGCGGAAGTGGGCGAGCGGGTTGCGAGCTGCATTCTTCTTGTTCTTGACAGGAATGAGCGCGAGCTGTTCGCGAGTCATCCCGAAGTCGTTCATGTACCGCGTTGCTCGCATGGCGTATACACCAGGCATGGTTGCCCCGACTGCGGCTTCAGGATCTGATGGATCGGGCGTGAGGGCTCCGGAGAACTTGCTCGTGAGGTGCTCGGTGCCGATGGCGACGACGACGTCGTTTTCACCCGCGCGAATCGCAAGAGATGCCTCCCTGATGGCGGTGGCACCTGAACTGCATGCGTTCTCAACATTTGCGAGGGGCAGGCCAGCAAGTCCGACCTGGGCGAGGATGCGTTGCCCGGTCACCATGCCCTGGAACACATGCCCGACGTACGCTGACTCGATCACTCGGGGATCGATGCCGGCGTCTTGGATCGCCTCAAGGAGCGCAGCCGCTCCCAGGTCTGTCGAATCAGAGTCTGGGTGTTTGCCAAAGCGGGTCATTCCGACCCCGACCACATGAACCTGCGTCATGATGTCTCCCCTGCGGGACGGAACCGGTAGCCGGTTAACTCGTTCCCCTCGTCGTCCGTTCCGAATGGCTCCAGCGAGAGCTCCATCGGCATTCCAACCTCGATGCTGTCGAAGTCGATGCTCGAGAGCTGCCCCATGATGCGCACACCTTCGGGGAAGTCGACATATCCAAGGGCGTACGGCGTCTCGAATTGCGGAGTCGACTGTCGCACGATCGTGTGCGTGTACAGGACGCCCTCGGTTGAGAACTTCACGGTCTCGAGATCCTGGCTCAAACACCCAGCGCAGGCCTCACGAATCGGGAAGAAGTGGGCTCCACACGAACGGCACCTGCTGCCGAGAAGGCTCCCTGTTCCGTCAGGGCGCACCTCGAGCTCACCGGGTCGGAATGAAACCCCTGTCATGGTTGCGGTCAAAGCTCCTCCTTCGGGGGCCGGCGTTGGCGACAAGTGCGCAACCGTCCGGCCGTTCGGTCGACTGTGTCGAGTTTCTACTCTTGGCCATCACTCCGTCAATGAGCCACCGGCTCCATTTGTGTGATGCAAAGTGCCCATAGCCATCGATTTCGTGTGCGAAACACCACAGGAATTCCGGGATCGGGGTGGGTGAGTGATGTATTCGCATCATGAAAATGACACAGGGGGCGGATTGTCAGCACGGCCTACTGCTGGGACTCTGTCACCACCCAACCGACCGGCCGGACGGCTGGGTGGTTCATGGAGGTGACCACATGGCTCATGAGGACGGAAACAAGAACAGGGAGAGAGACCTGCTCTACGACTGGAACAAGATCGGCGAAGTCAACACTCCCGCGCCGGGCAAGGTCGAGATCGACGACGAGACGCTTCGTGATGGACTGCAGGGTCCCTCGATTCGTCAGCCGAACATCGACGAGAAGCTCGACATCCTCCACAAGATCGCCGGACTCGGCATTCATGCTGCTGACATCGGCTATCCGGGTGCTGACCCCGTCGTGCTCGACCATGTCGTCGCTCTTGCTGAGGAAACTCGGAACGAGGGTTTCGACATCGAACTCAATTGTGCGGGTCGCACCCACGCGGCTGACATCCTTCCGATCGCCGAGGCGCAGCAGCGTTCCGGTGTACCGATCGAAGCTTCCCTGTTCCTCGGTTCGAGTCCGATCCGTCAGTTCGTCGAAGGTTGGGACGCTGACTTCCTGGTTCGTACAACCGTTGACGCTGTCACGCTTGCACGCAAGGAAGGCGTCGAGGTCATGTACGTCACCGAGGACACCACCCGTGCGCGGCCAGACGTTCTCATGGCTGTGTACACAGCAGCCATCGAGGCAGGCGCCCGTCGCATCTGCCTGGCAGACACCGTTGGCCACGCAACACCGTGGGGCGTCAGAGCGCTCGTGATGCTCGCGAGGGAGATCGTCGCGGAGACCGGTGAGGATGTGAAGATCGATTGGCACGGCCACAGGGATCGGAATCTGTCTGTGATCAATTCGCTCGCAGCCGTGTCAGCTGGCGCCGACAGGGTTCACGGATGTGGGCTTGGCATCGGCGAGCGGGTGGGGAACACACCGATGGAGACACTTCTGCTCAATCTCAAGCTTCTCGGGTGGCTCGATCTCGATCTCCACACACTTCCGCAGTACTGCGAGACGATCTCGAAGGCCACGGATACACCTGTACCAACGAACTGTCCAGGCATCGGCAAGGATGCCTTCGAGACAAGCACCGGTGTGCATGCCGCTGCTGTTCTCAAAGCGATGAACACTGGTGATACCTGGCTCGCGAACCGGATCTACAGCGGCGTTCCTGCCGATGAGCTCGGTCGTGAACAGGAGATCACCGTCGGGCCGATGAGCGGCAAGGCCAACGCAATTGCTTGGTTGACCAAGCACGACCGCGACTGTGACGACGAGTCGATCGACAGGGTCCTGCAAGCTGCCAAGGAGTCGGACCATGTCTTATGTGACGACGAGATCTATGCGCTGTTGGAACCAGTAGACGCGCTGTGACAGTCGACGCGGCTTCCCGCACTGAGATCGAATCCAGAGTGCTGCTTTCGGGCAACGAGGCTGTGGCGCGCGGAGCGGTGGAGGCCGGTGTTCTGGTCGCGGTCGGCTATCCGGGGACGCCGAGCACGGAGATCCTCGAGTCGATCGCTGACCGTGAAGACATGGATGTTCGCTGGTCGCCGAACGAGAAGGTTGCTCTCGACGTTGCCCTTGGGGCATCCCTGGGCGGGGTCAGGTCGCTCTGCACGATGAAACATGTCGGCCTCAACGTCGCTGCTGACACGTACATGACCATGGCCTACACGGGCGTTGGCGCGGGATTGGTGATCGCGTGTGCTGATGACCCGGGAATGCACAGCTCCCAGAATGAACAGGACAACAGGGCATATGCGCGCATGGGCGGCGTTCCGCTTCTCGAACCGAGCGATAGCGCCGAAGCCAAAGAGTTCACAGCCCTCGGGTTCGAGATATCCGAGGAGTTCGATGTACCGGTTCTCGTTCGGACGACAACACGGGTGTCGCACAACCGGGGCATTGTGGAACTCAGAGAACGCGTTGAACACCCCGTCACGGGCTTCACGCCGGATCCACGCAAATACGTGATGATCCCAGGCCACGCACGCGGCCGCAGACCGGTGTTCCTCGAGCGTCTCAAGGAGATGGCCCAGTACGCCGAGTCGAGTCCCCTGACGGTTGAGTCAGGGAGTGGGAGTGACTTCGGTGTCATCACATCTGGCATCGCGCACAACTACGTACGCGAGGTACTTCCTGATGCCCGCACCCTGAAGCTGGGGATGAGTTATCCGCTTCCCATGAAGCGGATCAGGGAGTTCGCTGCGTCCGTCGACCGTCTCTTCGTGGTCGAGGAACTCGATCCATGGGTGGAGAACGATCTGCTCGCGGCAGGTGTCCCCGCTGAAGGCAAAGCGTACTTCTCTCAGATCGGTGAGCTGAGTCCAGACGCCGTGCGAAGCGGTTTCGCCCTTGCAGGCATCGTCCCTGCCCAGCTCTCCATCGAACCCGCCCCCGAAACCGTCGCACGACCTCCGCTGATGTGCCCCGGCTGCCCTCATACACCCCCGTTCCTGGCCCTCAAACGTCTCGGAGCAGTCGTCACGGGGGACATCGGGTGTTACTCCCTCGCCGCTCTCGAACCGCTGTCATCGATGGATACATGTGTGGCAATGGGGAGCAGCATCGGGATGGCTGTTGGCATGGCAGCTTCAGGTGGCGCCGATGGTCCCGTGGTTGCAACGATCGGCGATTCCACTTTCCTCCATGGAGGCATACCAGGCCTCCAGGATGCCGTCTACAGCCAGGCGAACATCACGGTTCTCCTCCTCGACAATGGCACCACGGCCATGACGGGAGGCCAGGAGCACCCTGGAACAGGAACGACACTCCAAGGCTCCGAGGCGACCGCTGTTGACCTTGTCGGTCTTTGCAGATCGCTTGGTGTGAGCGATGTCAGGGTGATCGACCCCTACGACATGAGCGCAACCTTCAGCGCGCTCGAGGGCGCGATTGCACATGTCGGCCCATCTGTTGTCATCACGAACCGTCCCTGTGTGGAGGCACCGGTGAAGGTCAGGGACACACCCTTCAAAGTCGTGGCCGACGCATGTACCGCGTGCCAATTGTGCATGACGGCCGGATGTCCCTCGATCGTGTGGTCCGATGAGATCTTCGAGGGCAGACGCAAGGTCATGATCGACCCGATCACCTGCACCGGTTGCACGCTGTGCGCCCAACTCTGTCCTCCTTTGGCGATCCTGCCCGTCACAACGGGGGAGGGCACCGATGACTGAAGAATCACGGGGTCTCCTCCTCGCTGGTGTGGGCGGCCAGGGGGTGATCCTTGCCTCGATGATTGTTGCCGACGCTTTGGTACGAGCTGGTTTCGATGTCAAACAGTCCGAGGTGCACGGTATGGCCCAACGCGGTGGGTCCGTGTTCAGCCACATCAGGTGGGGCACAGACGTCGACAGTCCGCTGGTTGAGAAGGGAACCGCAGAGGTCCTTGCTGCATTCGAGTGGGCAGAGGCGATCCGGTGGGTCGAATACGTCCGCGACGGCGGCGCCGTCGTGGCAGGGATCCGCACCATTGTCCCTCCCGGTGCATGCAATGATCGACGGTCATGGTCTGAGCAATATCCGGCGTTCGACGCTGCGCTCTTCGCCGACAGACACCTCAAGACCCGCCTCGTGGATGCCGCGGAAACGGCAACAGAGCTGGGGAACGTCAGAGCAGCGAACAGTGTCATTCTCGGATCCGTTGCAGCCTTCCTCGACATCAACGACAGGCATTGGGAGGCCGCGATCGAGGGTCTGGTCCCGAAGGGGACCGCTGACGTGAACCTTGCTGCGTTCAATGCAGGTCGCGAGGTGACCATGGCTCAACTCCCCGAGGCCCGGCCCCGACCTGATGGATTCGAGGGCCCACATGAGATTGACATCAACCACGAGTGGTGCAAGGGGTGCGACATCTGCTCAAGGTTCTGTCCTGAGTATTGCCTCGCGGTGAGCGTGGACGGGACACTTGAGGTGGCAGACGCCGAGGCGTGCACAGGGTGCAGGCTCTGCGAATTGCTCTGTCCCGATTTCGCGATCACGATCACCCCGCCTGTCTCTTCGATGACCGGCTCCACGGTTGCAGGAGGGAGGTCCCGATGACTGGAGCGCAACTCATCCAGGGGAACGAGGCCTGTGTCAAGGGGGCTCTCGCTGCCGGCTGCGACTTCTATGGCGGTTATCCGATCACGCCTTCATCAGAGATCGCAGAGCACATGGTCAGATTGCTTCCAGAGCGTGGTGGCGTCTTCATCCAGATGGAGGATGAGATCGCTTCGCTTGCTTCGGTCATCGGAGCATCGCTTGGTGGGGCAAAGGCCATGACGGCCACGAGTGGACCTGGGTTCTCCCTCATGCAGGAGCACATCGGCTTCGCGGCAATGGCTGAGGTTCCCTGTGTAGTCGTCGATGTCATGCGAGGTGGACCAAGTACAGGGCTTCCGACGTCACCTTCCCAGGGCGATGTCATGCAGGCTCGTTGGGGAACGCATGGAGATCACCCCGCGATCGTGCTGGCGCCCTCATCGGTCGGAGAGGTGTTCGATCTCACGGTGAAGGCCTTCAACCTCTCTGAACGATTCCGCACACCGGTCATTGTCCTGTACGACGAGATCATCGGGCACACTCGCGAAAGCGTGGTCCTGCCGGAGTCCGTGAACGTCTCCAACCGAGTGACACCGCACGAGGACATGGAGGACTTCTGGCCCAAGAAGGCGCTCGCCGACGGGGTCCCGGAGATGGCGGCCTTCGGCGACGGCCACCGATTCCATGTCACAGGACTCGCCCACGACCAACGGGGATTCCCCACGAATGATCCAACTGTTGCCGATGCCCTCATCCAGCGGCTACATCGCAAGATCGACGCACATCTCGATGAGGTTGTTGAGGTCGAGGAGTACATGCTGGACGATGCCGACATCGCCATCTTTGCGTACGGGATCGTTGGACGTTCCGGCAAGGAAGCTGTGGAACGGGCCCGTGCGGTTGGTATCAAGGCCGGGCTCGTGCGACCACTGACGATCTGGCCGTTCCCCAACGCTGAAGTGCGCGCGGCTGCTGAGCAGGCAGATACGATCGTCGTTGCAGAGATGAACCTTGGCCAGCTCATCGGCGAGGTCGAACGCGCGAGTGCAGGAAGGGCAGAGATCGTTCCCCACCTACGTGCCGATGGCGAACCAATCACGCCGTCGGCGTTACTCGATGTCCTCACGAAGATCGACGGAGGACGCCTATGAATGATGTCAAGACCTACCTTCGTGAATGGGCGATGCCTCACGTTCTTTGTCCTGGTTGTGCCCACGGGATCGTGCTGAGATCCTTCCTCACAGCCGTTGACCAACTGCAGCTCAACCAGGACAAAGTCGCCATGGTCGCCGGAATCGGGTGCAGTTCACGACTCGCGGGGTACGTCGACTTCTGCACACTTCATGGAACCCACGGAAGGGCACCCGCCTTTGCGACCGGACTGAAACTTGCGCGCCCGGATCTCGATGTGGTTGTGATTACCGGTGATGGTGATGGCCTTGCCATCGGAGGGAATCACCTCATCCATGCCGCGCGCCGCAACGTCGACATCACCGTACTGATGCTCAACAACTCGATATACGGCATGACCGGAGGCCAGGCCGCCCCGACCACGCCCGAAGGCGCGATTGCATCGACGACCCCGACAGGGAACACCGAGCCGAACTTCGATGCGTGCAAGCTCCTCATCGGGGCAGGCGCTTCGTTCGTTGCCCGCGTATTTGCAGCCAATCCCCTGGAGATGACGAAGGTGATGGCAGAGGGACTCGATCACAGGGGGTTCTCGTTCATCGAGGTTGTGAGCGACTGTCCCGAGTACTTCGGTCGGTACAACAAGGTGGGCGGTGGTGCCGAGATGCTCAACTGGATGGCGGTTCGCGACGAAGGTGTTGCAGTTCCGTTGTCCGAGAAGCGCTTTGTAAGTCACGTACCGGTTGCCCCTCCCGCTCCTGCGCTCGTCACGGGAGTCCTTCAGCGCGAAATCCGCAACGTCTATGCGGGCGTGAGGGGAGTAGACGAAGATGAGTCGTAACGAGATCAGGATCGCAGGCGCAGGTGGACAGGGAGTCGTAACTGCTGGCCGCATCCTGGCCGAAGCGGCCATTCTGTCCGGAAGCGAGGCAACGCACTCCCAGGTCTACGGACCGCAGTCGCGAGGCGGAGCAAGTCGCTCTGACGTCGTCATCGCGGCGGAGAAGATCGGATTCCCGCTCGCGGACAACATCGATCTTCTCGTTGTGCTCAGTTCGGAGGCATACTCGAAGTACCAGCCAGAACTTGGTGCAGATGGGAGCCTGATTGTGGACAGTCGATGCGCCCCTGAAACCCTCAACGGGAATTCGTCGCGGTTCCCCGTTGTCGACACCGCACGTTCTGTGTCCGGTGGTCAGCTCGTGACGGGCGTCGTCGCCCTCGGTGTCTTGCAGGCGCACACCGCCGTTGTCGAGGCAGAGTCTCTCAAGGCTGCCGTCTTGCGGCGGGTTCCCCTCCAACACAGGGGCATGAACCTCGACGCTCTGGGTGCAGGAATGGAACTGGCAGGTGGGAGGCTTCCATGACGCAGTCTCCCAACACCAGGGAGCGCATCCGCATCGAGGCGGCGGCCCTGTTCAACTCTCACGGCTTCAACGGGACGTCCATGGCCGATCTCGCTGATGCCGTGGGGATCACCAAGTCGAGCCTCTATCACCACTACACATCCAAACAAGCCCTTCTATCTGAGATCATCGAGTTGACCGTGAATAGGGTCACACCGCTGGTGCAAGAGGTCGCGGATATGGATCTACCTGTGCGCGAGCGACTACGAAGGGCTGTCGTCCTCCATACCGTCGAGGCCATCCGTGATAGGGATGCCATTGCGTGCTTCATCGAGGAAGGTCGGTATCTCTCACCCGATTTCATGTCCACGCACGTGGCGAACAGGGACAACTACGAAAAGGTATTTCGGGGGCTGTTCAAAGAAGGCATCACATCTGGGGATTTCATCGAACAGGATGTCGGCATCACCGTCAAGGCAGTCCTCGGAATGTGCAACTCCGTCGTCCGCTGGTACAGACCCGACGGGAGCCGCTCTCCGGTTGAGATCGCCGAGGATTTCGCAGATTTCGCCGTTCGTGGTGTCAGCTCGCGCAATGAGTCCATGTTGCTTGCTGGAGGTGATCGGTGAGCGGAGCTCTCGCAGGAATATCTGTGCTCGATCTCTCCCAAGGCGCTGCGGGGCCGACCTGCGCAATGCACCTCGGCGATCTCGGTGCAGACGTGCTCAAGGTCGAACCTCCCGGCGGTGAATGGGGGAGGCGGCTCGGACCGCCGTTCGTATCTGGTGTGGCTGCCGCATTCCTGGGGATGAACCGCAACAAGCGAAGCATTGTCATCGATCTGAAACGACGGGGAGGTTCCGAGGTCGTCCTGAGGCTTGCTGAGAATTGTGACGTGGCTCTCGAGAGCTTCAGACCAGGCGTGGCCGACCGGCTCGGCATTGGCTACGAGGCCATGCGGGAGCGCAATCCGACGTTGATCTACGCGGCCATCTCTGCCTTCGGTCAGACAGGTCCGTGGCGTGACCGTCCAGGTGTGGACGGCATTGCCCAGGCAATGGGTGGGATCATGAGCGTCACAGGCACCGCGGACGGTCCACCAGTGAAGGTGGGAGTTCCTGCAGCCGACATGGCGGGCGGTGTGTACGCATCCCAAGCGATCCTGGCTGCTCTCTACGCCAGAGAGAAGACGGGCGGAGGGCAACGTGTTGATGTCTCGCTGCTCGACTCCTTGCTGTCGTTTCAGGTCGTGCCACTCTCCATGTTCCTCGCGAGCGGCCAATCACCCGACCGTCTTGGGAGTGCGGCACCGTACGCGGCGCCCAACGAGGCGTTTCCGACCAGCGATGGGTATGTCATGGTGGCTGCCTACACGGAGAAGCGTTGGCCTGCCCTGTGTGGTGCGATCGGACGACCAGAGTTCGCGGAGGATCCACGTTTCGATACGAACGACAAGCGAGTGCGCGCTCGCCCGGAGCTGCGTGCAGCGCTCGAGCCGCTCTTCCGCACCGCAACGACGGCGGAGTGGATCGTGCGGCTCGACGCCGTCGACGTGCTCTGCGGTCCTCTTCTGGCCTACCCAGAGCTGGTTGTCGAGGATCATGTTGTTGGGAGCGGATCGATCGTGACGGTTGACCATCCGGCAACGGGTGAGGTGATGGCCCCGGCCCTGCCTGGACGGTTCTCTGAATCAGCGGTGGACACCTCTGGCCCGCCTCCGCCGCTCCCTGGCGAGCATTCAACGGCGATCCTCACCGAGTGCGGATTCAAGGATGACGAGATAGCAGAGCTAGTTGGTGGTGGCGTCGTAGGTGGTTCAGATGGTGAAGGACCCTGAGGAGGAGACAGCAATGGCAGACGAACACGTAGCGAGCGCCGAAGAAAGCCCGGTGCTGTACGAACACGATGGAGCGGTTGGTGTGCTCACTTTGAACCGTCCACAGGCGCTCAATGCAATGACGGTTGGCATGCTCGAGACGATCGGGGAGCTACTCGACGAAATCGAGAGCGACCCCGAAACAAGAGTGCTTGTGCTGACGGCAGCGGGGGAGAAGGCGTTCTGCGTCGGCGCCGATCTCAAGAGTCGCGGATCAGATTTTGAACCAGGCCTCATCCATGACCCGCTCGGCCTGCTGGTGCGCAGCGTGTTCGGCCGTCTCGAGAACCTCAACGTTCCCGTGATCATGGCCATCCGGGGATACGCGCTTGGCGGTGGCCTCGAACTCGCTCTTGCCGGCGACCTTCGGGTTGCGACTGAGAGTTCGAGACTCGGCTTCCCCGAGGCGAAGGTGGGGAGCCTTCCCGGTGCAGGCGGAACGCAGCGCGCAACACGACTCATCGGCCCTGGGTTCACGAAGGAGTTGATGTTCACCGCAGATCACATCAGCGCCGAAGACGCCCTGAGAATGGGGCTTGTCAACCGCGTCGTGCCAGACGGGGACCTCATGGAGGAGACTATGAAGCTGGCCAATCGCATCGCCAGCCGCGCGCCGCTCTCCCATGACCGTGTGAAGGCTCTCGTGAACCGAGCCACGGAGACAGACCTCGAGACGGGTCTCGAATTGGAGTCGACAAGCCATGCGGTCCTGCGAGTCAGCGAGGACCGCAATGAGGGAATCCAGGCCTTCGTCGAGAAACGAGCGCCAGAATTCAAGGGACGATGACCAAACTTCGGAGGGAGCGAACGTGAACGTACAGGACAGAGTTGCGATTGTCACAGGGTCAGGCCAGGGCATCGGAGAGGGTATTGCGAGAGTGCTCGCGGAAGCCGGAGCGAAGGTCGTCATCAACGATCTCGTCCCCGAGCGGGTCGACGAAGTTGTAGCAAGCTTCAAGGCTGATGGGCTCGATGCAGTTGGCTACGCGGCCAACGTCGCATCTTCGGAGGGTGCACAGGGACTCGTGGACGCTGCGATCGAAGCATTCGGACAAATTGACATCCTGGTCAACAACGTCGGTATGGCGAGAGATGGCTGGTTGGCCAAGATGAGCGAGGACGACTGGGACACGGTCCTCACGGTCAACCTCAAGTCCCAATTCCTCACATGTAGGGCGGTAGCGCCGCACATGATGGGTCAGAACTACGGCAGGATCATCAATATCTCTTCGAGGGCGTGGCTCGGTGGACCGGGTCAGGCCAACTATGCCGCGTCGAAGGGCGCAGTCGTCAGCCTCACGCGCACCCTTGCGCTCGAGATGGCCAGGTTCGGAATCACGGCCAACGTGATCGCTCCGGCCCTTGTTGACACCCCGCTGTTCCGCGGCTTGAAAGAGGAGGTCCAGGAGCGACTTATCAAGACGATTCCGGCGAAGAGGATTGGGACACCTGCCGACATCGGCAACGCGGCCCTGTTCTTCGCCGCTGAGGAATCGTCATACGTGACTGGCCAGACGCTGTACGTTGGCGGTGGCAGAAGCTTGGGTTCCGGTTGAGAAGGACGCACACCCGATGGGCATGACGCTTGCTGAGAAGGCCCTCGCACTGGCTTCCGGTCGGGAGAGTGTCAGGGCTGGCGAGTTCGTTGTAGCGGACATCGACCTCGCTCTGCTCCACGACATCTTCGCTGCCCAGGTTTTCGAAACGCTCGATAGTGTCGACGTCCAGAAGATCTTCGACCCTGACAAGACGGTCGTGGTGGTAGATCATCTCGTTCCTGCCCCAACTGCGACCGCAGCCGGGTTGCACACCCAGATCAGGGAGGATGTCGCGAGATTCGGTATCGATGCGTTCTACGACGCCGGCGAGGGGATCTGCCACCAGCTGCTCCCCGAACAAGGCCACGTGCGGCCGGGGATGCTGATCGTGGGGACAGACTCCCATACGACAACCTACGGAGCCCTCGGCGCAGCGGGAACGGGCATCGGCACGTCTGACATGGTCTATGTGCTGGCGATGGGACGACTCTGGTTCAGGGTTCCCGAAACGATTCGCTTCGAGATGTCGGGTGACCTGCAGCCGGGAGTGTTCTGGAAGGACGTGATCCTGCACCTTGCCGGACGATTCGGTGCGGATGCAGCGCAGTACAAGGCAATGGAGTTCGGCGGTCCGGCGGTCAAGGAGGCCGACATGTCTTCGCGGCTCACTGTGTCGAACATGGCTGTCGAGATGGGCGCCAAGTTCGGCATGTTCGCAGCGGACGATGTGACGGACAGATATCTCAGAGATCACGGTGGCTCGGGTTGCGATCCTTTCGAACCCGACCCCGATGCCACCTACGAGGCCGTGCACGAGATCTCGCTGACAGATCTCTCGCCGCAGGTGGCCATGCCCCACGAGGTCGACAACGTCGGCTCGATCAGTGAGGTTGAGGGTGTCACGATCGACCAGGCCTTCATCGGTTCGTGTACGAACGGCCGCATCGAGGACCTTCGGGCCGCTGCTGACGTGCTGGCAGGAAAGCACGTTGCTCCCGGAGTGCGCCTGCTCGTTGTTCCTGCTTCGCGCCAGGTGCTCAAGGAGGCGATGGACACAGGCGTACTCGAGACGCTCATCGACGCTGGTGCCTCGGTGCTCGCGCCGGGGTGCGGTCCATGCTTCGGTGGCCACGGTGGCCTGCTTGGTCCGGGTGAGCGATGCATCGGTACACACAACCGGAACTTTGTCGGAAGGATGGGGAGCGACGAGGCAGAGATCTTCCTCGGATCTCCTGCAACAGTCGCAGCCTCTGCCTTGGCGGGAAAGATCAGCGACCCACGCGAGGTGGCGGTGTCAAATGGCCAGTGACGTACTGACTGGAAACGTGTGGCATTTCGACCACGACATCAGTACAGATGTGCTGTCTCCGGGGCAGTTTGCGGTGGATCCTGTCGAGGTCCGCAAGCTCCATGTCCTCGAATCGGTGAATCCGTTGTTCGCGAAGGGCGTGGCTGAAGGCGACATCGTCGTTGCCGGCCGCAACTTCGGATGCGGATCGAGCAGGGAGACAGCTGCCGAGAATCTGAAGGCACTCGGAGTCGCCTGCGTCGTTGCCGAATCCTTCGCGCGGATCTTCATGCGCAATGCGGTTGCTCTTGGCCTTCCCGTGGTTGCATGCACCGGAGTCCACGACGCATTCTCCGACGGTGACCGTATCGAGATCGATCTTGGTACCGGTGCCATCGTGAATGCTGATGAAGGGACGGAGCTGCGGGGCGACTCGCTTCCGCCCGAGATGCGCAACATCCTGCAAGCCGGTGGGATTCTGGCTGTACTGCGCGAGCAGGACGGCTCCTGACTTGCGGTCCTACGTGGTGGCGCGGCTCCTGAATACGACGTACAGTCGTTGCTACCCATGACCAGCGTCACATCGATAGATCCAAAACTCGAGGGATCCCTTGTTGAGCTGCTCGACGTCCTCGGACGGACAGGCGACGCAATGGTGGCCATCGACGCGTCCTTCGGGATCATTGCCTGGAACGAGGCAGCCACTGCGCTCCTCGGGTATCGGGCCGAGGATGCTCTTGGTCGACCGTGCATGGACATCCTCTGTTGGCGCGACCGATGTGGCGATACGGTGTGCAATGGATTGTGCCCCGCGGCTGATGTGGGTGAACCAGACGAGATCCAGGGATCCCGTGAGGTGCTCGGCAAATCAGCAACGGGCAGGACGCTCTGGCTGAGCGCATCGACCATCGTCCCGCCGATCGAGATGCGGGACCAGTGCAGGCTTGTTCACCTCATCAGGGAAGTGTCGCTCCCACCGGAGCTCGAGCGCGTGATCGCAGAGCGGATCGAGGGGCCGAGCGTTGCTGCGAGCCGACCAGATGATCGCTTGGACGCACTCACTCCTCGTGAGCGCGAAGTGCTCCAACTACTCACGGAGGGTCTGGACGGTGCCGGGATTGCGGAGCGCCTGTTCCTGTCCCAGGCAACGGTGCGCAATCATATCCAGCACGTCCTCGCCAAGCTCGGTGTTCACTCGCGAGTCGAGGCCGTCGCCTACGCCCTCCGCCGCTAAGAACTCATACCCAGGGTTCCAGTACACCGTTTTCGTTGGTTGTGGCCCACAGATTGGTGCCGATCACACGATCTGAGCTGCGAGTGCCTCGAGATCCTTCTTGCTCTGACCTTCGAAGCGACGGCTGCAGGTTTCGTCGTACCTGGCGCACAAGGTCTCACATGCCGAACCCGTGATCATCCCGTCTGCCATGTTGAACAGGATGTTGTTCTCCTTGCCGATGTGGGCCGTGATGAGGGTGATGAACCCGTAGGCTGCGTCTCGTAGCTGATCGCCCGCGACATCGTCGTCGGCTCGCGCGCCTGCGATCGCAGCCGCCATCGATCGCACGTAGACGCGACCTGCCTCGTGCTCGTAGAGCATCACGGCGATCGGTCCCGAGTCCTGGGGCATACCCTCAGCCTCCAACCCGGGGAACAGGAGGTCCTCCTCCTTGCTGTGGTGACATGCATCGGCGAAGAGTCGGAAGAATGTGATGCACTTTTCTACCGTGTCGTAGTCGAGTGGCACACCGTCCTTCTCCGCAGCAAGCATGCCAGCGAGGTGGTTTGCGACCTTCAGGATGAGGTTGTGCTCATCGCGCAGTGTCTCTGTGGGTGTGCTGCTCGGTGCCATGGAGTTTACGGTAATCGGTCACCGGGCCTCGGCGGTATCCTTGCGCCGTTCGGGGGTGTAGCTCAGTCCGGCAGAGCACTACGTTCGCAACGTAGGGGCCAGGGGTTCGAATCCCCTCACCTCCACCGATCAGCAGCCCTTGCCCCGTAAGGGCTGCTCGCTATTTCGGCCTCGTCGCTCTACAGCTCCAATCCTTGGTCCGCGCGCGTTCTGTGCGCGATCGCGTCGGCGATGATCTGTTCGAGGCGGTCGGCGGCGACTTCGTCGAGGGGTTCATAGAGGTGCCCGTAGATGTCCAACGTGGTCTTGATCGAAGTGTGGCCGAGTCGCGACTGCAACAGCTTGGGGTGGGTGTTCGCAGCGATGAGGAGCGCGGCGTGGGTATGTCTCAGGTCATGGAACCGCATGGGTTGTCCGACGGATGCCGTCACGGCGGGGAGCCAGAATCGTTTCCGGAAGCTGCGGCGTCGTAGCGGGCCTCCTTGGGGTGCAGTGAAGACCCGGTCGGCGCGTCCGGTTGCGTGGTGGTCGAGGTGGGCGGCGAGGTCGTCGGCGACGGCCTGGGGGAGGGTGATAGAGCGCTTGGATGCCGCCGTCTTGGGTTCGGTTTCGGTGATGGCGCCGCGGACTTCGGCAAGTGAGCGGGTGATCGTGACCCGGCGCCGCCCGAGGTCGAGGTCTCGGGGTTGGAGGGCGGCGAGTTCACCGAACCGTGCCCCGGTGTAGCCGGCGGTCAGGACAAGGGTGCGGTGGCGCGGGTCGATGGTGTCGGCAAGGTCGTGGAGTTCCTCCGCGCTCAGAAACCGTTTCTCGGTCTCGATGCGTTTGGGGAGGTTCACATCCGTGCAGGGTGTGCGTTGGATGAGGGCGTCGTCTGCGGCGGCGTTGAACGCCATCGACACCAAGCCGTGGGCGAGTTGGATGGTTGCAGGCACATAGCCTTCCTCGGCGAGTTCACCGATCCAGTCCTGGATGTCGTGACGGGTGATGTCACGGAGCCGCCGGGTGCCGAAGTGGGGGATGATGAGCGAGCGGAGGTAGGTTTCGTCTCGTTCTCGGGTGGAGTCGCGGATGTGGAGCCGGGTCGCCATCCACCGGTCGCTCCATTCCTCAACGGTCATGGTGCCGGCGTCGGGGTCGATCCAGTCACCGCGGTCGATCAGCGCGAGTTCCCGGCGCAACCACTTCTGGGCATCCTTGCGCCGATCGAACGTCTTTGAGCGAGTCCGTCCCCCAGGTGTGCGGTATCGCGCCTGGTAGCGGCCCGAGTGAGCTCTGCGGATCCACCTGGCCATCAGGCGCCGCCCTGGTGCCAGCGACATGTGGTTGAGTTGCACCTAGTCATGGGATGATCGTCGGATACAACCCTCTCACCAGAGTCCTACCAGAATGTCAGACCGCCGGGAACCGTTGATGCATAAGGGATCCCCGTGTCGTCATCGAGTGTTCGTAGAGTCTGGATTCTGGTCGGTGGCGTCGGGTTGGAGGGTTCTTGACACTCTGGTGAGAGGGTTACGAAGACTCTGGTGAGAGGGCTGGAGTATCTATTGCTCGGTCATGGAGTACGAAGCGCTCGTTGGCCTCGTTGGCCTCATTGGAGATCCCGCCGTCGAAGGCGACCTTGGTGGTCCAATTGTCTATTCAAGCGTCGAGCAACCCGTCCGTAGTTCGTCTGGATCGGCCAGAACCCAGGCACAGAGCTATTCTCCGTATCCGCCTCACGCCAGGATGTCACGGCAATCCTACGATCGAGAAACGCGGGAGCAGAATCTGAGCTCCACAATCGCCACCCACTTCAGCCACGATCCGGAGAACGACCACGACACGGGTATCCGAGTCGCGTTTGCGCCCAGACACCCTCAAATCACACACGCACGTGCAACAAGTTGCCTGGTGTGTACATGTAGACACCAGGAGCGGTCGTGATGGATCTGGACAGGGGTGTGCTTGCCAGGATTGATCGCAGGCTTCTGTCGAACTTTGACCAGGACGACCGGTACCAGATGGTGCGAGTGCCGGTCACGTCAGCCATGTGGTCGACATGGCGACGCTACTGCACCGTCTTGGAGGTGTCTATGGGACGCGGGATAGCAGGACTGATTGCTCATGAGCTGTCAACCGTTGTTGACCGTGACAGCGACGCCACGTCTGTGTTCAAGGCTGAGCTGGACCGGAACCTTGCTGCTCGTGCTGAGGACATCGATGCTCGAGAGCGGCGCCTCAAAGGCAGGGAGCGAGCGCTCAGAGCATCCGAGCAGCGGCTCAGGTCGATGGCGCGGCAGATCCAAGCTGAGCAGTCGCCACCCGCAATCGGCCCGAAGACCGGGTCTGTAACAAACTTCGTGTAAATGGTGTGGTCGAGAATGCTTGGGTGAGAGAAGCCTGGAGCAGAGAGAACCATATCGATGGCGAGTGAGAAGAATCTGCCTGTTGTGGCAGAAGGACAGTTGTTGCCTGCTGATGGGCGTGATCCTGAGATTGTGGATTGGGCCCACGAGCTGGTTGACCGCTCTCGGGCGGAAGGGATCGAACTGACGGGTGAGGGCGGCTTGTTGACGGGTCTGATCCGGCAGGTCCTCCAAACCGGGTTGGAGGTTGAGATGGCGGATCATCTTGGCTATGGGCGGTACGCAATTGAGGGTCGGGGGTCGGGGAACTCTCGGAACGGGTATTCACCCAAGACGGTGACGACCGAGGTGGGGAAGGTCGATCTGTTGGTGCCGAGGGACCGGGAAGGCTTGTTTGATCCTCAGACGGTGCCCAAGCATCAGCGTCGTCTGGATGGCCTGAGCGGAAATGTGATCTCGTTGTATGCCAAAGGACTTACTACGGGCGACATTCAGGCGCACCTCGAGGAGATCTATGACACAGGAATCTCGAGGGAGACGATCTCGAGGATCACAGACACGATCGTTGAGGACATGAACGCGTGGCAGAACCGGCCGCTCGATCCAATGTATCCGGTGCTGCTGATTGACGCGATCGTCATCAAAGTGCGTGACTCCCAAGTGGCGAACAGGCCGGTATATGTGGCCATAGGCGTGAACCTGGACGGCGAACGCGACGTACTGGGTCTCTGGCTAGGACCCACTGGAGGGGAGGGAGCCAAACAGTGGGCAACCATGTTGGGAGAGCTGCGAAACCGTGGCATCTCAGACACCCTGATTGTTTGTTGCGACGGGCTCAAGGGCCTCCCGGATGCAATCAGGGTCACTTGGCCCCAAGCTGATGTGCAGACCTGTGTTGTGCATCTTGTTCGCAACTCGATGCGGTACTCATCTCGGCGGGACTGGAAGAAGATCGCTCACCAGCTGCGCAAGATCTATACAGCCCCGACCGTCCCTGCCGCTGAAGATCGTCTCGCGGAGCTTGCCGATCAGTGGGGAGAGCAGTATCCCGCAATGGTCAGATCCTGGGAGGACGCCTGGGACGAGTTCACACCGTTCCTCGCGTTCCCACAAGATCTGCGCAAGATCGTCTACACAACAAACGCCATTGAATCACTGAACGCCAGATTCAGGAGGGCAGTACGGCATCGAGGCCACTTCCCAACCGAACAAGCCGCGATGAAGGTCCTCTACCTCGTTGCAACCGCCAAGAGAAAGAACCGGGCAAACCTGACCGGTAAAGTCCCCGGATGGACGGCCATCCTGAACACACTTAGCATGCACTACGGCGACCGAATCGACCAACACATCAAATGACAACCACCACCCCGTTTACACAGAGTTTGTTACACACCCACACCAGGGTTGCGTTCGATGACGCGTTGCTGGTTGGAGCGTCGGTATCTGAATTCGTGAACAGGGGCTTCGACGATGGCTACGGATTGCCGGGGTGGACGCCGACAGGCACAGGCAATGGGGTGGTGCGCGTTGTCGAGGACACAGGCCCTTTGGACCTCGCCGTTGAGATCGCACCCGATGTGCCTGACGCTATCGGTATCGCGCAGTCCTTTGATGCGTTTCCATACTGCGGAGTGAATATCGATGCGCGTGTGGTTTTCGGCACTGACGCCATCGTGCTCGCTGAGCTGGTCAGACCCGATGGTTCGATCGCTGCGACCGATTCGTGGCCGATCAACTTGATCAGTGGCTGGGTGAATGTCGGTGTCACCTGGCCTGACTACACAGAAGACATCCTCACGTTCCGGGTGAGTGTCATCAACTCCCCCGGCGTTGTTGTGTGGTTCGACAACACTGGGCTGTGCGAGAACACCTAGAAGACGGGAGCCCGCATGAACGCAATCACACTCTGGACACGCCGGGTGCCGCATCTGATGACGGCGACCGTGCTGCTTCTGACGATTATTGCTGGGGCATGCAACGAAATCCCGGCCGAGCCGATCACGTTCGACAACCAATCCAACAACACGATCGTCATCTTCAGGGTCTTCGAGACCAGTGAGTCTGTGAAGATGGAAGTCCTGCCGGGCAGGACCGGTATCGACGCCTCAGTGTGTGTCGATCCGGATCTCGAGGCCCGCCTCGAGAACGGTGCAGTGGTCGCGTTCAGGGCGGGGCCGTTCTGTCAGGGAGACCCGACATGGGTGATCACCCAAGTAGAGGTCGACGCCGCCAAGTGACGAGCGGAGGTTGCGTGGTAAGGATTCGTCAACGCACCATCGAGCGTCAAGAGGATCCGGGCCGCCGGTGGCGTCGGGCAGGCCCCGTCATCGGTCTCCTTCTGCTCCTTACGATCGTTGCTGGGGCATGCAACGAGATCCCGGCCGAGCCGATCAGGTTCGACAACCAATCGGACCAGATCATCGTAATCACCGTGACCGACGAGCAGGGCCAATTCGTGTACAAGGAGATTCTGCCGGGCAGGACCGTCACAGATCCCTCAGTGTGTGTCGATCCGGATCTGGAGGCCCGTCTCGAGAGTGGTGCACTGGTTGCGTTCAGGGCGGGGCCGTTCTGTCAGGGTGATCCGGTGTGGGCGATCACCCGAGCAGAAGTCGACGCCGCCGAGTGATGACCGGCTGTGCGCTGCGCCGGTTTCCAGCGGTGATGGTCGGCTCTGACGTGACGTCATGCTAGGAGCGGATCCCTAGGTCCCGGATCCACGACCACAACGCGTCCACGTGATGCTAGGAACTGCAGAGAAGAGAAGCCAAACGATGGGCGGCGCGGCGTGGCGACAACGCACGTTCTATGAGATCTTCGAGGACGACGAGATCGATCTGATCCACCGTGTGCAACATCGCAGAGACGCGTACCGACCGCGCCCAACCACACGGCCGCGCGCGTTCCGCGCGCGAAACGCTGAGAAACCATGCGAAACAGTGAGAGGCGATGAGTACAAAACCCCAGGTCAGAGCACATATGGCCTGGTCACAGGAGTGGGGGCGCTGCATTCGCAACGTAGGGGCCACCGGTTCGAATCCCGTCACCTCCACCATGGAGAAGCCTTGATCCAATGGGATCTCCTCCCCGAGCTAGATGCACTCTGGTGCGATTGATCCGCGCCTCGCCACTAAATCCATGGTCGGCGCGATGTGGAATCGGGTATCGTTCGCCTGTCCAGCCGTTGTCTGCATGAGGTTTCAGTGTGATGGCGATCTCGCTTCCCGATGACGGAAATCGGATGTCTCGACGCATCTGGATCGGCCTTGGTTTGGCACTCGTCGCTGGCTCGGCCTTGGCCCTTCTCATCTCGACGTATTCGGACGACTCCAAGAGGGCGACGATTGCCCGCGTCGCCACTGGTCTGGAGAATCCGCGTGGTATTGCGGTGCTGCCGGATGGACGTCTGCTTGTTGTTCAAGCCGGAAATGGGCTGGACACCGATGATCCGACACTTGAGACTGGGAGTCTTGGCATCCTTGATGATCTGAATCAAGATGGTGACTACGACGATCCCGGCGAGATCGAATCGGTGTTCTCGCAGGTAGCGAGTTACAACACGCTCACGGAGTTCGGTACTGGTCACGATGAGGTCGGGGGTCTCGGGGATATCGTTGTTCTGGGCGATGGGCGCATATTCCTGACACGTGATGACCCGTCGGTTGGGTATGCGCCCGATGGGAGTCCTCGGGGTATCAACGTCGCCGAGATCAGTCCGGAGTTCACGTTCGTGCGCAACTTGATTGCCAGATACGCAACGATGAACGCACTGGCGTATGACCCAGGCGTTGGAGTCTTCTACATCGTCGAAAGCGGTGCGAACCGAGCGATTGCAGTCACAACCGACGGCACGATCAGCGTCGTCGCAGGATTCCCCACGCTTGAGCAAGGCCAGCAGTCTGTTCCTTCCGGCATAGCGATTGACCCGACAACGGGTGACCTATTGGTGGTCTTGTTCTCGGGCCAGTTCGGTGACGGGACTGGTGGTGTCGTCTCGTATGAGCCAGGTGCATCCAGAGTCGTCCGTCTCGATCCCGCCACGGGTGCACAAACCGACGAGATCACCGGGCTCACAACGGCTGTCGATGTGGCAGTCGACGAGGTTGGCAATGTCTTTGTGGTGCAACTGACCAGTGGCGTGCCTCCACCCCGCATGTCACGTGACTTTGACCTGTTTGATCCGAACTCAGAACCAGATCCGGGCGGATACAACCGCTTTGCAGGAAGCGTGACGATGTATCCGGCGGATGGCAGCGATCCGGTCCCGTTGGCCAGTGGCCTGGATTCCCCAACAAACATCACGTACGCCGGCGGTGCACTGTATGTCTCGGTTGGTCAGGGCACTCCGGGTCGTCCGATCATCGGTCCGAAGGGAGAGACTCGCATCGTCGGCGAGATATATCGCATCACCGGCTTCTCGTCCTGAAAGCCTGGCGCTCTGAGCAGGGTCACCGCGCGCCGGTACCTCATCTCCCACGTTATCGGCTAATACCCATCTTGGGGCATGGCCAGCAGAACAGCATCGGCGAGATCCATGAGTCGGCCCGGTGCGACCATCTCCTCGGCGCGATCCTCGCCGAATCTCTCTACGAGCAGCGCCTTAGCGTTCGCGAATTCCACATCTCCAGGCCCCGAGCTGCCACCGGCCCTTTCGCGCTGAGCCTCCGCAGCACCAGCCAAGAGTGCGGCGAGGTCGGTATCGTCGAACATGAACCTTATCGTCGCGGCGTATTCCAATCCCCAAGTTTGAAGGACGACGTCAGCGAGATCTACTCCACGTGCCAACCCGAAACCTGCCAGGCCCTGCGCGTCTTCCAAACGGTTCTCGGTCAACGCAACAGCCACCTGACCAAATATCGCCTGAGTTGCCTGGACCTGACGCCCAGCCTGTTGATAGAGGTCGGCGATGTGCTCAAACTCCTTTGCTAGCCCGGCATATCCACTGTCTCCGAGGACGGCGAACGCATCGCCAGCGACGATGTCGGCCACTCCTCCGAGATCCCCCAGCTCGGTGTAGATGGCTCGAGCCTCATCGAGAAAGGGACTGGCCTCGGAACCGCGATCAACCCACATCAACGACGTTGCCAACCCATATACCGCATCGGCGATCAAAGACCGATCGCCGAGGTCACGGGCGCGTTCCACCGCCTCTTCGTAGTCCTCGATCGCAAGATCAGGCTGTTGTCGCCAGTAGTGAATTGCTGCTCGTGCCATCACCCCTTTGACTAACCCCACGCTGTCTGTCTCGGCATCGGGGAGAGCAAAGAAACGGTGTAGCCAGAGTTCAGCCTCCACCAGATGGCCACGACTCTGATAGAAGCGCCAGGTGTTGCCGAGCAGCTCCAATCCTCTCCCCGCCTCCCTGTCGGCGTGAAGAATCGACAGGACCTCCCTGATGTTGCCGAACTCATACTCGAGGTGAGAGTTCCACCACTCACCCCTATCCGACTGAAGTCCCGAATATGCCTCGTCACCGAGACGGCAGAAGTGAGCCACGAAACGTTCCCTGACGTCATCAGCTTCGCTTGACTCGGTGAGGAGCTGGCGTCCGAAGCGTCGAACGCCGTTCAGCATGCGAAACCTGCTTGCGGAACCGGTCTGACGAAGAAGCATCGATTGGTCCACCAACTCGCCGATGGCAGCCAAGGCGTCGGGCACACCGTCGCCACTGGCGACCGCCTCCGCGCCGGCGAGGCTCATGTCGCTCGCAAATACCGACAGTCGACGGAACACAGCTCTGCTCGCGTCATCCAGAAGGTCATAGCTCCACGAGAGGGCATCGCTGAGCGTGCGGTTTCGTTCTGGAGTGGCTGCGGATGCCGTATAGGGAATGGCCCCTTGGTCGATACGTTCCAGCATCTCTGCGGGAGACAGAAGGTTGACACGCGCGGCCACCAGCTCAATTGCCAAGGGCAGGCCATCAAGACGTCCCACCAGGGCAGTCACGTCTGCGAGATCAGCGGTGAATGAGGGGTCCGCTGCGAGAGCACGTTCACAGAACAGTCGTACGCCTGCAGAGTCAGTCGACCCATTCACCGGAAGTGTTGGCAAGACGTATCGCTGCTCACCGCCCAAACGCAGGGGACGTTGACTGGTGACCAAGAACCGGGTGTGAGCGTTCGCGGTCATCAGACGCCCGATATCGTCAGCAGCTTCGATGACTTGTTCGAAATTGTCGAGCAATAGGAGAGCCTTCGTCTCGCCAAGTCGCGCGGAAGTACCCTCCACGGTCTTGGAGTCGATTTCCAAGGCGTCGGCGATCGAAGGAACCGCGAGCGCAGCATCCGATACAGCTGAGAGGTCGACAAACGTGACTCCTCCCGGGAACCCGTCGACGAGTTGACTTCCCACGGTCAGCGCGAGGCTGGTCTTTCCAACCCCCCCAGGGCCCAAGATCGTTACAAGGCGGTGCTCTCCGATCAGGCCAGCAATCGTCTCGATGTCATCATCCCGCCCGATGATCGACGAGACACGGGTTGGGAGGTTGTTGGGGATCGCCGATGCGGTGTTGAGCGGTGGAAACTCGGAAGGTAGATCGGAAATCACCAGCTGAAAGACTGATTCCTCACTCTCCAAACCGCGAAGAACATGCCGACCCAACGACCGGTACTCGAAATCATCGTCGGAGAGCAGCCGAGCTGATTCGCTTGCCAACACCTGGCCTCCGTGTCCCGCCGACATGATTCGGGCGGCTCTGTGTACTTCGACGCCCACATAGTCGCCATCTGTCACTGTCGCTTCTCCAGTGTGGATTCCAATTCGCACACTGACCTCTCCGCCATCAGGCCAGTCTGCGGTGTACATCCGGTGTTGAATCACGCTCGCTGCCTTCAGCGCGTCACTGGCGCTGGGGAAGGCTGCGAAAAGCCCGTCGCCCGTTGTGTTGACCTCAACCCCGTCCGAGGCGCTGATCTCGGCACGGATGATCGAGAAATGACGAGCAATAAGCCCCGCGTAGTCGGCACCGAACTTCTGGGCGAGTTGAGTCGATCCTTCGATGTCGGTGAAGAGGAATGTGACAGTTCCGATTGGTAGCATTTGGCTCATTCAATCAGGATTGTGTCACGAAATGCTCGGAATCAGCGCAATCTTCGGGCTATCGGTGGGTCGAACCCCTGGCCCAGGAAGGGCCGTCGACTTTGCCGAACCAACCACTGGTTGTCTGACGCTATGCGGACAATGCGCCGATCGCGATGAGGGCTTCGGGACTGAGGAAGTCCTGAGCGATCATGATGCCGCCTGATGCCCTGAGCGTATCGCGCAGCGGAATCGCCCATGTGTGCTCGATGACGAGCAACATGCCCGCACCGCCGGCTGGTAGATCCTCGGCGATTGTCGCGAGGCCCTCGAGGTCGACGCCGTACTCGTATTCGTCCATTGCGTGGATGGCTCCCGCAATGGCTCCAGCTTCAGCGCCTTCGGCGCCTGCCGCTCCGAGGCCGATCAACGCACCAACCCACGCGCCATAGGTGATCGCCTCGTCCTCGGTGAGGTCGCTGGCCTGAGCGGCGAGCACGTTGCCTTCGGTGTCCTTGTACACGCCCAGCATGTCGACAACCTTGATTGTGCCAGCGCTCGACGCCTCATCGAGGGCGCCCAGGATGCTTCCATCGAGTTGCGGATCTACGAACCCGATTACGAGAAGTTGCAGTGGTCCAATCGTCATGATGTCTCCTTGAGGGATCGAGTTCTCCAGCTTGGCTGAACCCTACCAGTACGATCTGGCGTGGCGTCAGGGGGTCGGCCGCTCCCCCGAAAGGGACCTTGATCAATGAGTTCGAACAGTCACGCACAGTTGAGCGGAAGTCGTTATGTGGTCCGCCAACAGCTCTACACCGTCCATCAGAACTTCGAGGTGCATGACGCGTCTGGCTCCAGCATCTTCTCTGCCCACGGCAACGCGCTTCGCGTCATGGACAAACTCGACCTCAAGGATGCCTCCGGTAACCCCGTCCTCGAGATCAAGCAGCGCCCTGGCGCCCGCCCCAAGGTTGAGGTCGTGAGTAACGGAAAGAAGATCCTGAGTATCGGTGAGCGACGAGTTGGACTCCGCGATCACTTCGTGATCGATACTCCGCTGCCTGCGAAGTTCGACATTGTCGGCAACGCATGGAGCACCAGCTACACGATCACCATCAATGGTGATCCTGCTGCCCAAGTGGCGATGGAACCCGGTCTTGCAAAGGCAGACACCTATCACGTCGTGGTGGGCAAGGGACGTGGACCGCGAATACTCTTCGGACTCATTCTTGCGATCGACATCCTTACGCACAAGGGAAAACGGTGATGGCGTGAGTGCAGGTTCTTCACAGAGCTAAGAACCTGCACTTCGTAGGACCTCGAGTACTTCGTCGAGGCTCGCATGGTCTCCCGCGTGCGACTCCTTGTCGATGTAGAGGAGCTCGTCGCCTGGAGCGATCACGAGCGTCGCACCGAGCTGGGTCGGTCGACGGCCGGTCTTGTGTTGGCGGTTACCCCCGACCAACGATCGCGCACCTGCCATCCACGCGTTGGGGCTGAGCGTGGCTGCTGCTCCCAGCT
>PJEL010000780.1_pt1 | contig 35852 bp, 66 predicted proteins | sample 1853271 | NCBI WGS metagenome assembly PJEL01 (sample SAMN08108733, study PRJNA415343) | Invertebrate metagenome, whole genome shotgun sequencing project. | host: Globobulimina | place: Sweden: Gullmar Fjord | collected 2015-08
AATTTAAGGTTGGCTTTGAAGTCATGGCCTAAGGGTGATTATAAAATAAATACTAATGAAAATAAAGTATTAAGGGAGCAATAATGGTAAAAATGCCAATGCAACCCGTAGAGAGAGACGATCAAAATGTTACAAGGTTCGTTCCAAATCGGATAGTTCAGGAGTTGCTAAGAACTTCTACCCATGATTTGAATTCAATAGGAGCGATGGGTTTCACCAATCAAGAAAGAGAACAGTTTTCACAATTAGATGGCTATTCTGTATCTGGTTTTTGTGGGTTGTCATATGTATCAGATGAAGTGGCTGAAGATGCTATGTCTTTATCCGACAAGTTTCTTGAAACTGAAAAGAAAAAAGATGAAGTTGATTTGGAAACTTTGCCACCATTTGGAGCGAATCGACGTTGCATAAAGTGTGGGAATAATACTCAATGGATTAAGTATGTATCTGAACAGCCCTACATGCCTTACATGAAAGTAATTTGTGAAGTTTGTGGATTTGCATGGAAAGAAAAGTCACTTGATGCTGAATAAGAGGAGTAATAATGCCAGAAATAGGAAAGATTAAAGTTGATACAATCGTAATCGGTCCAGTTTTCACAACAATGATAGAACTAATTCAGGCAATAGATGATTTCACCGGCGGAAACCTGAAAAAAGACATGGATGTTAATGAATTTTCAAAGCAATTAAAATCTCGGGCAAATACTGTTGAAATTCCTCAGTTTGAAGATTTTGAAGGGTTGTTTGCTGATCATTTGAGAAAGTGTGGGTTATGAAACTTAAATTCCCAAACGGCGACACAGAAACTATATCCGATGTCAATCTTCAAAAATTAATAACAAAGTATATTGGCGGTGAAATAATTGATGAAAAAGGGATTGTTGATGAAAAAGGGATAATCCCGGCTATACCCACAAGCGTTTTAGCTAAGATTGTGGATGATTTTACAGGTGGGGGAATTTATTGTGGGTTTGAGCCTGATTCTGAAGACGAAGATTTTTTTGAATCTTTTATTAAGGAACGGATTCCAAAATGAGCAAATCCTTCAAAAGAAAATGCGGAAACTGCGCAGGATTTCAAAAAGTAAACGGCTTCGGTGGCACTCGTGGAATCTGTGAAACTTTTGACGGTAGAGCAGCCTCTGGTGCTGGCGCTTGTAATGACTGGGTTGGGATAAAATATAAGAGGGTTAAAAAGCATAATAGGAAAGAGTTAATAAATGATAGAGCATAAGCCTAAATGAAGGGAATTATTTTAAATTATGTATAAAATATCTGTGTCAGCTTTTTGCGGTAATAATTATAAAGATTGCAAGCATTATAAGTATAGATATCCTGAAAATGATTACCTGTGTGCTAATTTATCCGGTAGCACTTGTGTTTGCAAGGCGGCTATAAAAGAGACTCAGGATTTTATTGGAATTTTTAATGTAGTTAAGACTATGATCGGCGCAGAGGATATTCCACCACATTTTTCAAAATCAATTGATGATAATTTTTGGGAGCTTGGGTGAAAGATGGGGTTATTTTAAATGGCAAAACAAAAACAAGACCAACTCACAGATGCGGAGCTCCAGAAATTATATCAGTTAATCGGCAAAACTCAACTCGATTACAAGCTAGAACAATACGAAAACAAAGCCCTAAAACAAATAAACAAATCAGTTGTAAAAGCCAGGAATGAGCTTTCAAAAAAACTGAACAAAGTAGACCCTGAAACTAATTTTACAGATGCAAGATTGACCGCATTATCAGAAGAGCTTCAAGATTTATCAGTTGCTATTCAGGCTCAATTAACCGGGGAAATTTCAGCGATTACGGTCGGGGCTGGACTGATTGCTTATCCTGCTAATAATGAGATATTTAGTTTCGGGGGGTTGCTTCCAGATTTTAATCCGGTTGCTTTGTCGGCTGCTCAGTTGAAAGCTATTGTTAAGACTCCGGTCGGTGGGAAGCAGTTGAATGAGTGGGTGAAATCTTCGTTTGATGCTAATATGCAGAGTGCTTTTAAGTCTGAGATAACGGCTGGGTTACTGAAGGGTGAGTCGTATCGGAAATTGGTCAAGAGGTTTGGGGATAGATTTGGTGAGATGACTAAGAGTGATATGGTTGGATTGACTCGTACATATGTACAGTCTATCAATGTTAAAGCCATGCAGGATGTCGCAAATTCAAACGCTGACGTGGTCAAGGGGTGGAAGTGGAATTCTATCTTAGAAAACCGTACATGTATAAGATGTATCTCTCTCGATTCAGCAGGCATAGTATACAAGATGGGGTCAGGGCCGCCAATGCCTTTACACGTAAGGTGCAGATGCGTACCAGAAATAGTAACTAAGTCTTTTCGAGAGCTTGGAATTGATGTTGATGAAATGAGAAAAACAGAAACAAGACCATTTTCAATCCGTGGGAATATTGATCCTGTTACCGGGAAATTCACAAAAAACAAAGTGGGGGTAGGTGGTCAAAAGACAGTATCGGTCGGTAAATTTTTGGGCAGCTATCCGGATTTTTTCAAATCCCAAACAAAAGCAGTTCAGGTTTCGATGCTTGGTCCTTCCCGCTATAACCTCTGGAAATCCGGCAAGATAAAATTATCTGACATGACAGATAAAAATGGGAATACTATTTTATTGGTTGATCTCCCTGGAGGCAAGAAATCTAAATCTGCAAAAGTTAAGCCAGTAAAAAAAGCTCCAGTTATTAAGCCTGCCGCAAAAGAGATTCCAACAAATAAGAGCATAAGCGAGGCAATTGAAAAAGATTTTGTTAGAAAAGAATGGTTGAAGCATGAGGCTTTGATTAAGGCCACCAAAAAAGAGGCTAAACGTTTAGAAGATGAATTTGTTGCTTTAGTAAATGAGGATATAAATGACGACGCATGGGGTAAGAGAATGACGAGGAATGGTGAGCTGCAACTTAAAAATAGGAAAAATCAACTAAGGGCTGAGAAAACGCAAAGAAAATCATTAGATGACGCAATAAAAAAAGCTGTTTACCCAAATACAAAAGGAACAGTTAATTTAAGCTCAGCGACCAGATCAGTCTTTGACCGAGAAAAGAAAAAGCTCGTAGATGTCGCGCAAAAAGGCACAAGCAAGACAGTTAGTAAGGGTAAGCTGGACCTTGAAAATATGATACATCAAGACGTTTTAAACCAAATGCCTAATATCTCAGTAAGTTACAATAGAGGGAAAAGGGCATCATTTTCGTTCAGAAATAATACAATAAACATGGGCAACCAAAACGCGACAACGCTTATTCATGAATACGGGCACGCAATAGAACATAATTATAAAGATTTGCAAAAAAAAGCCACAGAGTTTAGAAATAGAAGGGTCGGTGGTGAAAAAATATCAACAATCTTTAAAGGCACAAAAGAAAAGGGATGGAAAGACAGGTTTTTTGATCACTACTGCGGTAAATATTATGCTCATGGTTCCACTGAAATTGTCTCAATGGGTTTGCAGCAGATGCACGAAAACCCTTATGATTTTTTCAAACAAGACCCTGAATACTTTTCATTTATTAAAAATATAATGTGGGGTAATATATGATTAAAATAAAATCTTCACTTGGCACAGCAACTATAAATAATTATGATATTAAAACAGATAGCGAAATAATAGAGGCCGCTTTTAATTTGATAAAAGATGATATTATATTCCCTCAAGATGGGCCTATTGAATATGCATTAGTTCAGAATTTAACAGAGATTATAACAGATATAGAGACCGTAAAATATATTCCTGAACCGCTTGAAAAAGAAATTGACTATTGATATAGGTCCCTATAATAAAATAGCGTTTGACATTATTTATGTGTTATTATATTATTTAGTTAAGATAAGAATAATTAACTAAAAAGGAACATTAAATGATAAATCAAATCGGCACAGAGTTTATAGAACCAAAAAAGCATAAAATAGAACTTGTAAACCCTTCTCAAATACATGAACTAAGAAGAAATTTTTTACCCACTCTATTTGTAGACGTTATAGGAGAAGAGATTAAAGCTGGTGATAGGGTTCAATTCTATTTGGCTGGCAACATTTTCCCATCTAATGGAACGGTCTCTAATCTCAATAAATTACAAGTAGATTGTTTTAATAATGTTCTTAATAAATGGGACTATTATGAGGTTCGCCTATAAAATGCAACCAAAAGAAATGGAATTAATAATAGAAGATAAAAAATTTGTATTCTATTATGACAATAGAGAGCACGCGGCCAATTATACCGGAATCCATGGCACATGGTCAAAGAATAACGGAAAGTCTCATCCAATTGTAAATATGAACACCAGAATGAAGCTTTATAAACACTATTTAGAATTGCGCTTTTCCTGAAAAATAAAAAACCTTCAACCCCTCAATAAATGTCTTGACATTAATCAAAAACTCCTGTATAGTTAATATAAAGGGTAAGAAAATTAACTTAAACAAGGAGATTAAAATGGAATTATCAAAACAAAAATTAATGTCAATTCTTAAAGCTGTAACAGATTATGCAAATATGAATACATGTACCCACGAAGAGACTCATAGAGGTGGTACTATTTGGGAGATATGCGGTAATTGCGGCATGAAATGGGCAGACGATGAAGGAGGAAAGCCTGAAGACGCTCATGATGTGCCTAAGGCGATCGTGGACGCAGAGGATTGCTTGATTTATTAATGGAATAAAAAAGGAGCTTTAATAATGAAAAAACCCGGCAGAAAACAAACCCCTCCTCACCTAAAAAGAGAAAAAATGACCGGTGTCAGAATCCCAAGGTGGCTACTTGATTTTATAATGAAGCAACCTGGATCATCTGGAAAATTAGTTGAGGATTTATTAATTGAGAAATTTAATTTGGAGAAACCATGAACGAATTATCACAAGAAGAATTCAACGCAGTCCTAAGTCAAACCAAAATTCTCAGAAAAGAAATAGAAACCGCTAAACCCAAAAAGCGCCGAAAACTTATAATTGATTACGTTGATATGTGTCGGGAATTTAACAAATTAATAAGCAACAGAATATTAAGAGTTCCTTATTATTATATTACCGGGATTAGAATGTAGAATGGGGAAAATGACAAATAGCAAAAGTTATTTGTCATTTTACTTTGATTTGACACACTTTTCAATTATTCTGAACTGAAAAGCGGTCCTGTATATTTTAAACCTTCCCATCTTTCGATTGTTCCGTGCCAGACACCTAAAGAACTATACCCCCTATCAGGACTCTCAAATTTCACAGCCTCTGGACAACCTGACACATCAGCTCTTACAAGACAGCAGTTTTCAGGTTGGCTTGAAAAACTTTCACAGTTTACGTTTATGCATTTTTTCATAGATCATCTCCTATATCATTTTTTTCAATTCCGAAATAAGTAAATACAATAATAAATAGCAGCCATTCAAAATGAATCATGTAATTATAATGACCACCTGTTTTAAAGTAGGGCACAAATCCTCTAAAATCACCAGTTGTAATAGTTATGTCAATGTCAAAATCGAATAGCTTTAATATTTTTTTTATGAAAAACATGATTTATGCCCGCTCCTTTAGTTGGCTTGATCTAAAATTTGTCTCTCTTTCCTTGAGCTTCTTTAAATTCAATTTATCAATTATTGTATAGGGAGTCCCTTCTAATATATTGGCCGCCTCGATCAAACTTGCATCTGCTGATTTTTCTGAAAAATACTTGTTCAATTCAAGACGTAGAAACTTTATAATATTTTCATCTTTTACACGAGTATTGTTTACAAGGCCGTTTAAATTTCTTAACAAGCCGACAGCTTCGCATGTTTTACATAATTTATTTACTTCTCTCATAGCTCCTCCTTTAATTGTGATTTAATAAAGCCCTCCATACCAAAATATGTGAACACTTTTTATAATAATTTCTTTGCAGCTTCATTCATTTTTTCTAAAATTTCACTTTTCCCGTCAAAGTTTTTTTGATTATCTTCAAATTCTTTACGAGACTTCTCAGCTAAAGCCTCCATTTTTTCCATTGATTCTTTTTCAAATTTTCCAATTGTTCTATCATATTCCTTTTCTTTTGAAATTAACCGATCATGATCTTTTTTATAAATAAAATACACATCATTCTTAATAGCCTTAACTTTCCCCCTTGAGCTAACTTCCATTATGTATTCCCTTGCCATTTCTCCTGGGTTAATTTTTTCAAATAGATTAGAAAATCCGTAATACTCAACAGATTTGCCCCACAAGGTCTCGGCTCTGACAATAACAACCTTGCTCATTATTTGTTGAACAATTCTTGGTTGTTGCTCGAATATGATATAATCAATTGTGAATTTACCAAATCGGCCTTTCAGGTTTTTATGGTTTACCATAGTCACTCCCCACAGATCAAAAGTACTTCCCGCTGATCCGCTTCCATTTTTAAAAGTTTATTTTTAGCATCCATTAAAATATCAATTAATTCTTGTTTTTCGTCGAGGCATTTTTTGCAGTTTAGGCATGCTTTTTTGTGGTAATCTTTGGTTGCTATTTCTGTTTTAAACCAGTTTTTATCATTCTTATAAGTCATTACAAAATGATATTTTCTTTTTTGAGAGATGCCACTATGTCCCCAAAATATTTCATGTTCCAAATCAAACTTTTCAAAATCTTTATCACTTAAGAGTTCAATAAACAAATCTATAGGATTATAAATATAATCACCTTGGATATTAGACCCTTCACCCACAGGACAATTGCACAATTCATTTTTGAATGTTTTTGCATGGATTTCGTACTCTTGTTTTGTGATAGGTTTTAATAAACTAAAATCATAATCAGGGTGGACTATTGCTGATTTAAATTCATTTGTCGATGGCACATAATATTTTGATTTATATAAATAAAGATCGTCGCCAAATGGGTGCTTTCCGTATATATGATAATCTCCATTGCATTTTGGCTCAACAATATTAATCCTCCCGCTTGCAATATCTTCAAAATCTTTCTTTACGTCAAGCTCTTCCTGAGATTTTTTCATGGTGTAAATGGTAACGAAAAATGCTATAATAGCAATAACACATAATATTATTATTTCCATAAATCCCCCTAATGTAATTTTTTCAAATCAGAACAAGAACACTTCTTACTCTCAAGTTCAACGATTCTATTTTTAAAATTCTGCATAACTTTAGCCTGATCGCTTATGAATTTAGCAAAATTCAGGTTATTCTTAGCCATTGCGTCCATATTTTCCGAAAGCATTTTATTATCATGCTCAAGTTTTTTTAACTCTTTTTGATAGTCTCATTTTCCTCACTTAGTTATTTTTATTGAAAATATATCATTAAGATATTCTTTAATTTCATTATAAACCTTACCACTATCAACCAATTCTTTCATTATAGATTCAATACTTTTAACTCTTTTTATTTCTTCAGGGGACAATTGATCTCTAAAATCTATCCCTTTTGGTGGCTTTATATATTTAATGCCAGCCAATTTATAAGCAAGTCTTGTATAGGTTGAATATCCGTGACCATGCATCCTTTCATTTTCACCAGATTCATCAAGCTTATCTGTTAAAACCTTTCTAACCTCCTTTCCCACACTCCTATTATGTGATTTTCTTTTTAATTCACTCTCCATTCTATTAAAAGCTTTTATGAAATCTGTTTTAAACTTCAAAGCTTTTTTCCCGGTAAAACCCATTCCTAAGAGTGAAAATCCATCACGGGTTACAATAAAAATTCTGTATTTTCTGTTTCTGCTATTAGTATGAATGCTTTCATAAAAATAATTTTTCACTGCTATTTTTTGAGCCGTGAGATCAATAATTAGTTCATCAATCCTTTTCAAGACATTTCTGTGTTTTTTCCCAAAATGTTCAGAAACTATCATGCTTGTGGTTGTTGGTTCTTCTTTTGTTGCAATTACAAGTTTATCCATAAGCCTTCCTTTCTATATATTTACAATATCCCAATCATACAGTATAGAATGAATATTGTCAAGAAAAAAATAACAAAAATTAAAAATAATTGTTGACACTGTCCACATAATATGATATAGGTTTCTATATAATAGAATTGTGATTACTTTAAAAAAGGAGCGTTAATGTTTCCAACAAGCTATGCAAAAAAAGAAGATATTCCAAAAGGGCAGGAAGACGGATATGTCGAAGTTGATGGGGCGTGGGTAATTGAAGGATTTGCCCCAAAAGGTAAAGTTGATGAATTTAGAAACAACAATATTACCCTTACAAAGAAAATAGAAGAGCAGGAAAAACAATTACTGAAATTCAAAGATGTTGATCCTGTAAAATATGCTGATGCACACAAGAAGTTACAAGAACTTGAAAATAATAGACTGGCGGATGCTGGCGAATGGAAAGTTCTTCAAGCAAATCTTGAAAGACAACACGCTGAAGAGATACAAGAATCACAAAAGCAAGCAAAGTCCATCCAAAAAGGATGGGACTTAGAGAAAATTGCAAATCGAACAGCCATGACAGTGCTTCAACATGCTGTCCCCGGTGAGGGCAACATGAAATACATTCAAGGCGATATACAAGATTTGTTTAGTATTGACCCTGAATCCGGCGAAATTATTATGAAGGATAAAAAAACCGGATTGCCTGTAAAAAATGAGGCAAAAGACGGAAACTTGACGCTTGAGGAATACTTAACAAAAACATATATTCCAGGCTCAAATTTGTTCCAGAAATCTGAAGGCGGCGGGGCTATGGGTAATAGAAACGCTAATAACTTAAACAAAGGTATTGTTGATATTAACGATATCAATGGTAGAGAAATTTCAGGTCAAAACCTTGAAGATTTAGCAAGTGGCACTTTAAAAGCAGAATAAACCCCGGCGGGGTGTAGGATTTAAATAAAAAATAGAAGTCTCCTGGCAGTGTCAGGTTGGCAAGTTCCGGTGGAACTAAAATTAATCGGAATGAAACTAACTACAGGAGACTAAATAATGGCTAATACGTTAACCGCAACGCTGACACAAATACTTGCAAAAGGCATGATGGGCTTGCGTGAGCAGGTTCTTATGACCAGACTTGTCAATACTGACTGGTCAATGGAAGCAAAATCAAAAGGTGCTACAATTGATATCCCTATTGCAACAGATATGGGAACCGCAGATAGTGTAACACCAGCCGCAACACCAACCGCAGGCGACGATATAACTACAGCAGTAAAACAAATTACTCTTGACCAATGGTATCACAAAGCTTTCAACCTGAACGATCAGGAAATTGACAGAATCAACGCAAACGACAACTTTATTCCTCTTCAGATGCAAGAAGCTTTTAGGACAATTGCTTACAAAATCAATTCAACTATTTATGATACTGCACCCGGAATTTATGGATATACAGGAACAGCAGGGACAACTCCTTTCGGTTCTGGTTCTGAAGTTGCAGACGCTACAAATCTTAGAAAAACATTACATGAGCAGTTATGTCCACGTACAGACCGTAGAATGGTTTTAGATTTTGCGGCAGAGGCAGCAGCTCTTAACCTTGCTCAAATTTCTGATGCTGACAAACGTGGGTCTGGTGAAACAAAAATGACCGGTGATATCGGAAGAGCATTTGGCTTTGATATGTACGGTGATGATCAGGTTCCTACACACACAGCCGGGACAGCATCTGGCGCAACAACAGACTCAACAGGTTATGCATTAGGAATTAAAACTGTAACATTGGCATCCGCTGGAACTGGGACTATTCTCACAGGTGATATAATCACTTTCGCAGGAGATACACAGACTTATGCAGTCACATCTGGAGACGCTGACGTTTCAGGCGGTGGTTCTATTTCATTTGTTCCTGGGCTTAAGGTTGTTATCGAGGCGTCAGCTCATGCAATTACGTTAAAAGCTTCTCATGTTATGAATCTTGGCTTTCATCGTGATGCGTTTGGTCTTGCTGTTAGAGCTCCTGAGATTGGAACCAAGGCACTATTTGGTGCAGAGACAACAAACAATCTTTCAAACATGGTTACTCTTAACGATCCTGTTACTGGTTTAGTTATGAGGATTGAACTTATCCGCATGTATAAAATGTGGATGTATGATATTGATTGTCTCTGGGGTGTTACATTAGTTAGCCCAGAGCGTGCGGCAAGGTTAGCAGGATAATAAAAAATGTGGGTGTAAAAACCCACTTTAAAAAAGGAGTCTTAAGTGGCTATTGTAAAGACAGTAAAAGTAGTCGATGAAAACAGCGCAGACGGATTTATAGTTGTAAATGAATCTGACATAGAACATAAACAAAAAATTTATAAAGAACCTCAAGAAGAAGTTGAAGAAGAAAAAAAAGAGGCTCCTAAAGATAATAAAAGGAAAAAATAATGTTTAAAAATATAGCTCGGATAGCTCTTATGGTCCTTGTTCTTTTTGGGGCCTCTCAGGTTGTAACGGCGGCAACGTATAACCAGCCGTTGTATAATACTGGTACAACTAACGACCTTGCAAAAGATGCCGCAAATAAGCGCAATGGTGGTCAGGTGTATTATGTAGATGGCAACAGGATTAACAATGACGGTAACGGTGCATCGTGGGACACAGCTTATCAATTACTTTCAACGGCAATGGCGGCAAGCCATGCCTCAATTGCTGCTAATAGACAATGGGCTGCAAGAAATACAATTTATGTCCGTGGTGATGAAATAACAGAAGATTTTACAAAATTAGCTCAAAAAACTGATATTATAGGCGTTGGTGCAAATGACGCTTACGCAAAAGCTGGCATTACTGGGTCATGGATTATTCCTGACACTACTAATTATATGGGTTGCAGATTTTATAACATCATGTTTACAGACGCCGGTGCAACTGCGATATTTGATTTAGATACTCAATCAGGCATAGGCTTTTACAACTGCATGTTTGATTCTGGAACACTTACAACTATTGCAATTCAAATGGAAGAAAGTAATTTCATGCGGATTGTTGGATGTGAATTTTCAAGAGTTTCTTCCTCATACGGGTTTTCCGCATCTGCTATTAAGATTGTGAGTGATACGGATTCAGTTTATGACATATTAATTAAAGATAATATCATTTCATCCGCAGGGATCGGAATCGACATCGACGAAACGGAGGTTTACAATACTTTTATCATAGGTAATGTAATCAGGGCCGTTGGAATGGGCATTGATGATGAATCCGATGACGTTCATGTAATAAACAATAGATGGATGACAGACATAGACACAACTACTTCAACTGCTGGTTATGATTTTAATATTCAACTTTCTGCCGGAAACATTCAAATGGGTGTAACTGGATTGGGTGACACTGTACCTTTTGCAAAGATTGCTGAGTAATTTTTTCAACATGGGCAGGGTTTCGGCTCTGTCCATTTTTTAAAGGGGCATTATGACAATTACAATCGTAGTCGAAGATGGTACAAGCAAAACAGACTCAAATACATATGTTTCGACGGCAACGATTGATAGTTGGGTCGAAACTAACCCCCACGATGCAACATGGAACGCCCTCACTCAAGACCAGAAAAACGGTTATGCTGTCTGGTCAGCTCGTTTATTGGATGAACAAACTGATTGGGACGGTTCTCAAACCTCAGCCACTCAAGCCCTTGACCTTCCACGTTCTGGCATGATTGATAAAAATGGAAACTCAATCGACAGCGATGAAATTCCCACAGATGTTCAAAACGCTCAATCAGAGTTTGCAAGGCTCTTAGCGATTTCAGACAGGACAGCGGATTCAGACATGGCTGGGTTTAAACAGATTGAAGTTGGAAGTATAAATCTGGTGGCGGACAAAACGACTATTCCGCCTGTCATGCCTGACTCGGTCTGGAACATGATAAACCCATATGGTGACAAAGCTGTATCAAGCAGCACAAGTAGAGTGATTAGATCATGACAATAAAAAGGCGTGTGGAATACGGAGCAAACAGAAGGTCCCTTGTCGGGGACGGAATCACCGCAAGTGGTCGGGTTAAAGTTGGGACTGGAATATTTCATGGTTTAATTTTAAAAACAGATGGAACAAATGACGTAACGGTAAACGTTTATGACAATACAGAGGCTTCAGGCTCTAAACTATTACCAGCCGATGTCGTTTTTGACGGAACTGCAAATTTAACAGTTTTAAGTCTCGACCCAGGAATCATTTTTGATACAGGCTTATATCTTGAAATTGCATGTTTGGGCACAACAGAAATTAAAACACTTTACAACAATGGATAAATAGATGGGCTCAGGAATTACCAACATAAACGCTAAAGCAAAAGATGCCTCTGGTAATGTAATTTCTGTGCAAAATCCGTTGCCCACTGATGGAGACTCTCTTTACAGCAAAGACATCTGGATTGCTCAATCTGATATAGGAGATTTTAGTGGAGCAATAACAGACCTTGTTGATAACCTACATTCTATCATAACAAATACAACGGCAACCAATCCTAAAGAGATTTTAATACACTTTAACAGGACCGTAATCTCGAATGCTGTTGGGCTTGGTGCAATATCTGGGAATTTTTCCAATACACTGATTCAAATTTGTAATAGTGGAGGTGTCTACACAACTGTTATTGACGATAGCGCCGATGATACAAAGCACACATCTGCGACGTATCAACTGCCAGTTACGGCTGGATTCAATGCTATAAAAATTCAATTCCATACCGCAGATACAGTAACGTTATCTAATTGTGTTATTTTAAAAACATTATCGGTCGTCGCAAGACTTCAAGCAGCAAAGCCAGATAACACAATAACAGATATAAACTCAACAACCGGCGGGAATCTTAAGGTTTCAGTAGAAGAATTAGAAAGCGGTATTAGTTCAAACTCAAACTCACAACTAAACACTACATTATTTAACTCAAATGGTCTTGAACTAAAAATAGACTCCACAACTGGGGCCGCATGTAATGTCGACTATGCTCACTGTGAAATACACTCGGGTGATCATTTCTTTTTAGGCGATTGGGTCGACCTCGGAAATGGCGCAACATATGACATTTTACTTGTGGTTCCAGATGTAACGAAGTGGGGACATAATCTCTTTATAATAGCAAGTGAATTAGAGGCAAATTTCACATTGTATGAAGATACAGAGGTCAGCGATAACGGTACGGCTCTAAGCATGTTTGATCGGAACAGAAACACAGCAAACACACCAGGGTTAACTTTTTATCATACCCCAACAGTGACAAGTGTGGGAACAATACTTGAGCGAGGCAAGATGGGGTCAGCTAAACGAGCTGGTGGAGAAATTAGAGGGTCAAATGAGATAATGAAGAAGCAAGGTGCAAATTATCTCTTCAGGATAACAAATGATACAACGTCAAATAATTGGATTAATTACGATTTTGATTGGTATGAACACACGAACAGTTAGCAATAAAATCAATAGGTTATGGTAAATTAAGTTTTATGATTGAAAAATATATAACAATATTAGCTTTTATAATGGTTTCAAAGGGAATTTTAACGTCCCTATATGTCTTTATTGCAAAAAGAACAAGACTTGCAACTAAAGGGCGTAAGTTCATTTTAACAAAATGGTTCGGACAAAATGACATTAATTCACAGAAGATTTTTTGGTTATCGGTCTTATGGTTAACAATTAAATATTGGAGTTTATTGTGGGCTTAAGGGAAACAGTACAGAAGGCCGCAACCACAGCTTTTAAAGCAATAGGTAACATACCGTTAATTTGCACTTACACCTCTGTGGATTTAACGCCAGTATACGACCCAGCAGCCGGAACATACACAACAGACGACACAGACTACACAGGATTAAAAATATTATTCGAAGACTACACAGTAAAAGAAATCGTTGAGGCTGGGGGGGCAATTTTATCTACCGACATCAAAGCCTCGATCCCTAACTTGAGTCTGACCCCCTCTCCTAAAAAAACCGACAAAATCACTGATTCAAATAGTGTGGTCTGGACAGTGGAAGGTATTCCGAAGATTGACGCTGCAACAGCTTTATGGATTATGCAATGCCGGAGGACGACTTAATGGCAAAAATTGATTTTGATGTAAAAAAAACTGAAGAGCTTATAAATAAAAAAATGGAAATTGCTGTCAGAAAAATTGGTCTTGACGGTTGGCAAGAATTGGTGAGGACAACGCCAAGAGACACCGGAAGAGCGAGAGCGAACTGGTCTACATCTGTGGGCATATTGCCAATTAACAAAGGCTCTGGAAATACATCAATAAATATGACCGAGCAAACAAGCGCAATAAAAGATTATAATTTCGGTCAAACAATGTACCTGTATAATAACCTCGAATATATAATGCCACTTGAATTCGGAAACTCAAAACAAGCTCCTGAAGGTTGGATAAGAAGAACGGCTGTAAAAATGCAGAAAAAACTTGATGAAATTAAAGATATTCTATGAGTTATGAAACCGAAAGAGCAGCCATTGAGGGCAGACTAAATACAAACTGGACCACTACTAAGATTCGGTTTGAAAACGGGAAATTTGTCCCAACTCCAGGTGTCGCATGGGTGAGGTGTGACATTCTTCAAAATGATACAAATACTCTTGAATTTGGTCAAACATCGGTTAAAGAATACTTAGGATTAATTGATATCGGCATATTTACTCCTTTAAACGCTGGTTCAAAACTGGGAATAGGCTATGCTGATTCAATAAAAGCAATATTTGACATGGTGGATATTGGTACAATCGACTGTGGACCAACAACAATTTTCAAGGTCCAAGATGAAGATGACTGGTATCACATTGTAGTTTCAACACCATTTACCAGAAGAGAATAAATTTAGGGGATAGGTTTAAAACCCGAACGTGGTCCGCTCCACCACTTCCCCTTTTAAAATAAAGAAAGGGACTCATGTTAGCAATTAATTGTATAAGATGCTTGAAAGAATTTAAGGTTTCAGGTTCTGAGCTTGAAGAAAGGCACTCAAGCGGTGTTAAAGACCTGTGTAATATTTGCATTTTGACAAAAGAGAAGCCGGTTAAAAAAGCAAAAAACAAGATTGTTAAAAAGGCAGCAAAGAAAGGTAAAAAGTCTTGAAAATATTGATATCTGCAAAATATGTTTCAGGAAATGCGAACGAAGGCGGTTCAAGTAGATTTATGAAATGTGTTGCTGATTCCCTTGTTAAGTTGGAGCATGAGATAACTTATAATGCGACAGATAAATGTGATTTAGCAATATGTAGTCATGACATAATTGATAATCCTGCAAAGAAAATATTTATTTCTCACGGAATCATAGACGCTGAGAGATTTGTAAATGGTGCTGACAGATATATTTCTATTTCAAATGAATGCAAGACGGTAAATGACGCATATGGGTTTAATAGCGATGTGATCCCACAGCCTATAAAAATCGGGAAAAGAAAAAAGCCAAATAAGAAACTAAAAAATATATTAATTATTAGAAGGTCTGAGCAATTAAAAACAGATGCTTTATATTTTTTAAATGATAACTATAACGTTAAGATTAGTGATATAAATATACCAATTGAAAAACAAATTGATTGGGCTGATTTATGTATAACTCTTGGTCGTGGAGCTCTTGATAGTATGTCAAGGGGTAAACCCGTTTTAGTAGCTGATAATAGAAACTATATTGGAGCTATCGGTGACGGTTATGTTTCAAGTGTCAACATAGACGAAATTGCTAAAAATAACTTTTCAGGCCGACGCTTTAAGATTCCTATTACAAAAAAATGGGTATTAGGTGAATTAAAAAAATACAACTCAAATGATTCAGAATTTCTTTATAATTATGTTAAAGAAAATCATGACTCTGAAATGATTGTTAAAAAATATATAGAAGACGGTGAGCAACCTCAAATATTTTCTAAATTTGCTTTCGGTTGCATGAACAATGATAATTATAGATTAAATGCTATACTGAAAAATTCCTCAATTGGGAATGTCCCTTGTTACACAATTGAAAACCCAGAAGGTGCAACTAAGGGATTAAATAAGCTACTTGATACAATTGAAAAAACCGGCGCTGAAATAGGGATATTAACCCATAATGATATGTTTTACCGGGAACACTGGCTACCTTCTGTAAAAGAGCAGCTATCATTATTGCCTGAAAATTGGGTAATTGCCGGGATCGTTGGGAAAGATGAAAAAGGTGCTTTATGTGGAAATTTTCACGATATGTCCACTCCTTTATGGATAAAATCACAGCATGATTTCCCTGTTGAATGTTCCTGTATTGACGAATGCACAATTATTGTAAACATGAAATCAGGGTTTAGATTTGATGAAAAATATGAAGGTTGGGACTTATACGGAACATATGCAGCTTTAAAAGCAAAAGAAATGGGAACAGCTTGGATAATAAATGCGTGGGCTGAACATTATTGCGGTAGGTTTAAGTGGGAACCTTCAGATACTTTTAAAAAAATGTGGAAAAAGCTTTATGACGAATTTCCTAATAGTTGGCTGGACTCTACTATTGTAGGGAAAAGAGTTGATGGAGCTGATTATGAATCATGGATGAAAAGTTTAGATAATATAAGTAAGGGAGAATAAAAATGGCAGTAGTTCCAGGAAAACTTTCCAAAGTAATGTACGGAGCCGTAAAGATAGCAGGATTATCAACATGGACGGTATCAGGATATGAAGCACCTGTTCTTGAAGATACTGAGTTCGGCGACACGGTTCAATCGTTTGTTTTCGGTGGAGCCGGCGACCCTGGGACAGTAACTTTCTCAGGGAATTACGACCCAGCGGACACAACCGGACAAGCATCTTTTGCAAGTGCTTGCAAGGGTGGCATTGAGCTTTCAAATTTATACTTTTATGAAACAGCGACAAAGTATTGGGCGGTTGCTCCAGGTGGGAAAATATTGCCTACAAAGTGCGACTCGATAACTTTTGAAAGAAACGCTTTAGGTTCAATCGAGTTCACTGGTAGAGTTTCCGGCGCTGTATTAACTGTATACGGAACATAGAAAATAATTTTTTAAAAAAAGGAGCAAATTATGACAGAAAAAAAAGGCACAATTTTTGACATTGAAGAAAAGCAGGGGGATTGGTTCGATTGGTTTGAATCTGAAATTGACATGGAAAGCGGGAAAGTGATTTATCGTGATCCAGAACCAGAAACGGGCAGAGTGTGCATAAGGCCGTCGAGGCAATTCTACCTTGAGCAGCAAGATAAAATGAAAAAAAAATCTGAAGTCGTGTTAAATCCAAAGACTCGCGGGATGGAACGGATTGAGTATTTTGAAACGTTAACCGGAAAAGAGCAGCAAGAAAGCAGAGACGACCTAATTGATTATGTTGTCACCGGATTTGACAGGATTTTTGATTCTCACGGGAATAAGATTGAGTGCACACGGGAAAATAAATTAAAACTTGCAGCAAATCCTATTTTTGATAGATTTATTGCTAAATGTATGGATATGCAATTAAACTTAAGTTTAGAGCAAAAGGAGAAATCCGAAAAAAACTAATTGACACCGTAGAATGGAATGATGTCTATGCACCACAATGTGAAGGATGTCGGGAAATGTACGGTGACAGAACGCCGCCAGAAAAACCACCGTGTTATACTTGTGAGCCTGAATTTTTTGAAGAAAACGCGGAAGCTGTGAAGCTTTTTTATTTAGTCAAAAATCAATATATAATACTTGAGAGTGGTCCAATTGATATAATGCACGAACCGATTCACAGCGTCATGAACCTTTATGAAGTGAGAAACAAAAGAGAGTGTTTTGAAAAAATATTAATTATGTCAGCGAGTTGGCTTGAAAGGTTGAGGGATAAATAATGGGTACAAAGGTCGGCGGCGCTTACATAGAAATGAGAAGTGATAACAAAAAGCTCCCAAAGGATTTGAAGGAAACCGAGAATCTTGTCGAAAAATCCACTGATAAAATAGAGAAAAATACCAAAGCATCTTTTAAAAGAATTGGCGCTGCAATAGCAACGGCCTATGCGACCATTAAATCTGCGGCATTTATTAAAGACACCGCTTTGGTTGCTGCAAGATTTGAAACACTCGGCGTGGTTATGACTCAGGTTGGCAAAAACGCCAATTATGCGTCCGGTACGATGAAGAGATTTGACGAAGACTTAAGAAAAACCGGAATTTCGATGATAGAGTCAAGGAATTCCTTAGCAAAGATGGCCCAAGCACAACTTGACTTAAATAAAGCATCAGAACTTGGCAGGATAGCTCAAAACGCCGCAGTGATCGGTAATATTAATTCTTCTGAGGCTTTTGGAAGGATGATAAGAGGCATACAGTCTGGGCAGACGGAAATCTTAAAAACTATAGGTATAAATGTTAATTTTGCAACAAGTTATAGGCTGGCTGCTAAAGCCGCAGGTAAAGCGGTCGGATCTTTGACAGAACTTGAAAAAACAATTATTCGGCAAAATGCTGTTTTAAAATTTGGAACAAGAATCGCAGGAACTTATGAGGCGGCAATGTCAACCGCAGGGAAAAAATTAAGTTCTTTTACAAGGCATGTCGATGATTTTAAAGTAAAAATGGGAAAGGCTTTCGGACCCGCACTTGTGATATTGGTCGACAAGGCAACTGAAGCAATGAAAGCTTTTTCCGCTGAAATTGTAAAACCTGAAGTTCAACAGCAATTAAAAGATATGGCTTTAAATGTATCAACATTGGCTAAAAGTATACTTGATTTGAGTGTGGCAGTATCAAAAGGCGCATCCTTAAGGTCGGTAACAAATACATTTGGACAAGGTGTAAAATTAGCAAATCAAGGATTGTTGGATTTAGACACATTTACACAGGCAAGTTTTAGACAACGACAGACAATGGTTGATACTATCCTTAAACAGCAAAAAAAAATGATTAAGGGTATGCAGACTATTAGGGGTGGAAGTTTAAGCCAGATAAAAGGCAAAAGGGAGGAGGCTTTTCCTACAGAGTCCCCAGTATTCGAGAGTGATGTGGGTTCATCTGATGCAATGGGTGCTGGCTTGAATCTTGTTGACCTTGACACTTATCGAAAATCTCAAAAAGGTGTCACAGCCATACTTGCCGACGAATCTAAAAAAAGAAATGATTTATTATTAAAAAGGAATAATGATCAACGACAGCATATCGTAGACATGGCTGATTTACGGGCAAAAACAAGTAAACAAAACTTGCTGAATACAAGACAAGAGGCCATGGCCACAGCTCAGATATATTCTAATTTAGCAGGTAACGCTGCAAGCACATTCAAGGCTTTATCTGATAGAGGTGGCGCTCATGCAAAGGCTAATTTTGATAATTATAAGGTTCTTGCTATTGCCCAAGCAGCCATCTCTACTTCATTAGCTGTTGTAAACGCTTACGGCAACCCTTTATTGCCATTCCCAGCCAACGTTGTTGTTGCTGGTACTATAGGGGCATTAGGCGCTGTACAGATGGGATTAATATCAGCTCAAAGGTATACTCCCCCTTCATTTGACTCTGGAGGTGTCTCCAACGCAAAGGGTGTTTATCAAACTGGGAATATTCAAGAAGCTCATGTGCCTATACCTTCAGGGAAAATTCCTGTAAAATTAGAAGGTGGTGGCTCTGGGGGTAAGATTCAAATAGTCATGAACAATCCAGTTTTCCAAGATATCGAAACACAAAAAAGAGCATTTGCTCAAATTGCCGAAGCAATAACAAGACAGGTTGCTCCAGGGGCAATAGTTGAAGACTTCAATAATGACGGAGCCGTGAGAAATATTATTAGGCAAGGTGGTTAATTATGGCAGCAGGTGACGCATTTACATTGACTCCGAATGAAGTAGTCCCGGTGCAATCTGAATACAATAACGTCCAGAGTCAAACAGAATCTATGAAAAAAGAATATTTTCAAGTGTCCGCGACTCCGGTCGACAGGTATAAATTATTTTTCAAAGTATTGAGTGACGCGGAAAGGCAAACTCTTGAAAACCATAATAAAGACCAGTCAGACGATTATTTCCCCTTTAGCTGGACAAGTGTTCCGAATTATATAAATGGCGGGTCAAATATAACAGGAAGATGGGTAAAAAAAAGTTTAGATATGACCCCTATTCAGTCAGGCAAGTGGAAATGCAGCATAACTTTTGAAAAGGCCAACTAATGAGCAGAGGAATACCAGCGCCTGTTATAGCGCAAATGGACGCCACAAATAAGCGTCCTGTTTATCTGTTTGAACTCGGATTGTCTTCAACTCTCAGATTTGCGGCTTATAATACAAACATAACGTTTCCCACTGCCGGGAATACATACACAGCAAAAAATATAACCGTTTCTGGTGTTTCTCAATCACTTAATGGTCAAATAGGAAGAGTTACTGTAAAATTTGATAATGTTGTTCGAGATATGGCGGCATATGCAAATAATGAAGATTTTAAAGGAAAATCCCTGATAATAAAGAGAATTTATCTTGATGCGGTGGGTGATGCCTCTTATTACAATGAGGTTTTTAACGGATTTATGGAGAACCCTTCGGAATTTTCAAGGCACTGGCTAACAGTACCGTCAACCTCTGGAAAGCCGTTATTTAACAAGGCTTTAGTTTTTCCCTATCAAAGATTATGCCCATGGGTTTTCGGCGGCACAGAATGCAATACTGACGGATTGGCTGATTTATCCTCGCTAACAGCAACCGGAACCGCCGACAGTGGAACAACATCAACTCTGGTTCACAGCGCATTAACTCAAATTGATGACTACTGGAATTCAGGAAGAATAACAGTCACAAAAGGCGGTATTGAATATAAAAGGAAAATAAAGGATTTCGTTGCAGGAACCGACACGCTAACTTTTGATGTTGAATTACCTGTTGCAGTTGATGCAACAACTACTTATGTATTATTTAAAGGTTGCGATCAAACATGGGACACTTGTCAAGCCTCGAACGCCTTCGGTCCTTCAGGGGATAATAAATTAAATTTCGGGGGATGCATACATATTACATCTCCACAGGACGGTGAATCTTGATAAAAAAACTTAATATAGAAGACATTACAAAAATATTAAAAATAGATGACCCTGATTTTGAAAAATTCTTTCCTTGTGAAATTGGGGAATGGGTTCAATTTTTAATAAAAAACGCTGATAATCCAAATGTTTTTATATGGGGCAGTTTTTCAGAAAACGGAATGCTGAATGGTTATGTTGTGGCAAGCTCTTCCGACAGCATTTTAAGCAAAAAAGTATTTGTTTTATACTTAAAAACAATGGGATATGAAAATAATAAAGAAGTTCTTGGAATAATGAAAGAATGGGGGAAAGAAAAAAAACTTAGAACTATTGAATTTATCACAGTTCAGCCGGAAGTTTTAGCAAAATATGGTTTTTCAAAAAAAGCAGCAATGATGGGCATGGAGATTTAAATGGGCGGAGCCATTGAAGAATTTGGGGGTTATGTAGACGATAGACTGGGTATATCTCAGACGGTCGAGAATATTGCGAACGATCCTCTTGCAATTGCTGTCTTAAACCCCACAATTGCCTTAATCGCTGCACCATTCGTTTATGCCTACGAGTCAATTTTCCCAGATATAGACATTAATATCCCCAGTTCCCCCACTTATGCTTCAGACCGTATCGGAAACACTATAACGGAAGGTGTTTTTGTATCTCGATGCTACGGGACTTGTAAAATCGGTGGCAATAAACTAAGATTTAACGCCGCAACTGATACAGACTTACGGATTATCGTTGGGCATTCCTATGGTCCTGTAAGTGGTGTTTCAAGGGTTGAAGTCAACGACCTTGAATGGTCAACATTGACCGGAAGTCACACAAAAACAGAATATACCGGTACAAGAACGCAAACGGTTGACGCTCGATTTTCTTCAAATGCTTCAGCTTTTAGAAATATAGCTTATCATGCCTTTACTTTTGCAAAAAATGATCAGCAAATAGGGTATAACCCGAATGTCACCGTTATAATGGACGGTCTCTTGTGCGCTCCTCTGGCTGGTGGCGCTGATGCATTTACAAGAAATCCTGCTGTTATTTTATACGACTGGTACTTAAATGTTGAAGGCTACAGTGCTGGAGATTTAGATTTAAACGCTTTTAAATCACTTGAGGCCCTATGTGATGAAGTGCCCTCCGGAAGCTCATTGCCTCGATACAGATTTGACTATAATTTTGATAGTTCAATTTCAATAAATGATGCAAAAAAATTAATCTGGTCATCTTTCAATGGCTTTTCAATAATGTCCCAGGGAAAAATTAAACCTGTCTGGGATTCAGCACAGATGGAAGACGGAACCGGGGCATTAACTGCAAAAACAGTTTCACATGCTTTCGATCTTGATAATATAGTAAAAGATTCTTTTTCTTGGAAGAAACTCGAACGACCTAATGTGGTTAGAATCCACTACAAAGATGCTGCAAAACAGTATAAAACAAGCAGCGTTGAAGTGATGGACGAAGACGATATCAACTTAAACGGTGAAATCCTTTATGAGGAAAGAGCCTATTACATTACAGACGTTGAAATTGCAAGGCGTCGGGCAAGATTCAAATTTAATAAAAAAAGATATCCTGATTATTCTTGTAATTTTTCAGCTCTTTCCGGAGCTGGTGACATTGAGGTTTTAGACCTTGTCACCATTACTCATGTTTTACCGGGTTGGACAACTAAGCAATTCTTAATCACAAGCCGCTCAGAGAATGCGGTCGGTGGAATGAAATTTACCGCTGAAGCTTATTACTCTGGTGCTTATGATGACTCGCAAGCCGGAACACAGGCTAATTTTGAGTCAGCCCTACCAAACCCACACGACACACCATCCTCAGTTACATCTGTCACGGTAGCTATGGTGGCAGTGGGCAATGCTTTCGATTTTGATGCTGTCAGAGTGAGCTTTACCCCACCATCTGGAGACCCCTTCTACTCACACTCAGAAGTACTCGCAAGTAACGACGATGCAACTTATTATCATGTCGGAAACACAGACGGCAGCGGTGAATTTACTTTTTCAGAACTTGGCTCAATTTATGAACCAGGAGATACTTGCTATGTAAAAATGAGGAGTGTTAGTGACACAAATGTAAAAGAAGATATTCCCGGATCGGCTGATAATTCAGTCTCAGTCACCTCAACAATGAGAATAGGTTCTTTTTATGCTGGGACCAATGACTTCTGGGGTGGAAACGCTGCGATCGGGAATGCTGCAACAAAAATAGTTATGGGGAACCTTGATGGGACTCCTAAAATTGCTCTCGGTGCTTCGGCGGACGCAATCACTTTTGCTGGAACACAATCTGGTTTTTTTGTAGACGGTGACGGATATATGAGGGTTGGAAGTTCAACCCATGGGTTAAAATTTGACCCATCTTCAGGCGTTCTTGATGTTCCCACAAAGGTCCGAGTAGGAACCGGAACTTATATTGATATTGACGGGGCTAATGCAAGGGTCAGGAGTTCCAACTATGTAACTGGTGCAATGGGTGCTGGGGTTACCTTAGAACCTGACCTTTTAGAAGTCGGAAATATAGCGGCTCGTGGTGAATTCCGCTCTAATGTTTTTCAGAAAAATACAGTATCAACGGTGGGCGGTAATTTATTAGTCGTTGGGGGTGATGTTTTAGCCGAAGATTTAACAGCCTCAGACGCAGACGGTTTTACAAGAATTACAGAAGCCGGTGACACAAGAATTACAGAAGCCGGTGACACACGAGTCACAGAAGGTGGCTATAAGGATTTTCACACAGGTGGAAGTGAAACTTTTTCAGTCGGTGACATTTTAAGAATAAAAACAGGAGGTAATGACGAATGGCTTGAGGTCGCAACGGTTACAAGTTCAAGTCAATATGGAGTTATTCGAGACAAAGCCGGGGATTATACTTCAAACTCAAACCCAGTTTGGCAAAAAGGCACAGCAATTGTAAACTACGGTCAATCTGGAGATGGTGGGGTTCATATGACCGCATCAGAGACAAATGGGCCTTATACATCAATTTTTACACATACAGGGAGTCCATGGAGTTCACTTACAACAAGGCTAAGAATAGGAAATTTAAATGGTTATTTAGGTTATACCACTGATAAATACGGAATAGCAATTGGTGAGACCTCAAAGCATTTAAAATATGACCCTACAGACGGATTGATTTTAAAAGGCCCAGGCATAACTTCAGGAACTTTATCAAGTACCAACTGGGACGCAACAAATGGGATGCAAATTGACCTTGATAATGCAACGATAACAATCAGAGAAACATCTGGGTTGACTGTTGATTCTGTGGGCGGTGTTACCATAAACGGCGGTGAACTTGAGTTATGGAATACAGGGCACACTACGCAATATATTGATTTGTCAGGCACGGGGATTGAGGTTTTAGCAGATGGAGATGTAACAATAAACGGCGGATCATTGGAGCTTTGGAATACAGGACACACGACAAAATATGTTGATGTTTCTGGGGCTGGCGTTGATGTCTTAGAAGGTGGGGATATTACTTTAGCAAGTGAAACGGGTACAGCAGACGCTAACAGAGGGCTGATTAAATGGCCGTTTGCGTCTTATGTTGCAAATTTTGGGTCGGATTATGATCAAAATAGATTAGCTTTTTGGCCCGATACGGAGGACACTGTTTCGTTTGGTATTGGGGTTTATCCTGGGAGTGCTACAAGAAGATTTTCAAGTATTAGAGCGGTAGCAAGCGATATTAGTGTAGAATGTTTGTCAGCCGATTCCGATGATTTTGCAAAGTTTACTCTTTACGAATCAAGCTCCACTTTTAATTTTTACTTGCAATCAAACAAAGATACTGCCGGGGGGACGGCTAACAATACTATATGGGGAAATTCAACAGCAACTCAAACAACTCTCAGACTGCAAGCTGATTATAAAACAGCCACATTAGTGGGAATTGAGCTTTATTCTGATAACACAACTTTTTATACAAACCACAAATTGTCAGCCGGAGACCCAGGGTCCGGGGCTGTTAAAGGTAGCGGCTATGGCATTTTATATTGGTCTGGGTCACAAGTCTGGCTAAGAGGGATTGACTTTTCAAGCAATAATGTAAATATACAATTAGGATAAAGGAGCAAATATGAAACTAACAAACGAACAAATTGAAAGACTAATTATTATCTACAAGGATGGTATTCCAAAACTAAACCCAATATGGGAGGAAATGAAAAAGAAAAAATTCCCTGTAAGCTTTCGATATTGGCTAAAAATAACATTTGATAAGCTGGTTGAAAAGTTCACCAAATTTGAAGAAGCCCGACAAGAAATTGGAGCCCAGCACGCAATAAAGAATAAAGACGGTGAACCCGTGGTCAAGGACAATAAGATGACAGTGGAAGACCCTGTAAAATTTCAAGAAGATTTTCAAGAACTATTAAAAATCGAAGCTCTTGAAATAGGTAAAATAAAAGTAAATTTTCAGCAATGGGATTCAAACCCGAAGCTTGATGTTTTGAGTTTTGATGAAATGGATTTATTGTTGGGTATAATTGAAGAGGCATAAGTATGGCTGATGTGAAAATAACTGGGTTGCCAGCGGGAACAACAATAAATGATGATGATTTGGTTGAAATTGTTGATGATGTTGCAGGGACTCCGACGAGTAAGAAGATGACACGGTCCAATTTTTTAGGGGAGATAGGGACGTTCACTCCAACAATAACATTCGGCGGGGCATCTGTTGGGGTTGCATATGACGCTACAAAAACAGAGGGGAGATATACACTTGTCAGTGATGAGGTTAGCATAACGTTAAGACTAACGTTGACATCAAAAGGCTCATCAACAGGAACCGTCAACATTGCATCTCTGCCATTTACATCTAATAACACTCATAGCAATATATCGCCGTGTTCTATTTACTTTGCAGATATATCTTTTGCAAACCAGATGTCTTCACAAGTTCCTCGCAATACATCAACCGTGTTATTAGTAGAGACACTTGAAGCTGGCACAACTTCGGTAATGGATGATACAAATTTTTCTGATACAAGTGATATTAATATTTCAGTTAAATATAAAATAGCATAAAAAAAAGGGGGGAGTGGATGATAAAAGATACTTATATAGATAAAATAGAAATAATATTATGTGACTATTGTAAAATTCAGGCAAGAGAGAGAATTAATATTGTTGAAAATGGGGTTGTTACGTTAACTTCATTCAATAGATTATCATATTACCCATCTGATGATATAAGTAAATCCGATGATTCTGTAAAAGCTATAGCAAAATCATTATGGACTGATGACGTTAAAAATAAATATAATGAATACCTTGAGTCTGAATAAAATAGCGGAGGGCAATTCAAGTCCTCCGCTATCAACTTTAGCTTTCAAATATAAATAATCACATGATTTAAATCTTTTCCCGACGCTGATAATATCAACATCAGATTATTGGTTCATAATCCATTCCTTTTAAGTGAAAAAAGTTAATCATTTCGACCCGCTGCCGAATTCTTAAAAATTATCTATCATCTAACCTACATTTAATAATCAAGACAGCCATACAGATGCCCACAAACACATATTTATTTAATGCCCCAAAGTTGAATATAATGTCTTAAGCCATAAATATTCGCTCTTTAGCCCTTTGAGTAAATTTATGAACATCTGTATGGCTGTCTTAAAATAATGACTTATCTACCGACTTATTACATGAACTCTGTCAATGCTGCTCGATTTGTCACCACTCGTCAAAGTTAACTTCATTCTCTCAGAAATAAATCACATTGTCAAGAAAATAATTAAAAAATATTTAAAGATTGACTTTAAATATCTTTTAATATAGAATAGATTTAAACATTAATTATGAAAGGGGAAAAATGAAAGAGGTTTATTTAAATGTAAAAATAGAAGAGAGGCTAAAAAAGAAGATTAAAAAACTTGGTGAAAAAAAAGGATATACTTTAAAAGGGTTTATTTCTTATCTATGCAGAAAGGAAATTGAAAAAAATGGACCTATTCAAAATAACATTCACAGTTAATCATATTGACGAATGGCCATCAAAAAGTTTTCCAAGCCGACTATGCTCTTTTTCTTGCAAAAAATGCGATGAAAAACTAAAAGCAATATGCAACAAAGGCTATTTTCAAACAGTTGCCGTTAACATAAAACCAGCTAAAATTGTCCTTGAGGGTGAGTCAATGATTGATATTAACATCGAAGGAAATTTATTTTCAGTTGATATTACATACAATAAGGAGGAGGAAGCCGATCTGTCAGCAGGACTTGACGTTCAAGGTGAATTCATTGAGGTTCATAATATTTATAGTTCATCAGGTCAGAAAATTCCCACAATATTATATGAAAAATTCACAGAATCATATCAGGCTGAAATGCTTGAGGAGTATCACAGTTAAGGAGGATTTCATAATTAACCAATGGGACGAGCTCAAAAAAAACCTGAAACAGAAGACCCAAACAATCCTGGAGATTACCTTGATAAAAAAGATAATCCCATTGATAAGATTTTAAATCCAAAGCCAAGAAGCTTAAACACTTTCACAGAAGAGACTCTGGGCGAAGCTTTGAGAAGGCATGGATTATTTAAAAAAGGAGAAAATACTTGAAAACAGAAATAGACATAAATCTAACACCCGATTTACTTGCAAAAATGTATATTGGATGGGGCAATGACGAACAGGCTGAATTTATAAATCTAATCGGAAAACATTTTAAAAAAGCTGATTTTGATTCAGAGTATCAATGTTGTCATGTTGCAGATCATATTAATAAGGATGGTAAGGATTTCTTGTATACATTATCTAATTTTGTAAAAGTTCAGAAATTTGAGACGTCTTCACCGCATTTTCATATGTTGGCAACTACATATGATGGATCATTACATAATAATAAGGAGGGGTAGGATTGAAAAAAGAAACATTAACAAATCTATTAAAAGGTTTTGATCCTGTAAAAGTAAATACTTTTGTGGAATACTGCTTTAAATTAGAAACTGAGAAAAAGAAAAGTGGAAAAGACTGGATAATAAAAAATCCATGGATGAAACATAAAACAGATCAAATTCTTGCTGAATTATTTAAAAAAGTTGATGCAGAGGGGCTTATTTTTGATGGGCAGCACATAACTCTACAATCAACTGGTGTAAGTTTTGATTATGTTGCTTTTAAAAACAAAATGCTTTTAATTTACCCGGAAACTATTTTTGACATTGACCTTGTCTACAAAGACGATAAATTCAGCTTCAAAAAAGAGGATGGTCGAGTTTTTTACACTCACTCATTTGCAAACCCTTTGGCTCAAAAAGAAAGTGATATTATAGGGGGTTATTGTGTGATTAAAAATGCCAGAGGTGAATCACTGACACTTCTTTCTCTTGCCGATATTCAAAAACATAGAAAAGTTGCAAAAACTGACTATATCTGGAAAAGCTGGTTTAAAGAAATGTGCTTTAAAACTGTCTCAAAAAAAGCCTGTGGAAAACATTGTAAAGATGAATTTCAGAAAATAGAAAATCTTGACAATGAAAATTATGATATTGAAAAGCCTGTTGAGATTTCAGTTGATGAAAAAATTACAATTGAAAAATTAAAAACAGTTGAAGAGATAGAGCAATATTATAAAGATAATGTAAAATTAACAGCCAATAAAAAGGAATTTATCAGGACTTGTGCTGACAGAAAGGCTGAGATATGCAAATAGTTGATTGCGTTCAATGCGACGACCAATGGTTCGAAATACGAGACCTAAAGATGACAGGAAGTAAAGCAACCCCGATTAAAGCAAATGGGGCAGGGCTTATAACCTACACAAGAGAACTTGTATTAGATCACTTCGGACTATTAGAAGATAAAAAAAACTTTGAAAATGAAGATATTAGAAGAGGGAAGGAGCTTGAACCTCTTGCCAGATTCGCTTATGAAATTGAGACGGGTTATAAGGTTGAAGAAGTGGGTTTTTGTGTTTACAGCGATTATGTTGGAGTTTCCCCGGATGGGCTAATCTTAAAACGAAAAGCCGGTATCGAAGTAAAAGCAAAAAATAATAAAAACCACCTTGCCCTCTTGGATGGGGATAAAATTGACTCAGGAACTATTAATCAAATGCAAATGATAATACTTGTTTGCGACCTTGACTGGATGGATTTCATAAGTTTTAACCCTAATTTTGAAAAAGAATTATTTATAAAAAGAGTTGATCCGGATAAAAAAGCACACGAAAAATTAAAAGCCGGTTTCAAGTCTGGTGAAAAAATGATTAAAAAAACTATAGAAAGGATGGGGAAATGAGCAACAGGCTATGCAAAATTGAAGATACAGGGATAAAAAAAGAGCCTATGAGACTAACAGCGTTTTGTGGGAATAACCACACATCAAGTATATAAAAGGTGATTTATGAACATGACTAAATTCAATAACCTATGTCGATCAATTTTACTTTTCCTACTAATTTTAACCCCAGGGTCTTTCATAGTCCTGATTTCTGTTATAATCTGGAAATTCCTTTTGTGGTGCTGTTGGTGGGGTATAGGCTCTATATTATTTTGTGTGTGGAGTAAAATTTATAAATGGGGTGGGAAGTTATGAGATATTTGGATGGAATATGATATATGAAAAAGAAAAAGCACTCTGAATACAAATATAATTATGGAATATATTGCCTGATTGATGACTATAAATTCCCAGACAATAAAGATGAATGGCTTAACTGTCCATACTGTGAATTAAAGCCTAAAATATGGGTTTATGACAATGGGTTAACGACTGGTTGTGGATGCGGCGATAATATGTATGACCATTGGTATATTGGCTGTGAATCTATAATGTCGGTTCACAAAAGGACAAATAAAACTAAAGAGTATGGTGGCAGAGAAGAGTTAAAGGAAAACTGGAACCACTGGTGCAAAACTGGTGTAGATTTGTGGGAAAATGATTTTGAAGAAACTGGATTGTGGTAATTGCTCAAAAATAATTAATAAGCCGAACAAAACAATTATAATGAGGATATATGAAAAGACAATTTAAATTTAGAGCATTTGACGGTGGTTCTGCTGGTTGGGGTTATTCTTTACCTTTCAAGCTTGGTGAAAAACCATGGTGGAAACCCTACCCAGAATATACAGGGCATAATGTTTTGGCAACATGGACATCATGCATAATAGAGCAATATACAGGCGAAAAAGACCATAACAAAGTTGAAATATATGAACACGATACAGTTGTGGTCAGCGGTGAAGAGTATTACAGCAACGGTTCAATTGCATTATTTGAAGAATGGTCATTCGCTGGAGTTGTAAAATTCATGGATAATATGTGGCTCGTTGAAGGTGAAGATAAAACAAGTATTCCTTTTTGTGATATTGAGAGTGAAGAACTTGATATTGTTGTTACTGGGAATATTCACGCTAAATAATCAAACAGGAGTAATGATGAAAAAATTTAATTCAGAGTTAGATTATAAATTAATATCAACAGGCGGCTACAATAATAAATTTGTCTGGATTTTTGACCTAAGATATACAGATTTCAACAAAAAACCAATCAGAAAAGTATTACCTCAAAGAGTTTTTGTCAGATCAAACGAGGAAACAAAAAAGAAAATATACTACAGCTCATCACATTTTGTCCGATTAAATAAACACGGTGATCCTGTAAGCTCAAAAATAATTGCTTTGTTCGACAATACGGGCTACAGATCATACACAGGGAATCCACTTAGAATATTTAATGATGAGCATGAATGCAAAATGGCTTTTCAAGCAACTTGTAATAATCTTGCTAAAGAATTTGAGAAATGGGTTGCTGTGATAGATGAAAAACATCAGAAGCTCAGAACATCTTTCTTGAATTTTTATGGCGTTGAATAATGCTGGGAATATTCATTTAAAATAATTATTTACTTGACATTTCTACTAATAACCCCTATTATTAGTTAAGTTTAAATTGTAATAATAGGGGTTAAAATGAATGATAAATATGAATTAGGTAAATGCCATTGCTGTTTAAAGCTAAGAGATGTTAGATGGAAAAATATTTATCACATGGGTTCTGAGGGTTTGTGGATATGTGATAAATGTGAAAAAAAGGTCTTGGAATTTATAAGAGGCTTAGTCCAAACATCTTATAAAAAGAAACTTGAGGAATGTAAAAAAAAGAAAAGGAACTATGAAAACAGAAGAATTTAAAAAAGCAAGAACAATCAGAAAATTGACACAAATCGAAATGGCTAATAGAATCGGCGTTCCTGCAAGTACTTATATTGCGTGGGAGAGTGGCAAGAGCACACCTAACTATGAAAATAAACTTAAAATTGAAAGGTTTTTAAATGAATCTTATTGAAATCAGAAAAAGAAAATTAGGAACAGCAGAAAAAAATTCAGTTGATGCAAGAGAGTTACACGAATTTCTTGAAAGTAAACAACAATTCAGCCACTGGATTAAAGGCAGAATTAATGCTTATGACTTTATGCAAGCTGTTGATTTTATTGCTATAGATAATTTTAACTATAGCCCGCCTCGGAAGGAATACCACTTAACTATTGAAATGGCAAAAGAACTATCAATGGTTGAACGGAATGAAAATGGTAAGATAGCAAGAAAATATTTTATCGAATGTGAAAAAGTTGCAAAAGATGTTTCAACCTCTCAACTTCCAGATTTTACCAACCCAGCAGAATCAGCAAGGGCATGGGCAAACGAATTTGAACTAAAGCAAATTGCTGAAAATAAATTAATAGAACAAAAACCCATGGTCGAATTTGCAAAAGCAATTGAAGGCACTGGCGAATTAATCAGTGTTGGTGATTATGCAAAAATTACCGGGAAATTTGGCAGAAATACGCTTTTTAGAATGATGAGAGAGCAAAATATATTGCAAGACTCAAACATACCATATCAAAGATATATTGATCAAGGATATTTTGAGGTTAAAGAGTCGATAACAAAAAGAACTAAAAGTGACATGTTGATTAAAACAACTTATATAACCGGCAAGGGTCAAGTTTGGTTGAGTAAAAAAACTATTAGGAGATAAATAAAGTGAGTAAATATATAGAGTGTAAAGGCGAAAAATTAACCGATTGTTTTGAGTGTGAAAGATATTACAGTTCTCATTCATTACATTATGATGAAGTCAAGGGTCGAAAAGTTGTTGATATAGATTGCTCTATCGGTGGGAATAAGCAGTTTGATGAAGATGGGAATGAAATATAAATAAATAACTTAAGGATAGAATAAAGTGGTTGAAAGCAACTATATAAGAACAAAGCCATATCAAGTAATACTGGATAAAGCTGTGAGGTTGATACAAACATCAAAACCCGCCCACAAAAAAGTAATTGAAAGATGGATATATCTTGCAAACAGAGAGTTACATAAAAAGAAATATTCAGAAGATATCTTTAGAATTGCAGGGGCATCAATGGCAGTAAAGCTTGCATTTATTGAAAAATTTGGTTCATTTGTTATTCAGGATGAATCTATAAAACTATTATCAGGGGATAGATAAATGAATATCTTAGGTTATAAACTAATCAGAACTTGCTATGCTTGTCCAGAGCAATATGATATTTTTAAAGATGGTGAGATGGTCGGATATTTCAGGTTGAGGCATGGATATTTCTATGTTGAGACTCCTTGTTGCGGTGATAAGTTGGTATATGAATCACATCCTGAAGGCGACGGAATATTTGAAGACCATGAGCGTGAGAAATATTTAACATTAGGTATTCAGGCTATTGATAATCATTTTAATAAGTGTTAATATAAATCAAGGAGATAAACAAAATGTCCAGTAAATATTGGGATGACTTCGATAGGAGAATTATCGAAACAGTTGAATGTATTAAGATTGGGAAAAAAATACCAGTACGAAGGGTAGCTGTTTTTATTACAAATAAATGTAATTTGCATTGTGAATACTGCAATATGAAAGCAAGCTCAAAATCGCTATCCAAGCGACAATTTAAACATATTATAGACAGGTATGGAAAACAATCAATAATACATATTACAGGCGGTGAGCCCTCTATGGTTCCTTGGCTGTATGAATATATTGAAGCAACAAAAGATGTTAGATTTCATCTAAATACAAATGCTGTGAAAAGCATACCTGAGAATATAAAACGGCTTAAAGTTTCCCTCGACTCTAATGATCCTAAATACTTTGACTCACTTGTGGGCAGAAAGGGAGCGTTTAATAGAGTTGTTGATAATATCAAAAGCGCATCCCTTAAGGGAGTAATAACCACAATAACCTGTACACTGACAAGGGAAAATTATAGAAACGCCCCCACTTTCATGAAGTGGGCAAGAAAAACATTTCCCAAGTTACATGCTGTATTTTTTAGTGTTTACAAAGGAGGGTCTGAGAGATTTTCATTCACCAGAGAAAACGCTCTGGATTTTTTCGGAAATGTAAAACCATTATTAGAAAATGAAATGGATAAAGAAAGTTTTGAGCTAATCAATGAAACCATTGATGAAAAGAAAAGAATTATGCAAGGCGTAAGATTCCCTGAGAATAAATCAGAAACACCTTGTTATATTTCTATGTCAGAAAGGGTATTTGATTATAACGGAGGTAAATATAATTGCTCTCACCTATACAGAGATAATATTTTACAGAAAGATAATGTTAAGCATTCAAAATGTTTATATGGTTGCAATAGGAGACTTGTGCATTTCAACGAACAAGTAAGATATTTATTAGAGAAAGAACAAAAGGATTGAACCATGACAAATTCAAGAATACTAATGATAAGAAAAGACTACTGGACACTAAGCATATGCAGAATATGTGGCAAAGACAAGTCGCACTACGTCGTAGACCCGCCAATCTGCCAAGACTGCTTATCAAACATAAGAATATATCAAAATCCTTGGATGAAGGAATTTATTAATAACCTTGAGGAGAGTGTGGGATAAAATGTCTCTATCAATAAATCTAAAAGACCACCAAGACAAAGAACAACCATGCTACATAATCCCGTGTCCTATGTGCAAATCTGAGCTTGAAATCTATCACTGGCAGATTCATAAAGGGCCAATTCCTGGCGTGGTATTTTGCAAAGAATGTAGAAATCAAATTGCAATTGAGGATAATTAAATGGCTGGCTTAAAAAAGAAATTTTACGGGAATATGAATAAATTCTCAAAATTAATTTTTGAAAAAAGAGATTTATTCGACTCACATTTGAAAAAATTATCTGGACGTGTTGTAATTACAGTTGAAAAATATATCCCTAAAAGGTCAAATCAACAAAACGCTTACTGGCACGGAGTGATCGTTAAGTTATTGGCTGATGAACTTGGTTATACTCCTGATGAAATGCATACAGCCTTAAAAATGGAATTTCTTAGAGTTAGGAGAGACGGAAAGCCTGACACAGTAGGCTCAACAACTAAATTAAGCACAAAAGATTTTAACGAGCTTAAAGAATCGGTTCAAATTTGGGCAAAAACAGAATTTAACGTTTATATCCCTGATCCTTATGAGGTGGATTATGATTGACAACCTACAAAAAGAACAAATCAGGATCATAAACAAACGATCTCAACTGAGAAAAGAAAACAAAAAAATAAAAAACAAAATGTGGTCAGGTTGCGGTCTTTGGAGTCCAGAATACAAAAGACTAAAAAAACAATCTGAAGCCATTGAAAAAGAGCTTTTAGAATTAAATAAAACTGCAAATCAAGCAATTTATAATTTTTTAGGTGGTGAATAGTGTCTCATAAAACATTTTTCAAAAAGAAACTCTACAGGAGCACAAAATATTTAGCTTTTATAAATTCAAAGCCTTGCATAATTTCAGGTAAAAAAGCCAATGCCCACCATGAACCGTACGAAAACTGGGGAATGTCTCAAAAAGGCCCAGATAATGAAACTCTTCCACTATCTCCAGATTTCCACACTTTCAACGGAGACTCCAGACACAATTCTGGGCGTGATGAATTTTGGGAAAGATATGGTATTGATTGGAGAGCTAAAATATTAGAATACCAGGAAGAATTTAAAGAGCTTTATGGTATAAAAACATTTTGAACCTGTGAAATATTCGGCCTTGCGTCGATAATTTTATTATTAATAATTTTATATAATTTAGGAGTGTGATATGGTGCAAACATCAGAATTTATTAAGCTTGAAAATAAAGTAAAAAAACTTGAAGATACATTGCAATTACTCATAGATGAAGCAAATGACACAACTAAAGCTTTCAGAATTATAGTTGAAAGATTAAAGGCTCTTGAAAACAAAAAATGTAATTGCAAAAAGAAATAAGCTCAATTATTATTATTTTGTTTGACAGTTTAACACATTTGTGAGAATATTAAACAAAATAAAGGATCATAAAAATGAAAACAATAATCATAGTAATCTCAACAATCATTCTTATTATACTTTTAAACATCGCTGAATATTTTGGTGTTACTGATAGCGTTTTCTTCTCTCTATCAATCATTTTGACAGTGTGTTTTATATTTTGGGTTATATGCATCTTGGTGTATTATTTAGAAATGTTTTTTCGGGGGATGAAGTGAATTAATAGTTTTAAAAGCTGTCTAAACTTAACTTAAAAGGAGATGTGGAATGAAAGTTTCAGATTTAAAAGATCAATTAAAAGATATCCCTGATGATAGAGAGGTTTTTATAAGATGCCACACTAATCTATGTGGTAATATTATTAAAGCTAAAGAGGCAAACAGTTCAACGTATGGATTTTTTGGAAAGAGTATTGATTGTATAATAATAGAACCAGATACTGATGACTAACCCTCCGGAAACCCCGGACAGTTCAAAAGGAGAAATTTAAATGTGTTATACAAATTGCAAGCACGAAAATTATAACGGTGAATGTTGTAAAAGAGGCAAGCTAATCGACGTAGATTGTCATTGCTTTGAAGGATTTGAATGTAAGATTTGTTTCGAGTTAAAAGGTGAATATGAAGAAAGCGAAGATGAAAACGTTTGCAAAGAGTGTTTTGAA
>PJEL010000781.1_pt1 | contig 35834 bp, 56 predicted proteins | sample 1853271 | NCBI WGS metagenome assembly PJEL01 (sample SAMN08108733, study PRJNA415343) | Invertebrate metagenome, whole genome shotgun sequencing project. | host: Globobulimina | place: Sweden: Gullmar Fjord | collected 2015-08
AGGGCTGAGAAGCGGCTTGATGAGATGATGGCGGAGGCGCAATCATGACAAGCGCAAAGCCCAAAGTCGCCTGGTACAATTACCAGACAAAATCATACGATTATCTGCAAGACATCCCCAAAGATTTACGCGCATATATCCCCCAAGATGAGGCGGCGCAAGGTATATTTAATTGTCACTTTTGGGGGGGCGATTCTCAAAGAGAAGCAGCTCGCAAAACATTAACGGCTGTTATTGAGGCGCAATCATGACACACCCTATCAACACCGCAAAAACCATAGACCAAGTTAAGCGCCGTCATATCGTTGATCCGATTCAGGACATGCGTGATGAGTTGGTACGGCTGAGAGAGCAACGGCCGTTACCTGGCTCTATGGATGATTGGCGCATGAATTATTTGGAAGGGTATATTGCCTGTTATGAGGAACATTGTGTATAAACTATATCACGGCGATTGTATCACGGTCATGCGTGAACACATCGCCGACAACAGTATTGACTTGACCGTCACCTCGCCGCCATACGATAACCTGAGAGACTATGGTAAGGATTTTGACGCGGCTACATTTGATTGGCACAGCATCATACAAGAGTTGTACCGGGTAACGGCCGTTGGTGGCGTGGTGGTGTGGGTAGTGGCTGATGCTACGATCAAAGGTAGTGAGACGGGCACGAGTTTTAGGCAGGCGTTATTTGCTATAGAGTGCGGTTTTAGACTTCATGATACGATGATATACCAGACAGACAAGCCACCAATGACGCACAATAGGTATCAGGCTTGTTTTGAGTATATGTTTGTATGGTCTAAAGGGAAGCCTAAGACGTTCAATCCGATAATGATCAAATCTAAGCACGGTGGGAAAAAACGAATAGATAAAACATATCGCCAAAAAGACGGCGATTTAACACCGCAACATAGGGGCGGTGTTTATAACAATCTGACCGTTCTAACCTCAATTTGGAAAATAGGCAATAACAACCAAAGCGCAATACAGCACCCCGCAACATTCCCCGAACAGCTCGCCAATGACCACATAATCTCATGGTCAAATCCTGGGGACACTGTTTTAGATCCTATGTTTGGCTCATGTCGAACGGGCAAGATGGCACTAAAAAACGGCCGTAACTTCATGGGAATTGAGCTTGACGCCGGGTATTTTGCGCTTGGTGAGGTGACTGTCAAGAACGCCGCTGGTGATTATCAACTAACACAACGAGAACATGACAGCGGTAAGCGGTCGCTGTTTGGATGGTAGATACACAAAAGGAGTGCAAGTAATGAATCAAGAAACACGCAACAAATTAGAACGTTTCGCAATTAAACATAAGGTTGTTTTAGAGGAAAAGGGCACGGTCGGATTTGGTCGTAACTGCGTTGGTTTTCTTAGAGGAAATGGCTATATAGACCTGAATCCATACAAAAGCGCCCCGACCTTTGAGCGCGTCTTTAAGGATGACGATTATTATTATGAGCCGGATAATGTACCAGACGCCTATCACAAACATGATTGCGTTGCTGTTCTGGTACATGGCGAAGATTGGGGCAAGGCGCTGAGGCAGTTGGCCTTGTGGGTTGATGACCTGGAAGCGAACGGCGCGCAGTTGGTTGCATACAAAACAGGCGCAACGGGTGTGCAAGCTATTTTTAGCGGATTCACGGGGTACGCTTTTCGTTTTTCTACACCTGTCTAATACCGTGGTGATGCAAATCGCCGCATGATCGTTTATAATTAAATTGGGGATTGGCTTACGACACTCGACGGTGTGTCGGACAGTCGAAATCCTGTGAACGATTGCCCTTCCCCTCCCCCATTTATCACAGGACTATTATCACAGGAATACCATTATGGAATTCACCACAATTGAATCTTTACTACCCTTAAAACGCCGATCAGATCATGATTGGCGGTGCCGTTGCCCCGCTCATAATGGCACGTCTGAAGATAGCCTATCTGTATCGCCTGCGGATGATGGCACGGCGCTATTATTTTGTCATTCAGGATGTAGCTATCAAGAAATTATGGAGGCCGTGGGCCAGACACCGGAACCAAAGTCAAACGGTACGCCAACGCCACAAAACGGCGAGCTAGTATCAAGGCCCAAACCAAAGCCAGTTATCACAGACGAATATGATTACACGGATGAAAACGGTGTCATGTTGTTTCAAAAGGTCAGGATGAAACCAAAATCATTCCGTGTCCGCGTTCCAAATGGCGAAGGCTGGACATGGAAGATCGGCGATACACGGCGGGTTATTTATAACCTGCCGGCCGTTATTGCTTCTGATGCGGTTTTTATAGTAGAAGGCGAAAAAGACGCGGATAGGCTAATGACTGTCGGATTGACGGCGACATGCAATTTTGACGGGGCAAGCAAGGGCAAGCAAAAACCAAAATGGCTAGAAGATTATAATCAATACTTCGCAAAGAAAACGGTGTACGTTATCCCTGATAATGACGAACCGGGTTATGAACATGCAAAGCACATCACAAGCCAGATGGCGGCCGTCGGGGCGTTGGTACGTATGATTGAATTGCCAGGGCTGCCAGATGCGGGGGATCTGTCTGACTGGCTAGACAGCGGACATACTGCTACCGATTTAACGGAATTATGCACAGCCAAGCCTGATGTTTACACATTGCCAAATGTGCCAAGAATTGAGAAGGGTAAGGATTTATATAATGAAAACTTCCCACCGCTTGATTTTTTAGTGCAAGGTCTAATAGCTCGGGGGATGCTTAACCTCATTGGCGGACGTCCCAAATCTGGCAAGAGTTGGTTTGTCTTGCAGATGGCCATGAGTATTGACTCAGGCAAGCCGTTTTTAGGACGTGACACTAAAAAAGCAAAGGTGTTATACCTGGCTTTAGAAGATGGCCGGCGGCGCATAAATAACCGCATGAAAACTTTTGAATGGTTGCCCGCCTCAACCGATTTTATGTTTTCAATCCTGGCACTATCAACAGGAGAAGCATACCCCGGTATGGATCAATTACGCGCACTTATAGAGCATTATGATATTATTTTTATTGACACTTTAATCGCAACCCTAAACGGAACTACAAACGAAAATGATAATGTCCAGATGGGGAATGTATTAAATGGCTTGGCAGATTTGGCGCATGACAATGATGTGGCCATTGTGTTAGTACATCATACTGGCAAGGCCAAAAAGGATGATCCGTTTAATGGCTTCCGGGGCGCATCATCTATACGCGGTGCTTATGATTTAGGAATGATATTAGATAGACAGGTTGACGAAAAAGAAGCGATACTCCATATAGAATCAAGAGATTGGGAAGTTGAAGATCAAACTATCTCTCATGTTGGCGGGCTGACGGGCTGGGATGTTTTAGGCGGGGCCAATGTTATTAAAAACATTCGAGCAAGCCGATATGTATTAGAAGTATTTCAGGATTATGAAGGCGGCTTGACGACAGCACAATTTGCAGAATTGCACGACGTTACCCAGCAATCAGCAAGTAAAACATTAAATAGAGCAGAGCAAAACGGCGTATTATCTTCTGATATGGTGCAGTATGAAGATAATCCAAGAAAACTCAAAACATACTATGTATCATAGAAGTACAACCGTTTTTATAGAAGTACAACCCCGGTCAGGTTGTAATGGTTGTAATGGTTGTACTTCTATCACTCGACAGGGGTTGTACTCGACCAATATCTAAAATTTAATATATATATTGTAATGGTTGTATATACAACCATTACAACCATTACAACCACAGAGAGAGGCGTAAATGTCTAAAATGAAAATAAATCACATAGAATTCAAGACAAAAGGATTGGCGCAAAAAGAAGCACGGCGAATCCTAAATGAATCTGAGCTATACAAACCTCTCAACGATAGTGATAAGAATTTTATGATTGATTGGTTTAGACAAATCCATGAAGAACCGCAACGTAAATTTGGGGCGGGAGTCAAGTCATTATCAATCCGTATGAATTATCAATATTCAAAAAGTGGTACTCGCGGCTTCTGGATAACACGTATTGACGGCACGGAAACAGATATTTCCTACTTACCAAAAAGAAGCCAGCATACTAAGGTGACAAAAGCATTACGAACAGCCGTACAACCAACCATTGACGAGTTTAGAATGAAGCACGGTGTTATTGTTGGTGCGCATATTGACCACGCGGGCGATTGGCCGTTTAGTCGGATTGTGTCTGAGTTTGAAAGACAGATAGGGTGCAAGGTAGAAAAGCTGAAAGTCAAATCACATAATGACGGCGACATGACAAACTATCTACAAGATGAAAACATAGCAGCGCGTTTCAAGGCATTTCATGATAACGTATGCCAATTAGAATATCTTGACGCAAAAGAAAATATGCAGAAGGGTAACAAGGGATTTGACAAATCATTAATAGACTTCATAGAATCCTATATCACCCCGCACGATGAGATCATAAACGACATAGCACCCATCTACGCCTTGCAAGCGGCGGGGCAAGTTCATACCGGAACCGTTAGCGCCGTGCCGATAGTTAATATTCCTAAACTCTGTCAAAAGTATAAACAAATCACCAGTAAAGAAATAGAAAAAAATATTATGGTTAACGCTTTAATTATCTCAGGCTTCAGGCTTCAGGATGATTACTGGAAAACCCGCGGCGTTTATGCCAGGTGGACATCATGACCCGCCTAATCCTGGCCATAAACTTTTGCCCGCTCTGCCAGCAGCCTGTCAAGCAATCGGCCGTTCTGGCCATCAGCAAACCCAAAGCCAGGTGGACACTACACTGTCAGGCGGGGCCGTGGCTGCACATCACCGGCACTGACGGATTAACGCGAGTTATATACATGATGGCTGCTCCACCTGTGAAGCCGAAACCGGGCGAGCTTGACGACTGCTGGGATTATGTGAGCGGGCTAGGAATCATTAGCAGGGATGTTATTGTATGAAACGTCACCCAACCTGCCTAAACCCCCCACGCCGCAGATTATCACGGTCTAAGGCGAAAATAGAGCGCATAGGAGAATGACATTATGAATGTAAAAGAAGCCGCCGCCATAATAGGGTGCAATCCAACGACATTGGCGCAATGGTGCCGAAAAGGCGAGATGCCGCATGGCTACGCCAAGCTAACAAAATCAGACAATTCCCGAACGATGGCTTATACCTTCAAACGCTCTCATGTTAATTGGATGGCAGCCAAATATAAGGCGCGAAAAACCAAGCCAGTTGACGCGGCGGCCGTCAAGCCATCGCCGCCGCTGTTGGTAGACATCGCCGTGGACATGGGAGATCATTGGCTTGTACCGTCTAACAGAGAACCGGGCAACGTGTTTGTATGGAGTCCACGAAGGTGACATTTGTCAGTTGACAATACAGTGAAGATGCTGTATGCTGTCTGTATAAAAGGAAGGTGTAAACATGACTAACAGCTTAACGATTTACGAAAATGGTAATTTTGACTTAATGCAGCGCACTGCCAAGGCGATGTCTGCAAGTGGTTTTTTTAAGGACTCAACCGATGAGGCCAAGGCCATTGTTAAAGTTATGGCTGGTGCTGAGTTGGGGTTGCCGCCATTTGCCAGCATGACCGGCATTAGCATCATCCAAGGAAAGCCAGTAATCGGGGCTAACGCAATTGCAACCCTTGTCAAGAATGATCCGCGTTACGATTATGCGGTCAAGAAAGCCGATGATACATCTTGTGTTATCGCCTGGAAAGAAGGCGGGGCCGTCGTTGGTGAATCTGGCTTTACAATCAAGGAAGCAAAAACCGCAGGCTTGACCAACAAAGACAATTGGAAAAAATACCCGTCAGATATGTTATTTGCCCGTGCTATTTCACGAGGCGCAAAACGTTTTGTCCCTGGCATCTTCGGCGGGGCACCTGTTTATACACCTGATGAAATGGGTGTAGACGTTGATCCTGAAGGCTACATCGAAGGCGTAGTTATCGAAGAGACAGGCGAGATTATAGACGCACTCCCAGAACCAACCCCGATGTCAGAACGCCCAAAATCTCTCCGTGACACCCTGGCAGAAACCAAGAAGCCAACGTTAAAGTTGGTTGCTGATGCCGCCGTGACAAGTGGCCTATATGATAACGACTTCCACGCCTGGAACGCCGTTAAACTGTACGACGGATTTCCTGAAGGCTTCAAAGTGCAAAAAAGCACAGTGGTTAAGCCGGAAAGCGCAGTCAAGATTTTTGACTTCTTAATGAATCGTAAACAGGAGGTAACCGATGGCTAAACGATACATGGTTGAACTTAAACCCCCTGCCCGGTTATTACTTGACCGGGCGGCTGAGGACACTGGCAAAACGCGCTCCCGAGTTATCGAAGAAGCGTTGACGCTGTATTTGAGTGATAGGTGCGGGTGTGCTGCCGCGAATTATGGTGCACATCACAAAGATACATGCCCCAAGTATCAGGCGGCATTATGAGCGAAAAATATTACTTACAGTCCAATGGGCTATACGTTAAAACAAATAATAATTATACATATATTGGCTTTGTTTTGATGGGTGATGCCCATGAAGTTAGCCTAAACGGTGGCGAGATTGATAACGTGATTGACGCACTGACAGCGATACGAGATGAGAAGGCAGCGGCCGTCAGACTTGCTCAGGATACAAAACGGATGGCGGCGCTATGATCATCTGCAAAAGTTTAGCATTTATTATGCTTCTCATGCTGGTATATATGATGTGGCAAGAGGGCAAGAATTGGTTTTGAATTGGCGGCGACGGCCTTCTCAGTCGCATTATAAAACGCTTTAAATCTTAGGCGGGGGCACTTCACCCCCGCCGCTAAATTATGCAAACATTCAACACATCCCAACCCGTCGCCAGCGTGACGGAAACCAGACGTAAGCCTAACACGACATACAGAAGCTATGTACGTGCGTATGCTCGGGATCGGGCAATGGCGGCATTTATAACAGCCGCCGCTGTTTACCCTCTATGCGTTGGTGCTATCGTTTCATATGTCAGACTGCGGCCGTTTTATCCGTCTGAGTTATTAACCGGGCCAATCCTATTTTATTGGGGTTGCGTGGCGGTATCGTGCGGAGCATTGACCTATTTTACAATGGTAGGTGATAGGATGAAAAAGTGGGAAACCCTGCAAGCGCAGCCGACCGAATCAATAACAACCTTTGAAAGCGTAACACCCACGGCACAGCCTGAACTTACCAGACATCTACCAGTTAATGAGGTGATGACGCCAATGACACGCAAGGCGGTAACATTAACCAATGACGTTGGCAAGCCGTTTGAATTCTCAAGCAAACGCCTTGACATGCTGGAACGGCAACCGTTGACGCGGGCGGGGCAAGACTTGAAGAAAAATGCCAATAAATATAACGCGCTGCTTAGGGCATTAAAACATAATGAATACATTCGGCAAATCGGCAATACTAAAGCCTATGAATGGACAGAAGCAGGCGAGGCGTGGATTAAGGCGGCTGGCCTCCCCCTCCCCCTTGACGATGAATCATAAATAGCTGTCTTGTCTCCTGAGACAGAGACAGACAGACGGAGTGAATGATGGATGAGACTAGAACATATAGAGGTTTTCAATTAATTGAGTTTAATGACATGTGTGATACTAAATGTTCTATTCAGCAATCAAGTATAGCCATTTATGAGCAACCTGGTACGGGTGCCGTGTGGATTGGTGATAACAAAAATCGCGCACATCTAAATGAAGAAATGGTAAAAAAGACAATTGATTATCTTCAGAATTGGCTTGACACTGGCGAGCTATTCTAATGTCCTTTCTTGACCGCCTTTTCGGCACATCCGATAACACATCATTCGTTGAATCATTTCAACGCTCTGGCCACATGTCAACGCCTGACATGTCATCAATACACGAACGTGACAATGTACCAGCAAAACGATATTCACGCTTAACACCTGGCAGGTCAGGCGATAGCACACGAATACCGCTAAACGGTCGCAGGCTAGACGATGAGCAGATGGAAACATTGAGCGGCTACGTAGGCGACGGTGTAACAGATGCTAGGACATCAGGCGGTCGGCTGCATGTGTTTTTTAATCGCAAGATAGATGACGAATCATTTGAAGTTGACAGGGATTACCAGAAAAACGGTAACAGGTTGACAATATATTGATAAAAAGGAAATGACATGAAAACAAATGAAAAGAAACCAACTAAATCAGAAGCAACCAAACCAGAAGCAAAACCAACGCCGCAGGAGATAGAAGAGGAACTGGTTGCTAAACTTCGTAAAGATCCTGAGTATTTTGAGTTTCCTATGCTGGCAACCAGAGGCGGCGAGGCGGCGCAAATGATAGCTGACCATACGGAAAATGTCCGCAAGATGGCAGGCTTGGCAGTTGTTCATTTTTACCTGAGCAAAGGGCGGCTAATGGTCGGGGTACTGCCTGAGAAGGGGGAAGCATGAGTAACAAAAAACCTCATGATCTAATAGCAAAGTTGCAAGAGTATGCCGACCTTGATAATACCGAGGTCGGCTATACCTCGCAGGCATTGATAGACATGACGGATCATAATTTGTATCTGTCGTCTGAATTTTACGCCGTGCTAATAGCTGAGATACAGAAACAGCTTGACATGTTTCAAGAACAAACAAAAATTATCAAGGTAGAAAGAAAGCAAATTTCTTATGTTCATTATGAGCTGGAGTGGAAAACATGACAAAAGAAGATCCCCTATACGCTGCCATAACCGACCGACCGGCGCAATTGGCAGCCCGCCGCAAGGTTAGAGCCGATAACAAACTAAAGAAATTAAAGGGACTTAACGCGGCGATGGCAAAGCCAGCCAAGAAGCGCAAGAAGAAAGCCAATCCTGAGACACGGTTGCAGAATGATAAAATATTGCCGTGGTTAGATAAGCAAGATGATATTATGGCGATACGGGTGAACAGCGGCAAGTTCATTCTAAAATATGGCGGTGTTGTTTACGGCGCTAAAGCCGGGACGCCTGACATCAATTTCACTTTATACGCCCCGTGCTTTGGGGTAGGCGTAACGGTAGTTATGGAAGTCAAAGCGCCGGATGAGAAGCCGATACCGTCGCCAGATCAAGCCCGCGTTATGGATGAGTATGAAGCGGTTGGCGCGTATGCGTTCACGGCCAATAGTTTACAGATGGTCAAGGATCATGTAAACATGTTGAGGGAACGGTGGGCATGAAACTTTCCCCCGCACAAATCGCCGCAATCAAGCAAGCGGGCTTCATGCCGCTGGGTGGCAACTGTTGGGTCAAGTTTGGGTATCCTTATTTGTTTAGTAATTATGAAGCATTATTATTATTGTATGATGTTTAGGAGGTGATGCCTGATAATAAATAAGACAAGCGTATCCATATTGGCTGTGAATACGTTAGGAATCAGGAACCTCGCCGCGTTTGGTTTTGACGAACCCCCCGATACGCGGCGGGGTTGTTTAACAGGAGGATCTATGTCCCTAAATAAAATTGTATTCAACCATGAGATTTACAGGATGATGGCGGAGCTTGACACTGCCGTGAAACCATTTGATAAACCTAAGAAAAAAACGCCTATCGACGCGCTAAACGCTTTAGGATTGTCCTTCGGGGCGGCAGAGAGGGCCACGGTCGAGGCGTTTAAATCCCTCTTTGCATGGTAACTATTAGACATGCCTGGTTGATTTATGGTATTATATTATTTATTTGTGAGGCGATAAATGGCAATTAGCCAAAAAGCAATCAGTGAGGCGATTATTGATTATAAAGGCAACGTGTCACGTGTCGCCGAATCATTCGGGGTAAGTAGGCAGGCCATAACGAAACGAGTTAACAAAAGTTCCACCTTAAAAAGAGTGCTGCAAGAGTCAAGGGACAGCCGTAATGATCGCGTTATTGACGTGCTTTATAATGCAGCCGATGGTGGCAATATAACGTCAGCTATCTTCATAGCAAAGACCCAAATGGGATGGAAGGAAACGCAAGTCAACGAACATAAAGGAAGCCAGGAATTAATCATAAATGTCAAGCATGACGATTGATGTCACACTCCCCAAACCGCACACCATGCAGGATGAAATCCTACGCAAGCCTGCAAAACGTCATGTTATTTGTGCTGGTAGACGCGGCGGCAAAACAACATTGCTGGCTTCATATAGCGTTGATAATTTCCTGAAAGGAAAACGTATTGTTTACGGTGCCCCAATCAACAAACAAACAAAACGCTATTGGTCGCTTATAAAGAAATACCTTAATCCTCTTATACAGTCTGGCCACATATACAAGAATGAAACCGAGCGCCTGATAAAGTGGGCGCATCATGCCGATGATGAGGGGCCAATGATCTCAGCTCAGACAGCATGGGACGCGGATACCTGGCGGGGTGATTGGGGCGAGATACTTATTTATGATGAATACGCTTATATGAAGCCCGCCGTGTGGGATGAGGTAGGGGTGCCGATGTTGCTAGACAATGACGGCGAGGCGTGGTTTATATCTACCCCTAACCGAAAAAACCATTTCCACGCGGCGTATGTTCGAGGTCTTGACCCTGGCGACTCTCGATGGGTAGCACATCATTTCACCTCATATGATAATCCACATCTGAGTGGCGAGGCGTTAGACGAGATAGTGTTAGACATGACAGAGAGTATGATCAAGCAGGAAATACTAGCGGAATTCCTAGACAATGAAGGCGCTGTTTTTCGCAACATTGCCGCCTGTCATATTGCGCCGGTATGCGAGCCAAGCGACCACGCAGGACATTTTATTGTATCGGGCGTGGATTGGGCCAAGAAGCAGGACTATACTGTTATCTCTATCGGTTGCCGTGACTGCCGTCAAGAGATTAGCCTAACGCGCTTTAACAAGATTGACTATATTTTTCAGCGTCGGTTATTGGTTGACGCTTGGCAAAAGTGGGAAGTAGGGCACGGCTTGCTAGAGCTTAACAGCATAGGCGAGCCTAACTTCGAATTATTAGAGCGGGAAGGATTGCCAGTTGAAGGCTTCACTACTACCGGCACCACCAAGCCGCCACTTATTGAAAATCTTGTGCTAGAATTAGAACGTGAAACCATGCAATTTTTAGATGAGCCGATTGCCAGGGCTGAGATGGAAGCCTACGAGATGAAGATGAGCATAACAGGCAGGCCAACTTACAGCGCCCCGCCAGGTGTCCACGATGACACCGTGATAGCGCGGGCGTTAATGGTCAAGGCGATAACAGGACATAGGCCAATGTTAATATGAGGAAAACGCGAGATAAATATAATAAATGGTATATGTTAGTTTTTGGACGCACGGCAACAGAGGCAGAATACCAGGCGCATAAAAAGTATTGTGAGCAATTTGCAAGGGATTTCAACATGTTTGTCAATGCCACAAAAACTGAGGGTTTATGAGAAAACACTACATTACCGACGGCGTTAAATCGTTACCGGTCACGGATGATCGGCTATGGGAATTTGTTAATACAGACACCTCAAAAGATGACATCAATCACCTATACTCAACTGTTAGCGTCATGTATCGCTGTGTTGATCTGCGTAAAAAAGCGGTGATGTCAATGCCCTTTGACATCATGCAAGGCGGTAATGTTGTTTACTCATTTGACGGCGCAACCTCACAAGACACCCCGCCGCGTGAATTGCCGTGGCTTCCACAATTGCCGGGTATGCTCGGCTTAACTGAGATTGGCACAACGTTAACAGGCACATCATACTTTGAGATCCGCCACAGCATGTCAGGACGCGGCGTCCTGTTTTATGATTGGTTGCTTCCGTGGTCGGTGACGCCTGAGTTTGACAGCAAGACAGGGGAGTTATTGTATTTTTGGCGTCAAGCCAACATAGCCCGAATCAAGCTGCAGCCTGAGGATATAGTGCAATTTTGGCCGTTAGATCATGCTGTTGAAGTAGGCCCGGCTGTTAACTTTCCGGGGCGTGCTGTTATGCAAAATGCCGGGGTGATTGGATCGCTTGACACCTTCCTGCACGGCTATTTTGACCGGGGCATGATTGCCGCAATGCTTGTCAGTTACAACGGTACACCACCGTCTGAGCCGGAAAGTAATAGCCTTAAAGAATACTTACGGCGTAAATTTATGGGTCTGACTAATGCTAATGATGTCCACCTAATACGCGGCGATATGCAATTTAATCAGATCGGCGGCGGCATTAAGGATCTGAGAGACAACGTACTTAACAAGGATGAGCGGGATGCTATTGCAATTGGTATGGGCGTACCACCGTCTAAACTCTTGCCGGTCGGTGTTAACCGAGCCACAAAGGACGGCGACGATCGGGGTTTTATTGAGGACACTATTTTAGGTGAAATTAATTGGCTATACCATGATGTCAATGAACGGATGTTGAATCCGTTTGGTTATCAGATATTAGCCAAGCCCCAGTTGTTGCGGGTGATGCAAACCGATGAAAAAGAACGCGCCGGGGCATTTGTGAATTATCGTAACGGCGGTGTGTCATTGGAAGCGGCGGTACATATTTTAGGCATTAGCGTCCCGGATAATATAGAACTAAAGGACACTGCCCCGCCAGTTGACACCCCGGCCCCAATTCAGACATCGGAAAGTGACGAGGATTTAGAGAAACGGGTCAAGGCGATTATGACCAGCATGGAAATAATCGCACCTGATGAGATCGACCTCGCCGCCCATATTGACAAGGCTGACGAAGCGGCGACATTCAAACGCTGGCTCGCAAAACGCGAGCAACCCGACCCTGACGACTTCCAAACAACGATACTAACCACATCAGAGAAGCAAGAATTATTTGAAGAGTGGGCAACCGCCGCGCAGATTGACAGCCTACTAACCAAAGCGGCTGAGGTGTTAAATGTGTCTGACGTGTGATGATGACAAGGCGCTTGCCGCCATTGACATTGTAACGCTTAAAACGGCGGCTTCTTTCCGCACCGCACTGCGAACGGTTATTCGTGGCTATGTACGCGGCGGTGTAACGAATGCCGATTTTAGTATTCGGTTTTTTGATGTCATTAGCAACGGATACCGCAATGCCTGGAAAGTTGGGGCGGCGTCATGCGGCATAAAACCAAAGGATTTCACAGGCGAGATAGAAGATAAAATACAGTCAGAAATTAACGGTCAACTGAGCTTTATATCAAGTTTCCGCGACACGTTGGTGTTATTATCCGAAGGCGGCAAGATGAATACTGAATTGAGCAAGGTTGACATGTGGGCCAAGCGATGGGATGAGCAGAGACAGCGTGCCATGACAGAACTGTGCGGGCGTAAAAAGCTAATGTGGGTATTAGGCGTGGCCGAACATTGTAAGTCATGTATATCATTAAACGGTATTGTTAAGCCCGCCGCATTTTGGAAAGCGCGGGGGGTATTGCCTCGCGTGGCTGGTGCTTCATATCTCGATTGTAAGGGGTACAATTGTCAATGCACATTGAAGCCGGTACGCAAGGCGATAACGAAGGGCCCGCTGCCGTCACTGCCGTAATTGACAACTATGTTATAATGCTGATGTAGCTTATGCTACTCTTGACCACAACTAAATAATCTATCGCTGCGATAGGTGAGGGAATCACGAAGCGGCATAAAACGATAATTGTTTTATGTTGCTTTTTTGCATTATGGGGAAATTATGAATCATTTTAAAATACTAGACGAGTCGACCGACGACACGCTAATACTTGAAGGCTATATTGCTGTGTTTGGTGGTAAGGATTTGACGGGTGAGCACTTCACAAGCAAGACCGTTTTTGACTCAGCCTATACCAGACAAGACACCGTATTGATTGATTGGGAGCATGGCCAGGAGCCTGATGACGTAAAGAACCAACCGGGGCGTGACGATATTCTCGGCAAAGTTGACAGCGTTACAATGCGAGCTGATGAGATCGGATTATTGGCCCGACATGTGCTAGACCGTCGTGAACAATATGTATCGCAATTTATTGAACCATTGGCTCAGGCTGAATTATTAGGGTCATCTTCAGAAGCAACCCCAAAGGGTATTAAACGGAACCAAGGCGAGATCGTAGCGTGGCCATTAAAACGGCAATCATTCACCGTGACACCTGCTGAGACTCGCCTATTATCAGATCATCAAATGGAAATAGTCAAACGTTATCCTAATCTTAAATCACTCATAGGCGGGGGAACCGCAGAGAAGAAACAGGATGTAGATAACCATAATGGAGAAAATAACCTTATGAGTGAAAAAGATACACAATCACTTGAAGAGGTCACAAATGACGTAGCAGAAATTAAGACGGCCGTTGCTGGCTTGACCGATGCTATGACTAAATTTGTTGACGCTCAAAAAGTCCTCGATGAGACACCCGCCCCTAAAAAAGCGGCCCGGGTTGAAGTTGTTGAGGATGAAACCGACAAAAAAGTTAAAGCAGACCCATCAAAATTGGGGTCACTTTTGCAGGCTACCCGATCAATCGCCATGGGTATACAGCCAACCAAGGCAATGAAGGCCGTGCTAGGTGCCAACGAGGCGATACCGTCGCAAGGCGGGCACTTGGTAGGCACTGAGCAATCAAGCGAATTTGACAAGAAAATGTTTGACACGGCGGTATTCTCTAGCCGTACAGCTCACGCAACTATTACAAATGGTGCAAACTCAATTGACTTTTACGGCCGAAAAGAAGATAGCCGGGCAACTGGCAGCCGTTTCGGCGGGATCCGTGGCTATCGAGTCCAGGCAGGCGGAACCATTACGGCAAGCCAGCCGAACTTTTTTAAATACACTTTGAAGCCAAGCAAGTATGCTATTTTGGCATATGCCACCGATGAGATCGTTAATGATTCGGCTTTGCTTCAGTCTGAAATTTTAGACAGTGCGCCAAAAGAATTGGCGTTCATGTTGGATGATGACATTGTAAATGGGTCAAGCGCCGGGTATCCTGAAGGTATTCTGAACGCCAATTGCTTAAAATCAATTGCTAAAGAATCAGGACAGGCAGCCACTACGATTGAATCCGCAAACATCATCAAAATGTGGGCGGCTTTATGGGACAAATCAAACGCCGTTTGGTTTATCAATACCGATGTCACCCCGCAATTGCACCAACTAAACTTACCAGTTGGCACGGGCGGCGGACTGGTTTATATGCCTCCTGGTGGACTATCGGCCTCGCCGTTTGGGACATTGTACGGGCGTCCTGTTATCGAGACTGAGTTTAATGCTACACTTGGGACACAAGGCGACATCCTCTTAGCTAATATGAGCCAATATAAAACGGCCTCAGTCGGCACAACCCAGGTGGCTACGTCAATTCATGTTCAATTTGTTACTGACCAAATGGCCTGGCGATTCACTAGCCGCTATGATGGTCAACCAACCTGGGAAGCGGCGTTGACGCCATATAAAGGAACTAACACGGTATCGCCGTTTGTTGTTCTGGATACACGGAGCTAAATTATGAGCCATATTGTAGAAGCAAATCATTTTGTTCATGGCATCGCTCCGGTAGCTGATGCCTTTGCAGGAACCAAGAACAGCGACATTATTGAGGTCGCTGGTGAGGGTATTCTGTTTTTACTTTATAAAGGTGTGGGTACGACCGGCACCTCAACCTTGACCGTTGACGCCTGTGACGACGTTAGCGCGTCAAACACTACCGCCGTACAATTTTGGTACCGAATCAATACCGGTACCGACGTTTGGGGCAGCTGGACAGAAGCCGCCGCCGCTGGTTTTGCAACAACGGCAGGGTCAAACCACATGTACCAAATTTGGGTACCGGCTGCTTATGTTGGTGCTCAGGGTTATCAATATGCCCGTTTGACCGCTGTTGAAGTTGTAGACGACCCGGTGTTAGGTGGCATCTTGGCAATCGTTATCAATACACGATTCCAAACAATGCCCTATAGCCTGATTGATTAAAATTATTCTATTACTCGTTTTGAAATGGTGCGTCGCAATCTGAGAAATTGCACGGCGGGAACGTCGTCCAGGCAGGATCGTTAAATCGTTGAGTGTGGGAGACCAACAGCCATTTTGAAACGCATCTAAAGGAGATGCGAGTATGGGATTTCATAGTAAATGGGTACATAGTAATCTAGTTTATTATGTGCAAGGCAACGAACAACGCTGGATTGACGCACAAGGCCCGGAGGTAGCAAAAGTTATTGAAAACTTTGCAAGCTTGCCAATGGCCGGGGCGGACAATCCGAGCGCATATACAATTACCTTGGTTGAAGCGGGGGCCGGTGAGTCAACCGTAGCACTTACAGCAGGTGCCCAAGGGGGTGATCTTCTAATCACAACCGACGCCAACGACAACGACGGGGTAAACATGCAATTGACAGGGGAGCCGTTTAAGTTTGACACCACGAATAAATACCCCTGCTATTTTGGTATTAGCTTCCAGGCTTCAGAGGCGACACAATCTGATTTCTTGGTGGGCTTAGCAATTACCGATACCACGCTGTTAGCCGGTGTCACCGATGGCGTCTATTTTGAATGCTTAGACGCAAGCACAGATATTAATTTTGTACTTGAAAAAGACAGCACAGAAACCACGTCAGCCGCCGCTGTGGGCACTTTTGCAGATGCTACCGACGTTATACTAGAATTCTATTTTGATGGTACGAATATTGACGCTTGGGTGAATGGTTCATTACAAACCAGACTAGCGACAACCAACTTACCAGACGATGAATTCTTAACCCCTTCAATTCACTTTTTGACGGGTGACGCTTCGGCTGAAACCATGTCAGTACATTGGATGCGAACCATCCAAATAAACGCATAGGAGGCGTATAATGACTATTGAATTTGCAAGTTTACGAAACAATTTAGTAGCACGTGACGACGCTAAAACATGGCGTTTGTATGATGGCTTTGGTCAGAATGTGGTGAAACATATTGAGGATTTTGTACGCTGGCCTACTGATGATACCACCGATAACCCTACTGAATATACCATGACGGTTGTTGAAGTCGGGGCGGGCGATAGTACCGCCGTCCTGACAAACCTACCAGGCGGGGCAATGCTTATAACCGCCGCCGCCAATGAGAATGACGGTGCGAACCTGCAGCTTAACGGCGAGTCATTCCAACTTAACGCAAAATACCCCTGCTATTTTGGCATTAAATTACAGGCGGGGGATGTTGATCAATCTGATTTCTTGGTAGGATTGGGCATCACCGACACGTCGGCAATTGTGGCCATATCAGACGGCGCGTATTTCCGAAGCGTTGACGCCGCCGCGACTGTACAATTCATTCTTGAAAAAGATAGTGTCGAAGCCAGTACCACCGCAGCAACCATGACAGACGCAACTGACATAACTCTTGAATGGTACTATGATGGAGCCAATATCACGGCATACGTCAACGGTGTCCAGGTGGCAAGTGTGGCCGATAGTGACGCAAGTTTTCCAGATGATGAGGCGTTGACACCTACAATTGCCTTCTTAACAGGTGAGGCCGTGGCTAATACCATGACGGTAAAATGGATGCGGGCAATCCAAGTGAGGGAATAGATGACCTCTTTAAGCAAAGGAGCCGCGTTAAGAGATGTACCGCCCGTTGCAGATCGTATCGATCAATTATTCGACACGGTTGGCGACGGGTCGGGAACCACCGAGCAAGCGGCGGCGGCGGCTGAGTATATATACCGCCCCGCCGTGGGTACGGTGGCTGTTTTAGAGCGTATCAATGTTGCAATAGAAACAGCGTCAAGGATTGCGCCTGATTTATATGCTGACTTGACAGCCCTAACCAATGGTATCAATATCACAATCAAGGATTCAAGCGGCGGGGTTATTCACACCTTTACACCGCAACCTATCAAAGTTACCTATCACTGGTCATTGCTTGCCGGGACTGATGTCTCACCCTCTGCCTTTGCTGCTGGCGTTGATAGCGTCGGTTTAAGATGGACACTGAGCAAAGGCGGCGCTAATGTTGTCTTGAATGGTGACAAAGGCGAGTACATGAGCGTTGATATTCGTGACACCTTAGCCGGATTGACATCTCAACTTATGCACATCCAGGGATATTTGGCACGATGAAAATAACATTTATCCGTGACTGCCCGCCCCTTCCACAATGCGGCAATACCCAACGTCATGATGGCGAAGAAGCTGATCTTCGTCCTGGCCACGCTAACGCCTTGATTGACGCCGGGTATTGTCGTGTGGGTTGGGGGCAAGCGTTGATAGCTGATGAGCCGGAGGACACCATACAAGAGGAAACATTGTACGCCGTTCTCAGCCTAAAGGCATTGAAAGAACTTGCAAAGGCAAACGGAATCAAAGGCTATTCACGTATGAAGCGGGAAACATTAATCGCGAGGCTAGCAGATGGCACTGAGTAATGCGTATGCTACCGTTGCTGAATTGCAGGGACATGTCAACACCGATACGTCGGCAACGTGGACAAATCTGGACATTAATAACATGACATCGGTCATCCAAGCGGTATCTGAATGGTTAGACAGCAAATTTGATACAACATTTTACGCCAGGACTGAAACGCGAGTCTATACGGCTGATATGGATGATATGTTATACATTGACGATCTGCTATCAATCACGACCTTAAAAACGGATACCACTGATGATGGTACACACGATACCACATGGACAACGGCTGATTATTGGCTAGAACCAACCAATGCAGAATTGGGACGCAAGCCCACACCGTACCGACAGATAAGAGTCAATTATAACGGCTCTAATTCATTCCCGGTCGGGGTAGGGCGAGGCGTTCAGATCGTCGGCTCCTGGGGATATTGCACAGTTGCCAATAGGCCCGCCGTCATTAATCAAATCACGCTATTGGCCTCACATAGAATCTGGAAAAGAAAGGACGCCATCTTCGGGGTTGCTGGTACGGCGGCGTTAGGCGTCACTACGGTAATAGCTCAGGTGATGAGTGACAGCGATATACAATTATTATTGTCTGGTATTGATAGGCGGGCAATATACTATGTCTAATCCGTTTAATGTATCGGTAGAATTGCGAGGTACTAATCGTGTGGCCAATCAGTTACGCGCTATGGCTTCTGCTCATCCTGACAAGACAGATCCGATTATTGGCAAGCACGCCAAATGGCAATCAAGGCAGCTAAGACGCAAACGTTATCCGCCTGAATTGCCAGGACAAAAGTACATCAGAACCGGCAATTTAGGGCGGCGATTTAGAGCGCGACGGGTCAAGAAAGGTGTGCATATTGTTATGAATCGGCAAAGTTACGCGGTGTGGGTTGTCAAAAAGGGTATGCAAAACACCAAATATCACCTAGGGCGCTGGTGGACAATTGATGATGAAGTGCAAAAAAACGCGCCAACCCTGACTAAGAAATTGGCGGCAATGTTAGAGGATCTAATGAGGAAACAAAAGGACTAATGGCAACCCTGGCAGGCGCAACGGCGGAATTAGTGGCAGTCATAGCGGCGGTGTCTGGTATCAATCATGCGCCGTCTGAACCGACTGAGCAAATTACCACATACCCCACGGCGCAAACGTACACGACTGGCGGATCTTCTATCAATGAACCACCCGACGTTGAAAAGAGCCTACATAGCATTAATATCGCCGTGCTGATGCCGCTTAACGACATTAGGCAAGCTATCAAGGTCATGTTGCCGCTGTATGAGGTAATTGTCGCCGCTATTTATACGCATAGAAATGGGCGTACATCATCGCATTATGCGACCTTTGGGGCACTTAATTACACTTTGGGGCCGGTTGATTGGCCATCTGGTCAAATCATGTATGGTTATATTTTTACGCTTGACGGCATAAAGATACAGAACAATATATAGGTGAATTTATGAATGATTTAATATACATCGGGAACGGCTTCATTGTTGGCATACCTGCCAAGAATATTAAGGCGGCTGATGTTGAAAAATACGGCGGTGAGCAATTCCTGCTTGACACTGGCTTATATAAGGTAGCCAAGAAATCCGCAAAGAAAAAACAGGAGGCTAAATAATGGCCGGTATAACTGCATTAAGAAAAATTCAAATGGGGCCGGAGTCCACATCAGGAACGGCCGTCGCCGCAACTACCGTTTGGCGTGGAATGGGGATTTTAGACGACACAAAAGAGATCAAACATGTTGACGAATCAATAGGCGTGGCGCTGCCAACAACGCGGGCTTATGTACCTAAGCTCGGCTGCCAAGTAGTATTTGACCCTGTTGAGGCAACATTCCAGCAGATCCCCTATATTTTCGAGGCCGGGGTGGCTATTGAGACACCGACACAAGACGGGGCGGGCACTGACTACATTTACGCCTATGATTTCCCGACAACATCACAGAACACACTACGCACGTATACCCTAGAGATGGGCGACGATCAACTAGCACAAGAGACTGATTACGCCCATGTTGAAGCCTTCAAAATATCTGGTAATGCAGCTGAGGGTGTCATGATGGAAAGCACCTGGCAGGGCCGCGATGTCATTGATACCACTTTTACCGCAGCGCAAACGGCACCTACCCTAGTAGCCGCTGACAATATGGTATTTGGTGGCTCTACGTTCTCCATTGACGCGGTATCAGGTAGCTACGGTGGCACGGCTAAAGCCAGCACGCTATTATCATTTGAGCTAGATGTCACCACAGGGTATAAGCCAAAATTTACAAACCTGGGTAAAGATTTTGACTTCGTTTATTTTGACCGGGGCAGTTTTGCAGCCACCTTAAAAGTAGTCTATGAGCATAATGCCATAGCCGACGCACAACGAGATATTTTTGAAGCCGGAACACCTCAACTGTATCAATTGCTATTTGCAGGGGCGGGGGTTGGCACACCTGGCACAACCTATAGTTTTATGACATTCATCATAAACGCCGCCGGTGTTTACACCTCATTTACGCGCTCGGATGTTGACGGTAATAGCACAGTTGAAGCTGAGATACAAATAGGCTATGACTTAACCGACGCTACCGGTTTAGGCTTTATTGTTGTTAACGAATTAACGGCATTACCATAAGGATTTTAATATGACTGAACAGGCAGCAACCTATCAATACAACCCGCTAGAAATGGCACCCGGTAACGGGGCGGCAACGTTTAACGATAACCGCCCTACCCTGCTAGTCGACCCTAAACAGATTGAAACATGGGAATTGATGGTCTTAGAGTCCGGTAAAATCACGGCTTGCATGTTGATATTTGCCCGCTATTTATGCCGCAATGGACAGCCGGTATCGCCTGGATTGCCCACCGATCCTATTGACGAATTGCCCAAAGGCGAGTTGGCACGGATAAAGGATTCAGAAGCGCATAAGCTATTAAAGCGCATGAAGATCGGCGACTTGCAAGCGGCGATACGTTCATTCATGGAGCAAGCCGAGGCCGGGTTTTGATCGCGTCACTCGGCAAGGTGTTTATCAACTATGTAAACATGGTGTGACGACTGTGAATTTGCCGCAATTTATCAATATATTATTGGCGTCTGAGGATTGGAATACGCCACCGTGGGACATTTGGCCCGGCTTTGCTTCTAAGCACTGGTGGCTGCAGCAGCGCAATAATCTAAACAGGGAACGCAATCGAGCGCGATCATAATGGCCGAATCGGAACTATTAGTATTATTTAAAGGTAAGGACGTAAGTCTAAGCAAGACGGCCGGATCTGTCGGTGGTTCATTTAAGAAGCTTGGCGGGGTCGTCACCGCCGGGGCCGCCATTGGCGTGGCAGCGCTTGCAGGGTTAGGCGTGGGTGTAGTCGGTTTAGGTTCCAAACTCATTGGCTTAGGCTCCGATGCTGAAGAAATGCAGGGTAAGTTTAACGTTGTATTTGCTAACACTGGCGATGAAGTGACGGCAGCACTAGATGAATTTGCCGCCGCTGTGGGTCGCTCTAAATTTGAATTGCAGGGCATGGCCAGCACGTTTGGCGATACCTTAAAACCGATGGGATTCACCGAAGAAGCAGCGGCAACAATGGCCGTTAGTTTGTCTGAGCTTGCTGTTGACCTTGGTTCATTTAATGATATGGAAACTGATGAGGCTTTGCAACGCCTGCAAGGTACGCTCATTGGGTCGCATGAGAACGCCCTAGCCTTCGGGGTGATCATTAATGAAAATACCCTAGCCGCAAAGTTAAACGAATTAGGGCTTGGTGACTTGACCGGGGCGGCATTAGAGCAAGCCAAGGTGCAAGCAAGAATAGCCCTGCTAATGGAAGGAACCACCGACGCTCAAGGTGACGCCGCCAGAACGGCGGGGTCATGGGCTAATCAGATGCGGGCACTTAAAGCCAGGTTAACGGACACGGCAACGGAGATCGGGCTTAAGATGTTGCCCGCCATGACGCCATTGTTAGCGATGGTTGGCAACCTGGCAGAGCAAGCCGTTCCATTGTTAACCGGGGCGTTTGAACGATTCTTGCCAATGTTAACTGATGCCTCTAATTTTGTTAGGGGATTTATAACGGAGCTTCAAAACGGGGTTAATCCTGTTGACGCTATTTTAGAGGCATTACTAAACTGGACACAATTCGGCGAGAATTTAAGCGAATCAGAGTTCTTTGGAATCATTGCCTTTAGAGATAAAATATTCGAATTAAAAGACGCCGTGCTAGACTTCGTTACACCTATTGCCGAATGGGTGACAAGCTTTATAACCGTAAAAGACCTATTAATATCAGTCGGCTTAATCATTGGGGCGGTTGTTGTCAATGCTATTATTGGATTGCTTGCAGCCATTGCGCCGGTAGTGTTAGCGTTTGCGGCATTAGTCGCCGTTGTTGCCTTGATACGGACGGCGTGGGAGACTGACTTCGCGGGCATCCGTGACTTTGTGGCTAGTATTTGGGAAGCCATACAGCTTGGGGTAGAAGCCTTTCAATTGCTGTTTGCTGGTGATTGGGAGGGATTCTTGCTGACTATACGCGAGGCGTGGGGTATTGCCTGGGCGGCTATTGTTGAATTTCTTAGTAATTTATGGGCAATGGTACAACCAAAATTGATTGCTTGGTTTGAAGCAACATCTACATGGTTCCAAGAGCAGGATTGGATAGCATTAGCAACTGAGCTTATTAATAAGATCGTAACCGGGCTTGAAGAATTTTGGGCAGAAACGGAACCAAAATTGATTGCTTGGTTTGAAGCTGTGACAGAATGGTATGAATCTGTTGATTGGGCTGAGCTAATACAAAACGTCATTGATGATTTGGTAGAAAGATGGGGTGTTTTTTGGGAGCAAGCCAAGCCTAAACTAGAGAAATTCCTAGAGCAATTAACCACCTGGGTATTAACTACCGACTGGAAGCAGTTAGGGGTCGACATTGTAACCACCCTCATTTTGGGGCTAGCAACATTCGCCTTAAAAGTATTACCAACGTTGATCGCCTGGGCAACGGCGATCTCTGATTGGGCCGTGTCTCAGGACTGGCTAGGCATTGCCACAAACATTGTGCAGGGTATTGCCACCGCCATAGGCGGGCTTGGTTATATTATTGTAGAAGTCATAAGCGGCATGGTGCAAGCGGCATGGGGCGCGGCGGTGTCTGGGCTTGGCTTGGGCGGCGGCGATACACCTGCCCCAGGCGTACAACCTAACATACTGCCAGGGGTAGGCCAATCTAATACCACAAATAATACGGTCAACATGAATGTTAATACCTCAAATTTCAACGCTGCTGGCGAGGGTCAAGCCTTGTTAGCGGCACTAGGCGGTATATAGTGAGTAATTGGAAATTAATACGGCCCAAAGCATTTACGAATATATTAACCAACCCGAGCGTTGAAACTAATAAAACGGGTTGGAACAATGCCGGGACTAACACCGTAACCCAAAGCACGGCACAATCCTACTTTGGATACCAATCAAATTTATGTACGTATCAAGATAACACTACACTATTGCAATCCGACGCCTTGACATTTACGGCGGCTGAATATGTTTGGCAAGCCTGGGTTTACATCCCTTCAGGCTGGGACGGCGGGGCGGTACAATTAGCAATTGCCAATCTGACTAGCGTGGTCACAAACACGGCAACAACAACGACAACAACAGCCGATCAATGGGTACAATTACTCATGACGTTTACACCCGACGCCGGGGATCTGTCTGGTAATGTTCAAGTTGAAACGGCAAGCGCCCCGACGGCGGGTAAATTTATATATGTGGACGGCATGACATGCGGCTTAGGTGATAGACTTGTCACCCACGTAGACGGCGATCAACCTGGCTGTTTTTGGAACGGTACGCCACACGGCAGCACGTCAACCCGCATTGAATCAGATCGGCGCGGCGGCGAGGTGCTAGACCTGTCAACAGATATGTACTTCGTTACCACGGGCGGCGTAGGTACGGGGATGCCCGCCGTTAGGAACAACTTTCAACCGATTAGCCAGCAAGGCGGGGCGATATTCAACGGCATTAGAATACAACCAAGGTCATTTGTTTTAAATGGCGCGTTTAATGTTGGGGCGTCATTGGCGGCTTCTGTTACGAATTTCCACACTAGACGGCGGGCATTACTGCAAGCACTGTATAGCAAGCCAGGAACCGACATTGACGACATCCCCTTACCTGTCTTGTTACGCTATGAAGGCGGCACGGAGTCAAAAGAAATATCTGTATACTATGAAGGCGGATTGACTAACGAGCCGAATGGGGCCGGGGTTGTTGACCCTGACCAAATTAGACTGTTAGCACCCGACCCATTTTTTTATGACATTAGCAGGCTCGCCGCCGTGCTAGATAGTAATGATACGGCTACATTTAGACATGTTTTTAAACGAAATGGTTTAGTGCAAAATATTGCCGCAGATACAAAAACATGGAACGCATTAGGTGCCCCGGTGGCAACCGGAAGCCCTGTCGTATTAGTTCGCGCCGTTGCGGAGGGCGACGACTATATATATTGGGGCGGCGATTGGCTCAATTGGGATAGTATCGCATTAGCAGACTATATTGTTAAATGGGACAAAAGTGCCGAAACATATTCGGCGATGGTATCAACGGCGGCTGATAATACTATTCTTGATATGGTAGTACATCCAGGCGGCGACTTATACATAGCCGGGGCTGTGGCTAACATTGACGGGGTATTAGTGCGGGGGATGGCAAGGTGGGATGGTACGAATTGGAACGCATTAGGGCCGCCAAGCGCACAGGCTAATTGTAATACAATCGCAATTGGCAATGATAATAACATTTATGTTGGGGGAAGTTTTGTCAACCTTGATGGTATCGCCAATGCTGATGCTGTTGCAATGTGGGACGGGTCAAGCTGGAACGCATTAGACCAGGGGCTTGACGGTACGGTTAACAAGATTATTATTCTTGGCGACAAACTTTATGCGGTTGGAGCTTTTGATAATATTAACGGCGGGGCAGCAACCTCTAAAATTGCAATATGGGATATCACAAAATCATCTTGGAGCGTAGCGCACTCGTCAACCATCAATAATACAGTAAATGATTTTGTGTTTGACAGCAGGGGAAATTACTATATTGCGGGTGATTTTACACAAATTGACAGTGACGCCAACTTCTCATATGTAGCATATTACAATGGACAAACGTTCGTTGCCCTAGATGGCGGTTTAGCGGGCGGCGTTGCTAACGCTTTGGCCCTTGACGATGATGGCGACGTATGGATCGGCGGCGCGTTCACAAGTGCGGGGTCTATTGGCGCGACATTACAAAACGGGTTAACCATCTGGAATGGGGCATCATATGCACACCCTGATATAGACGGCCCAAGCTCGGTATCAATTACTACGCAGGATTTACTAATAGCCAGAAATAAAGATCTGTATGTTGCTTCTTCAGAAACAATGGTCGGGACTACTGCATATGCAGGCATTGCTACAATATCGTACACTGGCAGCGCGGAACATTACCCAACCATAACTATAGAAAGAAGCGGCGGTACATCGGCAAAAGTTGTCTCTATTAGAAATGAAACTACCGATGCTACGCTATGGTTTGATCATGATTTAATTGATAATGAAAAAATAACGATAAAAACAAACCCCTTTAATGGGACTCTGATTGTTTCAAATTTGCAAGGGAACTTACCAAACGCAATCTTGCAGAATTCAGATATAGGTAATTTCTACCTTGACCCTGGAAACGTGACCAGCAAGGATAATATCATAAGCTGCTTCGTTACTACCGCAGGCGGGCCAACCATTACCGCTTTACTATTCTATCGCAATACCTATCTAAGCCAGGACTAACCATGTCAGCATATGATATTAACTACTGCAAAGAGGATGGAACGGTATTAGATAGGATATATCATTTTTCAACATTGGAGTATGTTAAGACGGTGGGCGATGTTGGGGTATGTATTATCGTCATTCCCCAGGGCTTGCGAAAAGTTTACGAGAACAACAACCCCTTTAAACGGCTTCACATTTACCGTAATAGCAAGCTTGATTTTGTCGGATTCGTTACCATGATTCAATACAATACCGATGTCAACGGTAATGAGACAACCATATTAACAGCGTCCACTGCTGAGATATTTTTACGTCGCAGGATTGCGGCGTATTATTCAGCACAGGAACCAACAGCGACCACACACAAAGAAGAAGCGGCTGACGACATCATGAAGGATATTGCAACTGATAACCTTGTGACTAATGCCGATTATTCAGGTACGCCAACCCAAAGCCGGACGATAGCGGGTATATCTGTACAGGCGGATAGCTCAAGCGGTCCAACGATTCGCAAGGAATTTGCTTGGCAGAACTGCCTACAAACCATGCAAGATTTACAAGCGGCATCCAAAGCAGCGGGTACAGAAGTTTTCTTTTTCTTCAACCCGAGCGGCAAAGGCAATCTAGAATTCAGAACACGCACAGGGGAGCCGGGCCGAAGCTTGATAGCAGGTACGCCTAACCAGGTAGTATTTTCACCGTCAAAAGGCAACTTACAAAACGTATCATTGACGTATGACTATACAAATGAATTCAACAACGTTTATGCTTTAGGTGAGGGTGCCAATGGTGAGACATTGGTAGCCACATCGCTTGACTCCGGCTTGGCGAATTCATCCGCCGTTAGTTTATCCGAGGCGGCAACGTTTGGTTATGGATTGTCCACCGATGAATTGACAGACGCGGCAGATGATGAGCTTGCCAGAGGCAGGCCCAAAGCGATATTGAGAGCGCAATTATTATCAGGTGGCAGTGAAGGATACCGCAATGATACACAATACGGCCTCAACTGGAACCTTGGCGACAGGGTGACGGTACGGTATCGCCGTACTACATTTAATGTTATCATTAGATCGGTTAGTGTATCCGTCAATGCTGATGGAGCAGAGACAATAACCTCAACAATTGAGGATCTGGTATATGTCACTAATACGAATTAATACAGAAGTAAAATCATTGAGGCGTATTGTTAACCGTCTGATTGTGCGCAATACGACCGCCCCGATCTCTGAGGATAATGTGAGCAGTCCACCGACCGACGCAGAGCTAGATACCGCATTTGGAACGGCGGCAAGTTTACCTAATGGCTTTGTCGGCTTGGTAGACGATGCCGCAGGCGATACAACAATATGGTTATGCTATGTGGTATCGGATTCATGGTACTATGAGCAACTAACGAAGGCGACATAATTATGATAACTTTTGATCAACTATTAGACATTCAACTTGACAATACAGAACCTGAAGAGGGTCAACGACTGCAAGGCGATATACACGCATTTAGCGCCGCTATGTTTGAGTGGGCGGTGGGCAACCTGGAAGGGGCTAATCTTGTTAGCATGTTTAACATTGACAACACAGATCCCGAGCTGTCTACTGTTAGCGCGTTTGTTGGTGGCTTGACGCGGGCCAATATTTTAGCACTTCAACAAGCTTTGATTTTAGGCAGGATTGGAGCGCCAGGTTATGACAAAACATATCTACGGTCAAGGTTTGGATTATAAATGACTGTTGAGGTATGGACGCAACGAACCGCAACAGGTACGTCAACGGGTGAGCAGTCATTTACTACCATCGGCAAGCCTACGCCTGTGGCCATGCTGATTGAAGTCACGGCGGCAACCTCAGCCGATACCATCACAGCGGGGTTATCACTCAGTTACGGAGCGGCAACAAGCGCCGCTAATTCATGGTCAGTTGCATCAGTTGCTCAGGATAATCAGGAAACGACTAACACCTACTGTTATTGGCAAACTGGTAAATGTATCTCAATATTAGATACCGCCGGGGCACTTGACGCAGAGGCTACATTTGTGTCATTTACTAGCGGCGGCATGAGTATCAATTTTAATTCAGCACCGGCAGCGTCTTACATGATGACCATTACTTTCTTTTCTGGTACGGATGTCACCGCCACGGCAACGTCGCAACAAATGGGAAATACACATCCTGAAACGGTATCCGTTACCGGGTTAGGTGTGCGTCCTGATTTAGTTGCTACCTGTATGACAAGATTTGGACCGGGTGTTATTCAGGCAAACGGTTATCATTCTCGCGGGTTTGTGCATGAAGACGGGGCGGGCACGGTGACACAACGGTCGTTTGGTTGGAATTCAAGAGACAATAGAGCGTCAGGCGACCCGGTTGTCAGACTGCAAGATAACGCCGCCGCCGTGCAATTATTGGCCTCGGGTGTAAGTGATTGGCATGCCGATTTTGAAAACTTCGGGGCGGATGGATTCGACATATTAACAAGAAATGCCGCGGCAAATAATCAATATGTATTATTCTTATCGCTAGATTTTAACGGGGCGGTGTCAACGGCCGTGTTTGACTTTAATCACCCCAATAATACAGACGGGGCATTTTCGGTGACATCGCCAGGAATAGAGCCGCAATATGTGACGTTTGTCACGTCGAATCATACAGTATACGGTACGTCGCAAAACGGCAATCAGGCGGGTATGATTGGTCAGGTTTATATTGACGCAGATAACCAACACCATGCCGTTTATACTGATGAGGATGCAGCGCCAACTTCAAACACAAGCAGTACATTAAATGATTCAGCTATGGCTCAATTAGTAGATGATCAATCGGTAAATTATACGGCATCATTTACGGCGTTCACTGCCACAGGTTTTGACTTGAATTACACAGCGTCGGAGGCATCACCGCCGCTCAATTTTGGAATGGCGATTGGTGCATTTACTGCCACAGCAAACGCGGGGCCGTTGGTTGACGCTATTAGATTAAAAAGCAAAGTACATGGGGCATTAGTGAGGTAATATTATGGCGGATTATTTGGGCGATTATGCAGAAGATGGATCGGTGTTTTTCACCTGGGATACTAACGACGGATCGGGCGGCAGCATTACCCGGTCAACTGATGGTACTATCTCAGTTTATAAAGATGGCGGGTTAACACAAATCACAACGGGCATCACTGACACTGAAGATTTTGACAGTCTGACGGGTGTGCATAGTTGCGTTATTGATCTGTCGTCAACGGCGGATTATGCTACCGGCTCCGATTATTCGGTCGTCTTGTCTGCGGCAACTATTGACAGCCAAACCGTCAATGCTACATTGAAATTATTCTCTATTCAAAATAGATCTTTTTGGTCATATGGTACACGTACCTTGACACAAGGCGCGGCCAGTGTAACGGCGGCGGTATCAGGATCTTCTGTTACTGTTTACCGAGGGACTACCTGGATTGTAGCCTTGACAGGCTTAGGCGACATTTCAACCTATGACACAATATATTGTAGTGTCAAAACGAATTATGCGGATTCTGAGGATGATGCTATTTTGCGAGTTAAAGACGATGCAAGCGGGTTGCTACGCTTTAACGGGGCGGCACCGGCAGCGGCAACCAATGGCGTTATCACCATAGACGACGCCAGCGCAGGCGACATCACCATAACCATAAAAGAGGCTGAAACGGTTAGCGCATTAGTCGCTAATTATGTTTATGACATAAAAGGTATTGATGATGACGGTGATGTTATCATGTTATCCGCTGGCGGATCATGGGACGTCTCAGGCGATATTACGCAGGCCATTACCTCATGACAAAAGTAACATTATCAGCCGGTGGCAACGACCAGACACGGCAACTACAAACCGCTGTCAACGTTGCGCCGGAAGGTGACACATTAGAAATAATCTGCTATGGAACGGCCAGGATTGACGGGGTTGTCACCGTTGACAAGACACTGACCATAACGCAGGCCATTGGCCAGCTGCGCGGCGATGATGTTTTATTTAAGCCCACAAACGGCGATATAAAATTAATTGGCCTGGATTTGGTCGGTTCATCTTCGGGGTTTCTGGCAGAAACGAATACAGGCGACGGATTCAGCTTGACGGTAGACGGATGTCAGTCAACTAACCACGGCGTCCACATACGCGGCGGTGATGACATTGTTATTAAAGATAACGTGCTTGGGGTTGGTGGCCATGCGACCATCACCATAAGCGGGCAAAATTCGCTTATTGAGTATCCTGTTATTTCTGGCAACCGGGTATACCGCTCTGCCGGCACTGGCAATTGTTATCAGTTAACTAACATGGTGGACTTTGCAAGCCTTCATAATAACCTGGCATTTGGCGGTCACACTGGTTTTGATTGTGATGATGCCTACGGGTTAACCATGACGAATTGCCGCGCGTTTGATTTTGGCAAGAATGGTTTTGTACTGAAGCCGGGAACACGGCTTGACGGCGAGGTGTTGAGACAAGCACAATTTACAAACCTGTATGCAAGTTCTGAGCAGTCAGGTACAAACGGCTTTGATTTTCGCTTATCTGCTACGCTCAGGGATTGCATAGCTGAAGATGTCAACACAGGTTTTACCGTTAGCCAGTCGCCAAACCACGCCCGGTTAAGCGGCTGTCAATCTATTGAGTGTACGACGGGCGTCTACCTGTTTAGCGGTAATGTCACTGTTGAAGGGCATTATTTTAAGGATGATCTTCCGATGAGAATTAACGGAGGATTAACGCATAGGCTACTCGATTCCTATATTGAGTATTGCGATTCGCCGCAGATGATCCAAACGGCAACGGCGAGAGATGGTAAGTTATTCATTGAACACCTACGCATAAACTCAGCCGTCACTCAGCCAATGGTCAGGGTTGGCACCGACTACACGGTATATGCTCAGGACATAGACCGGTGTGTCCTGAAACATGGTGCAGCAAATCAAGGAGACTTGATTGTCAGGGATTATCTAGAGACCATCATTTGATAAATTTAATATTGTTATTCTTGTCTTTTTTGGCATCCTCCGGCTGGGCTTCTCACTACGCGGCGGGTGTCATGCAAAGCCCCGCGACCTATCACAACATTGATTATAATAATGGCTATGTCGTTGCCGTGTCATCATGTGCCCTCATTGGCCAGCCGGTATTGTTAACGGTCGATGGTGAACGCTGGGAGCGTCATACCGTTGTTGATTGTGCGGGTAACGATGGGACGCCCGCCTGGATGTCACGTAATAATATTATTGTTGAAGTCAGTTATGAAACCTGTCAACGTTGGAATAGTTGCGGCGGCGGGGTTAGGGTGATGTGCCTGGGGTGTCTGGATTGATGCAAACCATAATCGAGTTGACAATCCTATTGGGCACAGTCTGCGCCGTGTTCATCCTGCTACACCGATACACCAAAAAGCGGCAACCGTTTAAGCAGTCGCCGCCGTTTGGGTCGAATCGGAGTATTAGGAGGAATAGGCGTTAAAATTGATACCACTTGCGATCTATGTCAATGCCATAAATGCGCTTTGCTTTTGTCTTGCTTACAACTGTTAAATTAACTAATTGTGTTTGTACATCAATTGGTTTTTCTTCATTCCAGTATGCGCCCGCTATTTTCTTCTCAGCCGCATCTAGTACCGCTTGTTTATTCTTGCCTTGCCCTACTTCATACCAATCATTATTTGTACTTGTCACTGCTACATAAGTTGCCATTATTCACCGTCCCTTTCGCCGCCCGCTGCTATCCAGGCGGCATCGTTTAATAATTCTACCGTTTCGTCAAATGAGTATGTCGCCGTCTGGCCTAACCATTCACAAAACGCGCTTATGGTATGCTCGCCGCGTTGATTACGGGTGTCAAGCCGTTTGGCCAGGGCGTTTAATGCGGTGATGGCTTCGGGGCTAAGGTATAACATTTGGTGCTGTTTGGTCATTATGTTTCCTGTCTGATTGCGTTGTCAAGTTCTGTAAAATAATTATCAAGAAAATCACTGCCACAATTTCTTACGCCTGCGTCAATAACCATGTTTGTTAATTCGTGCGTATATTTAAAATCTTCATCGTCTAGCTTGCATACATTTTCTATTGCCACTGCTAAAGTTGCTAATGTTGAGGGTGTCATGCTGTTTAATAATTCGCTTAAATTCATGATGTTTCCTTGAGCAGTTTAGGCACTTGCTCAGGTGTGGGGGGGGGTTATGCTACTATGCCCTGTTGTAATTCTTCTTCATACCATCCGTGGCCTTTTCGAGGTCCAGATGAGAATGACACTTCAATTTTTACCATTGCCGTCAACTTTGTTTTTTGCACTGCGCTCACTATTTCATAAGTTGCCCCGCCTGCGTACCATTGATGCCCCACCTTGATTCTTTGGACATACTTTTTAAATTCTTGGGGCGTTTTCTTTACGGGGTTATGATTGCTGTCTTGCCCACAATAGCGAATTGATGTTTGACGACTTCGGCTTGACGTATAATGACGCCCCGTTCTTTTGACATTAAATAAAATTTTTTTTGTGTCCTTGTGAACATAATCGCCCATTGTATTCATATAATGCCCCTTGCGCTTAATATGAATACATTATACAAAACTCTGTACAGAGTGTCAAGCATAATGTGGTTTATTTTCTATGCTGTTTTGCCCTATTTAGTTTAGAATATTAACCAACCACAGGTATGTTAAAATAGTGTACAATAATAAAGGAGGTTTTCACCATGAATAAAATTAAACAAACAGAGCCATCTATGGCTACCGCTTCCGGCGTTGGTATCCTAGCGGCGGCGATGGTGGCACTGCTGGCCACGTTTATTGATCTGACACCTGAGCAGATAACGGCGTTGACATCGGTCATCATCCTGGCATCGGGTGTCATTAGTGGCTGGCTAATTAGGCGGCAAGTCTATTCACCGGCAACGGTTGCGGGGTTGTCTGAAGATGGACAATCACAACTAGAGTGACGCTTGATTTGTGGCAGAACATCAACGGGTTTATAGATGTTGCTACACCTATCGCCGTCGCCATTATCACGGTTTATGGTTCTAAGAAGTTAACGGCCGTCAAGGCTCGTGTCACTGCACTGGAAAAAGAAAACGCCGCACTTAGGATTGAAAATGCGGCGCTTAAAAAGAAGGTGAGTGAATTGTACGATAGGCTCATTCAGATGGGGAATCGGAAAGGGCCGGGTGTATTCTGAGTTGTTATTTCCTTGCTCTCCAATAGTCCCCAAATTCACGCCATAGGTTATCCGACGTGATTTGCGGCAATGACTTACCTTCAGTATGATAATTCATAACTACTTTCATAAACAGACTAAAGCTTCTATCCTTGGTCAGAGATGAACTGTTTTTTGATGGCACACTAAAATCAGAATTGCTATTCAGGACGTTCGTCAATAATTCCAGGGCCTTTGCGGTTGATGCTCCCACTTCGTTATTCATTTCCTCGCTCTCCAATAATCCGCAGTCAACACGCCCAAAGCGGTTGACAATACGGCTAGAATTAAACTATAAGACGATTTTAGCATTGACATGTCCTTACTGTCGTCTTGCTCAAATATTACCAACAACTGCGCGATACAGGACAGCATGATAATAAGGACGCCTATACCCGGCTTGGCCCGCTCCCTGGCAAATGCTGAGTCTGAGCTTGTCAGCTCATCGTAGAAGATACGCGAGGCGATGAAGGCAATAATGGCCGTGGGGATGGTTAGCGTTGTACTGATGGTGATGTGTTTATTCATGATTTTTGTCCTTTCAGCCACCGGGCCAATTCATCGGCGGTGCGTCGTTGCAGTTGAGACCGGTGTCCCAAACTGTATATTGATTATATATTACACCCTCAAGGTTTGCTCCTTGAAGGGTTGCGAACAGAAGATTCGCGCCTTCAAGATTCGCGGACAGAAGATTTGCGCTTTCAAGATTTGCGCTCTGAAAGTCTACATTTTTAAGGTTAGCATACCTAAGATTTGCGAAACTAAGATCTACATTCTCAAGATTTGCGCCTTCAAGATTCGCATTCCTAAAATTTGCAAATCTTAGATTCGCATTCCTAAGATTTACGCCTTCAAGATTCGCATTCCTGAATGATATTCTGCTCATTTTCCACATTGGCAGAATATCCTCTGACCACAGCCACGGCAGCCATTTCCTAGTAGCAGGATTCATGAGGATCCCAATTTGGTAGCCGTTGTGACTAACATCTATACTAATGCCGTTTGGAAAGTTTTCCATAAACCAATCAACCGCGGCTTGACAGGCCTCATGTTTTTCTAATAGTTCTAAATTTATTAAAACTGTCATGATTTATCCTCCGTCCCCCGTTCAGCCTCAACACCATAATAATTCAGCCACCATAGATTGCCTTCATACGCTGCCTTGAATTCGTCAAGGGCGTTTTGCCTGCTATTGGCCCTGACGATTTCCTTATGTTTTCCATTCTTGCCGTAGGTGATTACCCAAGGCACATCAGGGGCGGCGGGTCGGTTGTCATGATATGATCCTTTGTGGTATCTCATGATTACACCCACTCCTCAACCAACTCGCGAATGATAATTCGCGATAAGTTTGCAATTTGTTTTGCATCCTCAGAGTGTGGATCTGTCCTGCCCTGCGCCATGCGGACATATTTCATAGACAAGCGGGTCAAGTTATCAGCTATGTGGTACAGTCGCTTTTGTTCTGCTTGTACTTCCTTTTGATTATCTGAACACAAGTTGCACATTACATCCCCCTTGAGCTTGCTAGGAAATCATCCGTATCAGTATGTAAATTGTCCTCACGTTCCAATGGTGATTGCGGCGGCATGGGTAGGCGAGCGATGCCGATCTGCCAGGAGGTGGCCAGGTGCCGATGATATGGAAGTGCGTCACGTAAAACATTTTCGACGTGTTGTTTTTCCATCTGCTCAATTAATGCGATGGCTTTGCGGTATTCCTTAAATACTGCCAGGTCACTTACCATAGTTACGCCGCTAACGAAATAAGCGGAGCGGTCTTCTGGCGTGAATATTTCAATGTTGCGATCGAGGTCGTTATCGTTTACACTGTTACTACTGGTTTTGCTTTTCATGTTTTTCATGTTTATCACTCCTTTATGCCCCGCCTGGATTGCGACAGGCGGGGTGTTTTTTTGTTTATTGTAAATTATTGCGGACTGCTCGCTTTGCTTGGAAGTGTCTCTCAAAATTATTAATGTCATGCCCTACAATGATCCCAGCGTTTAAGATGCTAGTAACTCGGATTGTCTTTCTCCCTGATAAGGTTGACTCAAAATCTACAAAGTCGCCTATTTGAATATCGTGTTTTTTGATTGATTCGTGATTTGTCATCATGCCCTATCTCCTTGTCGTCTTGCTCAGTAATGCCTACATTGTAAACTATTACATAGTACCTGTCAAGCACTTGACAAATACTCGTCAATCCTTATACTATAGGTATATTGAAAGACATAAGGAGACAGTTATGAAGATTGCAATATCAGAAGCAGCCTACTTTATGGGTCGGTCAAGACAGACATTATACACCGCAGGAATTGTAGAGAATGGCATGGTAGAAGTTAATGACGTACAGTTAGCATTGCGAGTTGACCAGCGGGCGGCGGAGGCCACACTGGCCAGGGTTGCCAGGGCTGAGAAGCGGCTTGATGAGATGATGGCGGAGGCGCAATCATGACAAGCGCAAAGCCCAAAGTCGCCTGGTACAATTACCAGACAAAATCATACGATTATCTGCAAGACATCCCC